>OGUC01000255.1_pt1 | contig 36446 bp, 42 predicted proteins | sample 1573701 | NCBI WGS metagenome assembly OGUC01 (sample SAMEA2582017, study PRJEB24529) | metagenome | biome: Human gut stool | place: China | collected 2011
GTTAATATCCATAATCTGTCTCCTTCTTATTCCTTGGAGACAGTATTGATCATGCAGCTAAATTAAGATACGAACCTATAAGACATCTACCATTCTTCGAGCCGCCGATAGACGAATAGGTCAAAGAAGACTGGCAGAGTTAGCAGAAATCGTCAGCAACCCAGCCGCACAAAAAATTCTGAAGCAGAGGATAAATACATACAAGGAAAAGCAGAGGAAAGCCGCAGAAGCAGACGGCTTCTGAGCCAGCCTCGGAAGGACACCTAAAGAAATTAAAAGGGCGCCAGAAAATCCCTGCAGCAGGTTTTCCGACGCCCTAAAAGGAAACGCTTCTTCGCTTAGCGGACTTTGATCTTGGCGATCAGTTTGTCAGCGATTTCGGTGACAGGAACGTTTTCGTTCTGGAGATCTCCGCGGTGAGCGTATTCAACTTCACCGTTCTTCAGGCCGCGGTCACCGATCGTGACGCGATGCGGAACACCGATCAGTTCCCAGTCAGCGAACATGACCCCGGGACGCAGACCTCTGTCATCGAGGATGACGTCAATGCCGGCTTCGCGCAGACGACCGTAAAGCTCGTTAGAAGCCTTCTGAACTTCTTCGCTCTTGTCATATCCGACGGGGCAGATCACTACGGTGAACGGAGCAATGCTGTCCGGCCAGATAATGCCTTTATCGTCGTGGCCTTGCTCGATAGCTGCGCCCAGCAGACGAGAAATACCGATACCGTAGCAACCCATCTGAAGCAGCTGGGGCTTGCCGTTTTCGTCCAGGTAAGTCGCATTCATCGGAGCAGAATACTTGTCGCCGAGGAAGAATACGTGGCCGACTTCGATGCCGCGCTGCATCTTGAGCGTGCCTTTGCCGTCTGGAGAAACATCGCCTTCAACGACGTTACGGATATCAGCAACAACATCCGGTTCTCTCAGGTCACGGCCCCAGTTCACGCCGCGGATGTGATAGCCCTCTTCGTTGGCGCCGACAATGAAGTCGCTCATGTTGGCAACGGTTGTATCGGCAACGATGGTGACATCCTTAGGAATACCGACAGGTCCGAGATAACCCGGTTTAGATCCGAAGGTATCTTCAATTTCCTTGTCGGTTGCAAAGCGAAATCCGCCCTTAAGCGCTTCCAGCTTTTCGGCTTTAACTTCATTAAGAGTGTGATCGCCTCTGAGAAGCAGAAGAACGATTTTTGCAGGCAGCGGATTGCCTTTTTCGTCCTGGTGATCAACTGCCAAAACAATAGATTTAACGCTGGCTGTCAGCGGCTTATTCAGAAGTTCAACAACAAGCTCGCACTTGTCGCGGCCCGGAGTCGGAACCTTTTCCATGGTCTCTGTGGCTTCTGCGCGTTTTTCGATCAGGCAGGGAGCTTCGGCCAATTCGATATTGGCAGCGTATTCGCTGTCCGGGCAGAAAACGATCAAATCTTCGCCGGTATCAGCGATCACCTGGAATTCCTGAGAGCGAGAGCCGCCGATGGAGCCGGAGTCAGCGCGCACTGCACGATAAACCAAACCCAAGCGATCAAAGATGCGGCAGTAAGCTTCGAACATCTTGTCGTAGCTCTTGCCGGCGTCTTCAGCCGTACGGTCAAAAGAGTAAGCGTCTTTCATGACAAAGTCGCGGCCGCGCATCACGCCGAAACGAGGACGACGTTCGTCACGGAACTTTGTCTGAATCTGGTAGAAGTTCACCGGGAGCTGACGCCAGGACTTGATTTCCTGACGAGCGATGTCGGTCACGACTTCTTCGCTGGTAGGCTGAAGAACAAAGTCTCTGTCGTGTCTATCTTTAAAGCGAAGCAGTTCAGAGCCGTACTTCTGCCAGCGGCCGGTTTCCTGCCAAAGCTCAGCAGGCTGGACGATCGGCATCAGAAGTTCGATGGCGCCGGCACGGTCCATTTCTTCTCTGACAATACGTTCAATCTTCTTCAAAGAGCGAAGGCCCATCGGCATGTAGTTATAGACGCCGGCTGCAAGCTTACGGATCATGCCTGCGCGAAGCATCAGCTTCTGGCTAACGATTTCTGCATCTGCAGGAGCTTCTTTCTGTGTTGAAATAAAAAATTGTTTTGCTCTCATTACGAATTCTCAAAAACGAGCCGGCAGGCCGGCAGTCTACGATTAGGTTCGGATCTTATGACTTCTTTTCCTGCCTCTATATAATGGGCAGACACAAATAAGTTATTTTAAAGTTTTTATGCTTGATCAACATGGATACCGACCAAACGTCGGGATTATTTTGACCAATCCTCTCAAACAAGTTTTTTGGGGGAAACGTTTGGGTCAGCATTCCTGGCAATTTCCTCAGGGCGGTATCAACCGCGGGGAATCGCCACGTGAAGCCATGTTCAGAGAGCTTTGGGAGGAGCTTGGCCTCTTCGAAAACCAGGTCCGTATCATCAGCCGCACCGAAGACTGGCTGCGCTATGACGTTCCCGACCGCTGGATTCGCCGCGATCTGCGCGGCATCTACAAAGGCCAAAAGCAGATTTGGTTCCTCTTAGAGTTTCTCGGTAAAAACAAAGACATCAACTTGAAAGCCACCAACCATCCGGAATTTGAAGCCTGGAAATGGAATGACTATTGGGTTCCGCTGAGCCAAGTGATTGACTTCAAGCGCGGTGTTTATAAAGAAGCTCTGAAGGAATTAGCTCCTGCTCTCTTCACAGATAAAAAACACCTTGTTCCGCCTGCAGGATGGGAAAAAGCGGAGGGGCCGGGACACTTCCGCCTTTACAAATAATCGTCTTTACGAGATCACTTGTTCATCACGACCATGTTGTCCTGATGAATCAACTCTCTCTGTTCTAAGTAGCCTAGCTCTTCCACAACTTCATCGCTGTGCAGTCCCATGATTCGGCGGGACTCATCGGAGCCATAGTTAATCATGCCGCGGCAGATTTCCTTGTCGTTTTGATCCACGACTTGAATGATTTCGCCGCGAAGGAAGTCTCCGATCACAGCTTTAACACCGACCGGCAGCAGGCTCTTGCCTTTGCGGACAGCCTCGACGGCACCCTCATCAATAACGAGCTTTCCCTTCAGCTGCAAATGGTCAGCCATCCACTGGCTGCGGGCAGACATCGGTTTGCGATCTGTCTTCAGAAGCGTTCCGATGGATTCTCCCTGAGCTAAACGGACTAAAACATCAGGAATGCGTCCGCTGGCAATAACAGTTGAGGCTCCGCTGCGAGCTGCGCGTTTAGCGGCAAGCACTTTTGTCTGCATACCTCCCTTACCAATGGAAGAACCGGCGCCTCCGGCCATTGCTTCATAGATCGGATCTCCGGCTTCGCCGACTTCCACTAATTTGGCTTCAGGGTTGGAGCGCGGATCAGCGGTGAAGAGGCCGATCTGATCGGTCAAGATCACTAAGACGTCGGCATCAATCAAGTTGGTTACCAGTGCGCCCAAGGTATCGTTGTCACCGACTTTGATTTCGTTAGTTACGACCGTGTCGTTCTCGTTAATGATCGGAACAACTTTGAGATCCAAGAGTGTGGTTAGCGTCTGGCGTGCATTTAAGTAACGCTCACGGTCTGCGAGGTCAGCATGCGTCAACAAGATTTGAGCTGTGCGGATGTCGTAGCGCTCGAAGCTTTTTTCGTAGGCTTCGACAATACCCATTTGTCCGACAGCTGCGGCTGCCTGGAGTTCGTGCATTTTTTTCGGACGTTTGGTCCACCCGAGACGAGCCATTCCTTCTGCAACCGCACCGGAGCTAACCCAAACGACCTGTTTTCCCATTTCCTGCAGCTTAGCGATCTGAGCCGTCCAACGGGCAATCGCTTCCGTATCTACTCCGTGACCTTCATTTGTCACTAAAGAAGAGCCGACTTTTACGACAATTCTTTTTGCATCGTTCCAAATCTTGAGGTTTTCTTCCATCTCGTTTCATCCGATCTTATTGACGACAGCACTCTTTCTAAGCGGATCATAAACTTCACTTGCTTTTTGTTGTATTAACGGCGTCGTCGTGATTAGAGCTGTTCAGTATATCCAAAATCGCTTTAAACAAAAACGCTTCCACTTAAACTACAAAATCAAAAAAGAAAAACCGCCGGGATTTTGTTTTCTCAGCGGTTTGACCAAATTCACCGGCAGCTTACTTTTGCTCACCTTCTTCAGGCTCTCCGCCTTCGGGCGGGAAGACTTCTTCGTCTTCATCAAAGCGGACATCCGGTTCGCTTTCTTTGATGAGCTGTCTGCGCTGTTCGTGAATATCTTCAGCAATTGCTTTAACCAAAGCTTCAGTGCCTTCACGGGTCACAGCAGAAATCGCAAACATCGGAACATCCGTACCGAATGCTTCACGGTACTTATCCACGACATTGGCTCTTTCTTCTTCAGGAACCAGGTCCATCTTGTTAAGAACAACCCAACGGGGTTTGTCTGCCAATGCCGGATCAAACTTTCTCAGTTCTTCAACGATGGCGCGAGCAGCTGCGATAGGATCTTCTTCGGTATCGAGAGGTGCTACATCAATGACGTGCAGCAGCAAGCTGGTTCTGGAAAGATGACGCAAGAACTGGTGTCCTAAACCGGCGCCCTCGGATGCACCCTCAATCAGTCCCGGAATATCTGCAATCACAAAACTGGATTCCGGACCCGCACGAACAACGCCAAGATGCGGATGCAGCGTTGTAAAGGGATAATCGGCGATTCTAGGTTTGGCGTTAGAAACCGCGGAAATCAGTGTGGACTTGCCTGCATTCGGAAGACCTAACAAACCGACGTCCGCCAATACTCTCAGTTCAAGCTTGAGTGTTCTTTCTTGGCCCGGTTCTCCGGGAGTGCATTGACGAGGAGCACGGTTGGTAGAGGTCTTGAAATGCAGGTTGCCAAGACCGCCCTTACCGCCTTTGGCAAGAAGGGCCTTCTCACCGTTTTTGTCCAAGTCGGCAATCGTCTCACCGGTATCCAAGTCGGTAATCACCGTTCCGACCGGAACACGAAGTTCAATATCGGGTGCGCCTCTGCCGTAGCAGTCACTGCCGCGGCCGTTTTCACCGTTTTTTGCTTGGAATTTTCGTGTATAGCGGTAGTCGATCAGAGTATTCAGATTTCTGTCTGCTACGGCATAAATAGAGCCGCCGCGGCCGCCGTCTCCTCCGTCCGGACCGCCTTTAGGAATAAATTTTTCGCGTCGGAAGGAGGCAACGCCGTTTCCGCCCTTACCCGCAAAAACTTCAATTTTCGCTTCATCTACAAATTTCATTTTTTATTTCCTGTCCGCAAGGACTTATTAGGTATGGAGTTGATGATAGCCGTAGAAAAAAATCAGCGCCCCGTTCCCTGCTAGGAATGGGGCGCTTCTTTGTTTGATTCGCGGTCTAATTAAGCAACCGGAACAACGTTAACGTAGTGACGGTTCAGACGTCCGTGAACAACGAACTCGACCTTACCGGCAACTTTAGCAAACAAAGTGTGGTCACGGCCCATACCGACGTTTTCACCGGCATGGAATGTGGTACCGCGCTGACGAACAATGATAGCGCCCGGCTGAATCATTTCAGAGCCGAAAACTTTAACGCCAAGACGTTGTGCGTTGGAATCGCGGCCGTTACGTGTAGATCCGCCGCCTTTCTTATGTGCCATTTCAAATACCTCTTATTTAAAAATCCAATTAGGCCGAAATCTCATCAATCTTGAGTTCGGTGTAGTTCTGACGGTGACCAGCACTCTTCATGGAGTGTTTACGACGACGGAACTTGAAAATACGAACTTTTTCATGACGTCCTTCAGACAGGACTGTGGCAGTAACAAAAGCGCCGGGAATCGTCGGATTACCAAGCTTAAGGCCTTCGTCGTTCTTAACAGCGAGGACTTCCACGAGTTTGATCTGGGAGCCAACGTCGCCTGGGAGGGTTTCGACCTTAACCTTGTCGCCAACAGCAACAGTGTACTGTTTGCCGCCGGTTTTAATAATTGCGTACATGTATATACCTTTAACACTTCAATGCAGTCTGCGTCCTGCTGAAGCCTTTTTGTTTGCTCAAATAACTTAACGCGCAGAGTGCGGGATTATGCTCGAAAAATTTCGTATAGTCAAACGATTAAAGATGTTTTTTTATTTTTCTCAAAGCCAAACGTAGTTTTGCTTTGAATTCTCAGAAAAATCTCGTTTTTGTGTCTTTTAGTATCAGCAATCACAGAAAAATAGTTAATATTTGACTTTGTTTTATTTAGCACCCATAGGAATTTTTCAATGAGTCAAGTAGCAGCCGCCGTTCAGAGAATCATCGCCCCGATTTCGGAAGATTTACTCGCCGTTGATCGGGAAGTTATTGATGATCTTCAGAGTGACATTCCGCTGATTAAAAAGATAAGCGACTACATCGTTACAGCCGGCGGCAAACGGATGCGTCCGATCGTCTTAATGCTCATTGCCCGCGCTCTGGGTTACCAGGGAAAAGAGCACATCTTCTTAGCTACGATGATTGAGTATGTGCATACGGCCAGCCTTCTGCATGACGACGTCGTTGACGAGAGCGACTTAAGACGCGGCAAGCCGACTGCCGGGTTTAAATGGGGAAATGCAGCAGCGATCTTAACCGGCGACTTTATGTATTCTCGTGCCTTCCAATTAATGGTCCGCACTCAGAATCTGCGCATTTGCGAAATTGTTGCCGGCGCCGTAAACCGAGTTTCCGAAGGCGAAGTCATCCAGCTGCTCAACATCCATGACACAACCTTGGACGAAGCTCGTTATTTTGACGTCATTGAAAGAAAGACCGGTGTCCTTTTTGAAGCTGCGGCCCGCATGGCTTCCGTCGTTGCCAGTGCCTCTAAAGAAGTAGAAGACAAAATGGCTGAATACGCTCTTTGTCTTGGCCGCGCCTTCCAAATTATTGATGATGTGCTCGACTACACAGGCTCTAAGGACAATATCGGTAAGAATTTAGGCACCGACCTTCGCGAAGGAAAAATGACGATGCCTCTTATCTATGCATTGAGACATTGTCCTGAAGAAGACGCAAAGATTATTCGCACTGCAGTCAGCAGCAACGATCCCGACTTAGAAAGCGTAACCCGCGTCATTCTTGCCTCCGGAGCCACTGATGCGTGCATTGAAGCCGCTAAAAAAGAGGTTTTCCGGGGAATTGATGCATTAAATTGCTTACCGACTAGCGCATTTAAAAATTCTCTGATAGAATTGCTTTCCTTGACAGTTGAGAGAGATCGATAGATCGCTTGAGACGCAAGAATCGGAGTGTAGCTCAGCCTGGTAGAGCACTGCGTTCGGGACGCAGGGGTCGGAGGTTCGAATCCTCTCACTCCGACCACATCGGAGTGACAAGCAATGACAAGTCATACAGAAAACTCCGTAAATGTCGCTTTTTCGAACACCTTTTAGTAAATCTCCCTGTGACAAACCGTGACAACCAGTGCCAAACAATGACATGGTTTTAGGATGACTATTTTTATGTCTGTTAAAATTATAAAAAACAGCACTCTCAATAGTCATCTATGCCACAAAGAGCGAAAGAGTTATCTGCACTTGCCGTTAAACGACTTACCGAGGTTGGGTTTTACTTTTTGGGCGGAGTGCCGGGCTTTGCCCTCAAGGTCCAAAAGAACTCAGCCAGTTACGTTTTAAGATATTCGGATGCCTACGGAAAAAAGCATGACGTTTTCATCGGTCCGCGCTCTGTTCTGAGCTTATCCCAAGCACGGGGTATTGCATTAGAGCTGAAAGCCAAGATTCTTGCGGGAAGAGATCCTCTTGAAGAAAAGAAACAAGCTCGACAAAAAATCAAAGAAGAGAAAAAACAGCAACAAATCCCAAACTTCGAAAAAGTAGCTAATGATTGGCTGAAGGATCGCGCAAGAAACGGATTTTTCCGAAACAACCCGGAAGGTGAAATCCGAACGTTTTGGGTTTTAAATCGGCATATTTTCCCAAAACTCGGGTCTAAATCTATCAATGCAATAACACCTGAAATGATCAGGGATATTATCGGTCCTTTATGGGAAACTAAAACAAACACTGCTCAAAAAGCACTAACCTACTTACGGCAGATTTTCAACTGGTCAATTGCTCTTCGGATTAGGGAAGACCGCGAAAATCCCGCTGATTTGAGATCTGCGCTAGGTGTTCTGCTGGAACCTCAAAAACGAAATCGACGCGAAAAAGAAAATCATGCTGCCATCAGCGTTGAGGAGCTTCCAGCGCTTTATGCCGCGCTGGATAAACTTCAGGGAACCTCTCCTCGTGCTTGTCAGTTCGCGATCCTTACCGCTTCTCGATCCAAAGCGGTACGGCTCGCAACTTGGGATGAGTTCGATCTCGAAAACAAGACATGGAATATTCCGCTTGAACACGACAAAATGAAACAAGCGAAGAGAGACAGAACCATCCTTCTTTCCGACGAAGCAGTCCAACTACTTAAAGATTTGCCAAGATACACCGGACAAACAAAAGTCTTCTTAAGTAATCAAATGCAAACATTGTCTGATATGACTATGTCGATGGTTCTTAGGCGATTGCATAAAAAACAAAAAAATATAGACGGAATCGGTTGGATTGATAAGGAAAAAACCAAGAGAACCGGAAAAGATTGCGTCGTTACTCCTCACGGTTGTGCACGCGCAACTTTCAGAACCTGGGCAAAAGACGACACTATTGGTAACAATAAAAGCTTTGATCAAGAAGCCGTAGAGCTTTGTTTATTGCATTCAAAAAGAGACGTCTATAACGGTGCTTATGACAGGGCGAGGCTCTTAACCGAAAGAAGAAAAATAATGGATGCCTGGGGAAAGTATTGTATATCTGCGGTTCGAGAAAAAACATCTCAAATAAAAGGCTCGTGAGCAACAAACTCTATTCTGTAGACGTGATAGACTACGTGTCTTTGGTGAAATCGGGGTGTAGCTCAGCCTGGTAGAGTACTGCGTTCGGGACGCAGGTGTCGGAGGTTCAAATCCTCTCACCCCGACCATCACATTTTTATATTAGTTCTCGTCTTTGCGCTCTTCAAAATCTTCTCCATTTTGTACAAATGATTTTCGATAAATGAGCTTAATTTGGCAATTTGGAGCTTGAGTTCTTTGAATGGGATTGACCTTTTCTCGCGATCGTCCACCAATATATTCAAGGCATGAGCAATTTGGTTTAAGTTGACTCCGATTTTATTCATCGCAACTGTCGAATCGATAACGGCCTCCCTTTCTTTTTCCAACAACATTATCGTACCTAGAAGATCCTTTCTAAGAAGCAACGTAAGGTAACCTTGTTTAGAAACGCCGAACTCTTTGGCTCTGCAATCTAATGCGGCCAGCTCACTTTTTGTTAACCTTAAGAAAAGAGGAATCTTTTTCTCTTCTGGGAATTCTTCTGTTTTGGCTTCAGAAAAAACAGTCCTAATAACACTTTTGTCCAAAGAGTTTTTCTGGCCTTTCAGCTTTTCTTCGATAGTTGCATTAATAAATGCCGAAAGACTTTCTCCGGATTTTTTCGCATACTCCTTGGCAGCATCTTTTGTTTCCGTTTGAACGCGAGCCGTAAGAACACTGGTTTTCTTTTCTGAACCTCTTTTTGGCATGACTAACCTTTTTGGAATTAACTCAGATCGTGTGTAACGTATCCACCGAACGCTCCCGCGTTCGACCGCCTTGGCGGTGTGGCAGGACAACCGAAAATGAAATTTTCGACCGAGCCCTCGGCGAGGTGTTGATGCATCTATGGTATCAAATGTATACATTTGATATCAAGATGCGATCCTGCCTTAGCAGTAGTTAGTCGTACATCCTCAGTAGTTATCCACAATTCAGCTTGCCAAAATTGTGGATAACTACTCTGACTGCTGAGAGTTGTCCTCATTTTCACTCGGTGAGCGCTTGTCTCCGAAACTGGCCGTAGCGAACCGGAAAATTGTGGGCAACTCGAAGCCGAAAAGTTGATACGGATCAACTTTTGGCCTCTCGCGAAGAGGGAGGCTCTATCTTTTGAAAAATCCGGCAGTAACCCATGCTGGCGGAATTTTCCTCTCTTCAGCATTGCCGGCAGAGCCGGAATGCTGAAGCTGATGTCCGATCTGATTTTCAAGAAAAGTTGTTCCGGAACAACTTTCTTTCGACTCGACTTTCTTAACTATGAAAAAAAAGACCACAATAAAACAGTCTATCGGGTCAAAAAAAAGACCGCGGAGAAAGCGGCCTCTTTTATTTAAAAGTCAATTATTTTGTATTTAGTGCGTCTTTAAAAAGTTTTCCTGCAACAAATTTCGGCTGAATCGAAGCTGGGATTTTAAGTTCTGCACCTGTTGCAGGATTCCGACCAACACGAGCCTCGCGCTTGGCTGACTTAAAAGTGCCAAAACCCACCAAAGCCACTTCATCGCCGGATTTTACGGTTTTGATGATTTGACCCATCAGTGCTTCCAAGACCTCTTTGACATCAGCTTTAGGTTTGCCGGAAACTTCTGCTACGGCAGTTACTAATTCAGTTTTATTCATTTATTTCTCCAAAATAATTGAGACAGGACTGACTTATTTTACCCAATCGGTAGAGCGCGACATATTTCTTTTCGCTGCGTTTCGCTGCGATAGTCGTACATAGAAGTAGTATTGACTGAAGCGTGACCCATAGCCCGCTGCAAAACGAATACATCACAACCATTCGCCAGCATCGTTGTTGCAAACGTTCTTCTAAGATCATGAGGCTTTACTTTTCCCAAACCAGCCAAGGTCGCTCTTTTTTGAAGTATCCGATAAATTGAACCGGAGAGCATTTCTTTGAAAATGAAGCTGTCTTCTTTGGCTCCGGGGCAAACTCTAGGGAAAAAGACTTCCTGCCCCACTCCTCGAACTTCAACCCATTTATCTATCACCGAGTCCAACGTTTTAGGGAGAAAAACGATTCTTTCTTTGTTTCCTTTGCCGATGAACGTAAATGATCTCCGGCTACAATCCCAGTTACTCATCTTCAAGGACACAACTTCAGCCCTTCTGAGGCCGCAGCCGAACATGAGCGCAAAGATGGCTTTATCTCGAACGCCAGCCTTAGTGCCGTCTTCACAGGCGTTCAACAATGCCCTGCACTCTTTCGCATTAAGACTTCTACCTTTCGGTAATCGCTGGTATTTCACTGCTTTAATAGCTTGAATTTTTAAAAACGCAGACTGGGGCAAATAGTCTTGTGACCAGGCTGCCTTCGCGACCGCCTTAAATGCATTGAGATAAAGATTAACAGTTGCACCGGAACAATTTCTTGCAGTTAAGTGTTTTTTGATCAATGTCCAGTGGCTTGTCCTCAGTTTTGACCAATCAATCAATTCGTAATTTTCATGTCCAAGAACCCTTGCAATATTTTTTATGCAGTTTTGCATTGTTATCGAAGAACGACGGGAGCCGAGGGACGATAAATACAACTCGACCGGATTCTTCTTCCAGCCAGTGGATGCAGTTGGTATAAAAAGCATTTTGCACCTTATCCAAAGTTAAATTGCCAAAATAATCGCAAAGGAGTACTTCTGATGTTCTCTTTCATGAAAGAAAAAACTTTGCTTTGAATGCCTGGACCAAATCGTCACGCTGCGTGGTCGTGAGATTGACCCCGGTGACAATGACTCTCCCTCCGGTAAAAGAAGCGTGATCGATTAAGCTTTGAGCAACGGTTCCGGGAACGTAGTGTCTGAAGAGATCCGTTAAAGAAGTTTTGACTTCTTCCGGCAGAGCTGCATGCAGACTGACAGTCGATAGAGCGGTTTGTCCTTGGCTGCCTAATGAATCAAAAACGTTGGCTGCATTATTCGTCTGAAGCGTCCCTGACGAATTCAGGCGTCCATTAACGGCAAATTCAAATCCGTTTTGAAAGTTCAGTGCACCGCTGTTGTTGAGGCTGCCGGAAATTGCATAGTGAGCAGTTTCAGTCCAGTTTCCCCGGTTATTAAGAGTACCGGTGGAGGTTAGGTTACCTCTGGTAGTGACATTCCCGGTTAAAGAAAGCGTCCCGGTATTTGTCAATGTTCCATATAGATCAGCATTGCCAATCGTCAAATTGCCTGAGTTAGCAGCTGTCCCGTTGCTTTGATTGAAATTCGTTATGACTAAAGTTGAGGCATTGCTCAACACTCCATTGGATTTATTCAGTGTGCCAAAGTCATAGCTTCCGGCTGTTACATTAACCGAACCACCGACTTGAGTCAGTAAATTACGGTTGGTGAGTATTCCTCCGGCCAAGTTCAATGAGTTTCCGGCAGAAAAATTTCCGCTTTTCCCTCCGATGTTCAATGCATCCTGATTATTTAAAGTCCCTCCTAAGAGTGCAATATTGTCGGAGACGTAGGTTTGGACGTTCCCTGATTGTCGGTAGGTTCCATTGCGGACAGTCATTTCGCCATAATTAACGGTTCCGGATTCAACTGAAGAAATGTCAAATGAACCGGAGCTGTCTAAGACGCCTGCATTTAGCTGAAGCTTAACGTGGTGATAATCCGCACGATTATCAATTTGTGCGCCGTTAGCAATAGTTAAGGTTCCTTGAACATTCAGAGAGGAGTTGACTTCACCTCCATCATTAGAATTGCCGCTGCCAAGCCTTAAAAGCCCGCTATGAAGATTAAGATTCCCAGCCACTTCAAGGCTGCCTGAAATTTTCGACGCTCCATCCCCTTTATGGACAATGGCAAACAGTGGAGAGCTGGAATCCAAGTTACCGTTAACTAACAGAGATTGGTTTTCCATTCCTCGGAAATTTTTAGAAGTCCAAGAAATATACAGCTCCGGAGTGTTTGCTGTTGCGTTTCCGTTAATGACGAAGCTATCTACTAAAGTACGTTTTTCTCCATCTCTTAGAGTGCCTAATTCAACATTTCCGTTATGCGTTGTCAGAGCGAATACGTTCGAAGCTGTTAGAAATGTAACGAGAATCAAAGATGTTACTTTTCCCTTGCTTCGGCTTATCGAACTAGCAGTCTCGGAGACAACAACAAAACATCCCCGGGATTCGCTCCAGATCTTCTTGAAGATTTTGTTCATTTAACTTCCTTTATAATATGTAGCAACAATGTTGCAACGGAGGCCTTAGATGCCCACTACTGCCAGTGATGATTCGATCCGAATTCGGGTTAATAAAGAGCTCAAAAAAGAAGCCTCCGAGCTTCTGAGCTCTATGGGGTTAAATTTCTCTGATTTTTTCCGGATTTCTCTTCTCAAGTTAGTTAATGAGAAGAAAATGCCTTTTTCTATTGATGTTCCAAACCAAGAGACTGCTCGAGCCATGCAAGCTGCCGATGAAGGGGAAGTGACATACCACGAGAGCGTGTCCTCATACTTTAGGAGTCGAGGCAAATAATGCTTCTTTTTGGAACAACCAAACTTTTTGATAAAGATTTGGATTTGGTAGAAAAGCGCGGAAAGGACATCCAAAAATTGGAGCAAATTATCCAATCTCTTGTCTGGGAAGAGGTGTTGCCCCAACGGCTGCATGATCATCCGCTCAAAGGAAACTGGAAGAACCATCGGGAACTGCACATAGAACCTGACTGGCTTCTGATATACAAAAAGACAAGTAAAGAAATTATTGCAGTTCGTACCGGAACCCATTCTGATCTTTTTTAATCTATCCATTTTTTATACCTCGGGAAAAGGATCTCTTTAATCAGCACTGTTGAGAAACAGCCCTGGTGAAAGCATCCGAGAGAAAAAACTTTGCTTTGAATGCCTGGACCAAATCGTCACGCTGCGTGGTCGTGAGATTGACCCCGGTGACAATGACTCTCCCTCCGGTAAAAGAAGCGTGATCGATTAAGCTTTGAGCAACGGTTCCGGGAACGTAGTGTCTGAAGAGATCCGTTAAAGAAGTTTTGACTTCTTCCGGCAGAGCTGCATGCAGACTGACAGTCGATAGAGCGGTTTGTCCTTGGCTGCCTAATGAATCAAAAACGTTGGCTGCATTATTCGTCTGAAGCGTCCCTGACGAATTCAGGCGTCCATTAACGGCAAATTCAAATCCGTTTTGAAAGTTCAGTGCACCGCTGTTGTTGAGGCTGCCGGAAATTGCATAGTGCGAGCTTTCTGTCCAGCTTCCTCGGTTGTTCAGTGTGGCGGTAGAAGTAAGATTGCCTCTGGTAGTGACATTGCCGGTTAAAGAAAGCGTCCCGGTATTTGCCAAAGTTCCATAAAGATTGGCATTGCCAATGGTTAAATTACCAGAGTTTGAGCTTGAACCGTTGGATTGATTGAAATTGGCTATTGAAAGGGTTGCAGCATTGGAAAGTGAACCATTTTCTTTATTGATCGTGCCAAAAACATAGGAGCCTTTGGTTACTGAAACCTGCCCGCCTTTTTGGGTGAGGAGGCTTGTTTGATTTAAAGAACCACCAGCCAAAACGAGAGAATTTCCTATTGAAAAATTACCCGTTCTTTGGCCGATAATAATCGGCTGTTGGGTTATCAGTGAACCGCTGTTTAAGGCAACTCCATTATGGATATAAATATTGTTAGTGGAATTTTGATTAAATGATCCGCCGTTAATATTGAGTTGCCCAATTTCTCCGGTAACATTCATGTTTTTAGATGCGAGATTGAAGTTTCCCCAATTGTTAAGTGTTCCGATGCTAAAACTGCCTGTACCTGAGGTATGGACATCCGTTCCCAGTCCGCTTCCAGTTTTGTGTCCGGTATTAAAGAACGAACCGTACAAATTCATTGTTCCGCTAACAACCAAGCGAGAGGTAAACGGAACGTACTGATAGTTGACAGCTCTAGAGCCTAGATAAAGCCATCCGGAAACATTTAGATCTCTTGTTGTTAAAGAAGCATTGACGTTACTTGCACTTCCGTTCCCTACTTGACCAATAGAAACCCATGTTTCTGGGCCGAAACTTGTTGTTCCGTTGACTACCAAATTGACATTGGGGAAGTGTTCGTTGTCAGAAACACAGCCGATTAACAAATCATCATCCGAATTCGTTGTAGTCGTTCTAAGGTTGTAATCAAAATTGCCATTGATCGTTGTATCTTCACTGATAAAGAAAATACCGTTGTACTTATTGGGTAACCTTGAATCTGCATTGAGGACATTCCCATTTATAACAACTGCGGCTTGTGAAGATCCAGACAGCAATAGACCAATAGAACCAATGAGTACAGTTGCTTTTCCCGCGCTTTGGCTCACAGCAGTCATCGCCTCAGAAACTGCAACTAAGCATTCTCGGGACTGGTTCCAAATCTTTTTAAAGATTTTGTTCATATTTTTCTCCTAGGGAAAGAAACGCAAACGTTTCCATCAGCACTGTTGAGAAACAGCACTGGTGGAAGCATCCGCATCCGGGAGAAAAAACTTTGCTTTGAATGCCTATGTAGGGCGCCAAGGAGAGTTAGCCGAAATTTAAAAAATTCCTCGGAAATTTTATGAGGCAAACAAGTTGGAAGTAGTGAATCAGAACGGAACCGTTTCTTCTAAGAGCGGCCCGACGCGGGGCAGGTCTTTCCAGCAGGTGGTGTATCCGGGGCTGAGCCGCGCACGAGACATTTCCCAAGTACCTTTTCCTAATTTAGAAGCCGCAAAGCAGAGCGTATTCTTACCGTAGCGCGTGTTGATGGAATCCATCAGTTCACAGATGATCTGCTGCTGTTCGGTTTCCGTCTCTTCAAAAAGATCCTTGGTGACTGCACCTTTCGGAACGACTTCACCGACGTAGACGCCGGCGCGTTTATAGAGGCAGTCTCTGCGGTAAGTTTGATTGAGCAGCCGTCGGGCACAGTGAATGATCGTATTGGTGTCCGAGATCGGGTAGGGAAGTCCCACACACGGATAAGCCTGCTGTTGGACATCCTGAAGGCGGAAAGGATTCGTGTTTAAGACAATACCGACGGTGTGCGCCACCGTACCTTCGCGACGCAAGGTTCTTCCGCATTCCTGGGCATGGAACGTGATTGCGCCTAGCAAATCGTCTTTGTCGCAGACCAAATGACTGAAGCTGCGGCTTCTCATGATTTGCTGTCTTTTTGGTTTTACAAGTTCCAGTGGAATGCAGGACGTTCCCTGAAGTTCTCGTACTGTCATGGAAAGCGTAATGCCAAACCGATTTCGGATGGCCGCTGCATCTGCACGGGCTAAATCTAAGGCCGTCCGAATACCCATCTTTTCTAGGTGTTCCGTATAACGTCTCCCTACACCCCAAATTTCAGAAACTGGTTCGCAAGCAAGCGCTTTTGCCTGCCGCTGAGGCGTTAAGTCGAGCCAATTGCAAACGCCTTTTAGGCCGCCATAGTGTTTCGCTAAATGGTTGCAGTATTTGGCTAAAGTTTTTGTCGGCGCGATACCGACACACGTTGGAATTCCTACATCTTTAAATACTTTGTCTTTAATCCGAAAACCTAACTGGGTTAGATCAGTACCCAGACCTTCGTAGCCGCTCATGTTGGCGAAGCACTCATCAATACTGTACGGATTGCAGTCAACTTGGGAGGCGATGGTTGACATCATCCGCCCGGAGAGATTGGCGTAGAGTTCGTAGTTGCTTGAGAAAACGGCGACGTTTTCCCGTATACAGAATTCTTCGATCTGAAAGTACGGCTGGCACATTTTGATGCCGAGCTTTTTGGCTTCCTTCGATCGAGCAACGACACACCCGTCGTTATTACTGAGCACAATTACGGGACGGTCAGTTAAGTCCGGACGAAAAACTTTTTCGCAGGAGGCAAAGAAAGAGTTTCCGTCCACCAGCGCGAACACCTGCATGGCTAGTTGCTTTTAATCGTGTACTTCACGACGCCGATAAAGCGCCATTCATCGTAGTCTTTCGGGAGGATGGGCTTGTAGATCGGATTTGAGCTTTCAGGGAGCAGACGCAGTCCTTTATCGTCTTTCATATAGCGTTTAACAGTGAATTCATTGTTAATGCTCATGATGACGATGTCTCCGTTCTTGGGTTCCGGCGAGCGGTCGACGACCAAGAGGTCGCCTTCGTCCATACCGGCCAAGTCCATGGAATCGCCTGTTACGTAGACGCAGAATGTGGAGGCGGGATTGGAAACCAAATATTCATTTAAGTCCAGCGTTTTGTCGATATAGCTTTCTGCCGGGGAAGGGAACCCGGCCTGAACCCCGCATTCGTAAACTGGAATGCTCAGGTGCGTCGGATTCATGGCCGGAACAAGGATCTGGTCTGTGTCGAGGGTACGAGCAGGTTCTGCGACACGTTCAAGTTCACAGCGAAGCCATTTTGCGCCACCTAACTGTTTGAAAACCGGAACCAATTTGTCCGTGAGGCAGACAGAAACCCGTTTTGTACTGCCGAGACCTTTGCGGCCTGCACCTTCGCGAGCGCCGCCACGGTTTTCTTTTTTAGTTGTTTTATCCATGATGAAATAAAAAGAGGAAAATTTTTGAAATAATAATACTATTTCAAAAATCTGTAGTCAATTATTCCCGTTGCTATTAATCAAGGATACCAACCGCTTTAAAAAACCTTAGAATAGCCCCAGACGAACTCCGACCGGTTTTAGTGTCTTCTAGGTCGGCAAAGTTTAGCCCTGCACTAGCGGGGCTTTTCCTTCTTGACTTCCTCCCCAACGACGTTACCAAGGGAGGGTATCTCTCTTGACTATGGAGGGTTAAGATTCACAAATTCGATTAAGCTGTACTTCCTCTGCAATGACTTCTTGCTCTGATCCGTCTTCAAACTTTACACAGACAATACCGTCCGAAGCTTTCCGCTTATAGAGAAGCTCACATTCCCTTCCGTCAACAAGACAAAAAATTATCGGTTTTTTATAGAGCTGCTCTTTTGTTTCTTCATCCGGGAAACTTTCTACGGATGGTTCAACATCATCAAAAGAGTCCTCACTAGGGCTTTCTTTAAATGCTTCCTCTGCATTCTCTTCTTGCTCGTTGTCTATCTCATTTTGATCTTCCAGAGGCTGGTAGCAAGATTCATCAATCTTTGCCCCTGGGAAAAACTCGTCGGCTTCTGCTTGAGATTCTTCAGCAACTGTCTCCTTATCTGAAAACTCGATTTGTTCACCTTCTATTTTTTCGTTTTGCTCTTGAGGCAAAATATCGGCGGCGTCTTCAGATTCAGTCGAAAAAGTTGTTCCGGAACAACTTTGAGGATTGAAGTTGTTCGCCTCTGCTTTTGAAATAAACTCCCGGCCTTCAAGGAAAGTCTCTACTTCTGAGGGATGCTCTATCCATTTTTTATAGAGAATATAAGCCGTCTGGATACTATTTATTTTCTTTTCCGCTAAGGCTGATTGAATCTCTTCCGGAAACTCTTTCCAAGCTGAATACTTGGACACCAGAGCTTTTTCCAATCCAAGTTTCTCGGCAATTTCTACCTGTTTTTCTCCTAAAGAAATCCGCTCACAAATAAAGTCAGCAACCTCAACGACAGTTAGTGAAGATCGCTTCAAATTTTCCGCCATCTGAGCATAGCTAATGTTTTCAGCGGCAATAGAAGTATTCACAATCGCTTTAATTGACTTAGCCTGAAGGAGTTGGCTCGCCCGAAAACGCCTCTCTCCGCTGATAATTGTGAACGTATCATCTGAATTAGCTCGGACAACTATTGGCTGAAGCAGCCCATATTCTTGGATACTGGCGGATAGCTCTGAGAGTTCCGCGTCATTAAATTGTTTTCTTGGCTGGTTAGGATCAGGTTTAATTTTGTCTAATTCGATGTCTAAAATCTTGCCTTCAGTATTCAGGACTGACTTTTTGCCGCTTGCGATCTTACTTAGCCGATTCAAGTTCAGAGCCATTTCAATTATCCTCCCTGGAGCTGTTCACAACGGCTAAACTTCCGTCCTCGTTCCAAACCACACGAAGAGGATTGTTTTCAGGTAAATTAAGAGCTGCTGCTAAATTTAGAAAAACCGTCCTTAGCTCGTACCATGCCTCACCGGGTTTTGAGTTTTTACTTACCCATACCGGCCGATGCTGTCCTTGTGCCGCTGCATATTCATTTCGATTAAGAATCCATGCCGGTTTTAGACCGTTTTCCTGTTTCAGTATCAGATCTTTTGCCAATACCCAAAGCTGCTTAAAGTTTTCAATCTGATAAGGCTTCCTTTCGACCATGTTCAATACCAATCCTGCAAACTGAAGTTTCTCATTGATGGTCGAAACCTCTTGGGCTCTGCCTAAAAGCATTTCTACTCCCTCGAGAGCTTCTTGTTTCAGGTTGACAGGGCAAACGTAATGGGTTGCAGCTAATAGTGCAGCAATCTGGCGAATATCGTATGAGGGATTGGTATCAATAATGCAAATATCAAAATCGTCTTGGATCTCGTTTAAGCTGTTGAGCAAATTTTCTACAAAGCCGTTATGAGCTTCTTCACCGCTTCGCTCCAGTTCTTCCAAATTTGTATCTGCTCTAACTAGAAGCCGGGCGGCTCCGGTTGTTCTCAATCCTCCTTGCTGCATCAGCAAACCTGAAGAAACATTAGCGGGCTCAAAAAGCTTTGAATCAAACAAACAGTTTGAAGAATGCGCCTGAGGATCTAAATCGATAAACAAGGTGCGTAAACCGCGTTTCAAGGCGCAATAGAACGCAAATTGTGTTGAAAGGAATGATTTTCCAACACCACCTTTGTTGTTAATTACGGTCAGAGTAATCATTTTTAGTTCTCCGGATAATTTGCATACGGAAGGTTAATGGCTTTAAAAGCAACTACAGAATCGTTGAAAAAATCCCAATGACCTTCCTTAAACGTTGAGCAATAGCCTCTTAAAAGATTCTTCAGCAGAACTTCACAAGCCACACCTTCAGGCGGCTCACAAGAGGCTACAGACGACCAGCCTAGGGCCGTTTCGGGATCAAGCAGTGCTTTGGCTGAAGCAGGAACGGGAGAAAAGTCTTTGAAGAAAAGAATTTTGTCTGAAGGCCATTTTTGCCATCTTCCTTCTTTAAATTTATCGACGACGCATCTTCCGTCATTCAAATAAATCATCCACTTAAAATTAAAGGGATCACCGAGCAACAGTTCGTTTTTTATAGGTGGTAAAACGTAAGGCCAGCGGTTCCAGTCATGAACCTGGTATGGCTCTTCCCGAAGGATATGTTCTCGATCTACGCTGATAAGAATATCCGCTCCGGTTATAGATACGGTTCCCGGTATTGCAAAGGTAATAGAGGTTCCATCCATCCGTTTTAAAGCTTCTTTAACAATCGAATCCAAATGATTGTCCGGATCTTCCAGCGCTGCCGTTATAACATCCAACAACTCAGTGCTGAAACTTTCAGTGGGTGTACTGTCATTTGAATCAAAAACGCAATTTTCTGCATTTTCATTAGTCATCTTTGTTCCTCTGTTGGGATTAAAGTGTTGGGAGTTTTTAATAACTGAAGGCCGGTTTCTGCTCGACGTTTTTGAAAAGAAGGGCAGAAGTTGTCTTGTTTCTGCGTTTTCTGGCGGCGCGACTTCTCAGAACAAAATCTGTATCATTCCCAGACCTTGTTGTTTTTTCGGAAATGCTTCTGAAAGAAGAAGCAGAGGACCCTTTTGAGACGAAATCTTCTAAGTTTCTTGAGGGAAGAAAAACACAGGGCTCGAAGCGCCTTGGACAAGCGCCGAGCCCTTGAACAAGGAGATTAGTCGTGCAAGTAAACGTAAAACGACTATTGCTACTCCTTATCGTGTTGAGGGAATTATCCGTCAGAGCTGACTTTGTTGTCAACTTTGAGGGCTCTGTTTCTCTAGCGGTAATTGGAGCAGGTGCGCTGTTGCTTTTGATTAAACGATAGCGTCGAGCAATGCCGGGACAGTTGTTTTGTTCCGGCATTTTTTCTAACGCATACAACGAAGGTTCATTTTGACTCCGTAAAACAGCAACGGCCCAACTGCTGGTAACAGTTGAGCCGTGTCTAATCTTTGGAGAAAAAGCGATGCGGTCTAAGAACTCGCTAATCTCCGTAGAGAGGTTAACACAACTGAACAGAGAAGGATTTACCTTCAAAGTGAAGGCGGCAGTGCCTCTGGCGCTGCTCGTGTTAATCATCTCGGCGGTCGCTGACAGTTGGTTTTCATAACCGTCAGCTGCGTTGATGTTTGACGCAGGGAGTCCCGATTCGGGGCTTCCGGCTGTTTTTCTCAGCTGTCTTAACATAACGATTTCCTCCGGAAACTTTCCCAGCCAAAGACCACTAAACGGGCCTGTTCACATAACCTGTCAAAAGATCTTTCTTCGAGGTAGGCTTCAATGGAATCTGCACCGGATAGCCTTAGATTTGAAACGGCAATCATCGGCTTCATTTGCTCATACCGGGCGTTGATGACTTCAAAGAGGTAGTCTTTTTCTCTCTCGGAAATCCCTCTAAATGCACCGATCTCGTCCATGATCAGCAGATCAACCGAAACATATCGGGCGATAATGTTTTTCACGGAACGCTCTTTGTCATTCCAAGATGATTTAATGTCCTCTAGCAGCCGGGTTACCGTTGTGTAAAGGACTGTCCTTCCCTGCTTGATCGCTTCATGACCTACAGCGCAAGCTAGGTGAGTTTTTCCGGTTCCCGGAGTACCGATCAATAAAAGAGTTTTACCGCTGAACCAGTCAGCTTTTAACTCTTGAGCGAAATCCATGCAGCTTTTAAGGGCTTGATATTGACCTTTTTCAGTCGCTTCATAAGCCTCGAAGTTCTTGTCCGCAAAGCGCTTGGGGATCATGCTTTGGCCGAATAGTTTTTTGATTTTGGTTTCAGCCAAACATCTCGGACATCCAGCAAACCAACGGCTCCCCGTGCCGTCGGTAGATTTAATCCCGGCGGTAAACCATCCGTGAAATTCGCAAAACCCGGCTTCAAACCGACTTTAAGCAATTGACTCTCGAAGGGAAAGTTCGTGTTTTTCAGATATTTGAGAAGAAATCATGTCAACGTCCCTCCGTCTTGCGTTTGAGAACAAATGTCCCGTCCGGGTTGAGCCGTTCGATCCCCTCCATGTAGTCAATGTCTCGGAATCGCTTGGGCTGAGCCGATTCGGAAGCGGATTGTCTTGCATTTTTGCGGTTTGAAACCGCAGTCAATTCGTGCTGAAGGGACTTGAGAACAAAGGCCACTGCCGAGCTTAACGGCTTGCCTTCCTTGTCTTTTGCGGCCTGACAGCGTGCAAACACCTGAGCAATCGTGTCATAGTCGAAGCGGGACATACCGCCGGCGGCCAACTCCAAAATGAAATTTTGATTTTCCGGATTTCTGGATCTCCAGCGGGCAAGCGCCTTTTCGTCCAAACCGAAAAAGGCCAAAACTTCTAAAACTTCGCCGATCATCCAAGCCGATTTTTCGCGCGCGAATAGGTTTTTAATTTTTAAACTTCTATCCGATTCCGATACAGATTCCGATTTATTAATATTTTTATTAATTAAATTATTATCCGATATCCGATCCGATCGGTGCGCGCGCGTACGTGCGCGAGGCTCTTCCTGCCGTCCATTCTCGGATTCACTACCATCGCTGCTTTCTTTCGAAAAATAATTAGTTTTCAATGAGTTAAATTCGACTGGCTTCTCTTTTGGTATGGCACTTGCCATTGATTTGCCATCCTTATTTATGGCACTTGCCATCGGTTTGCCATCTTCATTTATGGCATTTGCTATCAGTTTGCCATCCTCATTTATGGCATTTGCCATTGATTTGCCATCTCCATTTATGGCATTTGCCATTGATTTGCCATCCTCATTTATGGCACTTGCTATTGATTTGTCATCTGAATTACCCCAACGACTACCTGCCCCTTTTTTGCCCGAACTCGACCTTTTCTTAGATAAACAATCCTTTTCTAACTGCTTGTGTTTTAGTTCTTCCAAGAGGTTGTCATAAAGTTCGTTGGTCCAATACGGATCATTCCAAACAAAGAATCGTCCTAAGACTTCTTTAATTGCTTCTCGCTCTTCTTCGTTGACGGCCGGACATAGTCCTTTAATATCCAGCTTGTCCAGCGGGGCCTGCTTAATAAGGTAACCGGTACGCAAGACAAATAAGATGCCTCTGTGCATTATTGGTAACGACAAAAAGTCTCTTAAAAATTCTTCTTCACTAATAGGACTAATTCCCCGTTCAGGAGAATTCTTTTTAGCTGCGGACATTATTGGTTCTCCTTTCCGGGAAAAGTCTCTTTTGCGCAATTTCTTAACATGGCGGAAGGTTGATACAAACCATTCCCATCCTCATTGAAGTACCATCCGAGAACACGTTCCAGTTCTTCTGTTGTACTTAAGTTTTCGTCCACGCTTATCTGAGACAGGGCTTGCCCGAACGAAAACGGACCGCCAAACAGAAAATACAAATTCACTAATCGAGAGAGAATTCCGCTCTGGACAAGCGTGAGATCCAGATGAATTGAAGAACTCTCCAAGGGATCAATTATGTAAGGTCTAATCATTTCAAAACCTAATTAAACATTATTAGTTTACGTTTATTGTAAATTAAAAATATACATTTTTGGAGAATAATCTTTATAATGAGATTAGGTTCAAACTTTTGCGAGTGATTTCTTATGCGCCAATATCTTGCTATTGTCTTGACGTTTTTCTCTCTGTCTCTAACAACTGGAAATGCTTTAGCTACAACGCTCGAAAACATTGAAAAATTTAATAAAGATCAATTTATGGATTATGTTCGCCTACTGGACAATGTCGAAGCCAACCAAGAAAACTGTCACCTTTGGCGATTAGAAAAAGAACTGATGCACAAAAGAACACAACTTAGCATTCACAAACAGCTCTCTGGCACGGAGAGGCGTCTGGCTTCAGAAAAAATAAGAAATTTTCGCGATCGATGCAATCGATTCAGGGAAACTCAACGGAAGAATTAAAAATAAGAAGCTACGAAATATACAAATTTTTTAGTTTGACAGCTTCTAATCATAGAGAGGGTCGGTAGTTACCGTGAAAGATGCGAAAATTTCTGGCTAAGCTGCTATGAGAGTAAGAAGAAATAAAACTTAATTAGAGGTTCTTTATGTACAAATATTTTGCTTTTTCATTAATGCTTTTCTCTTTGTCGTTATCTTCCGGAAATGCTTCAGCTACAACGCCCGAAGACATTGAAAAATTTAATAAAGATCAATTAATGGAGTACGTCCGCCAGCTAGATAACGTTGAAACTAATAAAGAAAATTGCGACGTACGTCATGGGGTAGAAAGAAAGTTATTTTTGAAGAGAGTTCAGTATAAAAAGCAACTCTCTGACCCAGAGCAAGTTTTTATCATAAAAAAGGTAGGAGATTATCGCAAAAGATGCGTAGCGAAGAAGCTTTGGTAGATTCTAAAAATGGACACTCAGGGTTAACCAAAGAATAAAAAGCGACAAAGTAGCTAGGAGGAGTTTAATTATCAAATACCCCCCCCCTATGGGTTTTTCGTATTGTGAAATTCCTTCTTAGTTCTTTTAACACCCCAAGAATTTCAATCTCTTTTGATCGATTAGAAATCGTTGGGTAATCCGGATTCAACGGCTTAAGATTAACGATTAGTTTATTTTCAACAGATTGCTCAGTATATTTTCGAAAAACTATCCCTCCGTCCACTTTCGAAAGAACAAAAGATCCAGGATTTGCTGAAGACCCAGATATAAACAACAGCAAATCACCAGGAAAGAAGTCTGGCGCCATTGATTGATCTGAAACTATCCAAGCAAATTGATCATCGCTTAATGTCAGAGAGGAAATAATAGAATTTGAATCTGAACGTTGATACTTTGGAATCGTTGCGTGGGCCAGCAAATAATCATCGGAAAGAATTGGTATGCGTGACTGGCTGCTTTCTGTACGTTCAACTCGTGTAGTAAGCTTTTCTGCCGATTGAACTAACAACGCCATGGACGGTGAAATATCCTCTATCTTGCAGCCGAGCCCCTTAGCAAACTTAATAACAACATTGAGATTTAACGGAATACGCCCGAGCAGATAGTTGGAAACCGCTGCACCAGTGCCTATTCCGAATTTCTCACCGAATTCTCTTTGGGAATATTTATGGCTTTCCTGCCAAATTTTTCTCAATCGTTCATTGTCGTTCATAAACTAAAAGTTTATGTATAATAATGTAAACTAATGATGTAATCTAAAGCATATTTTTAATTATGACTAAGAATCAACATCTACTATTAGCTATCAAAATTATCGGTGGCTCTGGAGCAGATCTTGCACGTTGTTTAGGAGTTAGTAGAGCAGCGGTTAGTAACGCAGTCTGTGGTCGTATGCCCGTCCCCAAATCTTGGTGTCCTGTTATTGAGCTGGAGACCAAAGGTCAGGTTAAGTGCGAGGACTTGTTGCCGGGTATCGATTGGTCCATTTTTAGAAATTTGCCTAAGACCAAAGAAACACATCCGGAAGGAGGAAATTGTGTCGCCTAATCCTTCTTATATTTCCATTGCAACCACGGCTAAGAGACTGAACAAATCCATCCGAACCATTTGGCGATGGACCAATCAAAAGAAAGCAGAAGGTTTTCCGCAGCCGATCAAACTCTCTGCCGGAACAACAGTGCTGGATTTTGAAGAATTGCTGCGTTGGGAAGAAAAAAAGAAAACAAGCACTCTCGTGTAATTATTTTTCAAAAAACTTCCCCCGCATAACTAACTAAAAACCCAAGAGAGAACCATGGAACACTTCAGCAGCGCATTCTATTTAACGATACTCGGCTTAGCCTGTATAGCCGCTGCTCCTTTGTTTTTGTTCCAAAAGCATGACTCTGTATTTTGCGCAGCTCCTCTCTTGTTATTGCTCGGACTCTCGATACTAATTATCGGACTGGCAGGGCTAAAGGGAGTATCGCTATGAGAACCTTTTTTGAAAGCATTGAAGGAAAAATAAGAAATGAACTGGCTTCTGCTATCGACTATAGGATGCTCTCTGTTTGTTTTATTCACCTCTTCCGGAACAGAAAAATCGTCCATAAGGAAAACCTTATTGGGAATCTTTCTCTTCCCGTCAGCCTCAGTTTGTTTGATGTTGAAAAACCAAGACCGACTCCTTTCCTTGCTGGAAGGAGCGATCCCCTGCGGGTTTTACGAAACACTGAAAGCTCACTACGCTCCCGAGTTCATAATTTTTCTCTACGGAAGCATCTCTTTGGCAAGTATTTACTTTTGTTTCGATCTCCGTCTTGCGCGGGACTGGTCTTCAAGAAGATGGAATCTCTTTTTTGTTCTGATGACCCTGACTTTTATCCTTCTTTCCCTTCTTCTAAAGGTTTTCGACTCAGGATTAAATCTGTTTTGCTCCGTCTGATTTCTTTCGTCTCCCATTTCAGCTACGACAAAGGCAGAAAACAAAGCACACAAAGCAGACATTGCAGTACAGAGAAAATTTACAGCAGCAGGGAATTCGGTCCAGACGAAAAACAGACAAAAGAAGACAAGACCTGCGCCTATCAGCAACCTTTTTACCAACGTTGTTTTCATTTAGATTATCTCCGAGGGTTGGATAGAAAGTTATCTTTGCAAACTAAATTTTATTCTTATCCTCGGAGACCTCTTTTCCTCGGGGCTTTAGGGAAAGCTAAAGCCCTTTTAGCGCCGCGTGCGTGTCTGAAAACTATGCTGCTGCAAGCATTTGCTTTGAGGTATAGCGCTTGGTCTCAGTATTTGTGCATAGCAAAATTCTCTTCCCATTTGTTCAGAACACGGTCTGGCCGGATCGGCCAGCGGCGCTGTTTCTTATTCCGCAAATCTGTTGGCAACAAAAGAATGAGTAGAGGGTTGTGTGATGTCTCCATGTGAAGTTGCATTTTTATTAACATGCCTTTTCCTATTTGTTCCAGCTTGGGTGCTTGTGATCTCCATGAGTAAGAAAAGTTACCCGACTGTAAAGGCTTTCATAATCTCAACTATTTGTTTCCTGATAGGTGCTTATCTTGAGTTTATTCTCTACAGCGGCTGCAACTTAATATTCCTTTGTGCTCCCACGAAAGAGGAAAGAGTCAAGTTAATCAACAGTTCTGATTTTGATTTTCCGTTAATAAGGGAACACGTTTTATCCCTGGTGCAAAACTCACCGTTTTTGAATAGGGCTTGCCCTCTACTGTGTCCCAAAATGATTGGAGAAAACGGAGGGACAAAATGATGTCACGTTTGTTAGAACTGCCTGTAAAAACGGTCATTCCCTATGTCAACTCTATTATTCCTGACATTTTGTTCTTCTTTGTTTTGTGTTTTTTGTTGCTCTCAGTATTTGAAACTTTCTATTGTTTTTTTCTGTTGCAATCGGAAAGTGCAGAAAAGGTCAAGAAAGAATTTTTCAAGTTGCTGCTTGTCACCACATTCCTGTTACAAAGCGTTGGAGCCTACTTTCTCTTCAAAGCAATTCTTTCGCCAGCGCCTTCGTGTGCTTATTTACTCGATGATGGCCTCAACCTTAATAGGTTCCTCTCTAAGAGAGGTATGCAAGCTAATCTGCAAACAATAATCATCAGGGTACTCTAGAGAGGGTAGAACATGGAAATGCAATTCTTGGGCGGGAACACTACCCTGATTGAAATGAATTTGAGTGTTTTGGACGAACGAACTTTTTCTCTGGTCATAAAACTTCCAACCGGCAGGAAGCTGAATTTTATACATAATGAAGGGGACGGAAACATTGGGAAAGCTTATGTTCAGAAACTTTCCAGAAACCCCTTCTTTTACCTCGGTGCAGCTTGCCTCTATGGCCGGAAGTCTTTGATCCATACGTACGCGTTTCCGATTGGCATCAAAGGAGAGGAAACCATTAGCTATAGTAGCAATACAAGTTATCCCTGTGCAAACAGGGATAATGAAATCCGATATTCGCGCATCCGGGTTATTTTTGGCATAGAACGCCCACAAAACAATAAGGGTTACTGCAAAAACGTAAGGGGCAACAATTATCCAAATGAAATGATCACTAAACCTATTTATTTGTTTTATCGACTGATAGCTAAGTTTCATAAGTTTCTCCTCCGGGGGTTGATTAGTAATTTGAGTCTGGCAACTAAATTCTATTCCTCCCCCCGGAGACCTCCGTCTATCGTGTTTTGAGGACTCAATAATGAAAACAATCCATCAAATCCCAAAACTTAAAACACTTTTGACTGCTGCCATTGTCAGCAGCGGTCTTTTTGCAATCGGTTTTCATGCGTTGGCTGAGGATGCCGATTACTCCAAAATCCCCGGGATGCCGAAGCTGGAAATTATGTCCGGCAATGATCGCTGGGGATGTGAAGTTCTCCTTTGTCTAGCCAATCCTAACGGCCCTCGCGCTGTTTCTGAGTGCAAGCCTCCAATTGACAAATTATTTGATTGCTTGTCGTGGCGTCATCCTTGTAAATTCCCTAGCTGCCCGATGGCCGGAGACGGCAACTATGCGAAGCAGCTTAGTGACGGCTTTGATCCATGCTCTTTGCAAGGCATGGAGGATGCTCCTCAAGGATGGATTGTCGAAGGCAACATAAATGACAGCAATCAGTTCAAGACCGACCGGCGTCAAAACAAACTGCTGAGGAAAAACAATGCTGATTACAACTGGGGCGGAGAACATTGGTTCAAGGCCACCGAAGACTCAGCCGGTCATTGGGGTGGGACTAAGGCGTGCGTAAGAGGATACCAAGGCACGGCCTATGAAGCTTACAGCTGCTATGACAGTTCCGGAGACAGTTCATACAGCACAACATGTTACCGGCCGGTGAAAGTTTACGAGGAAGTTGTTTGGCAGAAATACCAGTCCAGACGAGCGATTGACGTTTTCATCAACGGCAAAAATTGGACTCGCGTGCATTGGTAAGGGAACCGAGGAGCTGCAATGGACATTTGTACTGTTTTACAGCAAGTCAAGGCACTGACAGGCGCCCTTCCTGAGATTTATTCCGAAGAACTCTCAGAAGATGATTGGTGGCACAAGGCGATGGGGTGTCACTTTCACGCTTGCCCTTTCGGATCTCACTGCCGCTAGAGAGGGGTTATGATTTTAAACAGTTTTTGCATAATCGTATTATCAGCCGCAATCCTGATGAATAGTTTCACCCAGTCTTGCCATACAAAGTCAATCCGAGCATTAAACGACAAACTGGCAGATTTAAGACTCAGATTTAACAGCAGTCGTGGCAAAGAGGAAGAAATTCACGCAGAGAAAATTAGAAAAGAAAATAAAGACTGGTGTCAAGAAGATTCAAAAATATTCGAACAAAATTATCTTGTGTGCAGTCCTCACGCTTCAAAGCTTTGTTCTTATTTAACAGATACGGAAAAAGGCATCCTCATGTCGGTTATCCGCTGCTGTGTTGATAACAGCTCCGGTAATGATGGATATTATTTTAATAACTGCTGTATCTCCAATGAAAGCTACTTCACCGGCTTCTCTTACTGTTATGTTCCTTATTCGGATATGCAAAATGCCCTTAAGGACTTACAAAATAAATATTTTTGGTATGCGAAGAACGGAGAGCCTCGGTTTTTCAGGATATTAGACGGAGCGACTGTCCCGTCTGCAATCAGAGGTACGTTCAAAGGTAAATGGAATTTGTTTATTAATCGGTTTAAATCTAATTCCTACATCTGCGACACGATGCATCCGGTTTTTACTCCCGAAGCGCAAGCGATTTTAATGAAGCCGCTTCTGGAAGCTTATCGCTCAGAGCTGGTTAAACACATTGATGATTTTGACCTTTTAAGACTCCGCCCCTCTCATCAAAATGAGGACAAGACAAAGGAGGAATAATAATGCTTAGAAAAGAAGATTTTCCCAAAGAACCGATTGAAATCCTGAAGGACGTTTTGCCCTCCGAAGAGTTCAAAAAACTTGCATCCCTTAATCAGGAACGTCTCCGCTGCATGGCTGAAGCCGATGGATTGATGGGTGAAGTAATTGAAATTGAATCGAAATTATTGGTTCAACTAAATAAGATTCGAAGCATCGAGGCTGAAATCATGCTTAAAAGCACCTCGCCTAAGATGCAGGAGGCCGATAGGGCCTGCGCCTATGAGCTGATTAACGACTCCTGCATCCATGAGTCTGCGGAAGTTAGGGCTTACCAGGCAGGACTTCTTCCTTTACGCAAAGAATATCCGGAACAATGCCATCCTTCTAATAAGCTGGTTGAAGCATTCAAACAGTATTCTCGAGCCTGCTGGGAGCTGCTATGAGAATGAGTCAGGGTAAGAGTGAAAAGCTGAACCGTGCAAGTCTCTTTGCCACAAATGCTTGGCGACTGCGTCTCTCCATAAGAAAAAAGTATCCAAATTTGTTTTTATTTGGCCAACACCGCTATCAGTCCCCTTTTTCGGATCGACTGTATCCAGTTTCAGTTGGCCGGCAGCCATCATTGCGATCAAAAGCTTTTCAGCTCTTTCATAATGGCTGTAAGAGCACTGCCTAGGGTCAACATTAGGATTTTTTTCAGGATCTAAGGTCATGTTTACGCTCCTAAAGAGTCAAAGGTTAAGAAATCTAACAGTGAGCGGTGTTGTTTTCTGGAAAAAAAGAAGCACCGCCCGCCGATCATTCTACCCCTCTTTAGGAGCACCAAAAATACCATGTATATCAAAGAGTTAGAGAAATAACAATAAGAAGAGATAGGCAAAATGGAAAATCGCATTAGAACGATGAGCTGCAATCTCAGCAACCGTTATTTGAAAACCGCTTTCAATGAACTGCGTAGCACTATTGCAGATCATCAGGCTCCTTCTTGGGTTCAATTGTATTTTTTGGTTGAGCTGTGCAGGAAAACAATTGAAGAATTAAAAATAAACCCTCCCATACTAAAAGACTATTACAGTTGTTCCATTGTCAACACAACCGGACCAAAAGACTTTTTGATATGTACATTAGAAGTCATTGAGGAAGCATTTGAATGTGAATGCCGTTGGCTCCCCCATATTGTTATGGAATGGGAAGAACAGGAGTTATTCTCAACTGCCCTTCAGATTATCGGTAAATACCTTGGACTAATTTCTCATAGGGAAATAGCAATCGTTAACCGCTCTGATCAGTGTTATCGGTTGGGCCGCTATTCTTACTCGTATCCCACGTATTTCGATCAGTTAAGACAAATAGGTTCTAACCTCGTCCAAATTGGTTCTTTTGTCAAAAGTGAAAATTTATACAGTTCGTTGGATATTTTGTCCTCTGTCATTAATGAGCTGGAAGCAGAGTACAGACACCTAAGCTGTTTCCTTGATTGGTTTCGCAGTTTCATTGAGGATGAATCCTGGCTCCGGTATTGTAAAAAGAGCTTTCGATTGCTGGCTAATGGTGCTCCGGCGGCTGAGTCTAATAGCGTGAGACTTGCAAAGGGACTCACAGAGTGTGGAGCAAAAATTAAACGTTTGGCTAACGAATTATTAGCTTTTGGTTGTGAAAGAAAACCATTTCCAAAAGAAGATCCGAAAAACTTGAAGATTACTGATGATCTATGCGGGTATTTGGATGGTCTCAAATATGCGATAAGACAACTGAAAGAGCAACTTTCAGCAAAAGAAAAAGCCGAAAGAGAAGCAGGAAGACGCCGAGAAGAAGAGGAACAAAAACTCAGGAAAGAGGTTTTCGAAGATCCGGTGTCGAAATTGGAACCTTCTGAACAACCCGACTAGGAGAACAGACAATGAGAATCAACAATCAAGAAATCAAAAACGCGGAAATTTCTGTGGTATCTGAACGGAAAGTCCAAGGACTCAAAGGACTCAAAGCAATTTTTACTTACGAGGCCCGGATAAAGAAAAAAGGTCGGACGTATAAAAAACAGTCTGAAGATTTGGGATTCCTTCAGAACTGGCTGCTCTCTCAATTAGAGGCTGCATAGATATGTAGTCGCAAAGTTTATGTCCGGGACAGCGACCTTCTTCTCAATAGAAGCTGGTTAATGTTCTTGGCAGGACACATTAACCGTCCCGGACACCCCAATTTTAAGTCCTGCCCCGCAAGGAAAGAGCGGTGAGTGTTTTATCTTTCCAACTGATGTTCATGATGGGTCGCGCAAAAGTCCTGCCAGATTTTTTGATCAAAACACGTTATGAACAAAATATTCAAAAAGGTATTTAACCGCTCCCGAGGCGTATTTGTTGCTGTGTCAGAGGCTGTTAGCTCGGCATCTCAGCAAAACAAAAAGTCCGTTTTAGTCGCGGCAGCAGTTTTAAGTGTCATTGCGTCACCTGCTGTTGCGCTGACAACCATTGACGGGGATGTAGTCGGAAAAGACGCTCGATTCCATTTTCAAGGTCGAGGTCCCTCACTTGCCGATAGTCATACGATCAATGGTAATTTAACTTGGAACTTAGGGCGAGAAGGGGATTTCAGAAGATCTTTCCTTTGTGTTTCTATTGGGGCAGGCTACTTCAGCTCTCTCAGTAACACATTGATTGTGAACGGAAATTTCAATATCAATAACAATTCATGGGTACACATCGCTCATAACGGTGACGAAGGGGGAAATATCTATAGTGCCTTGAATATTTCCAAAGATCTAAACATTTCGAGTGACTCCGAGCTTTCTCTAATCAGTAATGGGGGAAGCGGTAACGACCCAACAATTCACGCAAGTCTTAATGTCGGAGGAACCGTTTACAACTCAGGACGCCTTATTTCCTACGGTGGGACTCAAGCGGGAAGAACATACGGATCGTTCTCAATCAACAACCTAGTAAACAACGGTACATTTGTTTTTGACTCTCCGAACGCCTTAAACGGTACTTTTAATAATATTACGCAAGCCGGTGGCTACTTTCAGCAAGGTGGAACAAATGACTTCCACATTAACGGTACTCTGACAGTCAGCGGAGGAACGGTTGGAAATAATGATGCAATTGTTGTAGGGGCCGATCAAGGTAAGTTTTCCGTCGGTCAAGGTTTGAACTTGGCTGGAGGTGCCGTTGGGAATTTATCTGTCCTCACTCATGTCGGCGGATCAGTTATGGTTTCGGCCGGTTCTTATGGGATCGGGACACTGAATAAGTCCAATGGCACGCTTACAAACAAATCCACACTCACTGTAAGCAACTTTAATCAGTCCAACGGAACGACGACCAACAGCGGAAACTTGACCATTGGAAACGCTAACTTGGGCGGTACTCTGAACAGCACAGGTACTCTCAATCTGACAGGAAACGTCGTTACTCGCGGCAACTTGACCAGTACTGGTAACCTGAATAATCGGGGCAATTGGACAGAAACCAATCGTTATACAATTGCAGCCAACCTTAACAATTCCGGTAGCGTTAATTTTCAGAACGGATTCGAGTTCAGCAATGGACGCTTAACCTCCTCAGGTACTGTCCAAACGAATAATGTCTTTGACGTTTTCGACAGCATTGGAGAAACTGGACAGCAGGACCTCAATTATGTCGGGCTTGGTTCTTCCGTTCCGCAGGAAGTTAAAACAAGTCTTACAGACTTTTTCCTGAAATATTTACCTGGCAAGCTTGCCCAGAACTTAATCAGTCACGCCTCGTTTACGGGTGGAAAAGTGGTTGTCACCGGAGTGGAACTCACTCAAACACAAGCTGACGATCTGAAAAAGGCATTTAAAGACAAGTTTGGAGGTAATACAGCTCTTGAGTTCCAAGGCACGATAGCGGGCGTTTCACATGATGATAGATTAACCATCGCAAAAACCAATGAGCTTTATGACAACGTAGAGCACCTGCGCGATGTTATTTTCGTTGATCGCAAACTTGAAGGCGAAAACGGAGCAATCGTTGTCGGAGATTCCGGTTTGCGAAACAACACAGGGTTCACAGGCATCAATGAAGCAACCGGCACGACCATCCAGGACGGAAAAGAGCTAACCCTTATCGGCGGCAAATCAGATGGTACAGGTAATCGCTTTACTCTTGCCGAACGTATTATCAGTGCGGTTGGTGACGGAGCAAAGCTCATTCTTGGCAGCTTGGGAATTAAAGACTCTTCTGTCTACCAAGGACAGGCCGAACAGGTTCATCTCTCTGATAAGGGAGAACTTAAGGTTGCCGCCGGCGATTACCTCGTCAAGAACCTTAATTCTTCAGGCGGAAAGACCACTGTCGATAAAAATGCTGTTTTCAACAGCGAAAACGCTACCTTCACAGACAAAGCAGTCTTAGAGAACAATGGAGAAACGGTTCTTGGTACTTTGACAGGTTGGAACGGTGCTGAAGTTCACAACAACAGCAAGCTAACGGTCAACGGTATCACACAATTCGGCGGCAGATTCATCAATAACGCAAACGCCAAATTGGTAGGAACTGCGGACCTGGACGGTACCCTCCAAAACAGTCAGGGTGCTTCTTTAATCGCGAATACCGTAAATGTCAACGGAACACTGCGGAATTTCGGTTACATGGAAGCGCTGGATAATTCAACAGTATTCGGCACTCTTGAAAATCCGGGAGAAATTCGTCTGTTCAATACGGCCATTGGTTCGCGCGGCGAAGGTGACATTGGCACAATCGGCAATACTTACACTCTTAAAGCAACCGGTAAAACTCAAGTTTCCGGTCTGATTGCTAACGCTCAGGGTGCAGTCGCAGAGTTTTCAGGAGATGATGCCGAGCTGTTGATTCTTGATGGCGGTGTAGTTTCCAATAATGGCACGCTCATAGCGGATTCACTAATCGTCAATGACGGCGGCTATTTCATCAATGGAGACAACGCGCAGCAAACGTTCACAGCTTCTCCGTTGCGCCTCAGAGCCGTCGCAAGAGCAGTTGCCAGAGCAACAGAGCAATTAAAGAATCTGACGGTTTCCGAAGGCGGAACAAAGACAAATAACGGATTGGCCTACTACGGTACAGGTACGATTGCGGGTGAATTTATCAATGCTACAGGCGCCGAAGCTTTCGGCGGCGTGTCTGACATTTTCGTTGACGGCAGCGGATTAGGTATTACTAATACCGGCTCGATCAAAAATGCAGGTACATTTACTTTCGGCGGTACTTTGAACAATTCCGGCTCGATTACCGGGGACGGTCTGATAGTGTTCAAACGCGCGGGTCTTGGCAACGATACCTTTACGAATGCCGGACAAATCAAAACCGGAAGCCTTGAGGCTGACAATATTAAATATGTCCAGACGGCAGGCAGTCTTTCGAGTGCTTCGGGTTGGTTCAGCAATTCAACAGTTGATCTGACCGGCGGAACGATTGAGCACACTGTCCTCGGTTCCGGCAACACCTACAATCTTGGCGCGGGCTCCGGTTCCAATGACGCGGCAACATTCACCGTAGGAACACTGGACAGTTCCTCCTATGTTGAAATTCGTCGCGGCGCCACTCTGAGAACCGAGCACATTGCGATGAACGGCAATAAGACAACCAATTTGGTAGGCGGTCGTTTGTCCACAACTTTGGATCAGATCTTTACTGATCTTGATTACAGTACATTAAATCTTGATGCAGTAAATCCTGAAGATAAAGTTGAAGTCAGCAGCAATCCTCAAATCGTCACGGGCATCGGTAACGTTATCGGTTCTGTTGCACAGGGTATCGCTTTTCAATGGGGCACTGTCGCGTTTGACGACGCCTCCTACAGTGCTGCTCTTGCCGGTGATGCAGTTAATAAGCTCGTAGCAATCGGAGATGTTCCTGCGGATCGCCGCGGAGAACTTGAAGTTGCATTTAACGGCAAAGCTGCTGAGAGATTTAATGTAGATCTCGCAAATTCCATTAGAGCCACTGCCGACGGAACTCTAGCCTACGCAACCTTTGCTAATGAAACGCTTTCCAATGAAAGCGCTGCAAATCCGGGCGCAACTTCTTTGGTTATAGGTGTTAATGATCGTACAGCGGTTGTTGTTCCGACTTCCGGTACGCCGAACGTTTTAAACCAGTCAATGGGGTTTATGAACGTAACCGGCGTTTCTGACGGCCTCTATATTAAGGAACCTCTGCACAAAAGGTGGGTGATATGCTATAATTAGCACACTACCGAAAAGTGTGACTATGAAGATTAAAGCCCCCACATTCGCTGATTTATTTGCAGAAACCTCACCGCAGCTGGGCGGTGCCAGAAGAACAAAGTTCCTGGAGACTTTAGACCGCATCATTCCTTGGCAGGACTTGAAATCTTTGATAGGCCCTTATTACAGTGAAGGCAAACGCGGCGCTCAGCCTTATCCTCTGGAACTCATGATCCGCATTCATTTCCTTCAGCTGGTTTATAACCTTTCTGATCCCATGTGTGAGGAGACGCTTCACGACTCGTTCGCATGCCGCCGCTTTGTCGGTCTGACGATGGATTCAAAATGTCCCGATGAGACCACGATCCTACGTTTCCGTCATCTCCTTGAGAAAAACGTTCTGGACAAACAAGTCTTTGATTTGTTCAAGCAGCAGCTTACCGCCAGGGGGCTTCTGTTCAGCAAGGGCACGATTGTTGACGGCTCTTTTATTGAAGCGCCGAGTTCGACGAAAAACGCCGACAAAAAGCGAGATCCTGAAATGCGTTCAGCGAAGAAAGGCAGCAACTGGCACTTCGGAATGAAGATGCACATTGGTGTGGATAAAGCCACCGGAATCATCCACACGGTGGTAACGACCCCCGCTAATGTTCACGATGTGACAAAAGCGG
>OGUC01000259.1_pt1 | contig 36282 bp, 27 predicted proteins | sample 1573701 | NCBI WGS metagenome assembly OGUC01 (sample SAMEA2582017, study PRJEB24529) | metagenome | biome: Human gut stool | place: China | collected 2011
CTGGCTCCTTAGTCATCAACTTGAGGTCGATACCCAATTCTGTGTTTGGGTAGAAAATCATTTTAGACATAATTGTCGTCTTTCCGGTTATTCCCTCCGTTTCGATGAGAGGGGACCTCCATTCCGCATCAGCCAAATTCGAAACAGGCTTCGGTCTTCGCTTGCCCAGGTCTGATGTGGTTTGGTGCTGCAAAGGTCGGGATTTTGGGAGAGATAACCAAGAAAAAAAATAGATAGAAGTGAACAGAATAATATTTACATTTTTCGAATTATAGATGTTTATCTAAGTTAAAAAGTAGATTACAAGAAAGCAAAGTAGATTATAAGAAACAGAAAAGTAGATTAGGAGGTTACCGGGAATCTACTTTTCTCACAAAGTAAATCTGTTTTTCTTGGAAAGTAGATTACCATTTGAAAAACAAACAAAAAAAAGTGTATCAGCCATTAATCTGATACACTTTTTATGAGTTTCGAGTCATTTCGCTCATAATTAAATCTACTTTTTAAGCACTAAAATCCATCAGTTCAGCATTATTGCTATTTGCAAAAATTACATTGATACCTGCCGTAAAATCTTTTACCATTTTTGAGTTCTTGTCATATCCCAGGCTATGCTTGTTTACTGCAGCATATTTTACGGGTTTGTAGATTCCGTTGTAATGTTCCAGGAAGTAATCTACAGCCTGTTTCACATTCTCAGGCAAGGCCCATTGACAGAAAATATATTCATACATTCCCATCAGTTTATGCTTGAATCTTGCTGGCAGCAGTTCATCGAAGTGGCTTATTACATATCTGATTTTCTTTATGGTTTTCGGATTATTGCCCCAAAGCACTTTCTCTTTAATGGTAATATCATCATTTTCTGTCACAGCTTCGATAAGGCAAAGATGATCCATAGAAGCGCAGTTCTGCTTATGGAATTCTCCTTGTGCAAATCCTTCCTCCGAAGCATATTGCTGGTATGCATGATAAGCTGGAGTTGTAGCCTTGAGATATTCTATTGTATCTTCGGAGATAAGCATAATCCAATTTTCCATACGTTTATATGCATTCTGTCTGTATTTATCCAATATGCATTTGCTCTTAATGGGGTCTTTGCGTATATCCCGTTCCTCTTCTAATATTTCTGTGCAGATATCCATGCATTCCTTTTCAGCCTTGAAGAATTTTATCATCTCGTTATACAGCCCCTGTACTTCTGCCGGAAAACTATCGAGTTTAAACAAATCTGCCTCATAAATTTCATCTCCTAGTAATGATGCATCGATTACCGATTTGGGCAAAATCTTGTAGGTCTCACATTCTTGAACCGTAGGATGCTTTCTTGGGCAGAATTTCTTGAGAATGATTTTCAGAGGGGACAGATGGCTTCTGATATGTCTTAGAACTTCGCTTACAGAATTATAGTAGTTATTGTGGTCCGTAGCAAATTGATTGTTGAAAGTGGGTTCAAATTTTTTCAGTCGTTCCAGTTCTTTTTCCATTTTTTCGCGGGCTTGAGCTATGAATTCTGAAAGCTTTTCTATTTCGTCTAGGTCCTTGTGCTTCATTTCGAGTGCACAAGTGAGGCGATTGGCTCCATTCTTTTCAAAATTAGAGACTATGTCCTTTATCTGATTCAGTCGGTCTAGTGTAGGCTCGATATCAGTACGGTAATATGCCTGAAGACATTTTTCTTTCTGATCTGCTTTCATATATTAATATTAATTATCTTTTAGTTTTGATGCAAAAATACAAATAAAAAAATGAATTCAGCACAAAAACTCTAGAATATTTTTAAATTTCACAGAATTTAATGTATAAATAGCAATTTGATGCAATATTTTTTCGTATTCAACCAAGCTTTTTATTGTAGTAAACAGAATATCCGTTTCCCTCTCGCCTCCGTTCCAAGCAGTTCCCCCTCTCGCCTCCGTTCCAAGCGATTCCATCGCTTGTCCCTTATCCCTTCTCCCTCCACCCAGCCTCCTCTCCAAGCGCCTCCATTTTCCCTATCTCCCTTCCGCAATCCTTTCCGCCATCACATTCAGTTCCAGGCATTGTTCCCTAGTAATAGTCTTTTTCTCCATATGATACTCCCAAGGGCTAATCTGAAGCAGCAGCCCCTCAGAGCAGGCATAAAAGCTCTCACCGCAAGGCTTATACAACCTCGGGAAACCATTCTCCCTCAAGAGCACGATACGATAACCCCGGTTCATTGCCTCGCGCAAAACCTCCTTCTCCTTAGTCGAGATAGCAGCACTCACCAGCACGCCCCCACGTTCTCCGCAAGCCAGCCATTCCCTGCGCAAGCGAGCCAAATCCCCCTCAGAATACCGGCGATGTACAACGACCGCCACCTTATCAGGAATATCGAGCAAGAAACAGTTTCCCACCATCTGGCATTTGCGTCCCGCCACCTCTTTATTCTGCATCACGGTAAAAAGTCCCGGGTTCATCCTCTTCACCATCAGTCTTCTCGGGTTATCATCCAAGTATTTCTTCCATCCCTCCAGTTGTCTCTCATGTAGCAGAACCTTGTCATTATACCCCAATTCAAAGAGCCCCTTCCTTGGTGCCGTATTCATCCCATAAATTCTCCAGTAAGCCTTGTTGCATCCCATCTTAAACCCCTTTATCACCATTCCCAGCGAACCCATCTCTTTCTCTCTTTTCGCCGTCATCCCAATCGAGCCCGCCTCATTCTCTCCAATTTGAGCCTGGTTAGCCCCTCCAGCCAGAGCCAAGTTAGCCCCTTCCGTTTGAGCCTGGTTAGCTCCTTTAGTTTGAGCTAAGTTAGCTTCTTTGGTCAGAGCCGAAGCCTGTCCCCCTCGAGCCTCCGTTCCAAGCGATTCCATCGCTTGTCCCCCTCTCAAGTCCTCCTTCACCCTCACAATCAGGTGAATATGATCAGGCATGATGCAAACCCTCCAAACCTCCACCTGGGGGTAATATTTATGAATCTTCGGAATCTCCTCCTTCGCGATGGCAATCCCCAGTTCAGAAAGCATCACTTTCGGCGCATCACCATCCCCAGGACGGGCATCCACCCGTCCCCACAGTTTCCCCAGCAGAGGCATGCGTCCCTCCACCACAAGCGTCAGCATATAAGTACCCCTTCCATGGTAATCATGCCATGGGCTTCTGCGTTTCATGGAGTGCTGGGGTTCATGCACCCTCAATCCTCTTGCTATAACTTCATCTCTATCCATAATAAAATAAGTAAGCTTGTCCTTCATCGCCAATCTTCACCATTCATCCCTGCCTTCACCCTTCACAATCGCCTTCACCCGTTCCTCTATTTTCCTCCAAGGTTGCCCCAGGTTTACCGTCCTCACAAAGATGCGATGCCCCGTCTCCTTATACCTATAAGAAAAGTCGAAATCCTCATCCACGGTAGGGTAGACCAAAGCTCCGCAAGCATTCAGAGTATGCGGCTTGCTCCGGTCTTCCTGGTTCATCACGTAAGAAAGAATCTGCGAGAGATGATCCCTGCGAACCTTCTCCCTGCCACCAAACTTCGAAACCAGCGCCTCGCGGTAGAACTTGGCATCAAGAATAAGCTTCTCCTGCGTATTCGGATTGAAAAGCGTCACGTCGGTTTCCATCATCGGCAGAGCCTCGCCAGCCTCCTTAAACATCATCCCGAAAGGTGAAAGCTGGAAATCAATATATTCCCGATGCACCTCAGGATACTCATCCCGGCAATTCAGTTTGCAGAAATTCATGAGGAATCGCTCAAAGATGCAGTTCATCCGAAACTCATCCTCCGTGAAATCAAAAAACTCCAGTCTGCCATCCTTATCCTTGCAGGGAAGGGTAGTAAGCTCATCTACCTGGCAGATGGTTCTGTCGTTCAGATGCTTACCGCTTTTCAAAGTCTCAGCAAGATTCAGCTTGCCACGAACGCCATCCACCTCCTGCTCCTCAAACCGATATTCTCTCAAAAGTCCTTGGCGCAAAAGCCTATCGCAGGCGTTGAGCAAAACCATGGACAATAGGTTCTCCAGCGAATGGCATTTCTCGCCATCCACCTTTACCTTGTCAAGCTGGTCGCTTACGCCCCAGGCATAACAGAGCAGATAATACAGATTTTCAATTGGAATTTTCTGTTGCATTTCTGAACTTCAGTTTGTTGCAGATTAACTCATATTTATCCTCATCATCGAAGCAGATTTCACGAAGATACGGAAACAATTCATACTCACAGATATCGCTCCACCAGACAGAAAAATCTTCACAACCCTCTGCCTGACAGAAATAACTGTGCCCGATTTCCAGCCCTCGGTCGATGGTAGAAATTACCTCGTTGGCAGATTTTACATAGCCCTTTCTCTCTTTTATTTCGCTCTATTTATTCTACCTCCTCGCACATCGCCATCTCTGCTCCCCGGTAAATCACGACGAGCTGATGAAGTTTCGTGGTTTTTACTGATTCGCGCACGATGTCGCTATCGGCGTAGCGCCTTATCTGAGCAGAGGCTTCCTCGAAGAGATGGCTCAACTGCACATCGCTGGTGCCCGGCTTACAATATTTCAGCTCCACGATGTAGGAATCTTCCATGTCCTTATAAATGTAGCAGAGGGGTAGGAGGAATATGTCGGCATAACCGCCATCGTTGTCCAGTTCCGAGATTGGACGGTAGAACTTGCATTGGCTCGTCATCGCCAGGGTGAAACCATGAACGTAGGCCTCGCCCTTCTGCTTGTCGCGCTGGGAAGAGAAGCGCTTCAGGCAACCGGCTATGTAGGCGAAGTAGGGCTTGAATGCGCCTTCGTAGGCAAGCTTGCTCTCCAGTTGGGTCTTGTCGTATTGCTCAAAGGTGAGGTCGTTCTCCTTGTAGGTATCCAGCAGATAGGTGTACATCTGGTCGCGTACCACCTCGTTGGGAACCACAAAACGGGTGTTGCCCTGGTAGGTTCCGCCTATCGTTACCATGCCGAAATAAAAGAGCAGACTCAGGAAATTGTCAGGATCGTTGATGCGCTCGGCAGGGAAATTCTCCATCAGGGTTCCCGTGGTGTATCCCTTGGTTACAATATCCTGTATGATGCTGGCATCGTGGGAAAACTCCTTGTCGTGGCGGATGAGCATGCGAATCTTGTCGTAATCGATGCGGATGTTGGTTTCCAACATGCTATCAGGAATATCATAATCGTTGCGAATGTAATTGTCCACAAAATTGAGCACCATCACGGAGTTGTACATGGTTGTCTTGCCATATCTTCTGATGCTGAAACAATAATTATCATACCATGGTTTCATCACTTCTATAAGCTCATCCACGCTATGGCGGAATGGCAGCACGCTAGAGTAATAAGCCAGCATTTCACGTACTTCATCCTCGGTAAATCCTACCATCTCGTTGAACTCAGGAGATAGGGAATAGTTGGTTCCAATGTTGAAACCGCTGGTCAGATCATCCATGGTTACGGGGCTTACTCCTGTAACGAAGACTCTACCCAACGAATCTCCTGCAGCTCCCTTGATTGTGTCGAAGAAATGGCGCAAATATCCCTCGCCGTGAGTCTGCTCGCGGTATTGGGTTTCATGCTCTTTGTGGGCAAGAATCTGATTGGTAAAATGATCGTACTCATCGATGAAGAGATAAATCTTCAAGCCTGTTTCAGCACATTTGTCGCATAGAAATCCCAATTGGGCAACGGCATCTTCCTTCTGGTTCATCTCTTCCTTTATGTCCGGTGGCAAAAGGTGGGCGTATCTGCTGCAGAAGGAATTGAACTTGTTGTTGCAATGGGCATCAAGTCCTTTTTTATAATTATCCAATCCTGCTGAAATCATGGCAAAATTCAGATGCAGGATAAGATAACTGTTGCGTTCGGGGGTAGGATTTTCTCCGATGTAAAGTTTTCCGAAGAGGCTTTCGAACTGATCTTTCTTATTGATGTCGTAATAGTTTTCGAGCATGGAGATTGTAAGGCTCTTTCCGAAACGGCGAGGGCGTATGAAGAAGAAATATTTGTTTGATTCTTCTATATTCTCAATGAAAGGAGTCTTGTCAACAAAGTAGCAATCTTCCTTGATAACATCCTCGAAATTCTGCATTCCATAAGGGATGCGCTTGCGATAGATTCGCTTTTGTCTTTCTGTTTTTGCCATAATCGAAACCAACTTTTTGTTTTTATGCCGCAAAGTTAAGATTATTATTTGGAATAAGCAAAGTTTTTTGAGCATTTTTCTTGGTGGTTTATCAAAAATTTGTGGTTTTGTGCAGGAAAACTGAAGGAATCTGAATATCATGTAAAGGGAGAATTTTGAAATGAAGAAAATGACAATTATTGAAATGTAATCATCTGTGGCTGATAACGGAAAAATTTCCTCCTTTTTTACTTTCCTCTTTTTAATTCTAACCGGTATTATGGTAAATAGGCGTTATAAGATAAAAAAAGAGGTGAAATTTGGAGCCTGAAAATGGAACCGGTTCACCCCTTTCTGATCATTTCTTACTTTCTGCCTGTTCTGAGATAAATTCTCATTTCAATCAAAAAGAAAAATCTCAGAACAGAATCTTACATGATGCCCGTGAGCCGCTGGATGGCGATTACTGCCTGGTTGTATTCATTAATCGCATCAGCATGCTTCATCAGAACATCTATGGTTTCCTCGATGGCATTCACATATTCAATATACGAAATTTCGCCATTTTCATATTCTATCGCACTCAACTTCGAAATTTGCGCAGAATGTGCCTGGTTGTTCTGCTCGTAATATTTCAGACGGTTGGATGCTGCCTGCAGGCGCTTCGTACAGAGACGGTAATCGCGCTCTTTTTCTGTCTGCTCCTGGCGCATTTCGATTTCAGCCAATTCGCGGTCTTTCTGGGCTGCCTTGACCTTTGCCTTCGTAGAACCATAAAACAAAGGAATGCCTACGCCAATCTCGAAACCGAAGAAATTGCCCTCGGCAAATCTTGAACGGTCTATGTTGTATGGATTCCAACTGGAAATGACACATTGGGTGCGCAAAGATAAGGATAAACTCGGAGCAAAACCCGTCTTGGCTGCCTTGATTTCCTTATCGAGAGCGATGAGCTTATCCTGCTGGTAAAGACCGTCGGCAGACTGCTGATAATTATAGGTATTGAGATTCTGGGCTGCGATGGCCGAGAGATTCTCTTCTGCCGGTTTTACGGGCTCCTGCGTGTTGAGCTGCGACATGAGGTCGATTTGCAGGCGCTCGATTTCGCTCTTCACATCAGCCATTTCCAAGCGGTTTTCGTTGCATTTGCGGTCGGCAGAGAGATATTCCAGCTGGCGGCTCTCTCCAGCCTTATAACGCATTTCTGCTATCTTGCTGTAACGCTCTAATACTGAGTCGATTCGCTGCAATATCTGAAGTCTGTGAGCCTGATAAAGCATCTGATAATAGGTGTTGGCGATTTCAGCCTTCAGTTGCTGGCTTACCACATTCAAGCGGCTCTTTTCTGCCTGGGTTTCAGCCTTGAGCTGGTTGCGGCGCGAGGCGTAGACGGTAGGAAAATCGAGGCTCTGGGTGAAGGTAAATCCGTTGTCCGATTCGCCTCCCGTGGCAGGGTTTTGCGAGAAGGCAACCTCGGTTTTATCCAGCTCCCAAGCCGTGCCTTGCATTACCTGCGCACGTTCTACCGACTTCTTTCCAGCCTGCATCTGAAGGTTCTGTCGGGCAGCTAAATCGAAACATTCCTGCAGGGTTACTTTCCTGCCCGCAATATGAGCATCAAAATGCTGGGCTCCTGCTGGGGATGGCAGCAGGAGAAGGATGGCGGCAAAACAAGCCACCACCCTATTTTCTGTTATCTTTTTTCTGTTCATTATTTTCATATCTTGAAATCTTACTTTTTCGTAAACATCTTGTAGATGGCTGGCAGAACCAGGAGCGTGAGGAGCGTGCTGGTAATGAGACCGCCAATCACAACCGTGGCAAGAGGACGCTGGACTTCTGCTCCATCGCCATGGGATAATGCCATCGGGAGGAAGCCCATAGAGGCTACCAGAGCCGTCATCAGAACCGGACGGAGACGTATCATGCAACTGTCAATAATTCTTTTCTGAATAACAGCCGCCAAACTTGCGCCATTCTCCTCAGGAACCGCAGCCGCCTGCTTCTGCATCTGGTTCATCTGACCTATCAGCACGATGCCGTTGAGAACCGCCACACCAAAGAGGGCGATGAAACCTACGCCCGCCGAAATGCTGAAAGGCATTCCGCGCAACCAGAGCGCCCAGACGCCACCTATCGCAGCAAGCGGAATGGTGGAGAACACGAAGAGTGATTCGCGCAGATTCTTGACCGTGGCATAGAGCAGCAGCAGAATGATAATGAGCGCTACCGGAACCACGATAAGCAGGCGCTGGGTGGCACTCTGAAGATTCTCAAACTCGCCACCATAATTATAATAGTAGCCCTCAGGCAGCTTCAGTTTCTCGTCGAGGATGGTCTGAATATCCTTTACGGTACTCTGCACGTCCCTACCCTTCACGTTGAAACCTACGTAGATGCGGCGGGCGCCATTCTCATGAGAAACCTGAGCCGGAGCCGGTTCGTAAACCACATCAGCCAACTGGGAAAGCGGAATGCTCTCGCCACCAGCCAGCGGAATACGGAGCGACTGGAGCGATTCGAAGTTGCGCTCCTTAGGGTCAAGACGCAGAACGATGTCAAATTTTTTATCGCCTTCGTATACGGCCCCTGCCGTGGCGCCCGCAAAGGTGGTTTCAAGAATGCGGTTGATTTCGTCAACATTTACCCCATAAGCCGCCATGCGTTCATGGTTGTATTTTACCTGAATCTGAGGCAGTCCCGATACCTCTTCAACGAAGATTCCGCTCACGCCCGGCACATTCCTGATCATTCTGGAAACCTTATCAGCTTGCTGGGTAAGCACATCGAGATTGTCGCCAAAGATCTTAATCGCCACATCTTGCTTGATGCCCGTAAGCAACTCGTTGTTGCGCATCTGGATAGGCTGCGAAATCTCAGCCTCCAAGCCCGGAATCGTCTTCAGGGTTTCTTCCATCTTCTCCATCAGTTCGGCGGTAGTTTCAGCCGAAGTCCACTCGGCTTTCGGCTTGAGCGCCACCATGATGTCGGCCCTTTCCACAGGCATCGGGTCGGTAGGAATCTCGGCGCTACCTATGCGGCTCACCACCTGCTTGATTTCAGGATATTCAGCCTTCAGAAGTTTCTCTGCCTTGGAGCAGCTCTCTACCATCTGCGAGAGCGAAGTGCCCTGCGACATGGTCATTTCTACCGCAAAATCGCCTTCTTCCAGGCTCGGAATGAATTCTCCACCCAGAAAATGGAAGGCTACGGCACTCATGCAGAAGAGCGAAACGGCGCCGGTAATCACATCCTTATATCGCGCCAAGACCCATTCCAGAACCGGTCGGTACCAGCCCTGCAGTTTCTCTATCATCCTATCGCTGAAGGTTTTATGCACATGTCCCTTCTTGCTCAGGAAGAGCGCACTTGCCATCGGAACATAGGTAAGCGAGAGGATGAAGGCACCCAGGATGGCGAAGAAAACGGTAAGCGCCATCGGACGGAACATCTTGCCCTCGATGCCTACAAGCGTCATCAGCGGAATGTAAACTATCATGATGATGATTTCGCCAAATGCCGCACTCTTGCGGATGCGCGAAGCGGAATCATGAACCTCCTCATCCATCTCTGCCTGGGAAAAACGGATGGGAGTATCGGAAGAATTTCTCGCCCTCCGCTCAATACTCTTCACGCCCAGATGGGCCACAACAGCCTCTACGATAATGACGGCAGAATCGACTATCATACCAAAATCGATGGCTCCGAGCGACATCAGATTGCCGTCGATTCCGAAGGTCTTCATCATGCCGAAAGCAAAGAGCATGCTGAGCGGAATGACACTCGCCACAACCAGTCCGGCCCGCCAGTTGCCCAGGAAAATAACCAGCACGAAGATGACGATGAGTCCGCCCTCAATCAGGTTTCGGGCGATGGTTCCCTCCACACGGTCAACCAGGTTGGTTCGGTCGATAAATGGTTCGATAACCACGCCCTCGGGCAGAGATTTCTGAATCTGCTCTATGCGCAACTTCACATTCCTGATAACCTCCTGAAAGTTTTCTCCCTTCAGCATGATGGCAATTCCGGCAACCACTTCGCCCTCGCCATTTCGGGTAACAGCTCCGAAACGGGTGGCGTGACCCAGCTGAACCTTCGCCACATCACCTATCTTAATAGGAGTGCCGTTCATGGTCTTGACGGCGATATTCGCCACATCTTCCAGACTCTTCACCACGCCTATGCCGCGGATGAAATACTGGTTGGAGTTTTCCTCTATGTAACTTCCGCCCGTGTTGGCGTTATTCTTTTCGAGCGCATCAAACACTTCGCTCACGGTAAGATTGCTGGCGTTGAGCTTATCCGTATTGATGGCCACTTCGTATTGCTTCACGTAGCCTCCCCAGCCGCTCACTTCCGCTACGCCCGGGGTTCCCGAGAGCTGCTTTCTCACAATCCAGTCTTGGATGGTTCGCAGCTGGGTAAGCGAATATTTGTGCTCGTAACCTTTCTCGGCACGCACGGTATAATGGTAAATCTCGCCTAGTCCGGTAGCAATCGGTCCCATCTCGGTTTCCACATTATTGGGCAAATCTTTCTCCACCTGGGTCAGCATCTGGCTCACCTGCGAACGTGCCCAGTAGATATCTGCATCATCATCAAAGACGAGGGTGATGACCGAGAGTCCGCTTCGCGAGATGCTTCTGCGCTCCTTGAGTTCGGGGATGTTGGCAAGCGCCATTTCCACCGGAGTAGTAACGTATTGCTCCACCTCCTGCGCTCCGAGCGAAGGCGCCTGAGTGATGACCTGCACCTGATTGTTGGTAATATCCGGTGTGGAATCGAAAGGAAGATGGATGAGCGATACGATGCCCCAGACGATGAGGGCTATCGTGAATACTCCCACCACCAGCTTGTGGCGGATGGAGTAAGTAATCAGTTTCTGAAACATAATCTGTCTTTCTTTTAAAAGCTCTTTATTGATGAAAAAGCTTACCTTATATTATATTAATGCTCATCTGCATGCTCGCCCGTGAGCGAAGCCAGATAATACGCGTTTTCTGTCACAATCTTCTTTCCTTCCTGCTTCAGGTGCTTGCAGAGTTTTACCTCGGTATAAGCTCCGTCCGAAACGCCCGTAATGACCTCATGGCGGGAGAAACTGTACTCGCCCTTCTTTGGTTTGCCATTCAGAGCGAAGACAAACTGCTTGCCGTCGGTAGTGACGATGGCCTTGGAAGGTAGGGCGATGCACGACTGGCTGCCCGTAGCTATCTTGCCGCTTACATACATTCCGTCGAAGAGTCGGGCTGAGCCGTGAACGCCACTTGTTTTAAGAGACTGCGCATCTATTTTTACATGAACAGCAACAGATTTCGAATTATCGTTAAAGTATTGGTTTAAGCCGTAAACATGACCTGTGAGTTTCACGCCCGGTTGATTGGTAAGCGAGAGATAAACCTTATCGCCCGGCTTAACCTTCTGCAGATCTTTCTCAAAAATGTTCAGATCGCACTCTACAGCCTGGTTGTTCTGAATCTTCATGAGCGGCGTCTGCATATCGGCAAAGCTGCCCAGGCTGGCTGTAATCTGCGAAACCGTACCCGCAATAGGAGCACGCAAAGGGAAGGCTGTGGTAAACTTACCCCTGGCAACGGCGGCGGTAGAAATGCCCATCTGGGAAAGCTGTTTGCCGATGCCGGTGAGGTTGGCGTGGGCCACATGATACTCCTTGGCAGCCTGCTGCGCATTCTTCTTGACGCCAGCTCCGGTCCTGTTCAGCAGTTTCTGTCGCTCCAGGTCGGCAAGAGCCAGTTCGCACTCCTTGCTGGCAGAATAATATTCCCGTTGCAGACTGACCACATCGGTATTTTCAACCAAAGCCACAATCTGTCCGCGCTTCACATTCTGTCCTTCCTTTACATAGATAGCCTTCACCACGCCCCCCATGAGCGAAGCCACATCGCCCTTGTTCTGGGCGCGCAAAACGAGCTGACCGTTGGCTGCAATCGTAGCATCCATCACGCGGTCAACCGCTTCCCCCATCTTCAGATCAACTGCATCTACCTGTTTCTGAGAGAGCGGAATGTTGTCGAAATCCACCTCTTCATTTTCTTGCTCATGTCCGTGTTCGGCAGCATGAGCCTCTGCTCCGGCGTAGTTTGAGAAAAGGGTAAAACCACACCAGGCTAAGATTGCCGCAACGGCAACCACCAAAATTCTTTTCATTTTTTTCTTTTTATTGATTCATAATTACGGATAGGCAAAAGTACGCCCCCGAGAAACTTCGGGTGCAAAAGTACGCACTTTTCCCTGCAACCCCGGTTGCAAAAGCTGCATCCTGGTTGCTCTAACTACAGAAAATCAACAAAAAGAAGGAGGTCCTCGCCTATTGATAGCCGTTACGTCTACGCTAGGAAGGCTGGCTGCAAACTGCTGCCAGCGCACGCAAACGAGCGACGAGGTTGGGATAAATAAATACTCAGAAGAAAGCATGGAAAGCAGATGGCTTCCATCGAAAAGCTGTTTCTGAATGCCCTTCATAATCTTGCTGCCGGTTACGAAATGGTGCATCTGATGCATACGGCAACCATCGGCTTCTTTCTCATGATGTTCTGTATGCTCATCGTTGAAATTACCATCCTGCTGGCAACGTTCTACAACCATACATATACGCCCCATGTGATGATGATGCATCACCACCGTAGAGAGCAGCACACTCATCGTGGCCACAAAGAGGCTGAACAAGTATAGTTTCTTCTTTGCCATTTTATTCTGTCTCCAATTTTAGAATAGCTTTTTTCCGTCTGCAAAATTACACTAAAAGTGGGAAATAGCCAAGTAAAACTAAGATAATTAGCTTTTTTTCGGTTAAAAAAAATAAAACCGAGTACCCTTAACCCCCTTGAAATACGTAATATAAATAGTTTTTAGTAACTTTGCAACATAAAATTAAAAAATAGAAATGAAAAAAGTATTTTTAATCTTTCAATTACTCCTTGTAGTAATGCTGGCTCAGGCGCAGCTGATGAACCCTGTGAAGTTCACCAGCTCGCTGAAAACAGACGGAAGTGCTGTGGCCGAAATCGTGTTTAGCGGAAAAATCCAACCGGGATGGCACGTCTATTCTACCGGTTTGGGTGGCGATGGTCCGATTTCCGCTTCGTTCAACGTAAACAAGCTTGAAGGTGTTGAACTCGTAGGAAAACTTCAGCCACGCGGCAGAGAGATTGCAAAGTTCGACCCTCTCTTCGAGATGAAACTCCGTTATTTTGAAGGTAGCGTTACCTTTGTACAGAAAGTGAAGTTTACCCAACCAAATTATCATATTGATGCCTATCTGGAGTATGGCGCCTGCAACGACCAGAACTGTATGCCACCAAGCGAGGCTGGTTTTAAGCAGAGTGGCAAATCGCCAGCCGTTGATGCTCCTGCAGCTGGGGCAAAAGAGGCTCTGAATGCAAAGGATGCGAAGGCGATTGATCCTGCTCTTACAGCCAAGATGAAGGCCGATTCGCTTGCCAAATCCGCAGCCCTGGCTCAGACCGATAGTGCTACTCAGCCCGTAGATTCCGCAGCTTTGGCATCTGCTATGGAAAATCTGAACGTCAAGGACTTATGGAAACCAGTTGTTAAAGAACTTCAGGCTTTTGGCGGAGCTAACGACATCGCCAACCATTCGCTCTTCTACATCTTCTTTATCGGTTTTGTGGGCGGCCTGCTTGCGCTCGTCATGCCTTGCATCTGGCCTATCATCCCGATGACCGTAAGTTTCTTCCTGAAGCGTGCTAAGAACGATAAGAAGAAAGGTATCCGCGATGCGATTACTTATGGTTTGAGCATCGTAGTCATCTATCTGGTTTTGGGTCTTGCCGTAACAGCCATCGCAGGTCCTAGCACCCTGAATGCGCTCAGCACAAGTGCCGTTTTTAACATCATCCTCTTCCTCCTGCTTGCCGTTTTCGCCTTCTCGTTCTTTGGTTGGTTCGAAATCAAATTGCCTGACAGTTGGGGAAATGCGGTAGACAACAAGGCTTCCAGCACCACGGGTATGATTTCTATCTTCCTGATGGCTTTCACCCTGGTATTGGTCAGCTTCTCATGTACAGCTCCTATCATCGGTTTGCTGCTGGTTCAGACCGTTACATCCGGCGATTGGCTCGCTCCTACCGTGGGAATGTTCGGTTTTGCACTTGCTCTGGCGCTCCCATTCACCCTCTTCGCCCTCTTCCCATCATGGTTGAAGTCGGCTCCTAAGTCGGGTTCGTGGATGGAGACCATCAAGATTGTGCTCGGCTTTATCGAGCTTGCCTTCTCTCTGAAGTTCCTCTCTGTAGCCGATCTGGCTTACGGCTGGCACATCATGGACCGCGAGGTATTCCTCTCTCTTTGGATTGTCATCTTCGGTCTGTTGGGTCTCTATCTCATCGGCAAGCTGAAGTTCCAGGTTGATGCAATCGGGGGCGACATCAACAAGCCTATGCCTGTAGCCTGCATCATGTTGGGTCTCTGTTCTTTGGCATTCTCAGTTTACATGATTCCAGGTCTCTGGGGTGCTCCTTGCAAGGCTGTGAGCGCATTTGCTCCACCTATTAATACACAGGACTTCAATCTCAACACCAAGACCGTAGAGCCTGCTTACAAGGATTATGAGTTGGGAATGGCTGCTGCCAAGGCTGCCGGCAAACCGGTATTGCTTGATTTCACGGGTTATGGATGTGTAAACTGCCGCAAGATGGAGGCTTCTGTCTGGACAGATCCATCGGTTGCCGATAAGCTGACAAAGGATTATGTTCTCATCTCACTTTATGTAGATGACAAGACTCCTCTTGCTGAGCCTATGGAGGTAACGTTTAATGGCGAGAAGCGCACCCTGCGAACCGTTGGCGACAAGTGGAGTTATCTGCAGGCAAGCAAGTTTGGAGCTAATGCCCAGCCATTCTATGTGGCTATTGACAACGATGGCAATCCTCTTGCAGCAGCCTTCAGTTTCAAAGAAGATGTTAGTGCTTATCTCGACTTCCTGAACAAGGGTCTGGATAATTACAGAAACAAATAATATATGATTTTATAGTTCAAATAAGGCAGGTATTGGTTCATTTAAGTAGATTTATGAAGGATAAATTTCAATAGGTTAGTTTATTCAAGGTAGATTTATTTAGGATTGTTACTTCCCCCGACAGATATGGTTTCCAAGCCATCCTGTTGGGGGATATTTTTGTAAAGGCACAAAAAAATAGGGCCTGTTTCACAACAGACCCTAAACATACTTACTAAAACTAAATTAACCACTAAAAAAACTAATATTTTTTAATCCTAGAAAATAAGGTGAAGAACACACCTATAATCTAAAAACCTAATCTATGACACGAAATCATCCCGATTTCTTGATTGCAAAGGTAGGGTTTTTATATGAAACCGCCAAACTTTTTCCCAACTTTTTTTCTAAGAACAGGCTTTTTCATAGGGATTTCACATTATTTAATCAATAATCCCCCCTACCTTCACATTTTAGAACCTATAGCCAACGGTCATCAGCAATTGGTGACGCTTGTTGTCAACCTTGGTTGCAGGAGCTGCATTAGCGCCAAGTTCCTCCCAGGCTGCAAATGGATAGAAGTCACCATTCTGACAACTATACTGGTAAGCCACATCAATAGACAGTTTCTCGTAGTTGAAACCTACGCCGGCTGTAAATCGGTTAGTCGCCTTCCAGTTGGTATAATCTGTAGAGGTGGCGTAGATTGTTCCCTGAGAAGGAATTGTCTGGTCGCGGTCTGCGCTCTCCTTAAACATCGGAGAAACGTAATTATAACCCAGACGGAGCGCCAACATACTAACAGGCTTATATTCCAGACCCAACTTCAGCGTGCTCACGCCCTGCAACGACTGCTTTGTGTGGTCATTCATGAGGTCGTCGCTTGAACTGGTTTCATAATATTCGTCCCAATAACCATCATAATAACCGCCATCCTTCACACGATTATCCATGTGATTGTACCACGCATACTCGTAAGTTGCACCCAGGGCAAGATTGCCGCCAATGGTGTGACCCAAGCTGATACCCGTCTTCCAAGCCGTATTCAGACGATAATCGAGACTTGAACTGTTCGTTTTGCCAGCCTCAGCATGATTGCCGTTTTCGTCCGTTATGTTCTTGTCAACGAGTTCCAGGTCAGCAGTTCCATCCATCGACAAATCATAAAATACTGGCGAATTGACATAAGCACCAATACGGAAAGGAGAATCTTCTACCGGACGGAAGATAATACCCAGTTTTGCATCATAACCGGTACCCGTAATGTGCTGGCTTTCCCAAGCTGTTCCGTAAGCCTCCTTATCGGCCACATAATTTTCGGTATAAATAGAATTGCTGCGGTAATGAACATCATGAATGCCCAAGGTGAAGCCCAACCATACGCGGTCGTTGAAACCTACGCTAATGTTGAAATCATATTCGCCTATGTAGCCCTTCTGATACTGGCCAAAGAGGAACGAACGACCATCGTAGGTCATCTGGTTTCCTTCCTCGTCTTTACCCATCAACGCATTATAGTTGGCGTCTACCGCATTCCAAACCTGATCGCCTGCATCTTTACCATGTTTCTCATCCAATTCTTTAGCGTAAGCCGTCTTGGCAGAAGCCCATTTGGTTTGAGATGCTCCGTTGAGATAATTGGCAGCAGAAAGAATCTGAGAGAAATTCGTGCTCTTGTGATAGTTGAAACCGAAGTTGAGCTTTACATTCGAATCGCCATTTGTAGCAGCCCAAACGAAACCAATCTGATCGAAACTAGGAACCGATTTCTTTCCGTCGAAGCCAAATGGAGTTTTATCGAAATTGAGTTCCGTATCAGCTCCAGGCTGAGCCACAACGCCAGCAGAGAAACTTGCCATGCTCTTTCTAAACAGACCCATACCGGCAGGGTTGCTGGAAATGGTAGAAATATCTGCGCCCAGGGCTTCCATAGCTCCACCCATACCTACATAGCGTGCAGTACCCGTGAGGGAATTTTCTGCAAACTTAGTATCCTGATAAGTTTCCTGAGCCAACATTGGGGCTGACATGAGTCCCAATGAAGCCAGGAATAAATATTTTAAATTCTTCATAATCTCTTAATTCTTCACTTAATTCTTAAGGTCTTCATTCCCAGATGAAAGTTTTCTCTCTAAGATGAAAGTTTTCATTTTCGAAAATGGTCATCATCCTCAGAACAAAGCCCAAGCTATTAACTATTAACTATAAACTTCAAAAGCGACTATCTTCTTCCGCCAAAGCCGCCGCCACCTGAGCGACTGCCGCCTCCGAAGCTACCGCCGCCTCCGCCAAAGCTTCCACCACCGGAATGCGATCCGCCTCCGAAACTGGCTCCACTACGGTTTCCGAATCCGCCAAAGTTGCTGCGGTCGAAGTTGTTGGTATTATTATTGTTGCGAACGCTATTGTAACGGCCATTATCGTTGATGCGACCGCCGAAATTGCGGTTTCTGTTGCTTCGGTAAGTACTGTTGCCAGCATAGCCCTTATCGCCATTATAACGATAAGTTCTGCTTCCTGCATAACCGCCCGAATTGCGTCCACCATAGCTAACATGCCCGATTACCGGACCGCCCCAATACCAAGGATTGTAGTAGCCGCCCCAGCCATAATACCAAGGGTCGTACCAGCCACCATACCAGCCGCAGTAACCATAATACCATGGATCGTACCAAGGGTCGAACCAAGGATTATACCAGCCGGCATAATAGCCGTAGCGCCATGGATTGTGCCAGCCCCACATGCGGCTGCGCCAGTAGTAAGGACCGTAACCATAATAATCGTAGAACCATGGATCATAGAATCCGTCCCATCGGCTCATCTCGCGTGTGCGTACGAAATCCTCATCCCTGTCAACATACTTCTGGGCGAAGTAAGCATCATCATAAATGCTGTCTGGCGCCACACCCTTGCCCACATGGAACTGGATAATGTCGTTGCCCAGGGAATCTTTTCCTACATTCTCATAATGGCTGAAGATCCTGCCGCCTCGATTGTATTCATCAACTGAACGGTCGCTTCCGCTCCAAAACAGCCGATAAATACTATCTCTACGTGCCCGCTGTTCAGCATACTGGCGCTGGAGCAGAGCCCGTCTTTCAGCCTTTTCCTTGGCCTCCTTCTTCGGATTGAAGTAGAGGTCATCGTCCTGTGCCATCGAAGTGAGTGGCATCGCAGCTGCGATAAGGACTGCAAGAAGATACTTTCTTTTCATATTCTGTTCTCCTATTTATTTTTTCTTTTTTCTTTCTTCTATTTTTCTCATCCCGAATCATCATCAATCATCAGGAAGAAGGCTCCAGAAAGAGCCCTTTTCTGATTATATAATAATCTGGATGCAAAAATATTGCTTATCTTTATGCAAAAATACAGAATTTCCCTAAATAATTGTAGGTTTTCCCCTATTTTTTTATAATTTTGCAGAAGATTTAAAACAAATCTAGCTTTTTTGAACATTCGAAAGCGTTTTTAGACAAGAAATTAATACAAATTAAATATGAAATATTTAGTAGCAACATTCACTATTGAAACGACTGCCGACTTGATGCAGGCCTCTCAGGATCTGCTTGCCGATGGTGCAGCCGAAGCCGGATTTGAATCTTTTGAAGAAACAGAAACCGGACTGGAAGCGTATGTGCAGAAAGAACTCTTCGACAAGGAGATACTGGATGCCTATATTGCTGATTTCCCTATCGGGGATACGAAAATTACCTACGAGGTGAAAGATGCAGAAGACAAGGATTGGAACCAGGAATGGGAAGAACAGGGATTCGAACCAATTTATGTGGACAACCAGGTGGTGATTTACGATGCGAAACATCCCGAACTCTATCCCGATACGAGCAATAGACCCGACATGATAGAAATTGGTATTGAGGCGAAACTGGCGTTCGGAACAGGAAACCACGAAACCACACGCATGATCATTTCCCAGCTGCTCCACATGCCTGTAAAGACCAAGCGCATCCTGGATTGCGGAACGGGTACGGGAATCCTTGCCCTCACCTGCTCAAAACTCGGAGCGAAAGACGTGGTAGGCTACGATATTGACGAGTGGAGCGTGGAAAATGCCAAGCATAATGCCGTGCTCAACGGCGTAACTAACATGGAAGTTCTCTTTGGCAACAGTCAGGTAATCAACCACATCAGCGGCGTTTTCGACCTGGTTCTTGCCAACATCAACCGCAACATTCTGCTCGACGACATGCGTGCTTTCCGTAGCGTGATGAACATCGGCGGAACCCTGGTTCTGAGCGGTTTCTACGAAGAAGATATTCCTGTACTCCTGGAGAAAGCAGAAGAACTGGGAATGCATGAAATAAGCAGACAGATTGACAACAATTGGGCCTGCCTTGTTTTAGGTTCATAAAGATTCTTTTCTGATTCTAAACATTCAGAACGAAAAATCTGAAATCAGAAATATCAGATTAAAACATACGAATAAAGGTTGGATTTTCGCATATTGCCAAAAGTCCAACCTTTATTCCATGAATTTCTTCTCATTATTATTGCTTCCTATGCAAAGCTGCTTGAGCTCATAATAACTGCCGTTGTAAATATTGAAATCTACGTAGCCTTTAATGCCCGGCAACTTGCCCACATCCGTATGCTGCCAGAACTTCCATTTGCCCTTATACTGGACCTTGTCAACATAATAGTGGGCTATCCAGTAAGGATAATCATCGAAGACAGGCGCACTCAGATATTGCTCCTTGAATTTATAATAGGTATAGATGATAGGTTTAACATGATACTTATCCTCTACAATATGCAGCCAGGTAAGCACATCACGCTGGAAATCCTCCACACTCTTATCTGCCGGCTTATGTTCAATATCCAGTACCGGAGGCAAATCTCCATCCGTAAGATGAACCTGGTCTAGGAAATAATAAGCCTGTTCTCGGGCTGTCGACTTATTGCTCCAGAAATGATAAACACCCCGGATGAAACCGAAATCGCGAGCCTGATTAAAGTTCTCACGGAAATTTTCATCGAGCCGTGAAGAACCTTCCGTACTCTTGATGATGACGAAGCGCACAGGACAACCCTTGATCATCGCATTCTTGAGCTGTTCCCAGTCTATCTTGCCCTGATAATGGGAAATATCGATTCCGTGAATCTCGTAACCTTCAGGATATTCAGCATCGCCATAAAGCGCACGCCATCGGAAACCAGTTGGACCTACAAAGAAATGATAGAACAGAAAGACATAGAGCACGATAACCGCCGTTCCGCCTATCCACCACGCCCAACGGGGATAGCGTTGCAAAAAAGAAGACGAACGCCTTCTACCACGGGAGCCGCCACGCCGAGGAGTTTTCTTTCTCGCCATGGCACTCTTTTTCTGTGAAGAAGCCGTTCGTCTTGTTGACATATAAAAAAATATTTATTCTATTTTTTACTTAGCCTGCTCCAACTGGAGAGTCTTTGTGGTCTGGTCGCAAACCTCAGAAGGACCCCAGTACTGGATAGGACCTGGATAAACGTAAGCTGTTTCCTTAGCCCACTCATCGCGCTTAGAAGCGAAGAACTTGAATGGAGCGCCATCCAGCTCAACGAGAGCCTTGCGGATAACTGGCTTGTTAGCACCATTACGACGCTCGATGTTCATCATCATAGTGATTGGCACACCACCTGCAATCCACTCTGCTGCAGGAGCTGTTGTGTTCTTGATGATTGACATGTAACCGGTCTTGCCGTTAGCGATGAGGCGTGAAGCGTTGAAACCGAGTGAGTAGCAGTAGTCAGCATCGTAGTTAGAAGGAGCTGCGCAACGTCCCTCGTAACCGAAGAAGTGGTGCTGTGCAGAGAACTTACCAACAAACTTGCCTTCCTTCTTCCATGCAGCCAACTTCTCAGCTACCATGCGAGAAAGCAACTTCTCTGTCTCGATGAGAGAAACCTGTACGTTTCCGTGAGGGTCGCGGTCGAGGCAAAGCTGGCGAGCTACGTCAGCTGGCAAAGACTCCAATACTGCGAGGTTGTCCTTAGCGATGGCACCCTTAACGAATGCAATCTGCTCCTCAGCACTTGCAAACTCACGGCTCTCGCCTGTTGCAGGGTCTGTAAGAACCTCGTTCAATTCTGCGATGAGCTTCTTGATAGCTGGGATAAACTCGATCAGGCCCTCTGGGATGAGAACAGTACCGAAGTTGTTGCCCTCAGCAGCACGGTTAGCTACTGCAGTTGCAATATAAGTAACCACATCATCGAGTGACATTTCCTTAGCCTCTACCTCTTCAGAAATCAAGCAGATATTTGGCTGAGTCTGGAGAGCGCACTCAAGAGCGATGTGAGATGCTGAACGACCCATCAGCTTGATGAAGTGCCAGTACTTACGTGCTGAGTTACAGTCGCGCTCGATATTACCGATGAGCTCAGAATATGTCTTGCAGGCTGTATCGAAACCGAAAGAAGTTTCAATCTGCTCGTTCTTCAAGTCGCCGTCGATAGTCTTAGGGCAACCGATTACCTGTACGCCATACTTCTTAGCAGCATAGTATTCTGCGAGAACGCAAGCGTTGGTATTTGAGTCGTCACCACCGATGATGACAAGTGCCTTGATGCCGAGTTCACGAAGAATCTCAATACCCTTCTCAAACTGGTCTTCCTTCTCAAGCTTGGTACGGCCGGAACCGATGATGTCGAAACCACCAGTATTGCGGTATTCGTCCATGATTTCAGAAGTAATCTCCATGTACTTATGGTCAACGAGACCACCAGGACCGAGGATGAAACCATAGAGCTTGTTAGCTGGGTTGAGAGACTTCACACCGTCGAAGAGACCAGAAATCACGTTGTGACCGCCAGGAGCCTGACCACCAGAGAGGATAACACCTACGTTGAAAGCAGGAAGTTCCTTAGCCTCACCTGCCTCGAATGTAATAACAGGCATTCCATAAGTGTTAGGGAACAACGCCTTGATTTCATCCTGATTACCTACTGACTGTGTTGCTGCACCTTCAACTGCCTTTACCGGGCCCTGGAGAGCCTTAGGCAATTTTGGCTGATAAGCAGCTCTTGCAATCTGCAATGCACTTTTTTCCATAATTCGTTTTTATTTTAATTAGTTGAAACTTCAAAAACATCTGCAAAAATAACTCTTTTCTGCGAGATACGGAAAGAAAAATGCTAAAAATGCGTTAATAGATACATTTTTTCCCAAAAAATGATGTTATTTCAAAGAAAATGATTATCTTTGAGCGATATTTTTAATTAATCATTAATTAGGAGAAAAGAATTATGGCTAATAAAAGAGATTTAAAGCGCACGATCAACTACATTACAAGCGAACTTTTCGCCGAAACAGTAGCTGCATCTTTGTATAATGGTAAGCCTACACAGGAAGATGTGGATGGCATTCTTTCAGCTATCGTCATGATCAACGGCGATTACATCAGCCGCGTGTCTCACCCGGAACCGGGAATCACGAAGGGTGAATATTATAAGAAACTCACAGTCGACTTCAACAAGCAGGTGAGCGAAATCATCGACCAGATTTCAAACCTGGCATAATCCTTTCATCATCAGAATCAGGAAATACACCTATTTAAATATATGGTAAAAGGAATTTGTCAATGGATATTGTATAAGCGCTTGGGCTATAAGAAAATCATCACCCAGGAGCTTCCTGAAAAGTATATTATCTGCATGGCTCCGCACACCAGCAACTGGGATCTGATACTGGGCCAGCTCTTTGCCCATGCTGAGGGAATCAAATGTAATTTCCTCATGAAAAAGGAATGGTTCTTCTGGCCGCTAGGTCCTATCTTCAGAAAGATGGGAGGTATTCCTGTGTGGAGAAGCAAACATACCAGCATGACGGATAATCTGGCTGCAGAAGCGGATAAGCGGAAGGCTTTCGGACTGTGCATTACGCCCGAAGGTACCCGCTCGCTCAACCCGGAATGGAAAAAGGGATTCTATTTCATAGCCCTCAAGGCGCATCTGCCTATCCATCTCTATGGGCTTGACTATGAGAAGAAGGTCATCCAATGCACCAGGCAGATTATCCCGTCAGGAGATGTTGACAAAGACATGCGTGAAATCAAGTTGTACTTCAAGGATTTCAAAGGAAAGAAACCGGAGAAGTTCACAATCGGAAATATTGATTAAACCTTAGAAGATAACGGTTTAGTCAGCTATTAAAGAAGGAGTATTCGTAAAGTGAAACACCAAAACATAACATATTGTTTGATAAGCAGTTTGCTGTTAGCCGCTGGAGCTTCGCTTCAGGCTAACGGCAAATCGTTTTTTCCTATCTACGACGAGGCCAACAGCGGCGCATGGCAAGGCATAGATTATGATGGCGACCCATGGGTGTTTAATGTTTCCCGCCCTTATTTCGTTACGGCAGGACTACAGAACAGGCACCTTTCGCTATGGGCCTCGCACGGACGGTATTATTATGCCGACAGAGATGTATGGAAATGGCAACGCCCTAACCTGTTTTGCACAAACGAAGATCTCTTTACCCAAACCATCGTCGTGCCCTACCTCATCCCGATGCTCCAGAATGCGGGAGCCATCGTCTTCACACCCCGTGAAAGAGACTGGCAGAGGAACGAAATCGTCATCGATAATGATGATGCTGTCAAGTCGGTTTATTATTTCGAAAAGGAGGCGAGCAAGCGATGGAAAAAATGCGATTCGCTCGGTTTTGCCAACCGCTACCGACTGAAAGATGGGGAAAATCCGTTCCGCATGGGAACCGTGAGACAGGCGAAGGCTACCAAGCGCAAGAAAACTAGCCAGGTAAGCTACCAGCCCCGTTTCAAGGAAGCCGGAAAATACGCAGTCTACGTAAGCTACCAGTCGCTCCCCAAGAGCGTGAGCGATGCAAAATACATCGTTTATCACAAGGGCGAAGCCACGGAGTTTTCCGTTAACCAGCGCATGGGCGGAGGCACCTGGGTTTACCTGGGCACCTTCGATTTCGACAAGGGCTGCAACGAGTTCAACCGGGTGGTCTGCACCAACAAGGCTTCACGCCGTGGAGTAGTAACTACAGATGCTGTCCGCTTTGGCGGCGGCATGGGAAACATAGAGCGTGGCGGTTACACCAGCGGATTGCCCCGTTGCCTGGAAGGAGCCAGATACTACGCCCAATGGGCTGGTGCTCCCTATAAGGTTTATGGAGGCCGAAAGGGAGAAAATGATTACGCAGACGACATCAACACCCGTTCGCTGATGACCAATTGGCTGGGCGGCGGTTCGGTTTACATGCCTGCCAAAAATGGCAAGCATGTGCCTATAGAACTCTCGCTGGCACTTCATAGTGATGCGGGTTACAATAAGGACGGAAAATCTACCGTTGGAGCCCTTGCTATCTGCACCACAGATTATAACGACGGAATACTGAACAGCGGAATCTCCAGATTCACATCCAAGGATTTCGCCAGGGCTTTGCGCGATAATCTCGTTACGGATCTGACGGCTCAGTTCGGAGAATTCGGCAAACGCTACCTATGGGACAGAAACTATTCTGAAACCCGTCTGCCGGAAGTTCCGTCGGCTATTCTCGAAATGCTTTCGCATCAGAATTTCCCTGACATGAGAATTGCTCAGGATCCGCTCGGAAAATTCTATATCGCACGCTCCATCTACAAAACTATCCTGCGCTTCGTAAACAGCAATCATGGAACCCGATACGTGGTCCAGCCGCTGGCTCCGCAGAACTTCAGCGTTACGCAGAACCAAGGCGTTGCCCTACTCTCATGGACTGCCCAGCTGGACAAGACGGAACCATCTGCCCGCCCTACTTCTTACATTATTTATAAGGCTGAGGGACAAGGCGGTTTTGACAACGGAACCATCGTGAACACCACCCGCTGCCAGATGCAGCTGGAACCGGGCAAGCTTTACCATTTTAAGGTGGCTGCGGTTAATGCGGGAGGAGAAAGTTTCACCACCGAAACCCTCTCTGTACTCTATAATCCTGCTGCCAGCAAGTCTGTGCTTATCGTAAACAATTTCCATCGCCTTGCCTCTCCGCAGGTCGTGGATGATGAGGAAAAGCAGGGGTTCGACCTCAATCAGGATCCGGGCGTAAGCTACGGACTGACGGCGGGATGGAGTGGCAAGCAACAGGTGTTCGACAGAAGCAGAATGGGCAACGAAACCAGTTTCGGACTCGGTTTCAGCGGCAACGAAATGATTGGTAAGTTTGTGGCAGGCAACGACTTCAACTACGTTCAGGCGCATGCTACAAGTATTGCAGCTTCGGGCAAATATAATATTTCCAGCTGTTCGAGCGAAGTCATCGCTAGCGGCAGGGTTCAGATGAAGAACTATCAGGCAGTTGACCTCATCAACGGACTGGAGCGCCATGACGGCTATACTCACACCTTCTTCAAGTCGTTCACGCCTGCCCTGCAGAACAGCATCAGGCAATACGCCAGCCAAGGCGGCAGAATCCTGATAAGCGGTTCTTACACCGGAAGCGACATGCAGACTGAAGAGGAACAGGCGTTCCTGAGCGATATTCTGAAACTCAGCTATGAGCCTACAGGTTCTACGGCCATCACCAGGGACATCAATCCCGAAGATTCAACCGTAACAGAACGAGACAGTATTGTCTACACTTCGCCTAACGTCAAGGGGTTAGGTCTGCAGTTCAGCTATTATAACGAGCTGAATGCCCAGCATTATGCGGCAACCCATCCCGAGATATTGAAACCGGTTGGCAATTACGCCTTCACGGCGATGCAATACGATACGGGAACGAGTGCGGCGGTTGCCTACAAGAGCTCTACTTACCGCAGCTTCGTCATGGGATTCCCGCTGGAATGCATCATCGACGAAAGAACCCGCACCAGCGTGTTGCTCGGCATTCTCAAATTTCTGACAGATTAAATTCAAAGTAAAACAGATAAAAAATTTTAAGCTTATGTATAAGATTCAAGCCAACCAGTCTGGCACTCGCTCTATCGAAGTGAGCGACCAGCATTTAGAGACCATCGAAAAGTATCAGTTACTCCGCAACCTCGTAGACAGCAACGGCATTATCGACGAGGAAGTGCTCGATAAACTGAAACTTAATGTGCGTTCACTCCTCGAGAGCAGCGACATCAAGGATAAGGAGTTGCTAGATCTCTGTCTCGACGTCATCTACAATCAGAACATGAAGGCGCTCGGTCTTCACAACCTCGTTCTGCTCTACGTAGACTGGAAAGACAAGAAGCAGGCTGAGGCTGCAGCAGATGCAGAACCAGACGCAGTAAATGATTAAAAAATATTGAATGGATTATAAGTTAACAGATTTCTTACCTACCACCAAGAAAGAATGCGAGTTGCGCGGATGGGACGAACTCGACGTCATCCTCTTTTCAGGAGATGCTTACGTTGACCACCCATCCTTCGGCCCTGCCATCCTCGGACGAATACTGGAAGCCAACGGCTATCGGGTAGCCATCGTTCCCCAGCCCGACTGGCACGGCGATTTCCGAGACTTCAAGAAACTCGGTCGCCCTCGCCTCTTCTTTGGTGTTTCTCCGGGTGCCATGGACTCGATGGTGAACCGCTACACGGCCAACCGCCGCATGCGTAGCGAGGATGCTTTCAGTCCCGACTCCCGCCACGACATGCGCCCCGACTATCCATCTATCGTCTATACGCAGATACTGAAGAAACTCTTTCCCGACGTACCTGTAGCACTAGGCGGTATTGAGGCTTCGTTGCGCCGCATCAGCCACTACGACTATTGGAAAGACGAGCTCCGCAAGTGCATTCTCTGCGATTCGGGCGCCGACCTCATTCTCTACGGAATGGGCGAACGTTCTATCGTTGAACTAGCCAATGCCTTTGCAGAAGGCAAGACGCTTAGCCAAATCCACGAAATGCCGCAGGTGGCTTTCTACTGCAAGGAAAGTGAGATTCCGGGCGGTTTCAAGGACGATGACATCATCCTCCACAGCCACGAAGAATGTCTCCACAACAAGAAGGGACAGGCTGAGAACGTGCGCCATCTGGAGGAAGAAGCCAACAAGATGCATGCTCAGCGCATGATTCAGGAAGTTGACGGCAAATATGTAGTGGTGAATCCGCCTTTCCCGCTGATGACTACCGCAGAACTGGATGCGGCTTTCGACCTGCCTTATACGCGTTTGCCTCATCCTAAATACAAGGGCAAGACCATTCCAGCCTACGAGATGATCAAGTTCTCCGTGAACCTTCATCGTGGCTGTTTCGGCGGCTGTTCTTTCTGCACCATCTCTGCCCACCAGGGCAAATTCGTGGTTTGCCGCAGCAAGGAGAGCATTCTGAAGGAAGTGAAGAAAATCATCCAGATGCCTGATTTCAAGGGCTATCTGAGCGATTTGGGCGGTCCTTCTGCCAACATGTACGGAATGCACGGCAAGAATCAGAAAGCCTGCGAAGTGTGCAAGCGTCCATCGTGTGTAAACCCTCAGATTTGTCCGAACCTCAATACCGACCACAGCAAGCTTCTGGAGATTTATCATGCGGTAGATGCTTTGCCGGGAATCAAGAAGAGTTTCATTGGTAGTGGTGTTCGTTACGACCTTCTGCTGCATAAGAGCAAGGACGAAAAGGTGAATCAGGCGGCTAGAGAATACACGCGCGAACTGATTACCAAGCACGTGAGCGGCAGACTGAAGGTAGCTCCTGAACATACGAGTCCGGAGGTCTTGAAATTCATGCGCAAGCCATCGTTTGACCTCTTCTACGAGTTCAAGCGCATCTTCGACAAGATCAACAAGGAAGAAGGTCTGAACCAGCAGATCATTCCTTACTTCATCAGTTCGCATCCGGGCTGTCATGAAGAAGACATGGCCGAACTTGCCGTCATCACGAAGGGACTGGACTTTCATCTGGAACAGGTGCAGGATTTCACCCCTACTCCTATGACCATTTCTACCGAGACCTGGTACACGGGGTACGATCCTTACACCCTGGAGCCGGTCTTCAGCGCCAAGACTCAGAAAGAGAAGCTTGCCCAGCGCATGTTCTTCTTCTGGTACAAGCCTGAAGAGCGCCGCGCCATCGAGAGTGAACTTCGCCGGATAGGCAGAGCCGACCTCATCGACAAACTATACGACAGGAAGGGCATGGGTGGCAGTTTCAAGGGTAAGAAGACGTATTATGACGATAAGGCGATAGGTTCTACATACGATAATCCAGGTGTAGGAAAAGGTGCTAAAGGCAAGCGTGGAGCAGGCAGAAATGCTTCTGAACCGAATGCAGGAAAAAGCCGTGGCAGAAATGCTTCTGACCGCTTTGCTCCAAAGGGATATGGCAATGTGGGTTGCTATGATGAGGAGAAATACCTGAATAACGGAAAATCTCTAAAATCAGGTAAGCCTTCGAATGCCAACATCCGTGATGCCGTAGCAGCGGCCAGAGCCGAGCTGAGAAATCAGAAAGACCAGGGTGCCGGCTTCTTCAAGGACAAGAAGAAAAAGAGCTTCAATCCTAATTTCGACAACGACAACCACAATCGCAAGAACCGCTACAACAGCGGGGATAAGAACGAACGCGGCGGTCGTGGAAATCAAGGTCGTGGAAATCAAGGAAGAAATGAAGGTAGAGGCAGAAGAAGATAAATGCTAAAAAGAGGGTGAACCATATATTTATGACTCACCCTCTTTCATATTATATACTTATTATATACTTAACTTTCCCAAAATAATTTAGTATTGTCTCAAAGCACCGAGTAATTCAGCATTCTCGCTCTTGTTTCCTATCGTAATTCTCAGACAGTTGCCGCACAACTGAACCTTATTGCGGTTTCTTACGATAATGCCTTGTCCCACCAGATAATTATAGATGGCGTTGGCGTCGGTCATTTTAGCCAGGAAGAAGTTTGCATCAGTAGGATAAACCTTCTCGCAGATAGGCAGATCCAGGAATGCAGCCATTACCTTGAAACGCTCCTGCAGGATGTTCTTCACCCATTCGTCAACCTTCAGCGGATTCTTCATCACTTCCAGCGCATGCTCCTGAGTAAGCAGATTGATGTTATAAGGATATTTCACCTTATTGAATATGTCAACAATCTCCTTGCTCGCAAAAGCCATTCCCAAACGGAGGGCTGCACAGCCCCATGCCTTACTCATGGTGTTGAGCACAATCATGTTGGGAAATCTGTCGAGTACGCTGCGGAATGTGCGCTCCGAAGAGAAATCGCTGTAGGCTTCGTCGATGATGACAATACCCTGGAATTTCTGCAACACCTCTACGATAGCCTCGCGGTTAATGTGATTACCCGTAGGATTGTTCGGACTGCAGAACCAGATAACCTTTGTCTGTTCATCGCAGGCTGCCAGCAGTTTTCCGGCAGAAATCTGATAATTTTCATCAAGCAATACAGAACGATACTCTACATCGTTGATGTCTGCACAAACTTCATACATTCCGTAAGTAGGTGCAATCGCTACTACATTATCCTTGCCCGGGCGGCAGAATACACGGTAAACCAAATCAATGGCCTCGTCGGAACCGTTGCCCAGGAAGATTTTCTCTTCAGCCACACCCTTAATCTTGCTGATCTGCTTCTTCAGTTCAACCTGCAGCGGATCAGGATAGCGATTGTAAGGGTCATTATATGGATTTTCGTTGGCGTCGAGGAAGACGCGGGCATTTCTGCCTGCAAACTCCGTACGGGCGCAACTGTAAGGTGCCAGATTCCAGATGTTCTCTCGGCACAAATCTTTCAATTCTTTCATTTTTCTTTCAAAAACTATTAAGAAGTATCTTTACAACTTCCCGTTTCATCCTATTGTTTCAAACTGTTCACTCTCAGTCTCATCGCATTGGCATGAGCTTCCAATTGCTCATTTTCCGCCATGGTCACTACAGCATTTCCTATGTTACGAATACCTTCTTCTGTTAGATGCTGGAAGGTGATTTTGCGATTATAACTGTCCAGGTTCACTCCGTTGTAAGCCAAAGCATAACCATGGGTTGGCAAGGTATGGTTCGTACCGCTTGCATAGTCGCCTGCACTTTCGCACGCATAGTTTCCGAGGAATACACTACCTGCATTCACAACTTTTTCTGCCAGCTGCTCGTAATCGGCTGTGGCGATAATCAGATGCTCCGGCGCATAAGTATTACAGAGGTCGATTGCCTCTTCTTCAGTCTTCACGAGGATAAACTTAGAGTTGTCTAACGAGGTCTGTGCCATCTCCTTACGTGGCAAACGTTCAAGTTGCACTTCAACTTCATTCTTTACATCATCCAACACTTTTTCAGATGTAGTAATGAAGAAAACCTGAGAATCGAAACCATGTTCAGCCTGCGACAACAGGTCGGCAGCAGCAAACACAGGGTTGGCTGTTTCGTCGGCAATAAGACAAACTTCAGACGGACCGGCAGGCATGTCTATAGCCACATCGTGCAGGGAAACCTGCTGCTTGGCAGCCATGACAAACTGGTTGCCCGGACCGAAAATCTTATAAACCTTAGGCACGCTCTCTGTACCGTAAGCCATGGCTCCGATAGCCTGAACGCCACCCGCCTTAAAGATCTTGCTTACGCCCGCAATCTTTGCCGCCATGAGGATAGCCGGGTTCACCTTGCCTTCTTTATTAGGAGGGGTACACAGTACTATTTCTTTACATCCTGCAATCTTGGCAGGAGTAGCCAGCATCAGAACGGTGCTAAAGAGAGGAGCAGTACCTCCCGGGATATACAATCCCACCTTCTCTATAGCCACACTCTTCTGCCAGCAGGTTACACCAGGGCAAGTTTCAACCTTTACACCATCAAACTTCTGGCTATGATGGAATGCGGCAATGTTATGATGGGCGAGGTGCAAAGCGTCTTTCAGTTCTTGAGAAACCATTTTCTCAGCCTCTTCGATTTCAGCTTCAGTCACAGCCAAAGAATCGAGATGGGCATGATCAAACTTCTCCTCGTAACGCTTCACGGCTTCGTCGCCATGGTTTTTCACATCGTCGAGTACACCTTGTACGGTCGCATTCAGCTGCGAAACATCCAGGTGTGGGCGTTTTACAATCTCGCTCCATTCCTCCTTTGCAGGATACTTTATTACCTTCATTCCTTTTATTAATATTTAATTATTAATGTTTAATGTTTAGTTTTTAACGCATAATGTCTCTAAATAAACATTACACATTAAACACTACACATTATTACAATATCATTTTCTCGATTGGTGTTACCAGGATGCCCTGTGCACCGAGTTCCTTCAACTTGCCTATGATTTCCCAGAAACGCTTCTCATCCAGCACGGTGTGGATAGAGCACCATTCCTCATCAGCCAATGGGATAATCGTAGGACTCTTGATGCCTGGCAATACTTCTGTAATCTCCTGAACCTTTGCCTTAGGAGCATTCATCATCACGTACTTCTTGTCCTGTGCAGAACGAACAGCCTCGAAGCGGAACAGCATCTCGTTCAGAATCTCATGCTTCTCCTCGTCCATGTTCCAGTTGCCGATGAGCAGAGCCTCGCTCTTCATCACCACCTCAACCTCAGCAAGATTGTTGCTGACCAGAGTAGAACCTGAACTTACAATATCGAAAATACCGTCAGCCAAACCGATGCCCGGACTGATTTCTACAGAACCCGTAATGACATGGATGTCGGCATTGATATTATTCTTCTTCATAAACTTGCGCAGGATGTTAGGGTAAGAAGTAGCAATCTTCTTGCCGTTGAACCATTGCAATCCCGGATAATCAATCTTCTTAGGAATGGCGAGGCTCAGGCGGCACTTGCTGAAACCCAGACGGTCAATAATCTGCGCATTCTCTCCACGCTCAACAAACTCGTTCTCGCCCACGATTCCGATATCTGCCACACCAGAGGCTACGCTCTGAGGAATATCATCATCACGAAGGTAGAGAACCTCGAGAGGAAAGTTGCTTGACTGCACCAGAAGGGTGCGTTTAGAGGCGCTTACTTTGATGTCAGCCTCTGCTAAAAGATTCATGGTGTCGTCGAAAAGACGACCCTTACTTTGTACTGCTATTCGTAACATATTTCTATATTTTGTTTGAAAAACATTGCAAAAGTACATATTTTTATTAGAATAAACAAATAATTTCTCACTTATGTGCAAAATATTTTGTACTTTTGCAGCTGAAATGAAGAATAAAGGATATTTATACGCATTATATGCACTATTTTTGCTCGCTGCCTGTGCCGACAAGAAACCGCAGCAGGAGCTTACGCCATGGGGAACTCCCGTAGGCGAAATGGAGTATGCTGACAACTCTGATGGGGCTGATGGCGATGAAAAGAAACCTGCTTCAACCAGCAAGGGGCTTTCGCTCGAAGATATTCAGGCCAATGGTGAGCTCATCATGCTCACCGTTAACGGCCCTACGACCTATTATGATTACCACAGCCACGGAATGGGACTGCAATATCTGCTCTGCGAGAAGTTTGCCCAGCAGATCGGCGTGTCGTTACGCGTAGAAGAATGTAAGGATACGGCTGAAATGGTGCGCAAGTTGGAGAAGGGAGAAGGCGATGTGATTGCCGTGCCCCTACCCCGAAAACAGACCAGAGGCAACCTGCTGTTCTGTGGTGTTACGCCCGACAGCACCCGAACCCAATGGGCTGTGCTGAACGGTAACAAGAGTCTTGCCGACACCCTGAACGGCTGGTTTAAGCCTAAGCTGATTGCTCAGGTCAAGCAGGAAGAATCGTGGCTGCTTTCTTCTGCCAGCGTGCGCCGCCACGTTTATTCACCATTCCTGAACCGTTCTAAGGGTGTTATTTCCCGCTACGACCACCTCTTCCAGCGCTATAGCGGAACGGCTCGCATGGACTGGCGTCTGATGGCTGCCCAATGTTATCAGGAGAGCTGTTTCGACCCGAATGCGAAGTCATGGGCTGGAGCTTGCGGACTGATGCAGATTATGCCAGGCACGGCAGCCCATCTGGGTTTGCCGATGAGCATGATTCATGAACCTGAGGCGAATGTGGCTGCGGCAGCCAGATATATGGCGGAACTGCAGGGGCATTTTGCGGATGTGGGCGACCCGTCGCAGCGCATGCTTTTCGCCTTGGCTTCTTATAATGGTGGCTATTTCCACATCAGAGATGCGATGGCACTGGCTCGCAAACATGGTCAGAATCCGCACAATTGGGGCGTAATTCGCGATTATATTCTGCGCCTTTCCCAACCGGCTTATTACACAGACCCGGTGGTGAAATACGGTTATATGCGAGGCACGGAGACCGTTAATTATGTAGATAGAATCAGAGCCCGCTGGAGCGAATATAGCGGTGGTTCAGGCTTCCATGAGAGCCTTCGTGGCAGCGGTATGGGCAGCGGTTCCTTCCATGGGGCCCCTGTTAAATCCAAGCGCCACTACCAAAATAAGTACCATATATAATATATCACTATACTTTCTATTGCAATGATGCTCATCTAAGGAATAGTTTCTGTACTACTGGTAATACGTCCCGAATTTCAGGTATAAAGGAATATAGATAATATGCGTATCTTTGCACCAAAAAATTTAGAAATTTAAAAAGCTTAGGATTATGAAGGAATTATTCTTTAATACCATACAGGAGTTCAACGACTTCATAGGGGTGAAAACGCTTCATCCCTTAGTAAGCATTGCGCGTGTAGAAAACACCTCTCCTATTCAGGAGGCTGTGCATCACTACGGACTTTATGCCCTCTTTCTGAAGGAAAACAAAGGCTGCAAATTGTCATACGGCAGAACAGAATATGATTTTGACGAGATGACCGTCACCTCGTTTGCCCCAGGACAGTCGGTTAAAGTAGAACCTAACCCAGGAGTACCGTTTGTCAAATATACGGTTTTGGTTTTCCATCCCGAGTTGCTCAACCGTACCCAGCTTGGCAAGAACATCTCCCGCTATGAGTTCTTCGACTATACTAGCAACGAAGCCCTACATCTGTCCGCTGCCGAGGTAAATATCTTCCGTGATGTGCTCTCAATGATTAAGCAGGAACTCGAGCATCCTATCGACAAGCATTCGCGTGAGCTCATCGTTTCTAACATCGAGTTGCTGCTGAACTACTGTCTGCGCTTCTACGACCGCCAGTTCACCACACGCGAGGAGATCAATCATTCGGTGGTCAAGAAATTCATCTCTTTGCTCGATGAATACATTGCCCAGAAAACGGAGCGTGAAGGATTGCCTACCGTGGCCTACTTTGCCGACAAATGCTGCTATTCAACTAAATATTTCGGCGAATTGGTTAAGACTGAGACAGGCAGAACCGCTAAGAGCCTAATCAACGACCGACTGCTTTCAACTGCCCGCCAACTACTTGTGGATGAAACCTTAAGCATTACGCAAGTCAGCCAGCGCCTCGGCTTTGAGTACCCTCAGCACTTTGTCCGCTTTTTCAAGGCGCTGACGGGCAAGACACCAAGCGAATATCGCAAAACTGCGTAAAAACGAAGAATCATGAAAGCTTTTGCAACATTTATCATATTAACGACTATTTCACTCAACATCATGGCACAACAGAAAATAGTACAAACAGCAGGGCGCACCCAACTGGGTGAGTTTGCCCCAGAGTTCGCCCACCTCAACGACGACATCCTCTTCGGAGAAGTATGGAGCCGCAATGACTCTTTTAAATGTCACATAAAGATTGTATTCAACAAATCTTTATATTTGGAAATCCATTGTTCTGCCTTATAATCATAAAACTTATCATCAGCAACAATGGCGAAAGGAACTCCATATTTATCAAGCTGCTGGGTCATGAATGATGCAAATTCAGTCTGTTCCTTTACACTATAATTATCGCCTTTGTTGTAATCGCCAGGCATCCAAGCCCCAACCCAGGTGTAAATACCAGTTTCCTTTTGCCAATCAACTGCCACCTTGATGCTTTTCTTTATCTTTTGCTTTTCCTCTGCCGTACCTGTAGTCCAGCGTTTTTTGTCGTTTGTCTTGCTGGGACCAGCTGCATAGAAATGCCATTCTGCCATCAGATAGCCATTTCCCGATGAAGGAATCTTCAAGTATTTAAGACCTTCCGGATGAGACAGTTTCGGAGGTGCTATAAAGATGATTCGCTTAGGATTAGTCTTGCGAATAGCCGTAACACAATCCTCATAAAGGGAGTTGAGTTCCGCCACATCTTTTTTTACTTGATCCGAAGGTTCTACAATCAGATCAAACGAAACCATTGGTGAGAGTTCCTTGCATCTTTCAGCCATCTTCTTCCACCACTCTACCACTTTCTCATGCTCCACAGCATTCGGATTCTCCTTGTATGGTTTGGCGGAGAAGGCTATAATTGGAATCAACTCATTCTGCATGCAAGCATTGATCTGCGAAAACAGTCTCTTGAAATCCTCATCAGTAAAATGATAATGATGCAGACGGAATCTTACATGCTTGATACCTTGCTGTGCAAATCTCTTCACTGCCGTCTCAGAATAGGCTCCATATTTATTTTTCTCACTTCTTCCCCACCAATCAACATCGATTCCCTTCTTCAGCATCTGCTGATAATCGCGTGGGGCGATGGCAAAAGGTTGGGCGTTAACGATAAATGCTGTTAAAGTCAACATCAGACTTACAAATAATCTTCTCATAATTTCATAATTTTTATAATTTTCATTTTACATTTATTGGCGTACTCACGATATTTAGACCTTCAAAAGATACTGAAGTAAAAAATAAAGCTGTAAATGTACCAACATAGAGGTTGATCATGAAGAAACTATCATAAACGGAATATAGAATTATGGCATATACAGACAACGATACATACAGACATAAACACTCCAATAAAGGTAATATCTTCCTAAAAACAGGTATAAGAACATGAAGGAAATGTGCGTATCTTTGCACCAGATTTCAAATATGAGATAGAATGAAGAACCCAAAAACCACTATATTTCTTCATTTGGAAGATAATAAACTAAGGGAAAAACGGTCTGTTTTTGGCTATTTTTAGCCTAATTTCTCGCAAAAAGAGAGAGATAACTGCTGAAAGATACTGAAAAATGCGATTATAATACTTAGTCCTTTCTGAGAAATTTTGAGCACTTTTGTAAAGAAAAAGATACATATCCTGCTTACATGTTTTTACTAAACTACTCTAGAAATCAGCTACAGGAAACATAATGACCTAATATCAATATTCCAAGAATGTAAATAACCCTTACCCTCATAATACCGAAATAAAAAGAGGCAAAATGCAATAAAAATATTGCTTTTTACGAAGAAAAAATGCAAAATATGGGGGTTAGGAAGGTATTTTACCCCCTCTCCTAAGGGTGA
>OGUC01000267.1_pt1 | contig 35001 bp, 30 predicted proteins | sample 1573701 | NCBI WGS metagenome assembly OGUC01 (sample SAMEA2582017, study PRJEB24529) | metagenome | biome: Human gut stool | place: China | collected 2011
ACCAGCGGAAAAGACATGGGTAAAGTGATGGGAGTAGCTTCTAAAGAACTGGCTGGTCTGGCTGAAGGTAGAGCAATTTCTGCCAAAGTAAAAGAATTGCTGGGATAAGATCATTCATATCCCCATCAAAAAAACGGGATTCTCTTTTCTCAAATGAAAGGAGAGTCCCGTTTTTTTATTCCCATCGTCACTCAGGTATCAAGCAAAAAGTTCCTTCAGCACATCAAGCGATTTCAGTTCAGGGAATTCCGGAAGATGCAGACGATAATATTCCATCATCACAGTCAGACAACGCTGCCGCTCCATACGGTTCATACCGAATAGAAACATCGTTTCATAATTCATACGTGCCAGCTGGCAGATATGCGACGACTCTTCCGGAGACAGACAGATGCCGTGCAAAGGCTTGTTCTCTACGAAACACGCATTCAACATATCAAACCAGCTTCCCTCCCGATAATCTTCCAGATTAGGATAAAAACCCAAGAACCTGGACAACCTGATCAGAAACACCAGGTGGAAATTAGCATAATCACTCCTGCAGGCATCCAGCCAGCGAATAGACGACACCAGATAAGCAAACAGCGGTTCGTTCTTCCCTTCCTCGCGTAAGGCATGCGACAAGAACTCAGCCAAAAACATCGCGATACTTAACTTGTACGGGTCGTAAGGTACTGACTCCAACGGATAAGACAATCTTGCTTCCTTCACCGGAGGTAAAGAAGTACGGGAACGCACATCGGCTTCCACCTCAACCAGGGAAAGCGGACGAAACAACGCCCCGTTTACCAGCGACTTGCGCGAACGCGTGGCAGGTATCACAAACGACATACTTCCATGCTGACAAGTATAGATATGCACAATATTCGATTTGTCACTGTACCTTACTACGTGCAGCACTACTCCATCCAACTTCTGCAACATATCAGCAAGCAAAGAACAAATTCAGCACTTTGTCACGGTCCTTTCTCCGCACCGTCAGCGAAACACTGCCCGAACCTTCTTCAGAAGACACCATCAGCAGAGGAATATCCTTCAGCAAAGTCACCAGACCTTTTTCCGACATCTCCCCTTTGCGCTCAGCCGTCTCTTGTACACATATCACTTCCACCTCTTTCTCCACCGTCACTTCCGCAAATACGGAAAGTTCCTTACAAACATTCTGCAAAGCAGAAGCATCCGCTCCCGTCACCACAGAAAAATTTCCGGCCGAAGAAGCCATGGCAAAAACAGGCATGTCATAATGCGCCATCACGGCAAGAGCCCTCTCTAAAAAACGAAAAGAGGCCACCGCCTCCAACGTACGTAAACGCACATACACTAATTCCGTACACTCAGCCAACACCTGGAAAGAAGAAGGCTCCCCTTCTTTATCTCCCCATTCTGCCAGACAGACCTTTCCATTATACAGGCCGACGGACCTTAATTTACAGCATTCCATCTTTCAAATTATCCTAAATATAAAATCCATTTTTGCGGACGAAAGATAGAAAAAGTCCTTATACAAAACAAACAAAACCCGTAAACTTTTTCTTCACACCACGAGGCACTTTTTACGTTTCCTTCCCGCGAAACCTACGTTTCTCAAGGCGGAACCGTAAGTTTTACGGAAGGGAAACATAAGGTTCAGCCACGAGAAACCTAAAAAACGGCAAAAGGAATTCCATTTAATGAAAGGGAACTCAAAAAAACACAGCAAATTTCATAAAAAAAGGAGCGAATGTTTTGGAGATTTCAAAATTCTTCCTACCTTTGCATCCGCAAACGAGAGATATGTATCCTCGTGAGAATTCAGGAGTTCTTCCTGAAATAAAGGATGGCCCGTTCGTCTATCGGTTAGGACGCAAGATTTTCATTCTTGAAAGGGGGGTTCGATTCCCCCACGGGCTACATAATAAACAAAAATCAAGAACAATATTAAAGATTAGTCGAGATGGCAAATCACAAATCATCTATTAAAAGAATCAGACAGGAAGAAAAAAGAAGACTTCACAACAGATATTATGCTAAGACAATGCGTAACGCAGTGAAGAAACTTCGTGCAACTACAGACAAAGCTGAAGCTGTTGCATTGTATCCTAGTGTACAGAAAATGTTGGATAAGCTGGCTAAGCGCAACATTATCCACGCGAACAAGGCTGCTAACTTGAAGTCTAAACTGGCTGCTCACATCAGCAAATTGGCTTAAGTCTACGCTTGACGCAAGAAAGATATTAAGGCTGGATGATTACATCTGGCCTTTTGTCGTATAGACTCGGTTCATGTCTTTTTCACGATTTTTAGAGTGCTGAAAATCGCTTCGTTCCAGTTTTTTTAGTATCTTTGAAAGCTTAAAAAAACGAAGAAAAAAACATGAGTGAAGAACTGACACAAAACAGCGGAAGCAACTACTCGGCCAGCAGTATCCAGGTGCTGGAAGGACTGGAGGCCGTTCGTAAACGCCCCGCCATGTATATCGGCGACATCAGCGAAAAAGGCTTGCATCACCTGGTCTACGAGGTAGTAGACAACTCCATTGACGAAGCCCTTGCCGGTTATTGTACACATATAGAAGTAACTATCAACGAAGACAACTCGATTACCGTACAAGACAACGGTCGCGGTATTCCGGTCGATTTCCACGAAAAAGAAAAAAAATCAGCCCTCGAAGTCGTAATGACCGTGCTTCATGCCGGAGGTAAGTTCGACAAAGGTTCCTATAAGGTTTCCGGAGGTCTGCACGGTGTGGGTGTATCTTGTGTGAACGCCTTGTCTACTCACATGACCACCAACGTATTCCGCAACGGAAAAATCTATCAGCAGGAATATGAATGCGGAAAGCCGCTGTATGCCGTAAAAGAAGTGGGTACAACCGACATTACCGGTACACGCCAGACTTTCTGGCCGGATGGAAGTATCTTCACCGTAACCGAATATAAATACAGCATTCTTCAGGCCCGCATGCGCGAGCTGGCTTACCTGAACAAAGGAATCACCATCACCCTGACCGACAAGCGCGTGAAGGAGGAAGACGGTTCTTACAAACAGGAAAAGTTCCACTCAGAAGAAGGCGTGAAAGAATTCGTACGTTTCCTGAATTCCAACAATACACCGCTCATTGATGACGTAATCTACTTGAATACCGAAAAACAGGGTATTCCCATTGAATGCGCCATTATGTACAACACCGGATTCCGTGAAAACCTTCACTCGTATGTGAACAACATCAACACCATCGAAGGCGGTACACACGAAGCCGGATTCCGTATGGCACTGACACGTGTATTGAAGAAATATGCAGAAGAAAGCAAGGCGCTTGAAAAAGCCAAGGTGGAAATCTCAGGTGAAGACTTCCGCGAAGGACTGATTGCCGTGATTTCTGTAAAAGTATCGGAACCTCAGTTTGAAGGACAGACCAAGACCAAGTTGGGTAACAACGAAGTGAGCGGTGCTGTGAATCAGGCTGTGGGAGAAGCCCTGACTTATTACCTGGAAGAACATCCGAAAGAAGCCAAGATTATTGTCGACAAAGTGGTACTGGCTGCTACCGCACGTGTGGCTGCCCGCAAGGCCCGCGAATCGGTTCAGCGTAAAAGTCCGATGGGCGGCGGCGGACTGCCGGGAAAACTGGCCGACTGCTCCAGCCGTGTAGCCGAAGAATGCGAACTCTTCCTCGTCGAGGGTGATTCTGCAGGTGGTTCAGCCAAGCAAGGAAGAAGCCGTCAGTTCCAGGCCATCCTGCCATTGCGCGGTAAAATTCTGAATGTGGAAAAAGCCATGTGGCACAAAGCTTTCGAAAGCGATGAAGTGAACAACATCATTCAGGCACTGGGCGTACGTTTCGGTGTAGACGGTGAGGAAGACAGCAAGAAAGCCAACATTGACAAGCTGCGCTACCACAAGGTCATCATCATGACCGATGCCGACGTCGATGGTTCTCACATCGACACACTGATCATGACACTGTTCTACCGCTATATGCCTGAAGTAATTCAGGGTGGTCACCTGTATATCGCTACCCCTCCGTTGTACAAATGCAGCAAAGGTAAAATCAGCGAATACTGCTATACAGACGAAGCCCGCCAGGCTTTCATCCAGAAATATGGCGAAGGAAACGAGCAAGGCATCCACACCCAGCGTTACAAAGGTTTGGGTGAAATGAATCCGGAACAGTTGTGGGAAACTACCATGAATCCGGAAACCCGTATCCTGAAACAGGTAAATATCGAAAACGCGGCCGAAGCCGACTATATATTCTCCATGCTAATGGGCGACGATGTAGGTCCACGCCGTGAATTTATCGAGAAAAATGCGACGTATGCAAATATCGACGCATAATCTCATTTTTTAATTCATTATTATTAAATCCATCCTCACATCTTACACGAGGGAACCTCCGGAGCCGAAAGGACATCCGGAGGTTTTTTATTTGCATGAATCCATGAGATTCATTATTTTTGGACAAAACTATGAGCCACAACTAATACATAAGATATGAAAATTACTTTTCGCATACAATACCGTACAGTCTGGGGAGAAAGCCTGTGCGTGCTTCTCAGCCAGAATCACATACAACATACCGTAGAAATGACTACCCGCAACGGAGAAGAATGGACCGGAAAGGCAGAATTCGACTTTCACCCTTCCGAACCTATCTGCTACCGTTATGCCGTAAGCCGTCAAGGCACCCTTGTACGCCAGGAATTTGGCGCCATCCCCCATTCTTTCTATCCGGGCAACCTGCAACAGCAGCATTACCTCGTAGAAGACTGCTGGAGAGATCTGCCACAAGATGCCTACCGCTATACATCGGCTTTCAACAATGCATACACACCGGAACAGCCTTCCCGCTTGTCTGACAATACCGGCAGGTGCATCACCTTCCGCGCACTCTGCCCCGGCCTGAGTACCCACGGACAGCGTCTGGGCCTCATCGGGAGCTGTGCGGCACTGGGTAGTTGGGAGTACTGCCGCCCGCTGAGAATGAAGGAAGTACAGCCCAACGTATGGCACCTGACACTAGATGCCTCCTCATTGGAATATCCTTTTGAGTATAAGTTCGTGGCCATCCATGAAGAAACCGGAGCCGTAGAGAAATGGGAAACCCGCCCCAACCGGATATTCCCTCTGCAACCGTTGCAACGCGGAGAAACCTATCTGCCCATGGAAACGGAAGTGTTCTTTGACGATGCCCCGCAACGGATAGCCGGTTGCGCCATTCCCGTGTTCTCCCTTCGCTCGGAAGGCAGTTGCGGCGTAGGCGACTTCGGCGACCTGAAGCTACTGACTGACTGGGCAGATGAGACCGGACAGAAAGCCATTCAGATTCTTCCCATCAACGATACGACAATGAGCGGTACATGGACTGACTCTTATCCCTATAACAGCATCTCCATCTACGCTTTTCACCCGATGTACATCGACCTTCGCCAGCTCCCACCCCTGAAGGACAAGAAAGCCGCAGAAGCGTTCGAAAAAGCACGCATCGAAGTGAATTCCCTCCCCATGATGGATTATGAGAAGGCCAACAAGCTGAAGATGGACTACCTGAGAAAAGCGTACCAGATGGAAGGAAAAAAAGTACTTGCCTCGGAAGATTTCCTGAACTTCTTCCGGCATAATGAGGAATGGCTTCAGCCTTATGCGGCTTTCTGCTACCTGCGCGACTCGTATGGCACACCGGATTTCAATCACTGGCCGAAATATTCTACTTACGATGCCGATGAAATAGCCAGACTGTGTACGCCTGAAAACAAAGCCTATACCAAAATCGCCTTCTACTATTACCTGCAATACCAATTGCACGTGCAGTTGCTTACCGTTAGTACGTATGCCAGAGCAAAAGGCATTCTGCTGAAAGGTGACATCCCCATCGGTATCAGCCGTTCCAGCGTAGAAGCCTGGGTAGAACCCCATTATTTCCACCTCAACGGTCAGGCAGGTGCTCCTCCCGATGCGTTCTCTGTCAACGGACAAAACTGGGGATTCCCAACCTATAACTGGGAAGTAATGGAAAAAGACAATTACCGCTGGTGGCGCCGCCGTTTCTCCAAGATGGCAGAATACTTTACAGCTTACCGCATCGACCATATCTTAGGATTTTTCCGCATCTGGGAAATTCCCGACCATTCGGTACATGGTCTGCTCGGACAGTTCTCCCCTTCCCTTCCCCTGAGCATGGATGAAATCAGAAGCTTTGGTCTGAATCTGGACCGGGACTTCATGACGCAGCCGTTTATCAACGACAAGGTGCTGGAAGAAGTCTTCGGCGCACAAAGTGAGTACGTACGGCAACGTTTTATCACGCCCAATGGAAAAGGAGGCTACGCATTACTGCCGGAGTTTGATACCCAGCGAAAGGTGGAAGCTTATTTCAATGGAAAAGAAGACGAGGATAGCCTGAAACTGAAAGAAGGGCTTTACTCCCTGATCAGCAACGTGCTGTTTGTCACAGACCACCACGACGCCGAGAAACTCCATCCCAGAATTGCCGTACAGAATGATTCCGTATTCCAGCAGCTGAACTGGAAGCAACAGGGAGCCTTCAACCACCTGTACAATCATTACTACTACCAGCGCCACAACGAATTCTGGTATCAGGAAGCCATGAAAAAGCTTCCGGTGCTCACCCAGTCTACTCCGATGTTAGTATGCGGAGAAGATTTAGGTATGGTTCCGGAGTGTGTGCCCTGGGTAATGAGACAGTTGCAGATACTCTCACTTGAAATCCAACGCATGCCCAAACAAATGTACGAAGACTTCGGACACCCTGAAAACTATCCGTTCCTGTCGGTATGCACCATCGGTACGCACGACATGTCCACTTTCCGCGGATGGTGGGAAGAAGACCCAGCCCTCACGGAGCGTTTCTACCATCAGGAAATGCACCATCAGGGAGAGATTCCCGTACATGCTCCCGGATGGCTCTGTAAGGACATCGTATTCCATCACCTGAAAAGCCCTTCACTGCTCTGCATTTTGGCATGGCAGGACTGGATGAGCATCAACGAGCAGTTACGCAATCCGGATATAGAAGGAGAGCGAATTAACATACCGGCCCATCCACGGCATTACTGGCGATGGAGAATGCACCTCACACTGGAGCAACTTCTGAAAGAAAAGGAACTGAACCAGACAATCCGTGAATTGATTGAAGACAGCAACCGTAGATAAAAATATACAATAAGGGCCTGAAATTCCAACAACTTCAGGCCCTCCTCATTTTTTTCTTATCAAAAATTTACTTCTTTCCCAATAAAAATTCGTCAATGGTCTTTCTCAAAGCCTCTTCAGGCAAAGCCCCTTGCGCCACCTGAGGAGTTCCCTTTGCCGGAATGAACAGAAGGGTCGGAATACTGCGTATACCAAAAGCTGCCGACAACTCAGGTTCCTTATCTGTATCAATCTTATAAACCACAATCTTTCCTTTGTATTCCGCAGCCAGTTTCTCTAATACCGGGGCGATAGCCTTACATGGACCACACCAAGTGGCATAGAAATCCACAATGGCCGGTTTACCACCTTCGTATTTCCATTCCTTCGGATTCTTCTCATAATTATATACCTTAGCCAAGAAATCAGCTTTAGTCAGATGAGTAACATTGGCTTGTACAGCTGCACTCTCCTGTACTTCCGCCTTGGTTTCTTTACCAGCATTATTTCCACAAGCCGGAGTCAGCATGGCAGCAGCCAGCGCCATCAACAGCAATCTTTTCATAATTCACAAAATAACGGGTTATCAATTCTTTTCTTTGTGCACAAAAATAGTGCATTTTGTAATAAGAACAAATTTTGAATCAAACAAGTTGAGAGAAACGCGCGTTTATAACTTTTATTGCGAAAGTCCGATGGAATACTATAAAACATCAGCGGGACAAACAAATATACTTTGTTCATCCCGCTGAGATTTAATCTTTTAATCTGCCCTGACGGCTATTAATATTCTTCCTCGTTGAAGAGTTGTGTCTCATTTGATTATCAATCAATTATATTTCAAAGAATGATTTTTAGCCAAACAAACCACACCATCTGAGGCTATCAATGGCAAAGATATGTGTTTTTTGACAAACAAATGAAAACAAGCACAACTTTTTGCTATACACAAGGAAAAATCATTGCCCATGTTTTTTCTTTCCCTTATTTAATAGTAGTTTGTTCGTTCTAACGAACGAAATTATCAGCTAAGACTTCTAATCATATTTTCAACATGATTCATGCGAAATACATAGTCATACCTTTCTGATAAAGGTTCAAGCTCTTTTGTCAGAGTTTCAAACGAAGGTTTACCGAATAGCACAGCCAGGCTATCTACTGCTTTTTGCAAGCGTTTACCCAATATGCGTATAGTTTCAATGTGAGAAAGTCTATTAAATAAGGTCCCATATAATATTGCATATTTCATAGAACGAGACGAAACTTTATTGAAATTCTCATCTCTTTGTGCTGGAAGTTTCATTGTATTGCAAAACTTTACAAATTTTTCCAATGAGTCAAGACCAACGTTACTTATGCTCCTTTCCAAACTATCATAAAACTGTTTCTGAGAAAAGTTTCTTGATGAATAGGGTATTTGGTCAAATTTATAACGAAATTTATTAAGATAACATATCTCCATTGCAGCAAACATAGACAGAGAAAAGAAGTTTAAGTCATCTCTAGTTATAACGCCATCACCTGTAGCTTTTACCTGCTCGTATCGCTTACTTATCATCTTCTGATATTTCATTAACAAAGATGTTGATAATTCACCATAACCTTTTAACAGTTGCTTGCTGAGGAAGATATCCTCCTGTTCTTCTATTTCTCTATTATTGCTTGTTTCTGCCGAGCCTTCTTCCTCTTCATCAATGATCGCATCATCTATCGAACGAATCTTTTTTTTAATACTCTCCTCAATACATTCAATCAGTCTTGATGTACGATCTATTTGGAAAATCCTGCTACTTTTTGCATCGTCATTGTCATATTCCGAATTGTATTTTATTTCGGGCAAAGATAAATCAGATTGCCTTTTATCTTCTGATGAAACTTTAATCTTTGGAGAAACTTTTTCACCAGCATCATTAACTAAGTCCCACATTACATCAGATAGCATATCAGCAACCTCCATACCATCATATCCTTCATTCTCAATACGAGAAATGAATCTATTAAGATTACGACTCATTTTCGACGGATTTGTTGTGGCTAAGAACTCAGTCCAATTGACGAACAGCTTATTAGATATAGATTTCTTGTCTTTATCCACTAAATAACATGTATATTGAGTTTTTGCTAACTTTATATCAGTACTATATCTATTGCCTTTATCATGTTTAAGTTCACTTACAAGAGTCTCAATTCCATTGTCGATAGACAGTAGTACTCCATCAGGAATCTCCTCATTGCTATAGACATTTAATTTACCTGATTCGTAATAAGCGGATAATAGTCTTAATCGTCTTCCAGTTTCAGAAGGAGCTTCATTAGAATGTTTGGATCTATTAGTTGGCACATCTATTCTTTTCTTGGTTTTCAGACCAAGTGTAGATAGAAAATCTTGCTTTGTCGAATGATACAAGACTCCAAACTCTTCATTTATGCCTCTGTGAGTTATTGTTCCAAGTCCGGCTAATGTTGCATTTGCACTGCCAACCATACAATATTCAGCATCATTAGTCTTAAAGTGCAAAACCTTTGCATGCAATTGACGTTCATATGTTTTAAAAGCTATTTTACCCCTTTTTGTTTCGCTGAAATCATAAAAATGAATACTGCTATTTGGAAGCATTCCGCTTGGTGGCAAAGCACAATCTTGGTGAATCAAAACATTCACCGTTGAGTTCGGACAAAGTTGGGATAATGTAATCAATGATTCTCCATATTCATCAAAATATGGACTGAGAAGTGTTATAGTCTGCACCTCATTTAATGGCACTAAATTTGAAATTTGTTGTAAAATCCCAGACTGAGAATCATTATACAGTAAAGCAGCATTTAACCCTTCTTGTACCTTGCACATACTATGAGGCACAATATTGAAAGAGGAATCTAAAAATGTACAATTTTCAGGAATCTCACGAAGAATTCTATTATGATCATAGTCGTTACATTGCTTTGTAAATCGGCAGAGATACTGCCAACATTCTTCAATGAGAGGACGATGCGTCGTATCAGTCTCATCTATCATAAAACCTGTAAATGCCTCATGATTTTTTCCATGTCCTGTAACTGTTAGATTACCAGTACCAAACACAACCAATACAGCGTCATCTCCTACAAAGAAATTAATCTTAGGATGAAAAGCTCCGACAGCACTTATAGATGTAATGGAGTACTCCTTACCAATATGTCTAATATAAATAGGAGATACATATTCCATAGATTTATCCATTTGATTGGTATCGGCAAACACATTTATGCTACATACTTGCTTACGATGAAGCATGTTCAATAATTGATTATCGAAATGTATCAAATCTATGGCATAAGTAGTCAATACAGCTGAATGATATTTGCCATTTTTGCCGCCGCTAGGAATATCCAATAATATTGCATGCTCATTCTTTTCCATAATTCTCAATGAATTGTGATGCTATCTCAGTTAGTGTATTATCTTCATCAAGATAACCCATGTCTTGTAAAAAATTAAATAGAGAATTAATACGCGGCGATGTTTCAACGGGATACCGTTGCTCTACTAGAACAATCCGTCCATCCTCAAGAATAAATTTTCTTAGGTCTGAATTATTCTTTCCCATTTTAGCAATAGCAACCACAGTATGTTCCTGCATTATTTGTACTATCAGAGATTCTATAAAGCTAGATATAGAGAATGACAGGTAACGCTCCATATAAGATCTTAACCCTTCACTGAGTATGCCTCGCTGACGTTTCAAATCATTTTTTTTCTCAAACTCCTCTATTTCTTTTGAGTTATTCTCAAATTCAGTATAAAGTCTCAACAGGAGTCTTATCGCATGTACTGCTGCAGAAATATAATCTTGTTTGCTGACGTAATCCCTTAACTCATCATAGATTATATTTATATTATCACTCACATTTTTCCTCCATTCGTCAAGAGAGTTATAATTCATCTCTTTCTCTATAACCGACAATAAAGATTGTTTAATATCTTGAGAAAGTAGTGCAATTGGAGGATTGTGCAATTCATGAATTTTGTAAAGTATTAAGCAGAAGAACAAGTCAATACAATAATGTAGACCTTCACATAAATAATAGAAATACCACCCAAATGCGGCATGCAAATTACCGTCTTCAGTTATATGCAAAAAACGATTCTTTACAAACTCTTGAATCTCTACGCCTTTTGAAATATCATTTAGGAGCAAAAAGATTGTTTCTCTTCGCAAGGAAGAGTCCTCGTCACTTTTCGTAAGCAAATTATTCAAGAACAGCCATTCCTCAGAGCCTACATTTATGCGATGTATAGCTAAAGATTGTAAGTCTTCTATTGCTTCTTCTTTAAGACTTCCATCCAGAATACATTTAAGAAATAATTTCCGGATGTTTTCATCAATACTATTTCTGACAGCATCAGCTAGCTCTTTTCCTTTGTTACGAAGATAGAATCTGCCTTCTTCAATTTTTACAAGTTCATAATAAATAAGAGAACCAAGATAGTACTGGCCAAAAGCTCCACTTTTGAATGTCCAGTACTTATCTTTAGATTCATAATCAGCACCATCTGCAATATCATAAATACCATCCTCTATTTGCTTATATCTACCTTGTGAAACAAACAAAGCTCCAACCACAGAACCAACATTTTGTTCCTTCATAATTAGTGCCATTGCCAACTCTGCACGACGTATAAAATTATATTGATGCAGAGATGTTTGACCAGCAACTTCAAATTTGTCATATTCACTAAGTAGCCAACAATAAAGGCTGTAATAGCGGATGTGACGGGTTAGATTGGTGAGCCCAGGTAACAATTTGCTATAGGTTGCAATTGAACTGTTCTGGATTCCCAATGGGTCACGTCCACCTTTGAAGCCATCGTTCGATGCCCAAAATACATTTGTGATTTCAGATTGCTTGTATTGTGCCATTGTACAACAGAATGAACAAAATACTAATAGTACATCTCAATATATTGGTATGCACGTTCAAATACATCATTGTCTTTTATCTGATACTTAACCCAAAGGATAGCGCGTAGTTTCTTTTTAATTTCTCTACGGGCTGTAACACTTTGGAATGCATCATTAAATTGACGTACAATGTTAACCACCTCATTATCTATATCATTTACAACTTGCTCAACGATAATTGGGGTTTCTTCAGTCTTAATACTTTGGAAAAGGTCTGTTAAGGCAGCACGAGCTTTTGCTCTTTTATCCTGGGACTCATCCTTTTTCTTTTCTTCTTCAAGCAAGTCTTTTGCTAATGCAAGAAGTTGTTTCAAGAAATCAATACTACTGATTAGATTTTGTTCCATTCGTTCACGTAGTTCATCCAATTTTTCTGCAAATTTCTTGAAGTTAGGATCACCTTTATGCTCGCCCAATCTCAATCGAAGCATTTTCTCTACTTCAACAATCTTCTTCTCACGTGCTTTTTCATCTTCAAGGACTGCATCTATCACATCGGCATCAACTACCAAATCCTCTAGTGGAGTACCAATGTCAATAGTTTCAATGTTGCGATGTATAATCTCAATGGTCTTAGCTCCAAGCAAAGTCCAGATAAGATTACCACCACTTACAGGACGTACACTTTGATACACCTGAGCCAACCAAGTATAATCATTTTGGAATTCGGCCAAACAAGCATCGGGAGAAACTATCTCCCACGCTTTATTGAGGCGGGCAAAGTGGCGTCCAAAGTTTGTCTTCACACCATCATCTTTTAAGCATTGTTGAGCAGCAGTAAGCCCCTCCCATCCACCAATAGTTCTATCTACGCCAGGGAAGAACTCAATACATTGTTGCATGAATGTAGGTATAAGACTTTTGATTTCATCGATATTCTGAACAATGGTCTTAACCGTCTCTTCATCAAAAGCAAGACTCTTAGCAACATCCTCAAATACACCAACAAAATCAACAATCAACCCACATTTCTTATTTTCATTGTAGGTACGATTGGTTCTGCAAATGGCCTGCAACAAAGTATGATTCTTCATTGGTTTGTCCAAATACATACACTGGAGTATAGGTGCGTCAAAGCCAGTTAACAGTTTACTTGTCACGATGACAAATTTCAGCGGAGACAATGGGTCTCTGAACTGGTCAAGCAATTTCTTTTCCTCATCGCGACTACGCTTATACGCCTTATATTCATCTGCTTTATCTCCAGCAGTATGCATTACAATTGTTGTTTGGTCATCTGTGCCAAGAAGAGCATCCAAAGCCTTTTTATACTTGACGCAACATTCTCTATTGTAAACAACAACCTGAGCTTTCATGCCTGTTGGCTTCACATACTCTCTGAAATGAGAGACAATATACTTACAAACGTCATTGATTCTTTTTTCAGCGGTAAAGAATGCATCAACGCTTGTTCTTCTTACCAATTCGTTCTTGTCTTCCTCGCTAATTTGGTCGGTAAGCTCATCAAACTCCTTTTGCAACTTAGCATCGTCCAAATGCATTTCGACTGGAACAGTCTTGAAATTAAGTTCAAGAGTGGCCCCATCTGCTACTGAGTTTTGGAATGTATATTTTGATATGTATCCGTATTTATCCTCCTCGGCTCCAAAACATGCAAATGTATTATGGTCATTACGGTTGATTGGCGTACCTGTTAATCCAAAGAAGAACGCATTTGGCAATGCTGTGCGCATCTTTTTACCCAAATCTCCTTCTTGGGTTCTATGAGCTTCGTCCATCAAGAGGATGATATTGTCACGTTCATCAATTACCTCACCATCATTCAAATCACCGAACTTAAAGATAGTGGTAATCAAAATCTTTCTTTGATGGATCTTTTCCTCCAGTTCTTGTTTGGATGATATGCTATCAATGTTAGGTATTTCTGCACGTGTGAAATCGCCGGTAATTTGGTCTTCCAAATCAATTCTATCGTCCACAATCACAACTGTTGGTGCTTTTAGCACTTCCTGACGACGAAGTTTTTGAGCCGCAAATACCATCAACCACGACTTACCAGAACCCTGGAAATGCCAAATCAAACCTTTACGAGGACCAGAGCCCTTTGTATATGTTGACAAAACACGTTGAACAATAGCTTCGCCACCCAAATATTGTTGGTAACGACATACAATTTTAATTTTCCTACCTCCTGAGGTTCCTGTAAAAACAGAATAGAAGCGATATATATCCAATAGTCTTTCAGGAGTCATCAATGATACATAGTTATGCTCAACATCTTCCAATGTACCATGCTTACGCTCCTCATCAGCAAACCAAGGACCCCATTTGTCAATAGGACATCCGATACCTGCATACTGTAATTCTCTTCCTTCGCTTGCAAAGGTTAGAATATTCGGAACAAACATTTCAGGGATACTCTTCTGGTAATGCATAATATCAGTAGCACCATCAGCCCATGTTACAGACGCCTTAACAGGAGTCTTTGCTTCACCGATAACCATAGGTATACCATTGATAACATATACAAGGTCTAAACGCTTGCCTCCCTCCTTACTCTTTCTCGGATACTCCCACTGATTAGTCACTATGCAACGATTCTTATATTCATCATCCTTGCCTGCAAAGAAACGAATGTTGATATTATCGCCATTGTCCCCAAATGGGTATGAGTTCTCTTCAAACAGCAACTTGCGGAACTTATCATTGGCTGTAATTAGTTCATCAGAAGCTCCTCCACTTGTAATACAAGCTCGAAGTTTATATATAACCTGTTCTGCTTGTTCAGCAGTAATAGGATTCAATGCCAACAATGCCTCCATGAGCCATTCTACAACAAGAACTTCATCAGGAAGTCTCGGAACAAACTGCGGTTCCACATATATCCAACCGCATTGTCCTGCCGCATTAATGAGCATTTGCTCAACCGTATTTTCTTCGTTAAAGTATGCCATATGTTATTATATTTTTGTTTCTAATTGTAATATTCTGATTTGTCGGCTTGTCTATATATTGCTTCAAAACGCCTTTGTTCCTCTATCGCAGGCAATCCAACCATAAAATGGTCCAGATATGAAGCACTAACTCTTTTCTGCCCGCCTGTTCCAGACATATTTTTTGCAGCACGCTCACGAAATATAGGCATTCGTGTTAATGCTAACAGCCAATAGGGACTAGATATTCCGTTAATTGGCCGCAATACATGAAATTCTGTAGATCCCATTCCTATACCATTTGTAAGTCCATGTACAATAGCTCCTTTGCCATTCTCCATACAAGGTGTAATTTTGGCAAACAAGACATCATTATTCTCAAAATATGTAAAGCTTTTTTTACTTTTCCATATTCTTCGTCAGTCATATCTACCAAATATCCATCCTCACTTACCGCCGGCATAGGAATAAAAGAGACTTTATCGGTGTCGCAAAGAGCAATGTTAGGACGTCTTGGATTTAGAATACAACATTCTCCTAATCTTTTCAACTCATTCTTCTGATTTAAAGAAAGAGGATTCCCAAACATCTCGATAAATTGCGATTTGCAACCAACAAATTCTGATTTATCAGCCTGATTGTAAATGCTGGCAAACTCTTCTTGAGCCTCAATTGGAGGAATAATGATCTTCGCATTTCCAATAGACTCCTTGTTAAGTGTCTGGCCTTTTACTGCTTGCTTTGCACCTAGTAACCAGTTCTTGTTTGCAATAAGAAAATGCAGGAAGTCGATATTGAATTTCTTCTCATCAAAACCAGCAAAAGCCATTATTGCCTCGTTGGTATATAGATCTTCTGAGGTAATAGCAGTTCTTCCTATAGAGAGCTTAAAACTCATTATAATCGTACCTTTGGGCACTGCTTTGATTCCTGAATCAGCTATTGCATAGTCTGTAATGTATTCGCTAGTATCTCCTGTATAACGCGTGTATGAAGACATGTCGGATATAGAAACCCATTTGTGGGTTCCATTATCCCAACACTCAGGATTATTGCGTGCTGGAGTCTTACCCATCGATAGCTTAAATTCATCTTTTACTAATGATTCTGTCCAACCCTTGTCATTAGTATTCTGATTTCCAAACATCTCGATAAATTGCGACATACTAACCAATGAATTTATGATGAGACAATTTAACATTATTCTGATTAACCATTGCATATTGCAACGTCGTATCGAGACTCTGATGACCAAGCAGGTGTTGGACTTGCTCTATAGGCATGCCCTTATCTATTGCCATTGTTGCTAATGTGCGACGAAACTTGTGTGGATGCACCTTGGGTATATTCAAATCTTTCCCCATCTGACGCAGTCTAATCTCCACACCGCTAATCTGCAATCTTTCATAAGGAGCCAGGAGTGATACAAACAACGCTTCATTGCTATCTGTACGACTATTGATATATTTCTGCAAATGAATCTTTGTACGAGCATCGAAATACACCTTACGCTGCTTATCACCTTTGCCGGTAACAATACATTCCCTATTGTGGTAGTCAATATCTGAGCGATTGAGCTTAACCAATTCTCCAACACGCATTCCTGTTGATGCCAATAAATCTATCAATGCCAAATCACGTGGATTTGAACAATGGTCTCGCATCAATTCAAGAGATTCATCAGTATATGTTTCCTTTACGGTTTTACCTACCTTTACTTTATGGATTCTTCGTACAGGACTCTTTACTATATAGTTTTCTTCTTCTAACCAAGAAAAGAAACTGGATAGTATTCGTCGGATATTATCTACCGTTACTTTGCTCGCGCCACTTTCGCTTTGATATGTATTTAAGTAATGTCGTAAATCGTCAGTTGTGATATGGATTACCTCTTTGCCCAGCTTAATCAATGCATTATTTATAGTACTGCGATAATAGGCGATTGAATTAGGAGAACATCCTTCAACTTTCTTGGCTGAGATAAAATTCTCTACCAAGATTTGATTATTACTTTCTGTATTGACAGCATCTTTTTCAGTCACGACAATGTTACGGAAGGTGTAATCAAGCACCTTACGCAACTGGGCCAACTGCTCATTATTCAATGAACTGAGCATAGCCTGTTCTATTTCGTTAATCAAGTTCTTAACCATAATCTTACTATATTATAAAGTTAGTCAATTAACGCGCGACCTAAAAGTAACTTTATCACCTAACTTAGTCACTTTTGTATAGCAAGTGACTAAGTTAAGTGACCAAGTTTATCTAATCATCCCCTTCAACTATTACTACTATTCCCATATTAAATTATTGCCTAGGATTTACTCTGCAAAAAGAAATATACTGATTAACAAGTATTTAGATATATATCTGATTTATTCTGCAAATAGTTCTATTTTTTTATTGGGAGTTTAGAAGAAGATTTTTCTATCTTTTTATCATCAGAAACCACACGACGCTCAACTTTCTTTATGTCTTCTGCAACAGGAAGTTCTTCTGGGCGGATTCCACGTTCTCCAAGCATACTTCGCACACTAACATTGTTCTGTACATGTTCACGCGTAATAGAGGATTCTCCATACAGATTTTTCTGTTCTACATTATAATTAGTCATTTCTGTTGCCAGGTTCTTTGCCGCAATAGTTAATGTTGGCAAAAAATCCGCTAATGGACGATTTGACTTAATCCCTAATCTGTGTTTCATATCTTCAGTTGTATGCCCTCCAAATAGTGCAGTATCACCTTTTGAACGAATTCTACCATATCCTTTATCATCAACTCCTCTCTGATAAATATTTTGAGATAGTTGTTTTTCGGACGAGCGCAATCGATCTCGAGCTTCAAGTCTTGATATTTCTTGGATTCGTTCTGCTATTATCTCAGCTCTTCGAGTTTGAACCGCAAAATAACCTTGAGCAAAAGCAATTTCTTCTTTTTTAGGATCTCCGTTTTGTGCAATCAAATAACAAGCATATCGGGTCAACATGAAGTCTATGACCTCACGCTGTGAACCACTACCTAAAGATACCATTTTCGTGACCTCACGAAAATGGTCATCTACATTGACATTCTGTTGTTTACATGATTCTACTGCTCTACCTATAGCAACCTGAAAATTTTCCCAACGAGCATAGCCTAATAATTTTTGCAAATCTCGCGCAAACCAAACTTCCACATTCTCACTACCGTCATCACTCTTGATGATTTGGCCAATTGCATCAAAGTTGGCTTTATGTTGATTAATTCTTTGTATATCCATAATGTATTCTATTAATTATTTATCAAACTCTTTATTACTTGGTCTATTGCCTCTATCGATTTGCGGAGTTCAAATTCTGATTTATCGGCTTGTTTTGCCATCTTGGAAAACTCGATCTGCTTTGCATAGGATGGGCATGGAAACATAAATTTCTGCAAATCCTTTCCATACACATGTGGCTGAGCACCACCTTTTTGCAAACCATATATTTGTTTTTGCATAGCCCTTAAACCAAAATATACGAAAGTCTGATCGGTTTTCTCATCATCTTTAGAGATGATTGTATTGCAGTCAGAAGCGAATATAGGGCAATTCCAGAAGTTAATATATCCCGCATAAGCGCCAGATGCACTAACAGTTATTGCACCAGCCTCTCGATTTGCAACATTATGATAGCAACTAGGTTCTTGACCTCCTGCCACGACAGGAACTTCTCCAGGTAGAACATCATTTCTTGTTATCGTAGCACCTTTCTCGATATTGCAAATATCTCCAAGAGGTACTTGATTATCGCCCTTAAACATCTCGATAAATTGCGATTTCACCATTTCTTGGGTGGCGGTGAGAAGTTTCTTATATGACTCCTTTAGTCTGTATGCAGCCCACAATTTATCTGCTAAGATACGCTGCTCTTCGATGGGGGGAAGATCGAATTCGTAGTCTTTCAGATGTTCCCACTTTACTCTAGGAGATAGACCTCCAGCTGAGCGAGAAACGGCATAATCGAAAAACTTATCATTCTGAATAATGAACGGAAGCAACAAAGGGTCTACCTTACCAGGTATAGCCTCTATCACAGTAATATCCCCAGAACAAATACCATCAAAATCAGCAATAGCGGCCTTTTTTAGATATGCTCTTCTTCGGCCAAACAAGATTTGTCCCTTCTTGAAAGTCTTCGTAAATGTATTCTCGGTGTCTACATCATATCCAGAGAACTTGATTTCTTGAGGAATAAGATGCTCTAATCCTACAATGGGGACACCCGATTTATCACCTTTATGAGTTGCCCTACTTTCTCTTGCAAATTCTTCTAATTTCATACTCATTTGCCGATTAATGTAAACATTTCAGTTATTGAAGAAGTCATCTCTGCATGAACACTCTTCCAATTGCTCAATGTTTCTGAAACTGATAAAACATTAAAGTTATTTTCATTATTCAAAGCATTGGCATATAAAGAGATATTGAGATTGTAGTTGTAATTTGCAATCTGTTCAAGAGATGCCACGGTGCTGAAATTCTGAATTTCAGAAGCATTAAAATATGCAGATACAATCTTTTCAATATGTACCTTTTCCAGATAGCTCTCTGCGTTTTTTCGTGTAACTTCCTTAAGAGCGTTGATAAAAATGATTTTGTTCTTCAAGGTGCTACGTTTCTGATTATTACATATCAGAATGCAAGCTTCCATGGGTGAATTGTAAAAAAGGTTTGCACCAAGGCCAATAACACATTCTACAACATCACTCTTTATCAGTTTTTCTCTTAAACTTTGTTCTTCATCTCTAAACAGAACACCATGAGGGAAAAGTATTGCACATCTACCTGTCTTATCATCCATAGATGCAAGGATATGCTGGAAGAAAGCGTAGTCTGCACGCCCTTGAGGTGGAGTTCCCAAGAAATTACGTCCCCACTTATCGTTCATAAAAGCTTCACGATTCCAAGTCTTAATAGAATATGGTGGATTAGCCAACACAATATCAAACTTACGCAACCTACTTCCGTCTACAAATGCAGGGTGTGCTAAGGTATCTTCACGAACAATAGAAAAGTCTTCTACACCATTCAGGTAAAGATTCATTCGGGCAATGGCGCTGGTGAGTGCATTAATCTCTTGGCCAAATACCTTTACACCTTGCCATGGTTCACCCTTTTTACGAAGAAAGTCCAAACACTTCACAAGCATACCACCCGAACCACATGTAGGGTCATAGATACTTTCACCTGGACGTGGCTGAAGAATCTCTGCCATCAAATCTACTACAGTACGATTGGTGTAAAACTCCTGTGCTGTATTGCCAGCATCGTCGGCAAACTTACCAACCAGATATTCGTAAGCCTGTCCCATTTCGTCTGCAGGGCATGCTTTAAGCGACAAATTGTATCGTGAAAAATCTTCAATCAGAGACGTTATGATATGGTCGGGCATCTTCGCCTTGTTGGTCCAGCCGTCTTTAGGGCCAAAGATTCCTTCCAAACCTCCAATCACACGACCATCTGCATGCTCGCCTGGATTGGCCTGTTCAATAGCAATAAAGGCTTCCACCAAGCGTTGGCCTACATTTTCTGTACACTCGCGTACATCACGCCAATGGGCACCATCAGGAATACGAATTACCAATTCTTGAGCTTGGGCATTGGCATACTCTATACCACCTTCGCAAACATAACCTTCAAACTGCTCATCGTACACATCAGAAATTCGTTTGAAGAATAGCAAAGGGAAAATATATTCTTTGTAACCAGCAGCATCAATCTGACCACGAAGGCGAGTGGCTGCTCCCCAAAGGAACGATTTCAAGTCTTCCAATGAAATAGGTTCATCGGGATTTCTATAATATTTTACAAGTTGTTCCATAGGGTTATAAGTTTATCAGTTTTCTAAATTCTTCTTCACATCTCTTTACCTCCTCGTATGCTGCCTTGAACTCAGCAAGCACTTCGGCATATGGACGGATTTCCTCTTTGTGATATTCCACGTATTTATTAGGAGAAAGGTCATAATCCTTGGCGGCAATAGCATCTAGAGTGACCACTTTAGCAAAGTCTTCTACATCTTCGTAGTTGATGTAAAGTTCGTAAAGGCGGTCTACATTTTCAGGAGAAAGTATATTCTGTGCACGCTTTACGGTGAGAATCTTTGTTCCATCAATCATCAGTACTCGCGCACTATGTGCAGCTGGTTTCAAGCGTCTTAATATCAAGAAACAGGGAGAAAGACCTGTGCCATAGAATAGTTTATCGCCTAATGTCACAACAGCTTCAATCAAATCGCTCTTTACCAGTTTCTCACGAATGCGGCCTTCTTCATTACCACGGAACAATACGCCTTGAGGCATAACAACCGCCATACGGCCATTGCCGGATGCCATACTTTTCACCATGTGTTGAATCCAGGCATAGTCTCCGCAAGAATCGCTGGGTGTTCCCCAAACATTACGACCATATTTATCGGATGACCATTCTACTGAACCCCATTTCTCAAGAGAGAAGGGCGGGTTAGCTATAACACAATCGAATTTAGCAATCTCTCCATTCTGCAAAATCTTAGGTGAACGAAGTGTGTCACCTTGCATGATATTAAAGTCACTGGCACCATGCAGGAACAAGTTCATCTTTGCAATGGCAGAGTTGACAACGTTCTTCTCCTGGCCGAATATACTTCCACAACAAAGACTTGAATGATTCATGTGCTGTACCGCCTCAATCAGCATACCGCCACTACCACATGCCGGGTCATAGACAGTTTCACCTGGTTTCGGATCGAGAATGCGTACAAGCAAGCTTACGACCGAACGAGGCGTATAGAATTCTCCAGCTTGAGCCTTACTGTCATCTGCAAATTTCTTTAGCAATATCTCATATGCATCACCCATTAAATCAGCCGGGTAATCATTGTTGCCCAATCGGCGGGTAGACAGATGTTCTATCAAATCACGAATCTTGCCATCAGAAAGGTTTTTCTTATCTGTCCATTTCTGTGCGCTGAACATCGACAATACACCATATAATGTATCCGGATTGGCCAACTCTATACCTCGCATTGCTCCAACAATTGCAGCACCAAGATTCTCAGAGCGTTCGCGAATATCACTCCAATGGCAACCATCTGGAATTACAAAACGATGTTGTTCAGGCAAGGATGCATACTCCTCATCGCCACCACTTTCTTCAAGCGCAGTTTGAGTTTCCTCGTCATATACATCAGATATACGCTTAAAATAGAGGATAGGTGTTATATAATCTTTGAAGTTATCTTGACTCACAGGACCACGCAATATGTTGCATGCCTCAAACAGGAAGTTGTACAGATTCTGCACGCCTTCCATTTTAAGGGTTTTCTCGTCTTTGGGAACCAGAGATTCTTCTTTATTTTTCTTTTTTACCATAATATATTGCTATCATATGAAGATAGAGAACTATTTTGTAGAGTTAAGAAGCTCTTTTACATCTATATCGAGTACTCGAGCTATTTCTCGGAGTGTTGCCACATCGGGCTGGGAAGTATTAGTACACCATTTAGAAATGGTTGCAGGGTTTTTGCCTAAAACTTCCGCAAGCCATTTACTAGTTTTCTTCTTTTCTACAAGAACTACTTTTATTCTATTCATGTCGTTCATGACGTAATTTTTATTGCTTTGAACGCAAAGATAATTAAAAGTCTATTAAAAATCAGCAATTCCTATGATAAATCTTTCTTAAAAATGGATTTAACCCTTATTTGTATAAAATCAACTCACCGCTACCACCATATTTCTTGGTGATAGCGGTCTTTGAAAAGCTATCGGGAGCGCCCCTTATTCTGCTTCACACTGTATTTGGCCATAATGTATTTGACGGCATGTGAAAAGCATCTTCTTTGGAATGCAAAATCAGGTTCATCAGGTCTGCGACCATCCCAACGTAGGTCTGATTCATTTCCTCCGCCTCCACCCCCAGTTGGAACTACGTAATCTCCACCTATAAGAGCTGTTGCTACTGCACATAACTCATCACGTAAAGATGGTATCGAGAGGTAGTCAAAAGTCTTCAATGCCAAATTAGACCAGTAATTCATGCATTCCGTCAGCGTCTTGTTTTCTGCTTTTAACGTATGAACTTCTTTCATATCCACCAAAATATTCTGGCGAACAGCTTCAACTTGATTAGCGGCTTCATTTCTATAAAGTTCCTCCAATTTACGCCCCATAGCGGTAAATTGCTTCTCGATAATCGTATTTTGACGTTCCAACCACTTATCGGTTCCAAACATTGGCGGTTTCTCTGTAATCTGTGGAGCATTAAACTCAATCTTGTAATTCTTGAAAGGTCTATTCACAGAATGAATGTTTTGGATATCTTTCAGCAACGAGTCCAACTCCTGCTGCTTTATCATCAACTTGGTTTCCTTATCATCGAGTCTTTCTTGGCAATCATGTATCAAATCTTCAATGCACGCTTTCTTGTTTTGATATTCTGCCAATACAACACGTCCTGCAGCCAAATCTTTCTCCAAGATTTTTAATTCATCGGAAAACATTTGCATTTCAGCCTCGATATTATCCTTCATGGTTTGCAATCCTCTGATGGCTTTTTCCATCTTCTTCTGCTCCTTTGCGAGTTTACGGATATAATCTCGCTTATTCAGGTGCTGGATATTTCGACCTTCTACGCTGTCACCCCTCTCCAAACCGTATTTACTACCAACTTCTTCATAGAGTGAGGTATGCATTTCCTTGAGTATTGAACCATACTCATATTTATTCTTTCCGAATTTTGCAGACCACATCACACATTCACGACCACTTTTAGGACGTACCCCAACAGGAACAATAAGTGCATGAATATGTGGTGACGTTTCATCAAGATGAACCTGAAAGCCGATGATATTTTCTTTCCCATACCTACGACAACACCAATTATATACATCCAAAGCCCATTGCTCCACCTCTTTGCATCTATGTATATGGCTATTATCAGAATCTTTATCAAGTTTTAGGTCCTGAGTGCCAAATGCCATTTCCAATGTACGCTCTCGATTGCCACCAAAGATGAGACGAGCACAACAATTGGGTTGAATCTTACTATCCGCTTTGAATGGACGCCAACCAAGTTCATTTAGCCGTTCTTGCAAACGAACATCAAGTCTTTTATCCTGATAGCCCAAAGAGTGAATCTTACCATCGGGGCCAATCTCAAAATTAAGCCTCATTCTGGTTTTGTCGTAGTTATTAATAGAATCGTTGTTCTTAGAATCAATCATCTTATCGTCCCATCTTCTTTCGTTTTCATTGGCTTCTGCTGCGCCAAAAGATTTGCATGCATCTAAATGCATGGCTTGTTTAATACTTTCATTCATAGATCTAATGTTTTAAAAGTTACACATTTGAGCTTGCTCATTTAGAGTTGTGTTTGCCAACCACAAATGGGAGTTTCTTGCTGCAAGGCAAAAAGTCCTTATTGTGTTATGGATTTTATTTTAACTCCTGGACCAAGCTCCTTTGTTATTTAAGTTTTGTACAATCTAAGTGGACTCTGTCATCTGCTGAGCATCTATCAACTCCAAGCCTAAAGCATCAATGAGATTTTGTAAAAGAGGGTTCTTCTCAATCATCATTTGTAGAATCTGGTGTTTGGATGGAGAGAATAGATAGTAGTCAGAAATATCAAGTCCTTTGGATTGTTCTTCTTCAGTTGCTATCTGTTCAAGCATATCCGAGACTACAACTCTGCTGCAGATTCTTGTCAGAATTATCGATTTCTCTTTCCACAATTGCGTAGCTCCCAAATCAGGGATTAGAGTTACATCCCTACCTTTAAGACTGTGAACAAATTCTTCTTTGAAGCATCCATTAATGCCGCCAGTTGCCACCCAAACATAGTTCGGAATGAAGTGACTCATGACAATAGCCGTCTTTTCGCTTTCCACCAATATGACCGGTGCATCCGGATATCTTATCAATAGATGTTCGCCAAATAGACATTGCTTCAGATTGAAATCTTTAAGTTGTAGTTCACGATGCGCCCAGCTTACATAGCTGTGGGGTTCTTTAACCCTATGCCCTGTCTCAGAATTATAAAGTATAATCTTGCCAGAACGTACCTGCTCATTAGCATCAATTTGCCAAAAAACTGTTGCACCTCCCCATTTAGCCGATGTACCAACATGATATAAATGGAATACCCTTTGGGCTTCAGCTTCACCAAACACCCTACATAAGTATTTGTATAAGGGATTCTTCTCAAAATGAGCAAGACTCGCATTAAAATACTCTAAGGGAATAAAAGAGGGTGGCACAATAATTTCTTTTTCATGAGTACTTTTCACAGGCTGTACATAATCACTAGACCGTTCTTCCTTGATGTTTGCATTGGGATTATCACGAAAGAAATCACGTGGAGTGTAATGATAACCACAACTGATTTCATGGTCACATTTCCCAACCTCATTGGAAAAACTTACAACTCCCTCTTCATCAACATATTTCACAAAACATCGAGGTCTCTCACAACTAGGGCAAGCAATCTTGCTTCCCAAACTATACTTTTGCAAATGAAATCTATACTTGCTCATGGATAGATAAGTTTATTCGTTTGCACTATGCACTTTTGCACTATGCTTTGTCTGTAATTCCTCAACTTGGGTTGAAAGTGCAATAGTGCAAGATGCATTTGATGTTTGGTGTTGAATTTTTCGATATTCGCCATGCTTGGTTTTTTCCAGAATTGGCTGCTTTGTCTGACAGAGTTTCTTTAATGCATAGAATACGGTTCTTCTGGGTATTTCATATATTTTCGCAGCAGCGATAGCATCGCTTGCTGTGAATGTATTACCCAACTGAGATAACCAGTCTTCTTTTACATCACCGATAGTATTAGACAAAAGTATCTCTTGTATCCTATGGTAAGTATCTTCATAGTAATCAACCATACGAATAGCGGATTTCACAGAAGACAGGCTTACTGGCTGCATATCTTCTTCGCCTACAGCCCATTTCATTATCTGAAATATCAAGGATAAACGTCCTGCATGGCCATTAAGTTTCATACTGCGACTCTCCACATCTGCATCATCGTCGATGCTATTAACATTATCAATGATATTGTTATACCAATCATAAAAATACACCTCTGCCTCCTCTGTCATTTCCAAAACTTTTGGTTCTGCAACATTCCTTATTTCATTAATCGTGCAGGGAATTTCAAGTACTTTGTTGAGAATAGTCGCCCATTGCCCTGCTATATCAGGTTTTGGGATACTATTATCATTTCTTCTCCATCTTGAAATCTTCCTGTCTTTTGGAAAAATAAAGATAAACCTATCAAGGAATCCGTTAGCAATGAACTCTTTTCTGAACACCTCATGTAACATGTTGGTCTGTACCGTTCCTATTACATTAATACACGGCGTTTTAACACGAATATGACGTGATGAGGACTTGCGTAGAACTTTAATCGTACCACCACTATAAGCTGTTAGCAGAAGTTCAATAAGATTATTATTGCCATTGTATCTCTTTGCAAAATTGAATAGCCCAATAATCTCGTCGACAATTATAGCTATCCCTCGTGGATTGCGCCAATGAGCTTCTACCATTGCTTCTGGTGTGAAGTCTGATATAATATTGGTCAACCACTTGGGCGCTTTCAATTTATCATTTCCTCCGTTCGCCTGCTTGGCACGCTCATATTTCTCAAGTTCCTCACTATATTTCTCGTCAAGACGATCATCCAAATCGTTAATAGGTTTGTAGAGGAAGTTAAGAGGAGGAGTTTTGCCTAAACCTGGTCGCCCAATAAGCATCATATAAAGAGATGGACTGTCTTTCCACTCATTTCTGATATTGATTTGGTATGAATTGCCTATGGCAGCCGCCATCGCAGATATAATAATGGATGCCACATACTCAACATTGAAATTTTCATGTCGAGAAAGGTTCAGAATAATTTCCTGAATTTTATCAGGGAAAACATCCAACGGCAATCCTCCATCAAGATTATGCTCTACCTTTGCTCGGAGCATATTGGTTAAATGCAACTTATCGACCATAGCCACCTCCTCTCCGTTGGGGTAGTTCATCACTTGCCGCAAAGGCATCATAGTGAAAATTACGAAGGAATCGGTCTACATCTTCTTGAGTATACCAATATTTGTCTCCTTGACGTGAATATCCAAGGTAACCATTATCACGCAATTTCTTTAGGTATTTCTCCTTTATACCCAATTTTGCCATCAGTGCCTTATTATCATATAGATGATTTTGGGGCATTTGATGTTGAGCCAAAGCCTTTTCCTGCTCCTCTACAGTGTGGAGGATTTTCTCCAGCAATTCCCGTTCACATAGGGACTCTACATTCTTAATTTTAGCCATATACTTAAACAATTATGGCTTGACGGTCCTGATGCACACTCGGACTTTAAGCCGGGTTATTTCGCTATGGTACGATTGTGCACGTCGTCCATAGCTGCCACGAAAGTAGCGAACCTTTAGGACCTCGAATGTTATGGTAGATTAGTTAGTGTGTTATGAATAATGTTAGGGTAAGTTATGTTGAAGTTATGATTGAGACGCAACTATCTGATTATAAATAAAAAAGAGTAGCCGTTTAGCTACTCAAAAAATTTATCAATCTCTGTTGATTTTACTGGGACTGCTAGGTCTTTCCTATTTTGTCGGGATTGCCCTAGCCCCGAGATGTCAAACAAATTATTTAGCTCTGTGTCCGGGAAAAAAGTTTCTCCAAACTTCCAGGATCCTTTATCATCAAATTTTGAAGGTATTGGTTTGTCCCCACAATAAATACGCCCACACATATACGCCAAAAGAACTTTTGATTCGTTCCATTTATAGTGTGTGCCATCTTCTTTCATATAACCAGCTTCTATGGCCTTTGCAAAAACTTTACGAGCCAATTCTGTATCCAATGTTTCAGAAAGAATAATTTCAGCATCAACAGATACAACTTCTTCCACATTCATAATATTTTTCTCACGAAGAATTTCTGCACCAATAACTAATGCAGCTGCTGAAATCAGAAACATAATTGTGCCCCAAAACTCTGATGAGCCAGTTTCGTTATCGCTGACAGGATTTACAATTCCAAGTCCAACGAGTAATAATGTGCCTACGAATAATGTAATTGCACTTGACCATAGAATTACTCTTGCGTATTTTTTGAAGACGAAGGCAATTGCCAACAAGATAACACAAAGACCAATATTAAGAAATATAATCTGCAACATACTTCATTCAAATTATTTCTAGAGTTTTAAATTCATCTTTTAAACGTGCCACCTCAGTAGAAAGAGTTTCCGGAAGAAATCTTGCATAAACTTTCTCTGTAACATCGGTACTACCATGTCCTAAAAGGCGACTTACTACAGTCATTGACAAACCTTTGTTTAATGCAAACACTGCAAATGAGTGTCTAGCTACATGCATTGACAAATTAAACGGCAGCCCAATCTGTTCACCCACTACCACAAGTGACTGATTGATGCATTTCGTGGCATTATTACGAGCTTTATAAAGGGCTTCAGCATCATCTAGGTCTAATTCTTCTTTCACAAGATTGAATACATATTTGCAGCCTTCCCGTTTTTCTTGCCACTGTCTTAAGATAGATATAGCTTGCTCTGTAAGAGGAATCACATGGCGTTTGTTTGTCTTAATCATAATTTTTCTCAACTCTTTCTTCTCAAAGTTGATATGCCCCCATTGCAATGTCATTACATCCACAACACGAAGTCCGCAAGCATGGAAAGCAAAGAAGAAAATCTCCAGAAACTCTTTCCTGCGTGGTTCAGGGCAGGTTTTGTAGTATTCCAATAGAGCAAGTAATTGTTCTTTATTCAGACTCTTCCCATCAAATTCACTTTCCTCTTCCGACAAAGATACCTTAGTAATAATACGCATATCCTGTATTCGTGCATTGACAGAAGGTTCCAGCATACCCATCTCACATGCGTAAGCACATGCTTTTAATATTGGTGTTAAAGAGTGATTGATTGTTGCATCACTATTCTGCTTTATCTCTCTACGCCACAAAATATATGCATCCAATAATTCAGGAGTGATATCGCCGACATAGATAGAATCGGTACGATATGTACCCTGTTTCGTAGAACGAAGGAAGGTTTGGAATATATTCATTCCGCTTTTACCGTTTTCATATCGACTACGGCCAATCTTGTTTCTTGAGTATTCTGAATAAAGACGCTCCAATGTGAACTCAACAAAATCTTTTCCTTGGTCTGGGCGTGTCAATGGCTTATCTGCAAGGAATCCCGAAATAATGTCAGCAGTGATTTGATTGGGATGCTTTTCATTATACTCAGCAAGCATAGAGTCAATCCGCTCAACACGTGCCAATAACAGTTGATTGAGACGTTTGTACTCAGATCCATAACTGACACGAATTTCTCCACGACCTTGATTGCCGTTCTGATTCCAGTCGGTTTCCTTAACAAAGACATTTGTTGTCTTACGTATAATTTGTCTATTCCAAGTATATTCCAACTCAATAGGGTAGGCTTTATTTTTGTCAGACTCCTTCGGAGTACGGAGACGATATTTGCCCAACGGATATAATCTCTTCGGTCTTCCCATACGCTTCCTTTCGTTTTAATATTCCTGAGGATGCACAAAGGTAGTGTATTTTAGACAAACAAACCCTATTTTCAAGAAGGAAAATTGCATTTTAGACAAACAAACCGCACCATTCAAACCTATAAAACACCAGCGGGACAAACAAATTATTTTTGCTTATCCCGCTGACATTTAAGTGATTAACTTAGATTTTCCTTCTTAATACTCCTCCTCGTTGAAGAAAAAATCTTCTTTACTCGGATAATCAGGCCAGATATCTTCTATACTTTCATAAATTTCTCCTTCGTCTTCCATTTCCTGCAAGTTTTCGATTACTTCCAGTGGAGCACCTGAACGCATTGCATAGTCAATTAACTCGTCTTTAGTTGCTGGCCAAGGAGCATCTTCCAGCTTTGAGGCCAATTCCAATGTCCAATACATAGTATATAATTTTAAACAGTTTTACTTCTTTATATTGATTCGCAAAAATATAACAAATTCTTTCACTCGCAACGCTTATCCCAATAAATTTCGCTTTCGTCTGTTAAATTGTTTAACCGGCGTGACAAAACGAACAGATAATCAGACAATCGGTTCACAAAACACTTTGCCTGCTCCTCCAATTCATAGGAAAGACTTTCTTCCAAGGCCTGAATCCGACGTTCTGCCCGACGACAGACCGTACGACAGACATGACAAACGGAAGCCGGATAACTCCCTCCCGGAAGGATAAAACCTGCAAGCGACGGTAAAGAAGCGTTTATCTCATCGATAGCCTGTTCCAGACGCTGCACATTCTCCAGTGAGATATGACTTTCTACTGGAAAAGTAGTCTTTTCCAAGTCGGTAGCCAGATAAGAGCCCAATGAAAACAGTTTATGCTGCACAAAGCGTAATAACTCTTCATGCTCTGCATCCTTCATTACCGAAATCAATAATCCGATAAAAGAATTCAGTTCGTCTATGGTTCCGTACGCATCCAGACGTATATCTGCTTTTGAAACACGTACTCCTCCTACCAGCGAGGTGGTACCTTTATCACCTGTCTTGGTATAAATCTTGTTCATTTTCATATATTTAAGGTCTTAAAGTCAAAGAAAGTTCACAATACGATGCTCCTTTACACGCTCTTTATCAAAAAATACCAGTCCGACATCATAAAGGTCGAATGTGATTCCCGTACGAGGATCTGCTATAACTTCCTTCCACCATCTTTTCTTCTCTGGAGTAGCATAAGGATTACCGATGATGAAACAAGTATGTTTATCGGCCAGTGGAATCAGTCGTTCAAACATCTCCTTATACGCTGGAGTATGGGCGATATGTACCACTTCCGGCTTTACTCCCTCCTTGAGCAACCTATCCATATCTGCTTCACAGTTTCCGGTCAGGTAATCAATAGAAGATTTACCGGAGAGAATCCGTTTCACTGCATCTTCCGATTGTTCTGAGAACGTATAAACCTGCATGCCTGTATTGGCTTCGGCCATATAACGGGTACTTATTCCGCTGCCAGTTCCCACTTCCCATACTACAGAAGGCCGGAGGTGATTAATCAGACGGAATAAGAACTTATCGACCTTTTCCCGATAATGAGGCAAAAAAGCCACCACACGTCTCAAGTGATGCAATGGTGCATAGGCATAGAATGGTAAACGTTCGTAAATGACAAACGTAATAAAAAAGAAATCGGAAGGAGAATGTACTCCGTATCCGCAACGATGCCGGAAACGACGACACCAGTTCCACCCTCTTAATATAAAATCCCCCATTTTTCGGACGCTAATATTGGTTGATAACGGGGGACAAAGATAAAATTTATAGTGGAAAAACAAAAAGGATAGTGTAATTATGATACAAAATATCCTGAATGGATGCAGAAATCATTCCGCTTCCATCCAGGATCAATATTTCATGAAAAACGTGGTTTATTTACGTTGTCCCAGTTTGTCATCCAAATACAGAATGCCAGCTGCGTCGCCACATTTTCTAAGTTTCTCTACAATGTTCTGTGCTGTAGCTTCTTCTTCCACCTGTTCACGAACATATCCCCACAAGAAATCCTGTGAAGCTTTGTCTTTTACTTCAGAAGCAACATTTACCAACTCGTCAATCAAGCTGGATACATGACATTCGTGCTTGTAAACATGTTCAAATACTTCCTGTACGCTGCCCCATCCTTGTGGAACGACATCAATTTTATCCACTTTAGCTGCACCACCGCGTTTAACCAAATAATCAGCTAAATCATAAGCATGCTGCAATTCTTCTTGTGACTGTTTACGCATCCATGAAGCAAAACCGTCGAAACCTTCTTTCTGCAAGTAGAAAGACATGGACAAATACAAGTTAGAAGACCACATTTCCGCAGTAATCTGCTCGTTGATGGCATTTTGCAATTTTTCTGAAATCATAGTTCTATGTGTTTAAGTAAGTAATTCAATATCTATGAAGCAAACCACAAAAAAGATGCCAGATAAGTTCCTGCCACATTTTTTCCAGCGAACTGACAAGATGTCACCAAAGCAAGTCTATCTACGAAAGCATGCGGGCTTTTCCCCAGAAGAAACGGGAGAAATTCAGCTTATCCATGATCCAGGCTATCGCAAACGAACCAATTACACAGAAGCATAAGGACACACATAAAAAGAGCATCCCGGTAGGTTCAAAAGCCAATACAGGCACCAAAGGCTTCACTGCCATTGTAAATACCGGAGAAAATACTAACAGCACAAAGGTATGAGAGCCTATGTAACCCAATCCTTTTTTCAGATAATCGGGTAAATAGCGATATACAGCCAACAGAAAACTAATTACCAGATAAGTCAGAGCGACTCCGGAAAGAGTTGATTTATTCAGATTTGTCTCATCAGCAGCCAGCCATATTACAGGCAGCAAAGCCCAGAATGAAGCTGAAAAGAAAGTACGGAAGTCAAATGAGCTTCGTCTTAAAGCCACTCCAGCCGTAAAGTAAAGCGCATTTATCAAAGAAAGTATTCCACAAGCTGACAATACGGCATAGCATAAAGCCAGTATAATTAAGACGGAAACAGTATTGCCCCACTTTCCAGCCAATTTGTCCACCAATAAATAAACAAGCCCACACAGCATCAACGTATGAAGATACCAATAGGGCCCCAAAGGATGCAAGAACAATTTATCCAGCCATAGAGAAACACTTAAATGCTCCACTGATTCACGAACCGGAAGTATAGCGGACATGACGACATAGCCTGTTTCCATCACGGCGTATGGAATAAAAATCCACCACATTGTACGCAGAAACGGACGTATTCCTTTGGCTATATTCATGACATAACCGGAAATAATCAAAAAAGCAGGCATGTGGAAAGTATAAACCAAAGATTTGGCGTATGGATATTTGTCACCGATATATACCAGATGAAACACTATCATCAATAAAATAAAAATGGATTTCAAGTAATCAAGCTCTGCAATACGATTTTTCATGGAGCATAAGAATTGATTGGTAATAAAAAAAGGTTGACTTAATCAAGTCAACCTCTCTGTACCCAGACCCGGTACAAGCCATAGAAATCATAGGAAAATAAAAGAATTTATCTTCCTTATTATCAACTATTTGAATATTTCCTATTTTCTCTATTTTTGCCATATTTTGCCCATTTTCCGTTATTCAGTACACTTTTAGTACACTTTGAAATATCATTTTCTTTTGTACCTTTGCAATATTGGAAAACAAAAGAAAATCAACTATTTAGCGTAATCACCCGGTTATGGTACCTAAATCGGGATAAAACCTCTAAACAATGGCAAAGTTAGAAAATAAAACGAAAGAAAACCCCAAGTTAGAGCAAAATAAGCTCTCGGATGGTAGAATCAGCCTTTACTTAGAGTATTATTTAGGTAGAGAGGAAAAGCCCGTATTAGATGAAAACGGCAATCAAGTGTACTATGATAGTGGAAAGATGCAAGGTAAGCCCAAGTTTGCAGTAAAGCATAACAGGCGAAAAGAAAACCTTAGTCTGTATCTGATAGATAAGCCCCGTACCCCTGCGGAACGCCAGCAGAACAAAGAAACATTGGAGCTTGCCACAAAGATACGTGCGGAGCGTGAGCAGGAATTTAAAGAAAGTATGTTGGGCTATCGGTTGAAAAAAGATAGAACGGTCAATTTCTTAGACTATTTCCAAGCCTATATCAACAGTTATACCAAGAAAGATATTCGCATGGTACAAATTGCGCTTAGCCGTTTTAAGGACTTCTTAAAAGAGCAATACCCCATGAATGAGTTTAGTATCAAACCGGAACTTATCACCAAAGAAATGATGGAGCAGTTTGTAGCCTATTTGCAATCCCGAAGTGTGGGTGAAGGTGCTAAAAGCATTTACCAGCGTTTCAAGAAAGTTATTCGATATGCGATTGACCACGATGTAATGTTGAAAGACCCATGTAAAAGTGTTACCTGTAAAGTGGATAGCCAAATGCTTCGAAAAGATGTTCTTTCTCCCGAAGAAATACAAAAGTTGGCGGCTTGCCATTATGACAACGAGAACCCGAATGTCAGACGGGCTTTTATCTTCTGTTTATACAGTGGTTTGCGTTTCTGTGATGTAAAAGACCTTACCTATAAGAATGTGGATTACGCTAATCGGTTATTGAAATTTGAACAAAGCAAGACAAAGGGACATTCTGCCAGTAGTGGTGTGGTTATTCCCCTGAATGATGGTCTATTGTCTATCATTGGTGAAGCCCCGGCAGATAAAAACTGTTTGATATTCGATTTACCTACTTACGAAAGTTGCTGTAAATCAGTAAAGCGTTGGGTAAAGAGAGCCGGGATAGACAAACATATAAGCTGGCATTGTGCCCGGCATTCGTTTGCCGTGAACATTCTGAACAATGGGGCAAATATCAAAACCGTAGCCAGCCTTTTAGGGCATAGCGGATTGAAGCATACGGAGAAGTACACCCGTGCGGTGGATAAATTGAAAGAGGAAGCAATAAACAGCTTGCCCGAACTAAAGTTTTAACCATAAAAGACTTATCTTTGTAACTATGAACTTTGAAGCATTAGTAAAACATATCAGCACGATACAGAACACGTTGCAGGCACAAGCCGCACATGCTGTAAACCTTGCCCTTACTTCCCGTAACTGGCTTATGGGTTGCTATATTGTAGAATTTGAGCAGAACGGAGAAGACCGTGCCGCCTACGGTGAACAACTGTTGAAGAAGCTGGAACAACGACTGAAAACAAAAGGTCTGAATGAACGTAGATTCAGGGAATTTAGACGGTTGTACCTTGTTTATCCACAACTAAAAGAACCTGTTACACAATACATTGCATCACAAATTCAAATTCGGCAGTCATTGACCGCCGAATTCACTGAACCAATTCGGCGGTTGGTGACCGCCGAATCTGAAAATGGAGTTTGGAAACTATCAACAGAATACCCACAAACCGAAACATGGATGATTCCGGCTGATAGATTATTCAA
>OGUC01000297.1_pt1 | contig 32598 bp, 28 predicted proteins | sample 1573701 | NCBI WGS metagenome assembly OGUC01 (sample SAMEA2582017, study PRJEB24529) | metagenome | biome: Human gut stool | place: China | collected 2011
TCTTCAATCGGGAGGTAAAGACCGGCCCTGGCGGATGCCTTAGCCAGTTCCTCTTTTAAGAACCACTGGAACTGTACAGTCTCGGCACCGAACTTTTTATAGCCCCGTCCAAAATCGCGCTTCAGCCAGCGTTCTTTCTCCAGGATATCCGTGATGATACGATCCGGGTGCCTCCGTTCAATATCCGCATCCAGCACATACATGTAACCTGTAACTTTGCTTTTCGCCAGTGTGATGATCGCAGAAAAGTCGCTTTTCTTGGTTTTTCCAAGGGAAGGATCGAGCTTCTGCATTTCCGTGTGACCCATGACTGTCTCTTAAATAATTATGAACTGATCCATATCCGTACCACCTTAAAATGTGATGTGCTGGTATGTATGGTCACCAGAGATGACCAGGTGCTGATCCCCCGGGGTGATTTTGTCTTCCGGGAAGGTGATGTGGTTGCGATTGTGTCCACTCCTCCCAAGGCAAATGATTTCTTCAAAAAGATCGGTATCGGCGCCGGCAGGTCACGTACTGCCATGATCGTCGGTGGCGGCACCATTGCTTATTATCTGGCAAGAAGACTTTTAGAAGTCGGCATCCATACCAAGATCATTGATCAGGATCCCGCCCGCTGTGAGCATCTGAGCGAGCTGCTTCCCAAGGCTTCCATCATCTGCGGCGACGGTACGGATGAACGTCTTCTGATACAGGAGGGGTTGGAGAACGTAGATGCTTTTGCCGCGCTGACCGGGCTGGATGAGGAAAATATCCTCCTGTCACTGTATGCGAAACGGACTTCCCATGCAAAGGTAGTCACCAAGATCAACCGTATCAACTTCAGTGGGGTCTTAAGTGATATCAAGCTGGATACGATCTCCTATCCACGCCTGGTGACTGCAGATATGATCATTAAATATGCACGATCCATGAATGAATCTCTCAACAGTAACGTGGAGAATCTGTATAAGCTGGAAGACGGTCATGCGGAGGCGCTGGAATTCTACATCAAAGAGGATTCTGCCGTTACCAATGTACCTCTGAACCGTCTGCACATCCGGAAAAATATCCTGGTCTGTTCCATCGTCCGCGGAGGACAGGCTATTATCCCCGGTGGTCAGGATGAACTCCATGTAGGTGATTATGTGGTCGTAGTACTGACACATGCACGGCTGAATGATATTAAAGATATTATTGAAGGGTAATTTTATAAAAGGACATTATCATGAATTTTGCGATATTGAGTTTTATTATCGGATTTATTTTACAATTTGAGGCTTTATTCTTACTGCTTCCCTGGATCGTTGGTATGATCTACGGAGAATATCATGTGGCACTGATCTATCTGGTGACTGCAGCTATTTGTTTCATTTTGGGAAAATTATTAAGCTTCAGGCACACAGGACGTTTTAAGGAATTGTACGTCAGGGAAGGCTTCACTGCCGTTGCACTGGGATGGTTTGTCATGTCTGTTTTCGGTGCGATTCCCTTCGTTCTCACCGGAGAGATCCCTTTTTATATTGATGCTCTCTTCGAGACGATCTCCGGCTTTACGACCACAGGTTCCAGTATCCTGTCCGATGTGGAAGCATTAAGCTATGCCAGCCTGTTCTGGCGCAGCTTCACTCACTGGATCGGCGGTATGGGCGTATTCGTATTCATTATGGCGATCCTGCCGATGATGGGGGGTTCTACCATGAACCTGATGCGTGCGGAGAGCCCGGGGCCTTCCGTCAGCAAGCTGGTACCGAGAGTCCGGGATACGGCGAAGATCCTCTATGGAATTTATCTTGCCATTACTATCTTAGGTGTGATCGCCCTGTGTCTGTGCGGTATGCCGTTGTTTGATTCCCTGTGTACGACCTTCGGCAGTGTCGGCACCGGTGGTTTCGGTGTCAAGAACAGCAGTATCGGCGGTTACTCTCCACTGATACAGAATGCAGTAACGGTACTTATGATCTTAAGCGGTGTCAATTATACGGTATATTTCTGTCTGTTAAGCAGGCAGTTTAAGGAAGCTTTTTCCATCGAAGAAGTTCGTTGGTATTTTTTGATCATTTTCGCCAGTGCTCTGATGATCGCCTGGAATATCCGCCCGCTCTATGCAACTTTGGGAGAGACACTGCGGCACTCCTTTTTCCAGGTAGGAACGATCATCACCACCACCGGATTTGCCACCACGGATTTCAATATGTGGCCGCAATTGTCGAAGACGATCCTTCTGCTCCTGATGATGATCGGTGCCTGTGCCGGCAGTACCGGTGGCGGTATAAAGGTATCCCGTGTGCTGATCCTCTTCAAGGCGATCCGCAAGGAGCTGTCCATGATGATCCATCCCCGGATGGTGAAGAAGATCAAGATGGACGGACACAATCTGTCCCACGAGACGCTTCGTTCCACCAATGTCTATATGACGGCTTATTTTATCGTACTCTTCGTTTCCTTGCTGATCGTCTGTCTGGACGAATATGACCTGAGCACAAACTTTACCGCAGTACTGGCCACCCTGAACAATATCGGTCCCGGTCTGGAATTAGTCGGTCCCACCCAGAATTTCGCTTTGTTCAGTCCCCTATCCAAATGCGTGCTGATGTTCGATATGCTGGCCGGCAGACTGGAGCTCTTCCCCATGCTCGTGATCCTGCTGCCGTCCTGCTGGAAGAAATATTAAAGGAATAAATAAATTCCGTACAAAATCCCTGATTCAGGAATTTTTGTACGGAATTTATTGTCTTCTCTGGTACTCTGTCGGCAGAATACCGTATTTCTCCCGGAACAGTCTGGAAAAAGCCTGACTGTTGGGAAAACCGTTCTTTAGAGCTATTTCACCTATGGTGAGATCCGTTTCCTCCAGTTCCCGCAATGCATGTTCAAACCGGATACTCCGCAGATAATCTTTATAATTGATCCTGCCATACCGACGGAACATTTTAGATAAATAAGTGGGACAATACCCAAACGTTGCTGCCAACGTTTCCAGCGAAATTTCTTCCGCATAGTGTTCCTGCAGATATCCGGTGATCTTTCCAAGGTGTCCCATTTTCCTGTTTTCAGTACAATGATCCTTACTTTCATCCGGCATCTGATAAACAGTTATCAAAAGGTATTTCAGCTGATAAAAGATACTCTGCATCAATAATTCATAGCCGTATTCTTTCCTGATCTGCTGTCTGTACATTTTCTCAAGTAATGCAAAAAGCTTTTCATCCTCTTCCCTTTTTTCACCGGAAAACCGCATTATCTGTTTTTCCATTGGGATCTGTAAAACAATTGCCTCATTTCGTCCCGACGTATGAATGGAATGCACCTCATTACTATTGACAATCATGAACTCTCCTGCCGAAAGAACGTATTTTTTATCACCAAGGTAAGCATCCGCTTTCCCCTCCCGTACGGCAAATATTTCAACACTACAGTGCTGATGCGCCTCACGAATATATTTTCCGTCTGCACCTTCGAAACGGAATAGCTTAAAGGGCAGTCCCCGATCCGGCACCACTGCTTCGTGCCGGTATATCTTCTCTTCTTTCATAGTCATCCCTAATATTCCACAGAAATACTGCTTCCCGTCTTTTCCACCTTCAGGCAGGTTACCCTTTGACCGGTAAGTCTTTCACTTTCTTCATCCGGCTGCTGTCCACCAATGGCAATCAGGTATTCCCCGGGTCTTACTACACAGTCTCCCTCTTCGGTAATATATGCGAAATCCCGAGGGGAAAGTGTAACTTCGATCCTCTGTTTTTCTCCCGGTGCAAGATGCACGCAGGAGACTCCCTTTAATTGAAATCCTGGTTCATAATCCAGTGATTCCTTTCTCTTCACATAGACCTGTACCGTTTCCCACAAGGCATATTTGCCTTCATTTATCACGCTGGCAGATACTTTCACCTCCCCGGAAGTATCTGTCCTTTCTCCGGATACACATTCCTCTTCATAACGGACTCTGCCATAATGTAGTCCGTATCCGAAGGGATATAACACGTTTTTATCGGTATACCGGTAGGTTCGATCTGCCATATTGTAATCTGTAAATTCCGGAAGATTTTCTGTTCCCTGATAAAATGTCACCGGCAGTTTTCCGGAGGGGGAAAATTCTCCAAACAGCATTTCGGCAATTGCCTTACCACCTCTGGCTCCCGGATACCAACAATCCACGATGGCTTTCACATTCGGGTTGTGTTCCGCCCATGACAGATCTATGGCGCTTCCTGCCATTAACAGAACCACCACCGGTTTTCCCATAGCTGCAACGGTTTCCAGAAGTTCTTCCTGAAGTCCCGGCAGATTTAATCCCAGTTTGTCTCCGCTGGCATATTCATTCCCGGCATCGCCCTGTTCTCCCTCTATGGTTGCATCCAGTCCAAGGCACATTACTGCCACATCGGCATGTTCCACGGCAATCACAGCTTCCTGCATGCGGTCTTTCCTCTCGCCCAGGCCTTCCACCTTATCCTTATACAGACCACACCCCTGCGCATAGAGAACTCTTATTTCTTCTCCCACGTACTGTTGGATTCCCTCCAATGGAGTGATGTATTGCGAAGAGGTTCCCACATAATTGCCCACCAGCGCATCTCTGGAATTAGCATTTGGACCGATCACCGCAATCGTGCAGATTTTTTCTTTCTCAAGCGGCAGAAAGTCCTCTTCATTTTTCAACAGCGTCAGGCTTCTCCGGGATGCTTCCACGGACAGCTTTACATGCTCCGGACACTCCACTTTCTCATAGGAAATATCCGCATAGGGAGAAGGGTAATCCTCCATCATGCCAAGCCGGATCCGGATCTCCATAAGACGCTCCACTGCTTCTGTGATGGCTTCTTCACTCACAAGTCCCATCTCATAAGCCTTCGGCAAATGCAAAAAAGCATTTCCACAATTCAGATCACAGCCATTGTTCACCGCCATTGCAGCAGATTCTTCCGCAATCCCCGTCACATGGTGATGCAGGTGGAAATCATTGATTGCCCAGCAATCCGATACCACATGTCCTTCAAATCCGAATTCGTCCCGCAGAATGTTCTTTAACAGCGTCCTGCTTCCACATGCCGGCTCTCCGTTGACTCGGTTATAAGCTCCCATAACTGCTTCCACTCCGGCGTCTTTGACGCAGCGTTTAAAAGCATACAGATAAGTGTCATATAAATCGTGCCTTGATACCTTTGCATCAAATTCATGACGGAGAGCCTCCGGTCCGCTGTGCACCGCAAAATGCTTTGCACAGGCCGCTGCCTTCGGGTGATCTCTATCTGGTCCCTGTAATCCCCTGATATAAGCACACCCCAGTTTTCCGGTCAGATAAGGATCCTCCCCGTAGGTCTCATGACCTCTTCCCCATCTGGGATCTCTGAAAATATTGACATTTGGCGCCCAGAAAGTCAGTCCCTTATAGATTCCGCGGTCTCCCTTTCTGGAGAATTCATTGAATTTGGCTCTGCCTTCTGTCGAAACCACATCTCCGATTTTCTGAAGCAGGTCTTCGTCGAAAGTTGCCGCAAGGGCAATTGCCTGAGGAAACACTGTTGCCACTCCGGCTCTTGCCACTCCATGCAGAGCCTCGTTCCACCAGTTATAAGCCGGAATCCCAAGCCTGTCGATTGCCGGTGATTCATACAGCATCTGGCTCATTTTTTCTTCCAGTGTCATCTGCGCTGTCAGCTTTTTTGCATATTCCCTAGTCTCTGTACTCATGAAAAACCTCTCTTTTCATCTATGACAATTTATTTTCCAAAAGAAAATGACAACAGCTCCGCCGTTCCATGTGGTCCGTACTTCAAATATTCCTCTGGCATATTTTCTTCTTTCTCACTTCCGATAAATTCTGTAATTTCCCGAAAGTGCCAGCATGGCAAACAGATACAGGAAATTATCATAATAGCGTCTGTCCCCGGTGCGGAGCGGAGTATTCCAGAAGCGGTCTACGCATTCCTTTATATGAGGACCGTCTGCTGCCAGTGATGCCTGTGCATTGACTGCTACAATGGCAACCGGATGCAGTGCCTTCTCTTCCAGTCTTGTTCCATCAATCAGGAACACACCGTCCCAGTGTTCTCTCTGCTCTTCACAGTAAAATTTCTGCAGCCGGTTTGCAATCTCCGTCTGCCACGGATCTTTGTCATACCAGAGATGATCCATGGCAATGTTGGCTATGGTGCGGTATGCATCGCTGTAGTACCAGTCATGCCTTCCGAAGATTTCCTGATGTCCTGCATGGGGTGTCCCGTCATAGTCTGCATATTCTGCAGAAAGCCCGGTCTCCTTGTGGCATGCCTTATGCAGATATTCTCTGCTGGCTGCCGCTGCCTGTTTCCAGAATTCCCGGTCTCCTTCCTCCGCATTTTCTGCGAACAGTTCATAAAAATGTGGCAGATGATACGAGGGATCAGAAAAATCCATGTTTGTGACAAATTTGATCAGATGATTGGAAGGCTCCCACATAGGTTCTCCCGGATGTCCAGGCTCCCCTTTGTGGATACATTCCCGCAGGATTGCTTTTGCCTCTTTGCTGTAAGCAAATATTCCTTCCCCGTCCCCCCAACGGGCAGATGCAAAAAACAATGCCATGGCGAAATATTCTTCTCCGTCCGGCGCCGGTCCCTCCGCATTGTGCGTTCCATCCGTGCTGCAGGACCAGGCAAAATAGTTGCGGCAGGGTCCTGCCGGAATATACATATAAGTCCGCACCCACTTCCAGAGACGGTCAAATTCCGCTTTCTTATCCAGCTGTACGCAGACCATCATGCCATAGGACATTCCCTCCGTGCGTACATCATGATTGCCGGTATCCTCCAGATACGCCATATCATCTCCTGCCTCATGATAAAAACGTTCTGCCTCCGTTCCGTAAAATATGGTTTCAAAGGTCTGTTCCAGTCTTTCTGTAATAGCGGTCTCTTCATATCCGCACTCTTTCAATACATTTCGATAAATTCCAGTCTGATATGCTCCTGCCATTTGCTCGTTCTCCGATTTTTATTCTTTGACGCCACCCAAAGTAAGTCCTGCTACAAAGTACTTCTGTAAGAAAGGATAAATACAGATAATGGGCAGCATGGTAATGATCGTTGCCGCTGCACGCACGGAAGTCGGTGTTACGGTTCCTGCGGCATTCTTCATTGCCTCCGCTGAAGTTCCCTGATTGGTTACGGAGGATAACAGCTTCATCAATTCATACTGCAATGTGGTCAGATTACTGCTCATGCGATTGTAAAGCATGGCATCAAACCAAGAGTTCCACTGGCCTACCGCCACAAACAGGGCTACTGTGGCATAGACCGGCTTACACAGCGGAGAATAGATCTTAAGAAAAATAGTGCTGTAACCGGCACCGTCCAGCTGTGCGGATTCTTCCAGGCTGTCAGGAATTCCGTTCATATAAGTACGGATCACCAGCATATTAAACGCACTTACCATTCCGGGGATCACATATACCCAGAAGCTGTTGGTAAGCCCAAGCCCCTTATATAAGAGGAATGTTGGGATCAGTCCACCGTTTACATACATGGTGATGACCCAGAACAGGGAAACCTCTCTCTGGAACAGGAATCTTTTGCGGCTGACAATAAAAGCAAGGATCGCATTGGCTGCCAGAGACAGCAGGGTTCCGATCAGGGTTCTGGCTACTGTGATATAAGCGCCTGTGATCAGATTATCTTTATGTAAAACCGTCGTATAGTTTTTCCAGGTGAATTTTCTCGGCCACAGGTAGATTCCTCCCCGCAGGGCATCCGTACCGTCATTCAAAGAGATTGCCAAGGTATTCAGCACCGGATATAATGTTATGATCACAAACAGGATCATGATGACACTGTTTATGAACGGAAAAATGTCGAATTTTTTGGACTTGATCTTATATTGTGTATCTATCATTGTAATTACCATCTCTTTCTGTTTTAGAATAACTGCTCTTCACCATTATGTTTTGCAATCTGATTGGCCAGAACGATCAGGATGATACTTACCAGGCTCTTGAAGATACCTGCGGCTGTACCTATTGCATAATCTCCCTGGCTGATACCCCATTTCAATACATAAATATCAATCGTCTGGGAGAACTTCTGTACCAATCCGTTTCCTAACAGATACTGAATTTCAAATCCTGCATTTAATACATTACCCACATTCATCAGCAATAAAATTACGATGGTCGGTTTGATTCCCGGAAGGGTAACGTATTTGATTTTATTCCATCTTCCTGCGCCATCAATGGCAGCAGCTTCATACAGGGAAGGATCAATGGATGTGATGGCCGCCAGATAGATAATGGCATTCCATCCTGTCTCCTTCCAGACATTTGCAAATGCTACGATTGGCCAGAAATACCCGGGATGGGCAAAGAAATTGATCGGCTGGCTGATCACATGCAGATTTACCAATACTTCATTTACAATTCCGGGACCGGACAACATATCATGCAGGATACCGGTTACGATGATCCAGGAAAGGAAATGTGGAAGATAAGATATCGTCTGCACTGTCTTTTTTCCGCCCCTACTCTTGATCTCATTCAATAGAATAGCAAATACAATTGCGGTAACGAAAGTTGCCACAAGGTTGATCACACCCATGGCCAATGTGTTACGAATGACCCGAAGGAATGTCACATCCGAGAATAACATCCGAAACTTCTGAAGTCCCACGAATTCGGAGTGCAGGATTCCCAGCTGCGGCTTATAATTCTGAAATGCCATCGCCCATCCGGCTAAGGGAAGATAGTAAAAAATCACTCCATAGATCATCATTACTCCTGCCCAGAAAAGCAGAACTTTTTGCCTTTTGATTTCTTTCCATGTGATAGGTGTTCTGGTTTGTTTTACTTTTTGTTTCGATTTTGTTCTCGTTAACGACATATCCTCGCTCCTTAAAAAACGGGCAGATGAAATTTTACCTGCATCTGCCCATTCTCAAATTTCATTTATATGTTTTTATTTGAACTTTGCTGCCAGTTCCATTCTGCTGTCCAGTTCTGCCTGTAATTCACTGATAAAATCTTCCGGCTTGCAGGCATTATATGCATCCATATAATCTGCCCATGCTTTGTCGAAATCAGCTGCCATAACTACCTGAGGAAGCTGCTCATGCTTTACTTCACCGATCTTGGTCCATGCCATACCACCGGGTGTGCTGGTATTGAAGTTATTGGAGAAGGACCACATAGGATACCATTCACCGGGGGCTTCGTTAGTGCCCAGCATTTCCACATAAGTCTCGACGCCATATGCCTGGAATGCTTCTTTCACATCGTCGTTTAATCCATCGAAGAATTCCCTCGCCTGGCCATCTGGCTTGTTTGCATTGATACCATCATCACTGGTTCCGTTGTACTGAGGGAAATAAGAATAAGAGCACATATGGGATGCCTTATACTCTGTATCGGAAGCCTGCATTCTCTGCTCCGGTGTTCTGTAGAATTCACCGTTCTCATCTACTTCATAGTCAACACCTTCCACACCCCAGAAACGAAGGTTATGGATATCCTGATCCAGCAGATCATTGATCAGCTTCAGTGCGCCGGGAACATCCTTACAGCTTACAGTAATTGCAAGTCCGCTTCCGGAATTGAATGCACCACCGGCATTATGCCACTGGTTTTTTACACTTTCATCAATTGTTATAGGCAGTGGAATATAGTCGCATCCCTGTGCATCCAGTCCTGCCTGCTTGATGGCATCGCCTGCTGTGTAAGCGAAATCCCACCACTGATCGATCATACCCAGGACACGTCCTGTAGAAAGCTTGGAAATATACTCATCATAAGACTGGGTAAAGGACTCGGGGTCTACAATGCCTTTCTTGTATTCTTCATTTAATTTTCTAAAATACTTTACTGCGGTATCGGAAGTGTTGTAATCCAGTACCGTCAGCGTCTCAGGATCTACCATACAGCTTCCGTCATTGGGATAACCATCCAAGAACTGAGGTGCGTTCTCCAGACAGAAGTATCTCCAGTCATCACAGAGAATGGTATAAGGAATATTGGCTGTTCCGTCTTCCATAGTAGGATTTGCTGCATTATACGCTTCGATCAGATCAAAATACTGATCCATGGTCCGGATCTCGGGATAGTCTGCCCATTTCAGAACTCTTGCCTGAATCCAGAATGCTTCATCATTATGTGTACATACCTTCTCTTCGTTCTTGATGCAGCTGAACTGCGGGATCCAGTAAATGTGGCCGTCTTCCTGACGAAGCTTCTCCCACTCCAGATCAGTAAACAGATTCTTGATATTAGGATAATCATCCAGATAATCATCCAGTGCTACCAATGCTCCTGCCTCATACAGCTGTGTGGTTCCAGTCTGTCCCTCAATGAAGTCCGGATACTCACCACCGGCGATCATGGTACCCACAGCTTCATCTGCAGTCTGTCCGGTCAGCCAGGTCTCTTTTACTCTGGCGCCTACCTTCTCTGCGATCAGCTGCTGCACTTCATTGTCGTCATTGATCTCAGATCCCGCTACCCCAAAAAATGCGGTGAACTCTTTGATACCTGCTTCTTCTGTGGTACTGTTGGTTCCTGTGCTCGTTGTACCATCTCCGGATGTCTGGTTACCGTCACTGCCACATCCGGTGAACAGTGCCGCTGTCATTGCTGACACAAGTAACATGCTTACAAGTCTCTTTTTGTTCATGTTGTAACTACCTCCCTTTCGATAAATCTATTTTACCTTTTTGAGAGGAACTAACAATCAGAGGAACTATAGCAAAAGACAGGGGAAATTATAGGTGGTTCTGTAATTTCCCCTGTCTTTTATTCTCTTACTCTCCCTGTTGCATCTTTTTACGGAATCTTGCGGGAGTGCAGCCCTTGATCTGAATAAAACGGTTCGTAAAATAGTCCAGATCATGGTAGCCCACATCTTCTGCGATCTGAACGATCTTTTTATCGGTACGCAGCAGGGCATCCGCAGCCTGCTCCATCCGGTAATTGTTCAGGTAGTCTTTAAAGGATTGTCCGTACTTTTTCCGGAAAAGCTGTCCAAGATAAGCACTGTTGACATAATATTTCTCACTCAGGCTTTTCAGTGTAATATTTGAAGCGTAATTTTCCCGGATCTCTTTTTCCACCATACCCAGAATTCCTCTGGATACATTCTTCCGCAGCTGTGACAGATAATCCGCATATTCGCAGGCAAATCTGGTCAGATGTGCCTTACTTCCGCGTTTTACCCCGGTCTTAAAGCTGCTCTCACTGATGACCCTTAAGATTTCCTCCTGGTTCACGTCATCATCCTGTTCGCAGGCTAAGTGGATCAGCTGAAACAACAGATAATTAATATTCAGGGTCATCGTCTCCCCGCAAATACCGCGTTTACACATTTCTTCATAAAAGAAAGCCACCGCCTCCCGGATTTCCAGATGATTGTTCTGTTCGATTGCCTTCAGCAGGCCATCCAGGCTCTGCTTACACAGGATCAGTCCTTCCGGAGATACCTGGACCTCCTCCTCATAGAAATAGATATCCTTCTTTGTCCGAAACCCCTGAAAAGAACGAAGCATACAGGTATTGCCGTAAGACTTTGCTATGCTGCTGATATCCTGCACTTTTTTTCCTGCCAGCATCACCACATTTGTCTGTAAATTTGATGCAAGATATTCCCGGAATCGTTCCAGATACCGTTTTACATCCATCCCACTTTTTTCCGGAACATAATCAAACAAAATCAGTCCGATATCGTAGATTTTTTCATTGACAGAAACATCAAACACACTCAGATCTGCATCTTCTTTCAGATATTCCCTGCTGTATTCATACAGCCGCCTCTGTAATGTCCGCATTTCTCGATCTGTCGTTCCCTCATCATCATACGATCCTTCCGTCTGGATCTCCACATAACGCACACCGGTTCCGCATCGCATGTGTTCATGTATATATCTGACATTCAGGTCATCAAACTTCCCTTGGATCAATGCAATCATATGTCTTGCCAGATAAGCCTGCTCCAGCTTCCGGTTCTTTTCATGATCCAGCTCCTCTCTGTTGCGCAGAGCAAGTACCTTATTCAGTACTTTGCACAGAATCTCGCTGTCTACCGGCTTTAGCAGATAATCCGTGCAGTCATTCTGCATTGCCTGTTGTGCAAAACTAAATTCCGCATATCCGCTCAGTATAACAAAATATGCATCTGAAATTTTCTCTTTACGGATTTGTTCCAGCAGTTCCAGTCCTGTCATCTGAGGCATTTTAATATCGGCAATAACCAAATCTACCTTTTCCTTCTTCAAAAAAGCCAGTGCTTCCATCCCATTTGCTGCTGTTCCCGCAATCCGAAAGCCTTCCTTCTCCCAATCTACTAAAAGTTTCAATCCCTGTAAAATAAACGGCTCGTCATCTACCAGCAATACTTTCAGCATCTGTTTTACCCTCCTGCAAACAGGGAATCCGTATCGTAACCGTGGTTCCCACTCCTTCTTCTCCTTCTACACGGAATTCCACTCTGTTTTCCGTTACCATTTTCAATCTGACACAGGCGTTAATAATCCCTACTCTTCCGCCGCCCTTGAGCATCTCAATGTCGGCATTGCACATGTTGTTCTGTAGCTCTGTAAGTTTGGCCTCCGCCATACCGCTTCCGGTATCTTCAATTTCTATCTCCAGCCGTTCTCCCTGACGGCCTATCCTTACAAATATCCATCCCGGACTGGATTTGCTTTCGATTCCATGCACACAGGCATTTTCCACAAAGGTTACAATCGTAAGCTTGGGTATCTTGAAGTTTTCACATTCTCTGTCTACTTCAATGTCATAATTCAGCCGTTCTCCAAAACGATACTTCTGAAGCGCCAGATAAGCTTTCACAAATTCAATCTCCTGGAAGATACTCACGGAATCATTGCCCCATTCCACATACTGTCTCTGCATCACCGCCAGTTTGGCCACCATGTCGGCTGTCTCGTTTTCTTTTTTCAAAATGCTGTGCATCCGGATGCTTTCCAGTACATTAAATAAAAAGTGGGGATTGATCTGGCTGTGTAATGCGAGAAGCTCCGCATTTTTTCTTCCCACCAGCATCTCCTGCTCATGGATTTTATTCTTATATACAGTCTCGATCAGTCCATTGGTACGTTCCACCATGCGATTATAATTGCGTATCATACTGCTGATCTCATCTTTACCTTCTTCACAGGGCATTGGAATAAGATGATCACTGTCCACTGATTTAAATACCTTGCTCAGTTCTGTAATCCTTTTTGTAAAGGAACGGTTGAATATCTGAACGAACCAGAAGGGAAAAATAACATTCACCGCAAGGAGCAACAATATGATGGGAAGTTCGTTCCGGATGCTTGTAAGAAAACTGTTCTCTACCGGCTTTACATAAATCGTAAGTTCCGTACCATACAGACTGATGGTATGTTCATAGGCTTCTCTCATTGTTGCGTTATCCAGCCGCTGAAACTCACTGCCGTAGCTGCCGTATTGTCCATTGGAAAGAAGGATCCGATCTCCTTCACAGATCAGAACCTCATTATCATAGTTCATGTTTTTAATGGTGCGCACCATACTGCCGTAATCAAACTCGATTTTTAAATACTTTTCTGTCTCTGCATCATAGAAATCCAGCCGCTGTAGATAAATGATGCGCCGTTCCCTTGTGATTTTGGAACTGCTGTCATCATAGACAAAAAAGAGCCCTTTGCTTTTCGCTTCTTCATTCAGCCGCAGATAACTCTCTGTATTCCTAAGCTTATCCAGCGTATTGACTCTTCCTCCGTTTACAATGGTGTCGTTATCCGTATACAGGGTAAATATCATACTGTTCATTCCCAGTGCATTTTCCAATAACGTCCCGCTCAGGAAATTCTGATATGCCGCCACATATTCTGCAGAATTAGTGTATCTTTTGGATAAGAAATCTTCAAAATCGCGATTGGTATAAATACTGTTGCCTATCTCCCCGGCATTTCCTATCATGCTGCTCAGACTGTATTCCACCGTACTGGCAATATTGGACATCTCATGCTCCCTGCGCTCTCTGTCAAATTTTGCAGTCGTCAGAAATACAACGCTGTCTGTTACGATCAGGGGAATCAACACACAGACAACATAGAAAATATAAAACTTTTTTTTGATGGTGAAATCATCCATCCAAAGATCCAGTTCATGTAATACCTTCCCCATAAGATCCTCTCCTCTGTTATGTAAAAAAGAGCAGACATTTTTACAGCCCGCTCTTCTTTATTATAGGACATCTGCGTTCTATCCGCAATCCGTTTTTATATGGCATTCTGCACAAACCAGGCAAAATCAGCATAGTTACTGCTGTCCTGTCCATTGGCAGATGCGTACATTCCTATCGTACATCCCACAAATCCTCCTGCTTCCTCCGTGGTATAAGGAAGCAGACTGATATCCTCAGCAATCAGCCTCTCCCTGCCATCCCTGAAAAGCCATATCCGTGCCTTCTGCCTGTCGCAATGCATTCGTATTTTAAAGAATTGTCTGCCTTCTCCTGCCGGCTTTTCGGTAAGGATTCTCTCTTCCCCATGGATGCAGGCTGTCACAACAAAACAATTCTCTTCAGCCCTTTTCCGGATCTCCATGCGCAAATGATTTTCATGATTCTGGTACAACACCATTCCCGCAGTCTCACATTCCTGCTTCGGTTCAAATTCCATCCCGGTCTCTGCATAGAATGCATAATTTTTCTGACGGATTCCGAAATAGGAACAATGATTGCGGTCAGATATTTTTTCCTTTTTTGTATAGAGCCGCAGCATCCCCGGCCGGTGACTCAGGGAATAGTTTTCTTCACAGATTTCTTCTACACTTACCAGCCGTTTGTCCGGTGTTTTCTCCCAAAAACTGATATGATCGGAAGTACTGCTTACTTCCTCTGGAAAACGGTATTCTTTTGTGGGCAGTTCCAATGTATCTTCCAGATGCCCGACGCCTTCTGCAATCACCGGCCATCCATTTTCCCATGTGACTTTTGCCAGAAAAGTCTCTCTGCCCATGCTGCTGTGTCCTTCACAGGGTCTGGATGCCAGCATTACCACATACCAGTTTCCCCGTCCATCCTCCACCAGATCTCCGTGTCCTGCGTAGATCACAGGATAGTTTTTCCCCAGATTCCTGTGGGTGAAGATCGGGTTTCTTGGGCAGCCCTCGAACCACTGGAACAGCTTTTTACTTCTGGCAATGCTGATGCTGTGCTCCGGTCCGGTTCCTCCTTCTGCATGCATCAGATAATAATAACCGTCGATCTTATAAAGGTGCGGTCCCTCCGGCCAGATAACTCCTTTTACAGCCCCTTTCCAGATTGCCATGCTTTCTCCCACAAGCTTCATCTGCCGAAGATCCAGTTCCTGCACCCAGATTTCCCAGTCTCCGTTATAGCGGACTCCTTCCGGATTCGGTCGTGTACCACAGTAATAGCATTTCCCGTCATCATCGAAGAAAAGACTGGGATCGATCCCCGGAGCATCTTCGCCGAGATAATAAGGATCCGACCACGGTCCTGCTGGATCTTTTGCCGTTACAATGAAATTGCCTCCGTAGCTTACATTGGTAGTGATCATGTAAAACAGTCCATCATGGAAGCGGATCGTTGGTGCATAAATCCCCTGTGATATTTCACTTCCCTTCACCGGAAGTTGTTCCGGTCTGTCAAGAATATTCCCGATCTGCTCCCAGTGCGCCAGATCTCTGCTGTGGAAAATCGGAACTCCCGGTGCATACACAAAACTGGAATTCACAATGTAATAGTCCTCTCCTGCCCTGCATATAGATGGATCCGGATAGAAACCGGATAAAATTGGATTCTTTGCTGTAACCATTTTGTTTTCCTCACTCTGTTCTATATTGTGTATCCAAATCCTAAGATTGTAAATTTTTTATTCCGGTCTTCCTCTGTCACTGCAATCCGTACTTTATGGGATCTGCTTTCTGTCTCCCAAAACAGTAATACAGCATTACAATGCAGCCAATTGTTCTTATGGGGATCCGCCGTCATACAATATACATCATTTACAAATACATCGGCCTTCCCCACATCCATTTCTCCGGAATCCTTAAATATAAGAAACAATGACTTGCAGGTAATCTCCATTTCAAATCCCTGCATCTGCGGTCTGCTTCCATCATACATCCAGTTATACGGAAATTCCGGTGTCTGTGTAAGGTTTCCGTCCATTTCCACACTCTGTAACTCCATATCTGTGGAAGCAAAACCGCCCGCCCGGATTTTGGCTCCTACATAACGGTTCTTCTTATCAAGCAAAAAAATTCTTTCAAAATCAGCACCGATCACTGCCGGTCCGGAAAGCTTTTCCGACAGGATCTGTTCCTCCGTCATTCCTTCCACAAAAGTCCCAACTCTTGCAGGTTCTGCTGCATCACAACGTTCAAACAGATATTGCAGACAGTCTGCCATAATGGTATGTCCGGTATTATTAGGATGAAAGATATCATAAAAAAACTGATTTTTAGATAAAATTCTTCCCTCGCCGCACTTTAATGAAAACTGTGGAGTTACTGCATCGCGGATGCTCACCATGGGAAGATCATAAAGATCCCCCACCGGCCTTAACCGCTCCTGTAAATTCCAATCATTTGCAAATACCGAAAACAGGAGAACCACTGCCGGCTTCCATGGCAGTTTCAACACTTTCCGCACCAGGCTTTCATAACAGACACCCTTTGTCTCATCTCCCTCATCGTTTACTGCAAATTCAATAACCACAATATCCGGTCGTTCCCCTTCCCTGAGCACATCCCGGTCAAACCGGATCATTCCCAGTTCTGAAGGTGTTCCGCCGACTCCGGCTTTGATAAACCTGACATTGTTCTGCGTCGAAAAACGATTCTGAAACAGTTGAAAGGATTTATATGCATAGCATTCCGTATGGATTGGTATAGCTCCGGCTCCCTGCGTGATAGATCCACCGATATAGGCAAGCGTTACCTCTTTTCCTGCCTTAGATTTTTCAATAGCCTTACGGATACGATAAGGATTCCCCAGCTGCAACAGAGAGCGGCTGATCATGCCGCAGTATTCTTCCGAATGCATATCTATAACCAGATCCTCTTCCTCCGGAGGTGCTTCGTATCCGTCATTTAGGAAGAGTCTTACACTGACCTTTCCCATCCGCTCCGGCGCTGCAAACAGAATTTTAATCTGTCCCGGCACATGATCATCCTCTGTCCACCTGTAATCCGACAGATAGATTCTATGTTCCATGCCGTCACACTTAAGAGAAGTCGTAAGATTCGTTCCACCTCCGTACAGGTCCTTTTTCCCATACATCTGAAATACAAATTCTGCAGTTTCTTTCGGCCGGTCCGTCTCCACGCTTACGCCGATACTATGTACCAGTCTGCCAAATCCCTCTACTGTCTCCAGAAGTGTCAGTTCTTCCTTATCCGTAACATTTCCCGTGATCTGTGCACTGTTGATCAGCCGTCCGTCGCTTTCATAGATAAACTGGATTCCGGTTCCGTCCTTTTGCCGTTCTCCAAAAATATCTTTGTCTTTTAATATATAGAAAAAAGGTCTTGCCTTTTCCGGATCCTTCGGTGCTGCCGGTCCTGTCATTTCTATCCCTCCCGAACTTTTATCAGTTCTATTATAGTCCGGCTCTCCTTGCACAAACACCCGGGAAAATATAGGAAATGCAGGTAATAATTTTATATCCGGCAGGCTGCAAATCGTCTCCGGAAGGAATTCCAATCTTCTCCGTCGCTTCGTTCCATGACAATTGCTTTTGCTTTTTGTCCATCCGGAATATATTTCTTTATAATGTTTTGCATCCGTTCCGCTGTCTCTTCCGCATTTGTCATCACCAATATAGTCTCCACGGCTTTTCCTGCTGCCAGAAAGTATTCCATAATGTTCGGTATTTTCCCCTGGTGCAGGAAACAGGACGCAGTTTCTGTGGAAAGTGCTTTTAAGATCATTACGCTCCGCTCTTTTTCCGCTCTTTCAAAATATGCCGGTGTATATACATAGATCGTACTTACTTTCTCTTCCTCCGCAAGATAATCATAATGTATATGCACCTGACCGTGCACTGTATCCGCCAGTTCTGTCAGTGGGAACTCCGGATCCGGCATTTCCAGATAATTCACAGCCCTATCTCTCGAGTATCCCACCGGTGCATCCGGATTCATCACATCTGTACCGTTTACCCTGAAATATACATTATGGTATCCCGGGGTGATGTTGTGGATTTCCCCTGTCCAGTATCCTTGTCTTTCCTGATCTTTCCTGAGTTTTAGGAATTCTTTTCCGTCCAGGGCGGCTTCTACCGAGACTGCCTCCGGTGCCTCGAAGCATACGACTGCCGTTCCCTGTTCCGTAATGCAGATTCCGTGAGGGATGTCCGGGTATTTTCCTGCAGGCCTCCCTGCTTCATCAGTCTCAAAGCGGATCTGGCGGTATACCGGATCAAACATCAGTATTTGTTCTTCCATGGTCTGTCGCTGTAGTCTCTGTCTTGTGATTCTGGCTGTTCTTTCCCCCGGAATGTCATCCGTTTCTGCCCCCGCTTTCCGGAACAATAACGGTACAAAATCATACAGGCTTTTCCTCCAGACATGCCATTCGTGATATCCCTCATATACTTTGGAAATACAATACTTTCCTGCATTTTCAAACTTTTGTTCTATCTGCTCCATTCCTTCTCTGATTTGTTCTTCATAAGTGCCACAGGACATAAATACCACATCCAACTGCTCGTCGCTGTCGCAGATCCGTTCCATCTCATGAATAGCAACTCCGGAAAAAACACCGGCAGCAGAAAATAACTTCATATTTTTTGCCACAATATCCGTAGTCTGCGCCGATCCCAGGGAAAGTCCCGCCATCGCCCGGTAATCTCTTCCCTTTCTCACCCGGAAATTATTTTCAATATAAGGAATAATGTTGTGGATCAGTTCACTCTCAAAATTTCCAGGGTAAAATACAGGTTTTTCTCCATCTTTGAAGGCATAGCCACTGCTCATGACCACGATCATTTTCTCGCACTTTCCCTCTGCAATCAGACAGTCCATGATTAAATTTGCCTTCCCCTGCCAGATCCATCCGGTCTCGTTCTCTCCTACACCATGCTGCAGGTACAATACCGGATATCTTTCATCTCCTTCTTCATATCCATAAGGTGTATAGACATAACATTCCTTCAGGTGGCTGCTCACCTTCGAAACGTATTTACAGATGCTGACCGTACCATGAGGAATATCCTTTGCAAAATAGAAATCCACATTCTTCTCCTGCACCTCAAAAGTATTGATCGCAGCAAAACACCCATAAGAAATTCCGGCGTACGGATTGCAGATCCGGACACCGTCCACATACCAGAAATAATAATGCATCCCCCAGTGAAAATCTTGAACTTCCGCAAAAAATCCGCCCTGCCCATCGGGCATCAGATCTATTTTTTTATTTGTAAAATATCCTCCCAGTCCGGCAACCTGTACTATTTTTGCTGCCGGTGCATACAGATAAAAAATGACTGCGCCGTCTTCTTTCACTGTAACAGATGGTCTTCCTGCTCTCGTTTTTTCTATTGGATATCTGTCCAAAGCTCCGTTTCTCTTCTCGTTCATAAAAAAATACCCCCAATCCTTTTCTTTAGTTTAAAGGAATTGAGAGGTATTTTTCTATTTGTTTTTTATACTTTTTTGTAAAAAACTTATCCTTTTACTCTTTTTTCCACCTCAAGCTGCAACATCTGATAATAAATCTCAGGATTACAGGAATCATATGCTTCCATATATTGCTCCCACGCAGTCTCAAAATCTTCTGCCATGATTACCTGCGGAAGCCATTTGTGTTTCACCGCATCCATCCGATCCCTGACCTGTCCGGCAGGAGAATTGGCAGATAGGGATGTCGTGTAGCTATACATGGGATACCATGCCCCGGGAGCCTCATTATTGCCGATCATATCCACATAATTTGTCACTCCGTAAGCAGAAAAACATTCCTGAATGTCCTTAGGCTGATTTTTAAAAAATTCTGTTGTCTGATATTCCAGGGAAAATGCGTTGATCCCATCGGGAAGCTTTCCTTCTACTCTGGGAAAATAAGAATAAAAACAAAAGTGTTTTCTCTTTTCCTCCGAAGTCATCCATCGCTTCGCCTGCTCCTCAGTCAGGTAGAACAATCCGTTCTCATCCACGCTATAGTCGACTCCCTCTTCGCCCCAGAATCGCAGTTTAATGATCTCCGGTTCCAGTAGATCGCTGACAAACTGCAAAGCTCCGTCAATGTCATTGCAGGATACCGTAATGGATAAGCCTGTAGAGCTATCCATCTCTGCGGAGCGTGTTACATGCCATTGGTTGGCGATTCCTTCCTCTCTGGTAATCGGAAGTGGAACATAATCGCAGCCCTGTTCTCTAAGGCCCTGTTCATCATAGGCATTCTGAATCGAATAGTAGAACTGCCACCACTGATCCGGCATACCGCAGACCGCACCCGTGGATAATTTTGCCAGATAATCCTCATAGGTCTCTGTAAATACTTCTGCACCGAGAATATCTTTGTGATATTCCTCATTCAGCTTTTTAAAGTACCATTTGGCAGTATCTGTGGTGTTATAATCGTAAACCTGTAATGTATCCGGATCCACAATACAGCTTCCGTCATTTGGATAACCATCCAGAAACTGCGGAATATTTTCCAGACAAAAATACCGCCAGCCATCACACAAAATCGTAAACGGAATGTTCGGTGTTCCATCCTCCATTACCGGGTTCGCTGCCACATAGCGCTCGAGGAGATCAAAATATTCATCCACAGTATGAATCTCCGGATACCCCGCCCATTTCAGCACTCTGGTCTGGATCCAGAAGGCTTCACCTGAGTGGGTCACCTCCACATCTTCGCCATGGGTCACACCAAACTGTGGGATCCAATAGATATGACCGTCCGGTCTGCGGAATCTCTCCCACTGTTCTTCCGTCAGGTAATTTTTGATATTGGGATAATTCTCCCAGTATTCATCTAAAGGAAGTAATGCCCCTGCCTCATAAAGACTGGTATCTCCGGAAATAAAATCCGGATATTCCCCACTCACAATATAACTGTTCAAGGCACTTTCCTTGGACTGTCCCACCAGCCACAATTCTTCACAATCCGCACCTGTCAGGCGTGCGATTTCTTTTTTCATATCATTATTCTGGTCAATGGCTTCTCCCTCCACAGTAAAAAAAGCTGTGAAATGCTTCACATTGTTCTGCGCCGCTGTCTGTGCATACGCAAAATATAATATTCCGCCCAAAAGTCCAAATACCGCTACTGCTGTGATAATCCTTTTTTTCAATTGTCTACCCTCGTATTTCTCTGTTTTTCAGGCTTTCAGCCATGCGATCTCTTGCTTATACGGCGGGATCGTCTTCTTCGTTTCTCCCTCTGCGCAGAGCCATGGTGTCTCCAAAATCTTTGGTACCTCTGCAAACCGCTCGTCATGGACGATGCGGTGCAGGGTCTCGTAACCGACGGTACCCTGTCCGATGTTAGCATGGCGGTCCTTGTGGGCTCCTAAGGGATTCAGGCTGTCGTTCACATGGATCACTGCGATCTGATCTAATCCCAGCACACTGTCAAACTTCGCCAGCACACCCTCGTAGTCATTCACCAGATCATATCCTGCATCGTTTACATGGCAGGTATCAAAGCATACCCGCAGTCTGTCCTTCCGTTCTACTTTGTCATAGATCATGCGCAGTTCCTCGAAGGTTCTGCCGACCTCACTGCCCTTGCCTGCCATAGTCTCCAGTGCGATATTGACCTCACTGTCGTCTGCGTCAAGAACAAGATTCAATCCCTTTGCAATCTGCTCCACGGAAGCTTCCACACCGGCGCTTAGAGAAGAACCCGGATGCAGTACCAGTACCTTACTGTGAAAGGCTGCGGCTCTTTTTACTTCTTTGGCCAGAAATTCCACACCAAAGTCAAACATCTCCGGCTTTTCCATATTGCCTAAATTGATGATATAAGGGGCATGAATGATGATTTCCCGGATACCTGCTTTTTCGGCATAGGCAAGCCCTGCCTCCAGATTCAGATCCTTTATCTCTTTTCGTCTCGTGTTCTGGGGTGCCCCGGTGTAGACCATCAGCGCATTGGCACCGTACTCTGCCGCCTCCTTCACAGATCCTAAAAACATCTCTTTTCCCGACATTCCCACATGGGAACCCAATAATATCTCAGCCATGATTACTCCTTATTTTGGAAACTTTTTCTCAAAATCCATTCCTGTCACAACTATCAGTTTGACACAATCCGGGAGGTTTTACAAGCAATTATTACAGCAAAAGGAATCTCTCCGCCGTATGGTTTCAAGATTCCTTTTTCCCTGAATTCATAATCAAGATCTTATAAAATTCGTATGCACGGGAGCTTCCGTGTCGGGCAATCTCAATCCCATTTTCAGTCCCAGGTTCTTGCAGTTGATGAAAAATGCCATATTGTTCCCCAGGGTCCGCATGGTCTGCAATCCCTCCAGATCCCGGCGCACGTCTTCCGGGCAGGCCCCGTGTACCATGTTCCAGTACTGAGAAGTGACGATGGGCATCTGCATGAGGCCAAAATACTTATTCATCTGATCCCAGGTCGCCGTAGTTCCCGCTCTTCTGGCTCAGATCACGGCCGCTGCCGGTTTCAGCCGGAAGCGTCTGCCACCGCCATTCAGATCCGCATAAAAGGCTCTGTCCATAAAAGAAGTCATGGTGCCTGTGGCACCTGCCCAGTGAACGGGAGTTCCGAATACAAATCCGTCATAATCCCCGGCGATCTCCAGAAATTCATTGACAGAATCATTGAACACACATTTCCCTGTGCCCTGACATTTTTTACAGGCAATACAGCCACTCAATGCTTTATTACCAATCCAGAAAATGTCCGTATCCACTCCGTTATCATTTAATGCTCTGGACACCTCGCACAATGCGGTGTAGGTGCATCCCTCTCTGTGGGGGCTGCCATTGATCAACAATACTTTCATTGTTGTGCTTTCCTCGTTTCCTTATTCATTCAGATTCAGAGAAGCCACCCAGTCTGCCGCATCTGCATCGGATGCACCGGAGCTAAATCTGTGGCCTTCCTGCCAGTCACCGGTACCTGCCATCTCTTCCAAAAGGTTGCCACTGTCACCCAGTCCGGAAGATGAGGAGGTGCAGAACGGAATCACGGTCTTTCCCGTAAAGTCATTGCCTTTGACAAAATTGTCTACCGGCCATGCTGCGATTCCCCACCAGATCGGATAGCCGATCAAAACGGTATCATAAGAATCCCAGTCTGTGGGAGTAATCTCTGTCAGTGCAATATCCCGAAGGCTCTCATCATCATGCTCTCTGGATACCCGGCTGGAGCTGTTAGTCCAGTTCAGGTCATCACTGGTATAGGGCTCTACCGGAGTGATCTCATACAGATCTGCTCCTGTGGCATCTGCAATGGCTGTTGCCACGTGCTTTGTGGTACCGCTTGCAGAATAATATACTACAAGTATCTTGCCGGATTCTGATTCTGCAGTAGTATCACCGGTCTGTGTCTCTGCTGCGGTTTCCTGTGTTGCAACAGTCTCTGCTGTAGCAGACTCTGTAGCTGCCACACTGCTTTCTGTTGTCTGTGTTGCTGCACTTGTTGATGCCTGGACACCCCGACCGGCATTACCGTTACCAGTTGCTGATCCGCATCCGGTCAGCATAGCTGCCGTTAAAACAAGTGCTGTTACCATACCTGCAATTTTATTTTTTCTCATAATTCTTATATCCTCCAGTGTATTATAGTTCCCCTCACTGTTAGCATTTCTTACCAGTTCTTCTCTTCCTTGGAACTGTCATGCTTCCTACTCCAGTTACATTCATAAAATTATCCTCCATAAAAGCTATTGATCTTTTTTTCGTCATTTCCTGTCTAATTCTGTATATCTATTGCAGAATTGGAAATTTTAAAGCAGAATTGGAAATAAAAAAGTAGATACAACTATAAATCGCATCTACTTTTCCTGATTATGTATTAAAATTGCAACCTTAAAATTGTTTTCATCATGTTTTATCACGCAGGAACCGTCATATTTTCCAACGGTTTCCTTTATATTTTCCAATCCGATCCCATGTCTGTCTGCTTCCTTCGTTTTTGTTGTTATGTATCTTTTCCCCACGATTACCGGGTTGCCTGAAAATGTATTTGCAACAGACAAGATAATCTGATGTTCTTCTTTTACAAATTTCATTTTTATGATTGGTTTTTCACACTGCTCACATGCTTCTATCGCATTATTCAATAAATTTGACAATATCAGAACAATATCCTCATCCCTGATTTTCAGATTTGACAGGTCATTTACCTTAACAACAAATACAATGCCTTTTTCCCTTGTCTCCTGATACTTTGAGTTTAAAATTGCATTCACAATTACATTATTTGTATCAATGAAATCTGTGTGCTGCATGATTTCAAGATTGTATTGCTTCAGATAATGACTGATCTCGTCTACTCTGTTTTCACTGGCTAACGCTGCAATGAGTGCAAGCTGGTTTTTATACTCATGTTCTCTTTTTTTCTGTTTATCATAATTTTCTGAAATCGTCCGGTACATTCCGGTTTCATTTTTAACCCGCTCCAGCAATAAGCGGTTCTCTGTTATCTGCACTTCCCGCTTCAATATATCATTGATCAGGCAACGATTATATAAGGAAGCGCATGTCTCCGCACTCCGGGAATATTTTCCGGGAAAAGGTACAGGGTGATCCGCACGATGCAATATACCAGATGCTGCGTGGTATATCCGCCGATCCCCGCTAATGTCATGCAGGACATGGTGCCCTATGACTAACAAAAACATTGCCATGCCGATCCACTCATGGGCTTTTTCTCCCACCAGCTGATAGGACATCAGCAGTAACAGGGCAAGCGTCATCTCGGAATCGGTAAACAGCCTGATTTTCAGATTTTTGTTCATTTTGTAATTCCTTCCACCGTTCTTACTAATTTTTCCACCTTTTCGGACGGCTCCTTCGCATACAGGAGTCCGTAAGGCATCTTATAATCCCATTCCACCGGAAGGATCTTCATGAGCGGATGTACGCTCTCCCAGCTTTTGATGGCAAGCAGCATGTCATTACTGTTCTCACAGCGGTTGAAAATATCAACGTTGTAGAAATCAAAATCTGCGATGGTGATCTCCGGATATTTCTCTGTCAGTTCTGCTCTGAGTGCATCCACATGACAGCTCCAGCCTTTCCGCATCATAAGGAGCCGTTCTTCCTTCAGGTTCTCCGGAGTCAGCACCTTTTTCCCGGCAAGTCTGTGATGCAGGGCTACCGCCACGCAAAAAGGTTCTCTGGACAGTTCTACACCGTTACACTTACGCAATTCAAGCATAGCATCATCAAAGATTCCAGCGATCACGTCTATATTCTGTCCCAGATTTGCAAGGATCTCTCTGGCATTCTCCGGGGTATTCTCAAAGGGAACCAGTTTAAACTTGACCTTGGGATACTGCTCCTGGATCCTGGGCCAGAGTTCCACAAATACCTGCGGTGGTGTCATGGGGGAAATCCCCACCCGGATCACATCATCTTCATCATTCCCGGCTTCCCTCGCTCTCTCTATGGCTTCCTTGCTGTAATTTACCATATATTTGGCATCCTGATAAAGTGATTCTCCCGCAGCTGTCACCACAAGACCTCTGTGGGTTCTGGCAAAAAGCTGTACCCCAAGATTGTTTTCCAGCGAATTGATCTGCTTGATCACTGCCGGAGGGGAAATATACAATTTGTCCGCTGCCTTGCTGAAACTGCCTGCTTCCACCACACAAATGAAGGTATCCAACTGGGGATTGTACATCATTTCTGTTACCTCCTTCTATTGAAAAGGCCGTTTTCCTCCTGCGATCAACATTGTTATATTTTATAGTATGATTCTAGCAGTCGGTAGTAGCTACCGGTCAATGGTTTTTATATTTTTTTAAGAAAAAACGGTGAAGCCTGTTGACTCCACCGTCGTATTCTTACCCTTTATGTTATTTCAAACTCTATTTGTAAATCTGCCGATTTACAGGTGTTCCAGCAATCCGCTGATCCCCTGTTCCTCATAAATATCCTTGTAATACGCTACTTCTTCCTGAATCAGCTGATCGATGACCTGCATGCCAAGAAGTTCTACAGGCGCCTTGTCATCGGTCATGAGGTAATCTCCGGCTGCGTAAGCCACGCTGTTGTCCGCTACCCGCCGCATCATGTTCTGCAGTCCCGCATCTGACAAATTCTCCACATGATCGGATAATACTTCTATCATATCACTGTGCTGGGAAGCAAACAGTTCGCGGTTGGTGGAACCTGCCACGTCTACAGAATAGACATTGTCAAATACGTTGGCAATGGTGTCTGCAAGGTACTGGTTGATGTCCCCTTCCTTGTTGCCGTGCATGTTCATGTTGACTACCATGACACCGCCGTCCTTCAGATGATCTTTGACCATCGTGAAGAATTCCACAGAAGACATCTGGAAAGGAATGGTGATGTCCTGATAGGCATCCACCATGATGACATCATAGGTGGTCTCCACCGCCTGCAAAAAAGCCCTGCCGTCATAGGTGGTCACCTTCACATCTTCCGGCAGGGAAAAGTATTCGCGGGAGAGCTCTGTGATTTTTTCATCGATCTCCACGCCCTCGATATTCATATCACCGAAGTATTTCCGGCACTGGGTCGCATAGGTTCCGGTTCCCATGCCGAGGATCAGCACATTCATATCCTCTACCGGTTTGTCCGGCACCATGAGGGGAGCCGCCATGGCATAGTCATAGTACATACCGGTCAGTCCGCCCTCTTTCATATAGAGGGACTGGACACCGAACAGCACGTTGGTGGACAGAACCACCTGTCTGTCCGTCTCCGACACCTGCAGATAATTGTAGATGGACTCGCCTTCGTAAGTCAGATCCTTCTGCCAAAAAGCAAAGGAATCCGAATATCCCAGACCACAGCACAAAATAAAAATCAACACTGATGCCACAATCTTTTTCTTTCCTGTATGCTGGCAGATAAAATAAATCACAGACAAAATGATCAGAATACCGGAAAAGATCAGAAACGTAATGGAGGTTCCCACCGCCGGTATGGTCACGAAAGTCGGTACGAAGGTTCCGATGATGCTTCCCACGGTATTAAATGCCCCTAGAGTTCCAACAGTCTGTCCGCTGTCATCGAGACTGTCCACGGAATATTTTACCAGAGAAGGGGTCACGGTTCCCAGTAAAAATAAGGGGAACACGAAGATCACCATGCAGGCTGCAAATGCTGCAATGATGAGGAAATTGTTGCTGACGGTAAAGATCAGCAGTGCTGAGATTCCGAGGATAATATATTTTCCCACCACGGGGATAAGTGCGATCCAGATGGCCGCGATCAGTATCCTGCTGTAGAGCTTATCCGGGTTCGGGGACTTGTCTGCGCTCTTACCGCCGTAGATATTGCCCAGTGCCATGGCGATCATGATGGTGCCGATGACAATGGTCCATACGATCTGGGAAGAACTGAAATACGGTGCCAGAAGTCTGCTGGCTCCCAGTTCCACCGCCATAACGGACATACCGGCGAAGAACTCCGTGAGGTACAAAAACAGCTTATTCTTTAAAATTCCTGAATGATTCATAGGTGTTTTTTATTCCTTTCCACATTGACAGTCCTGCTGTCTTACGCTATGATTTTATCACACGGTAGTAACTACCGGTCAATACTTTTTATTTATTTATTTGCAAAAAAGGAGGCATTTTATGTATTCCATGAAAGAAGCCTGTGCCCTGACCGGCATGACCTATGAAAACTTAAAATTTTACTGCAAGGAGGGACTGGTTCCCAACGTGAAACGTGACAGCCGTAATTACCGCGTCTTCGACGACCACGATATCAAATGGATCCAGAGCCTCGGATGCCTCAGAAACTGTGGTCTTTCCATCGCCGAAATGAAGGAGTATCTGCATTTATGTCTGGAAGGAGAAGCCACCATTCCCGCCAGAAAAGAGATCCTCTTCCGGAAAAAAGAAGCCCTGCTGACCTCCATGCAGCGGTTGCAGGAAGCCGTGGACTATATCGACTGGAAGCAGAACTTCTATGATGATGTGTTATCCGGAAAGACCGCTTATTACAGCAATCTTATTCCTGCGACGACACCTTCTTCCGAAAATACAGCTTCCTGACCTTGATATCTATGCGGCATAAATTCAGTCTTTCCTGCTACATATATCTCCCAATACTAAAAGTGACTATGTTAAAAAGCATAGCCACCATGAGAGCTCACCTCTGTTGCTACCGGATCAAAAGTAACCATGCCATTCCATAATAAGTCACCACTGCCACCAGATCGTTTACCGTGGTGATCAGGGGACCGGATGCCACTGCAGGGTCTACCTTGATCTTATGGAAAAACATGGGGATCACCGTACCCACAGCACTGGAGATCGCCATTGCCACTAAGAGGGAGACTCCCACGCAGCCGGAGATGCCAAAGGCTCCCATCCAGGTATAACCTTTGAAGAAATGTACATACACGCCTAGGCACAGAAGCGTCATCACGCCCAACAAAACACCATTTAAGGAACCGGTCTTTACTTCCTTGACCACCAGCTGGAACTTCTGTTTTCCCGTCAGATTTTCATCCATCAACACACGGATGGTCACTGCCAGAGACTGGGTTCCCACATTTCCAGCCATGTCCAGTACCAGTGACTGGAAGCAGATCACGACAGGCAATACCGCCACCACATTTTCGAATAAACCTACCACCGACGACACTCCCATGCCCAAGAACAACAGGATGATCAGCCAGGGCAGACGTTTTTTCATACTCTGGATCGTAGGCTCTTTCAGATCCTCTTCTGCGGTCAGACCTGCTAGCTTTGCATAGTCCTCGCCCATCTCATTGTCCACCATTTCGATCAGGTCTTCGGATGTGATGACACCTAGGATCCTCTTATCTTCTGACAATACGGGAATCGAGTCCTCCGCATAATCCAGGATCCGATCCATGCAATCATCGATCTTCTCATGATCGGTCACATACGGATAAGATTTCAACACCAAGTCTTCCAGGTGATCATTTTCCCTTGCACGGATCAGATCCTTCAGATCGATAGCTCCGGCGAAAACACCCTTTTCATCTACCACATAAATGGTCATGATATTGTCGTTTTCTCCTGCCTGCTTCACCAGCTCGCTCATAGCCTGCTTGATGGTCAGCTCTTCCGGGATGCAGATGTAATTCGTTGTCATGCAGCTGCCGATCTCTTCCTCATCGTAAGACAGCAACATCTTCACATCTTTTCTCGCATCCTCGTCCAGCATCCGGACAATCTGTTCTTTCTCTTCCGGATCCAGATCTTCCAACAAGTCGACAGCGTCATCGGAATCCATCTCGGAGATCACTCTCGCAGCACTCTCCACGGACAGTTCCCGGATATACTTACGTGGTTCCTCAATGTATTTGAAGATTTCTGCAACCTTCTGCGCTCCCAGCAGGTGATACAGTCGCTTCCGTTCTTCCTCTGTCATCCCTGCCATCATATCGGCAATATCGTTCTTATGATAATTTAGGAGGAAATCCAGGATCTCCTCATCCGTTTTCTCGCTACGGAATAATTCTGCCAGTTCGGAATATTTCTTGTTCATAATCTTATTCTCCTTTCTCGTTCTCATTCTTCGATGCAACGTAAAGGGCAAAACAAAAGAAGCATCACACGATGCTTCCTCTGCATGAATCTCTATGCACAACAAATCAAAGTACGACCGTCACTTTCCACAGACAGCCGTACCATGCTTGCAGGAAAAAGCACCGTGTTTTCTACTTCGCCCATAATCATCGCAACTGTCCATGAAATTCACCTCCAACTTGTTTTTTCCGTGGTTATAGTAGCACTGTGCCTTTTATTTTGCAAGCTGTTTTTCTTATTTTTTACTTATCGGATAAAGATACATTCTATCTGTCTCAACTCTCATGGCATTCCCTTTAGTAATGAATCACCAGCATTCTGCATTCTTCGCAGCATTCTGCTTCTATTTGTGTTCTGTGACTGGGTTTGAGCTTTGTAATTTCTACAAAACCATCTGCATTTTTTGCATTCTCAAATACTCCGGGAACTTCATTTGCGAAGCTGAAAGCTCCATCCTTACTGCTGAATAAATAACCTTTCCTCATTTCTTTTCCACAATTTGAACACTTCATATTCTAATCCTCCGCAACCATTTTTCTGCTTAGTTCCAGCGCACTTTTTAACTGACTTTCAAACTTTTCTGCCTGTATCAGGGCAATACCTTCTTCATTGCCCAATACCACCAGCCGGGAGCCCTCCTGCAATCCATACTTGTCTCTCGCCTCTTTCGGAATTACGATCTGTCCGCGATTGCCCAGCTTCACCGTTCCCCATAAAAATTTTCCTTCCGGTGGCGGAGCCATTTTGGTATTCCCGACTTTTTCATCATAGTGCATCAAAGCATCCAGCTTAATTCCGTAGAAGGATGCAAGTCTGTCACATTTTTCAATATCCGGAACCGTCTCCCCCTGCTCCCATTTAGCATAAGACTGTCTTGAAATTTCCACTACTTCTGCCACTTGTTCCTGTGTGAGTCCCTTTAAATTACGTAACATCACAAGATTCTCTGACAACATGATCACCACTTCCTTTCTGACATCTTCATTATAGGTTCTGTCGGATTAGATTTACACCATACAAACTTGTCAGCTTTTTCAGATCTGTGTTAACTTTGGTTGCATCTGTTTATAAATCTCGCTATATTCGACAAATTCCTCCAAAGATACTGTCTTGTACTGATCCGGCATACTCGCTTTATCGTCTTCCGGCATGTCAAGCTCTCCGGTGGTCTTTTCATTCGCAAAAAAGTCACGCTATATCATACATCTCTCTGCAGATCTTTTTCCCGGTTTCCGTCCGAAAAATATTCTGATAGGTGTTCTGCAAGGCTTCTTCAGACAGTTCGTCCTCACACATGTTTACAAGAAAATCCGCTTCCGCCAAAATCTGATAATCGATTCCATCTATATTATTGTAGGTATGATGATGGGCGATCAGATACTGTACCCGCTCGGAAACGTCTCCGGAAAAACCAAGCTCTGCCAGTAGCTTTTCGGCAATGGCCGGGCCTTCTTTTTCCTGTAATTTTCCGTTACAGTTTCCGTATTTTTCTTCACACAGATGGATGCCGATATCGTGAGTCAGTGCTGCTGTCTCCAAAATAAATAAGGTCTTGGCATCCACATTCTCCATTTCCGCAATCAGTTTTGCATAGCTGTGTACCTTGCAAAAATGCTGAATGCGCTTTGCATCTCCATGGTAAAGTCCGATCATTGCCATATGTAATTTGTTGATCATTTTATTTTCCTCCTGCCTCCGAAATATCCTACTGAATCTTTGATACAATGCCTTCTTCCGTCAGTGTCTGCAAACATTCCTGTGCATCCTCATCATGCATCATCTGCCACACCTGCTCCATACCGGGTGCCAGCGGCTTCTTCAAAAACTCTTCTCCGGAGATCCAGTAGACCTTTCCCTCCTCGGATGAGATCAATTTTCCTTCATATTCCGACGTTTTATATAAAAAGCCCACATTCTTTATATCCCCTGTCATCCAGTGATAAATGCCGGTCAGTCTTGGATTTTGAATCGTCAGTCCGGTCTCCTCATAGATTTCCCGGATTACCGACTCCCTAAAGGTCTCCCCAGGCTCCACATGCCCGCCGGGAAACGTCGTTCCCGAATAATTCTTCCCAACCTTGTCCAGTGCCACCACATTACCTTCTTTATCATAGACCATACACATATTCATAAAAATTACTTTTTCAATTCCAGCCATTACTCTCACTCATTTCTCTAAGATAAACCTAATATAACATAATCTCGCTATGGCAGCAAATCAAGTTAGTGTAACTTGAAAGTTACGAGCCATGCAAAGTCAAAACAGAAACAGCGATCTGGGAGCTTACTCACAAGTCGCTGTTTTTGTTTTTGACTTTATACTGTGCGTCCAACGGACACACTCGACAGCCCTCAATGAAATAAATGTGGAGCGCCCTTTGCGACACATTTATGAATTGGGTGCATGGCTCGTAACGTAGGGGCGCCGTAGACAGGACAAATTCCGCCTGTGCCCATTTTTCCGCCGCAACGTGGGCACAGGGGACAGGGGCAAGCTTCTCTGTACCCTTCTTCCGCCGCAGTATGGGCACAGATGACAGGAGCAAGCTTCTCTGTGCCCTTCTTCCGTCGCAGCGTGGGCACAGGTGACAGGGGCAAGCTTCTCTGTACCCTTCTTCCGCCGCAGCGTGGGCACAGGGGACAGGAACAAACTTCTCTGTACCCTTCTTCCGCCTCAACGTGGGCACAGGAGATAGAATCAAGCTTCTCTGTACCCATTCTTCCGCCTCAACGTGAATAGTTTATGGGTATGAGAAGCTTGTTTTGTTGCTGATACCCACACTATGAAAAGTTTGTGGGTATGAGAAGCTTGTTTCGTTGCTGATACCCACACTATGAAAAGTTTGAGGGTATGAGAAGCTTGTTTCGTTGCTGATACCCACGCTGTGGAAAGTTTGTGGGTATGAGAAGCTTGTTTTGTTGCTGATACCCACACTATGAAAAGTTTGTGGG
>OGUC01000318.1_pt1 | contig 31176 bp, 17 predicted proteins | sample 1573701 | NCBI WGS metagenome assembly OGUC01 (sample SAMEA2582017, study PRJEB24529) | metagenome | biome: Human gut stool | place: China | collected 2011
CCATCTACGGCACAGTTGAGAGATTGGAGCAGAAAGTCGATGAACTTTCTGCCTCCACAAAGAACGCAGGAGCGGAAACCGTTCCTGCAAGTAATGACATAACCAAGTTGGATAAGTCAATCAATGCGATGTTTATCAAAGAAGAGGAAGTCAGAGGTAAAATATCCAAATTAAGAGATGCCATTATCGTTTTTGCTGACCTTATTAAGGTTGAACTTGGCAAAAATGAGCAGCGAAGCAAGTTCTTGGTTGATGCTGTCAAGCAGATGAAACAAGAGCATACTGTCACCTCAAAGGCATTGCAAGATAAACTTGAATTGATGAACAAATCACCTCAAAAGAAGGTTGTAACCCATCACTTCGAGCCAACCTCAAAGAATGTTCTTCTTTTCATTGGTGGCTTGGCTCTATCCCTTGTCATTTCCATTGGGGCAATCTCACCCAATGGCGAGATTACCAAGATTGGGAGGAGGCAGACTTGAAATATAGGGCATTGAAGATGGTGCTTTCTACTGATGACCCAAACATTCACTACATTGAAAAGTACTTCTCTATATGTCGAGACGAAAATGTTATAAATAATGTGAGGAATCGTGTTGCTGCTTACGAGGATTCTGTTCGCCACCATTATAAAATGATAGAAATGGCAACATACAAGGATAGTCTTACCAATTGCAAATTACTTGAAATTGAAGGTAAGAATATGCCTTGAAAAGCCAAATAAAGGACTTTTTCTTTATGTAACACAATTTTAATATTTCCGCAAATACGCTGTGATTTTTATATAGTACCTTTGCAACGTCATGATTCCTTATATACTGAGGATTGATAAGAATATAATAGATTAAGCAATAAAAAAAATAATTATACAATGAATAATAAGGGGATTTTAACAACGGCCTTGTGCCTATCTGTAATGACCTCGACGATGGCACAGAATATCATGGGAAAAGTAGTGGACACCAAGGGTGAGCCTTTGGCTTTCGCCAATGTGGTGCTCCTAAATCGGCAAGACTCCGCGTTCGTCAAGGGAGCGGTGAGTGGAGAGGATGGTAGCTTCTCAATAGACTCCGTCTGCAATGGCGGAATCATCAAGGTAACATCCGTGGGCTACAAAACCATCTGCAAGGATTGCGAGGGTGAAAATGTGGGTGTCATCAAGATGGAAGAGGACAGCAAGATGCTCGGTGAAGTTGTGGTGAAATCATCACGCCCTGTTATTGCCATCAAGGGCAATGCCTTGGTTACTACTGTAGTTAATTCTCAACTGTCTCATGCAGGCACGGCAAATGACGTATTGCGCCAAGTGCCAATGGTCACAGGAAGAGATGGCAACTTCGAAGTGTTTGGCAAGGGTGTGCCACTCATCTATATCAATGGGCATGTCGTACAAGACAAGAATGAACTAGCACAACTCAACTCACAAGACATCAAGAATGTGGAAATTATCACCAATCCTGGTGCAAAGTATGATGCTTCCGTAAAGTCAGTCATCCGCATTCGTACCAAGCCATCGCGAGGCGAAGGCTTTGGTGGAACCCTTCGTGCCCAAAATGGTTTCCGACACTATTTTTCAAGCATGGAACAAGCAAACTTGAAATATCGCAAAGGTGGTTTGGAGGTATTCACCAATCTTAATTATTATACCGGCCAATTCTATAGTTATGGAGTCACAAATATGGAAACGAAAGCTTCTACCAATTGGCTTCAAAACATAGAAAGCATCGGTCGTATGCGAAACAATGAGTTCTTCGGCAAGTTTGGATTGTCATGGATGCTCAACGAACATCATTCCATCGGTGCTTATTATGTGAATGGAGCTGGATTGCAAAAGGAATATCCTGATTATAAGTCCATTTCGTATGACGATGGAACACTGAAAGACGAGGTTTCCACAATAGGACTCAACAGGACACATGCCGTTCCAAAGCATCATGCCAACATCTATTACAATGGAGAAGTGGGAAAACTTGGCGTTGACTTCAACATGGATTACATGTGGAGGAAAAAGCGCAAGACTTCCAATCTGTCGGAGAAAAACATAAACAATGAGAACAATTCGGTTACATCCAATGGTATCGGACACTCACGAATGTTTGCCGAGAAACTGGTGTTGAGCTATCCCTTGTGGAAAGGACAAATAGAGGTTGGAAATGAATACACCGCCTCACAGACTTTGAATGATTTCAACACCAACATGGCGACTATTGGAAATAGCAACACCAAGAGCAATGAGAAGAACATGGCAGGTTTCCTCTCCATAGGTCAGCAATACGGAAAGGTTGCTGTAGAGGCAGGACTTCGTTACGAGCATGTCAACTTCAAATACACAGAAAATGGACAACTCAAAGAAGACCAAAGCAAGACTTACAACAACGTGTTCCCTTCTTTGGCTATTTCTACAGAGATTGGAAAAACGCAATTATCATTGAGCTACACAAGCAAGACTCAACGTCCATCATACGATGACCTTGACGGAACAGTCAGCTATGTCAATCGCTTGACCTTGGAAAGTGGAAATCCTTACCTATCTCCTATGAAGATTCATTCTGTGGAGTTGATGGGTGCATGGAAGCAATTCTTTGCAAAGGTTTCATACGAACATAGGAAGGATGCCTTTATCCAGACTACGAAATCTTATGGCGAGGATGGAGAGGTAAAGTTGCTGACCATGGAGAATACTCCAAAGATAGATGAACTACAAGCATTTGTTGGCGCACAATTTAAGGTTGGCAGTTGGGAACCTAAAGTGAATGCAGGCATCATCAAACAGTGGTTCACTGGCGAATATATGGGTGAACGCAAATCCTTCAGCAATCCTTTGGGAATCGTGCAGTTCCAGAATGCCATCCATCTGCCTGGCGACATTTGGATGAATATCGATATGGAATGGAACAGTCGTGGCAACAAGGACAACATGAAGTTCAGTTCTTCCTCATACCTGAATGCCAAACTTTACAAGGCTTTTGGGAAAGACCATTTTTCCGTGTCGCTTGAAGCCAATGACATCTTCAACAAGAGCTACCGTAATGTAACATTCTACAACAAGGATGTTACACTTTGGCAAAACATGACGACTGATAGCCGTGCCTTGCTCTTGACATTGCAATATAACTTCAATACAACAAGAAACCGATATAAAGGTAAGGGTGCTGGCAATGAAGAATTGAGTCGTTTCTAAAAATTAAAAGAGGTATCCGAAAATCTTTAAAAGAGTAGGAGTATGATTTAATTTTTATACATTATGGAAACAAACAACGATTTGTTGAAGCTCTCAGAAAAAATGGGGCTTCGTGGATTAGAGGACGAGTGCATTGTCCTTGAGGATGAACGTGCTGATGACATTTATGGCGGCAAGTTTGTCTGTGGCAGTTACAACAACTGTTCATTTGGCAATTGTGCCTAAAATGGTACATTAGTATGTTTTTGAGAGTTGGCCTTTTGTGCCTTGTGACATAAAAAGTCAACTCTCGTTTTTTACAAACGAATAGAAATGAATTACATATTATCAAAATACACTTTTGCAGTTTCTAAACGCACTTCTAGTGGTCAGGAAATTTGTTTACTGTTTTCTGGACGAACAGGCAAAAATATTTTAGTCTCTAAAAAAGTTTTTTCTATAGTTGAGAATGGAAAATTTACCACTCTTCAGCCAAAAGTATTGGAAATTTTAATATCAGAGAAAGTTCTAGTTCCAAGCACAGAAGATGAATTGGATGAAATCAACAAGGAAAATAAAGTGCGATTATCAAAAAAATCCACTGATCGATTGTATGTGTCAATCCAGCCAACAGCCGCTTGTCAACTTGCTTGCGACTATTGCGGACAAGCTCATTCTCGCAAGTTTTTAACGGATAGCTTGATAGAGCAAATAGTTTGTCGCATCAAGCAAAAAATATCCCTAAAAGATACAAAGTCGTTAGAGATAGGATGGTTTGGTGGTGAGCCATTGATGGCTTTTTCCAAGATGAAAAAGTTAAATGAACAATTGAAAGATATTGCAATTAGTCGTAACCTAAAATATACAGGACATATAACAACTAATGGTTACGCATTGTCTCCTTCTATATACAAAATGCTGAAGGAAGAATTCAATGTGTATCGTATAGAAATTACTCTTGATGGTAGCAAGGAATTTCATGACAAAAGAAGAGTAACGACAAGCGGAATTGGTTCTTTCGATATCATCTTCAACAATTTAAAGGCAATCACTCAATCCCCTTTCTATGATAAAAATACATGTGTGATTAGCATTAGATGCAATGTAGATGAAAGAAATATTGAAGGGGTTATGCCTTTGTTGGAAATGCTATATAAGCATAATATGCAGGATAAGATTATTTTCTATACAACCCCTGTTGTCTCATGGTCTAATAATGGAGCAGGTAGTATGCTAGGACATAAATTGTTAGGAAAGTTGTCTTCAAAACATATAGACTATATGATAAATCATAATTTCAAGGTTACAATTCTTCCGAAAAGAGTTGCTCCTTACCAATGTATAGGAACAGACAATGATGCAGAAATGTATGATGCTGATGGAAATATTCTGGATTGTTCAGAAACCTCTTATTCCGAGTATTATAAGTCCAAAGGTTTTGTTTTGGGAAATGTAGAACAAAAAATAATAGTTCCGAATAAACGTAGCTGTTTGCATGATGTTCCTCAAATGTTACTTGAAAAACGAGTACATCCTTGCAACAACTGTAAGTTTTACCCTCTTTGCGGAGGTCTATGTCCACTTGGCTTATTGGAAAAAGAACCACGATGTCCTTCTTTCATATACAATATTGAAGATAGGATATATTTGGATTATCTAGCAAAAATAAAGAAATAAAAAGATGAATATTATTCAATCATTTTTCAACAAACGTATAACACCCCAAAATTTAAATTATAGAGGGGGCTACTTATCTTCATTTGTATTTTGGTTATCAATTGCATATAGTTGTTTACTTCTCAAGCGTAATAACCCTACATTACGCTTGTTGTTTTATGGTAATGAAACAATTGTTCACATCTTGAAGGATTTGTTTAAGTTGCCATATGACAAATATTATATTTGTGATTACAACGGTGATTACAATGAATGGTTTTATTGTTGGCCCAAGATTTTAACTTATCAAAGACAAAAAGAGCCATTTATACATATAGATTCCGATATTTTTATGTGGACTCCAATACCTGAAGCTTTATTGAAAGCTCCATTGGTGGCTCAACATAAAGAAAGAGACTCTAACTTTTATAGAGAAGTATTCAATGAAATAAAAAAGGATAATATCCAACTGCCACAGTACATAATGCAACATTGTATTGGGGACAAATATATTTCCTCATTTAATGCAGGGATTATTGGTGGAAATGACCTATTGTTCTTGCAGCGATATATTAATAATATAATAAATTTTGTTTCAAAGAATAAAGGTAATTTAGACAAAGCTTCTCGCAAATTTTTATACAATGTAGTTTTTGAACAGTGGTTATATTATGGAATGACCACTTTTGAGCATAAAGAGGTGTGTACATACTATAAAAAAGTAATTACAGATTTTGACATGCAAGATGCTACTGTTCCGACACAAACTGTTTCTGGCACACCTTTGAAATATATGCATGTTATGGAATACAAAGATAATATTCGTTGCAATAGGTTTATTGTTTATAATATGTTAAATGATTTCCCTAAGGAATACAAGCAAATTCTTACAGCTTGTGCCGAGATAGGAATAGATTGCCCAATATTTAGTAGTGACTTGGTATCAAAGAAATCTTTAAGATTGGAAAAACTTAAAAGTTTAACAAACTTGACAAAGTTGGAATCTGAGGAATTAAATGCATACGAAACTTTAAAGGAAAACTACAAAAATAGTTTTCTAAAAAACAGAAAAGAGCTTATCAAGATACAGCAGCACCAAATACAAATGGTAAAAATGCTTCAAAATTCGTTAATATCTGATGAGCATAAAATAGAAATGGAATTGTCTCATACTTTAAAATTTATTGAATGCAAAGAATCCCTGCTTGATTTGCTTGTATTTAAGTCTAAGCATCATAAAGCATCCAAGTGCATTCTATGGGTTTACAACCCTATATTGAACAAAGTAGATGAGTTTGTTTGGTCTTATAAGAAAGTGCAATTTCTTAAAGAACTTCTTAGAGAAGAAAATGCAAACTTACTTCTGCTTCAAGCATATGGTAAAGCATTAGAAATAGATTCTGATTTAAACACTTTTATAAGACAATGCGTTTTTGACGGAATTATAAATATTGAAAAAAAATGAAAATAGTCCAGACATATTATAGTTATGCTGATAACAAAAATCCGATTTATGATACTGCAGGTTTTCTTACTGCTGACATGAATTGGAAAAGCATGGCTGTCAGCTGCCTTCTTCTCAAAAAACATTACGGAAGCGTCACCTTATATTGCAACGGTAGTGTAAAAGAGATTGTAAGCGAATTGAAAATTCCTTATGATGAGATTGTTGTGATTCCAGATTTTATGCAAGAGTACAAAGGTTGTAACCTTTGGGCTTTGCCTAAGATATATACATATTCTCAACAAAAAACTCCCTTTTTGCATGTTGATTGCGATTGGTTTATGTTCGATAGACTCTCAACACAAATAGAGAAGTCTGATGTCATAGGACAAAATATAGAGTACGACGACCAATATTATAACAAAAGAACATTTGAAAAAATGTTGAGCTATGGTTGTGAATTTCCTTTATGGATAAAAGACATTGCAGAGTCTAGTTCTATTCTTAGAGTTATAAACGCAGGAGTTTTAGGAGGACAAGACATTTCTTTCATCCAAGAGTATGTTGAGCTTATAAAGAAATTTATACATGCCAATGTTGATACATTGCGAAAAATCAATGACGGATTTGTCAATTCTATCTATGAGCAGTTGTTCTTGTACATTCTTTCCCAAAAACATAGGAAAGAAATAGGTCTCTGCACTGTTGGCGACAAACTTAGTACAAAATTCGATTGGCTTCCTATGGATTTTTCATGTTCTCCAAAGACAGGTTACATGCATATGCTTGCAGGAATTAAACGACAGTTCAAATCATATGTGTTTGTTTCGCAATACTTGCATTACATAAATCCGACAGTAAGTAATCATATTACAAAATACTGTTATGAACACAATATCTCACCATTGATAAATTTTCCAGAGCTTGGAATTTTCTTAGAGAAGAGTAAGTCTATGCAACAATTAGCAAAGGAAAATAACAATGAGTCTAAAGTACATGAAATATCAACCGCTTATGATGAGATTAATATAAAATTATCAAAGGATATACTTGAAATATTTCAGGAACAAAGTAAATGCAGAGACTTATTATGGAGCAATATTTCTCTTTTGGAGAAAAAGGTAATGATTAATCCAAAGTGTAAAATCATAAGTATTTCACATGAAGATATAATTCGTAATGTACTCCATCTAGATGATAATATTTTAAGAAAAGTGACGAATATAAAAGACCTCGCTGTTGTCATAACACCAGATGCAACATTGGGACAGCCCCAAAAGCTCTTATTAGCAGGTGTCAAAATGCAAATTATATGGTATTTGCAAAATGTAAAAAATGCAACCTTTAAAGAAATTAAAAACTGCTTAGAGGTAAAGCAACAAGGTGAAGGCATAAGCAAAAAACTATATGAGAAAGATGTAGATAGGGTATTTCGCTCACTTGTTTACAGTAATATTTTAGTTTTTTCATAGACATAGTAAGAATATAAAATTTGATGAATAATTTTAAGGTAGAACGACAACATGATAGTATGCAATGTGGCATAGCATGTTTACAAATGATATGTAACTATTATGGCAAAGAATATTCCCTTGATTCCTTGTCAAAAATATGTTTTGCTACAACGGAAGGAGTTTCTATGCTTGGAATCAGCGAAACTGCTACAAGTTTGGGCTTTCATGTAGTAAATGTTAAGTGTACAGTTAAAACTTTAACAGAGGTTTCTCTACCAAGTATCCTTCATTGGAATCAAAATCATTTTGTAGTCTTATATAGAGTAAAAAATGAGAATAAGTTCTACATTGCCGACCCAGGAAAAGGATTGGTGACTTATAGTCTTGAAGAGTTCAAAAAACATTGGATTAGTACAAACTCTAATGGACAGGACAAAGGCATAGCTATGTTTTTGGAAACTACTCCCACTTTTTTTACCCATCAGATGGAAGACAAAAAGAAAATCAGCGGGAAGAGATCTTTTCACTTTCTTTTTGGGTATGTGAAGAAATACCGCAAGTATTTCGGACAAGTCATCTTGGGCTTGATAGTCGGAAGTCTTTCGCAGCTTGTCCTTCCATTCCTTACACAATCAATCGTGGACGTTGGTATTAAAAATCAAGACATCGGCTTTGTTTGGCTTATCCTGTTGGGACAATTGATGCTAACCATCAGTAGAACGGCAATCGACTTTATCCGTAGGTGGTTGTTACTCCACATTTCCTTACGTATCAACATCTCTTTAGTAAGCGACTTTTTTATCAAGCTCTTGAAGCTACCGATGTCTTTCTTTGATACGAAACTCATGGGGGATTTGATGCAGAGAATGAATGACCATAGTCGTGTGAACAACTTCCTTACACAGCAGACGCTCAACATCACCTTTGCCATGCTTACTTTCGTGGTGTTCTCGGTGGTGTTGTTCTTCTACAATAAGTTGGTGTTTGCTATCTTCTTGTTGGGAAGCATCCTCTATGGTGCATGGATGACTTTGTTCTTGAAGCGAAGGAAGTTGCTTGATTACGAATTGTTTGAGCAACAAGCCATCAACAACAACAAGACTTATGAGTTTATAACAACCATACAGGAGAGCAAGTTGCAGGATTGTGAGCAGCGTAGACGGTGGGAATGGGAGGACACGCAAGCAGACTTGTTTGGAGTGCAGATGAAATCACTCAAACTCCAACAGACACAGGAGGCAGGAAGCATCTTTATTAACGAGGTGAAGAACATCATCATTACGGTAGTCGCTGCAACCGCCGTGATTCATGGGCAAATGACACTCGGTATGATGCTTGCCGTGCAATACATCATCGGACAGCTCAACTCACCTGTAGAGCAACTGATGAACTTCTTCTATTCTCTGCAAGATGTGAAGATTAGCTTGGAGCGAATCAACGAGATTCACCAGATGGATGATGAGAATGGAAAGGAAGGCTTGCTAACTTCTATTGAAGATAAGAATGAGGGCATTGACATCAAGAACATCATGTTCAAGTACGACCCACATGCTTTGCGCAAGACCATAGATGATGTGAGCATTCACATTCCGCAAGGTAAGGTAACAGCCATCGTTGGCGCATCTGGCAGTGGAAAGACCACCCTCATCCGTTTGATGCTTGGTTATTATCCCGTCTTGGAGGGACAAATCAACATAGGCAATACTGACATCAACAAGCTCAACAAGAAATGGTGGCGCAGACAATGTGGCGTTGTGATGCAGGAAGGTGTCATCTTCTCGGAGAGTATCGCACGAAACATTGCTGTTGATGATGGTGACATAGACAAGGAACGGTTGCTAAAAGCAGCCGAAATAGCTTGCATCAAGGATTACGTGATGGTTTTGCCTCTGAAGTTCAACACCAAGATTGGGCGTGATGGCGTGGGACTGAGCCAGGGACAGAAACAACGCATCTTGATAGCAAGGGCGGTGTATAAGAATCCCGACTACATCTTCCTTGACGAGGCGACCAACTCGCTCGATGCCAACAATGAGAGAAGCATCGTAGAGAACTTGGATAAGTTCTACAAAGGAAAGACGGTTGTGATTGTGGCTCATCGCCTAAGCACTGTGAAGAATGCCGACCAAATCGTGGTCATAGACCAAGGAAAGGTGGTTGAGATAGGCAACCATGAGTCTTTGACCGCCAAGCGAGGGGCATACTATAATCTTGTGAAGAATCAGTTGGAATTGGGAAACTAAAAAGCGTTTGATATGGAACAAAAAGAATCAGATAATATCGAGTTGAGAAGCGAGAAGGTGAGGAACGTGATAGGCAAGGTTCCTCCTCGCCTCGTCAGCTTGGGAACGGTTGTCATTACGATAATAGTCCTCGCCCTCGCAGTTGCTTTCTACAAGATACCTTATCCTATATCCATAGAGGCTAATGGTGAGGTCGTCAATCAAAGAACGATGCAGGTGTTTGTACCATACAAGTATTTGTATCTTTTCGATGAGCCAAGGACGGCTCATGTTTCTTTTGAGGGCAACGACAATACATCTTATAACTGCAACATTGTAAGCCATAAAGTCAAGCTCATACATAGGGAAGATGGCAACTATTTTATGGCAATAGCCACAATGAGCACACAGGGGCAAAATACTCCTATACTGCAAAAGTATATGAAAGCTGATGTGAGAATCATCGTCAGCAATAAAACGTTATGGCAGCAGGTTTTCGGATAAGCTATGTCCGAATACAGCTGTTTGTTTTTGGATGCATATTGTGTTGCTAAGCATCAGATTTTACAAAAAAAGTTCTAAATTCCATAAATTTCTCCTAGCGAATTATGGGATATTTAGAAAATTGTCGTATCTTTGTCCCCGAATTAAGGCGTTCTTTGCATATTGCAAAATACAGAAACGAGCAGAAGTCCGCTCGTTTCCATATTGTTACCTATATAATATAGGCAAACGCCCAACTTCTTGATTTTCAATCAAAGTCCAAATTAGAGCGAGTTAGGATTCTTAACTTTTTAGCCCATTTTCTATCTTTTTTACGCCTAAACGGCTCAAAACAGAGACTTTTAAATCTTCTTCTTATAGCAGCGATGACGGCGATGCTGTTCGCTCTCCAGATACTGCCACTGGCTCTGAACACCGGTATTGGTCTCCATCTGCGGCATTGCCTCAGCCCATTTAAAGCCATAACGGCGATACTGCTCTATCAGATCGGCAAAAATAAGCGCGTTGGCTCCCTTTTTGCGATATTCCGGAAGAACACCAATCAAGAGCAAATCTACCGTATCCGTCTTGTGCCACTTCAGAACCTTCAGCACCTTCAGCCAACCCGTAGGGAAAAGCTTGCCATTGCCTATCTCGCGCAGCGCATCGGTAAACGAAGGGAAGGAAACACCAAAGGCTACCAGTTTGTTACCAGCGTTGCCATCCACCACACCCGTTACCAGGTTCAAGTCAGCCTTCTTGATATAAGAGTTTATATATTCATCTATCTGCTTCTCCGTAAGCTGCTGGAAATCATAGAGATTCTTGTAAGTCTCGTTCACGATTTCGAACACCTTCCTGCCCATTCCTCCCGAGGTCAGTTCCCGGCGGGTGAACTTATGAACATGCAGATTATATCGGCTCTCTATCATCTGGGCAGTCTTGGCAAACTTAGCCGGCGTCTCCTTCGGAACCCTGATGCGGTACTCCAGCCAGTCGTTATCCTTCTCATAGAGCGGATAACTCTCCAGATGCGTCTTATAATAAGGATAATTGTAATTGATATACATCGTAGACTTCCGGTCGAAGCCCTCGATGAGCAAGCCTTCACGGTCCATATCCGTAAATCCGAGCGGACCTACGCATTCGTTCATTCCCCTGCTCTTGCCCCAGTTTTCTACCGCACGCAACAAGGCACAGGAAACCGCAACATTATCCACGAAATCGAACCAGCCGAAGCGAACCTGCTTCTTGTTCCAATGTGCGTTGGCACGATGGTTGATAATGGCAGCAATTCTACCTACGATACGAGCCTCGCTGTCAACCGCCAGGAAGTATTGAGCCTCGCAGAATTCGAAGGCAGGATTCTTCTTCGGGTCCAGCGTATTCATCTCGTCGAAACGCAAAAAAGGAATGGCAAACTTATGGCCTCTGTAGAGATCATAATGAAACTGAATGAAGGTTTTCAGCCCTTTTTTTGTCGTTATCGGTATGATTCTTATCTCATCATTCATTAGTATATTGTTTTATGTATATATATTCAATTGCAGTGCAAAAATACAATAAATTTATGAATAATGCAACTCTTTTCTTATAAATTTATAAAAGTTGGTTCATAATTGTCCAACTTTGTGGATATTTATGTACCTTTGCAGGTTGAAATGCCTCAAAGAGCATCATAAAGTTATGAAGAAAGAGAAAAGAGACAACTATACATTCCTCACTCATGCCCCTGTGCATCATGTGATTTTCACGATGGCCATACCAACGATTATCAGTATGCTGTCGACAAGCATGTACAACCTCGCCGACACCTATTTCGTGGGCTGCATCAACACGCAGAGTGTGGCAGCGGTAGGCGTTTCCTTTGCAGCAATGGCTGTGATTCAGGCGATTGGTTTCTTCTTTGGCCATGGTGCAGGCAATTATGTTTCGCGACAGTTGGGCGCCAAACATACGGAAGAGGCACAGAAGATGGCAGCCACGGGCTTTGTGCTGAGTTTTCTTACCGGTCTCCTCATCGCCATTCTGGGTCATGTGTTCCTCACACCGCTCTGTCTTCTGATGGGTTCTACGCCCACCATTCTTCCTTATACAGAGCGCTATCTGGGCATAATCCTGCTGGGTGCTCCCTTTATGACCACCTCGCTTACGCTGAATAACCTGATGCGCTTCCAGGGCAATACGATGTATGCGATGAAAGGCATCATGTCGGGTGTGCTGCTCAATCTGATTCTGGCTCCTCTGTTCATTCTCTACTTCCAGCTGGGCATTACCGGAGCCGCCGTAGCCACCCTCATCAGCCAGTGTTTCGGCTGCGCCATGCTCTTCAGGATGACGCATAAAGGCGAGAACATCCGCATCCGTCTCAGCAATTTCACCCCTACCCGCGCCTTTGCCAAGGAGATTATCTTCGGCGGAACCCCTTCGCTGTCAAGACAGGGACTGGGAAGTATAGCTACGCTGATGCTCAATGTGGCAGCAGGTGCGTTTGGCGATGCAGCCATTGCGGGCATGAGCATCGTTACCCGCATCTCCTTCTTCACCTATGCGATGGTCATCGGTCTGGGACAGGGATTCCAGCCGCTCTGCGGATTCTGCTACGGTGCCAAACTCTATGGGCGCGTAAAGGAAGCCTTCTTTTTCTGCATCAAATGCGGCACGGTTTTCCTCAGCGTCTGTGCCATTCTCGGCTTCATCTTCTCAACTTCCATCATCAGTATCTTCCGCGATGATGCAGCAGTTGTAGCCGTAGGTTCGGCAGCTTTGAGATGGCAGGTGCTCAGTTTTCCGCTCATAGCCAGCATCGTGCTCACCAACATGCTGATGCAGACCATCCGCAAACCGGTGAGAGCCAACATCGTAGCGGCAGCACGCAGCGGACTTTTCTTCATTCCGCTCATCTTCATCCTGCCCTATTTCTTCGGACTGCTGGGCGTGCAGATGTGTCAGATGTGGGCAGATTGCTGCTCGTTTGCCGTTGCGGTTCCGATAGCCTGGAGCGCTTTCAGGGATATGAGAAGAGAGCAGATGGAACTCGGGGAAAAACACTAGAATAAAAGAAAATACTTGAGATAAGAGAAATGAAGAAGACTTATTACATAGGATTGGACGTTGGCTCTACGACAGCCAAAATAGCCGTTATCGACAGCGATAATCGGGTAATTTACTCAAAATACGAACGCCACAACGCTCGTGTCAACGAACTTGTGTCACAATATTTCGATGAGATTTTAGCCCTTGTGGGCGATGCAGAGGCAAGAATCTGCGTAACGGGAAGCGTAGGAATGGCTACTGCCGAACAGCTCCAGGCGGAGTTTGTACAGGAGGTGGTGGCTGCATCAGTCTATGCCCGTACTGCCCATCCTGAGGCGAAGGCGCTCATCGATATTGGTGGCGAGGATGCGAAGGTTATCTTCTTCAAGAAAAACGGAAATATGGAACTGCGCATGAACGGCAACTGTGCCGGCGGAACGGGCGCTTTCATCGACCAGATGAGTGTGCTGATGGGCGTAGAGAACCAGAAGATGAGCGAGTTGGCGATGAAGGCAGAGCACGTTTATCCGATGGCTGCCCGCTGCGGCGTATTCGCCAAGACCGACATCCAGAACCTGATGGCGCGCAATCTGCCCGAAGCCGATATTGCAGCCAGCATCTTCCATTCCATCGCCGTACAGACGGTGGTAACGCTTTCTCACGGCATCAGTTTCGAGGCTCCTATCCTGCTCTGCGGCGGTCCGCTTACCTTTCTTCCGGCTCTCCGCAAGGCTTTCTGCGATTATCTCCATCTCTCTCCAAACGATTTCATCGTATCCGGAAACAGCAATCTCATTCCGGCTCTGGGCTGTGCTTACCGGGCTAAATCAGCAGATTCTGCAGCCTCAGTATCTATTCTCAGAAGTCGGATGAAGAAAGAAATACAAACGGAATGGACCAGCAGCCTGCTGCCCCTGTTCAAGAATGAGAAAGAGCACCAGGAATGGCTCAAATCCAAGGCGAAATTCGCTACGGAAACCAAACCGCTGAATAAAGGAAAACAGCAGGTTGTGATTGGTATTGACTCGGGCTCTACTACGACGAAGATTGTTGCGGTAAGGGTGAATACGGAGACGCCTACGGGAGATATTGTCTTTACCAATTACCGCCTGAACCTGGGAAATCCGATCAAGGCGGTAGCGGATGGACTGAACACCCTGAAGCAGGAAGCTGCATTGCGAGGCGCTGAACTGGAAATCGTAGGTTCCTGCTCTACAGGTTACGGCGAAGAACTCATCAAGGCGGCTTTCGGCCTCGACAGCGGCATCATCGAAACAATGGCGCACGAAAGAGCTGCTGCCTCACTCATGCCTGACGTGAGTTTTATCCTGGACATCGGCGGACAGGACATGAAGGCTATCTTCGTTGAGAAAGGGGCTGTGGTGCGCATGGAACTCAACGAGGCGTGCAGTTCGGGCTGCGGAACATTCATCCAGACCTTTGCCAACAACATGGGTTATTCTGTAGGCGATTTTGCCCAACTCGCCTGCCAGTCGAAGGCTCCCTGCGACCTGGGAACCCGCTGCACCGTCTTCATGAACTCAAAGGTGAAGCAGGTGCTCAGAGAGGGCGCATCTGTAGCTGATATTTCTGCCGGAATCTCTTATTCGGTCATCAAGAACTGTCTTTATAAGGTATTGAAACTCCATGGTAATGAGAACCTTGGAGGCAAAATCGTTGTACAGGGTGGTACGATGAGAAACGATGCGGTGGTAAGAGCATTTGAGTTGCTCACCCATACCGAAGTGGCACGAAGCAACATGCCTGAACTGATGGGCGCCTACGGCTGTGCCCTTCATGCGGCGGCAGATTATAAACATCGCACTTCTGCAGAAGATTCGCACCCTGCCTCATCAAGAACCATCGATGAGCTGCAGAATCTGGCTCATTATGAAACCAAACAGCTGCAATGCAAAGGCTGCGAAAACCATTGTTATGTTTCCCGCTACACCTTTGCCGGCGGCAACCGATTCTACTCCGGAAACAAGTGCGAGCGTGTGTTCAACAACAAGGGAGCAAACGGGATAAAAGGCAAAAATATTTACGAATACAAATACAGCTTACTGTTTGATAGAGAGGCAGTTAACCCACTTGACGTTGTAAAACACAACGTCAAAGTAGGCATTCCTCGCATCCTCAACATGTACGAGGAATATCCGTTCTGGAATGCGCTGCTCCGGGCTGCCGGATTGGGCGTGATTCTCTCTTCCGATTCCACATTCAGCCAGTATGAAGGAGCCTTGAATACGGTGATGAGCGACAATATCTGCTTCCCGGCTAAACTGGCTCACAGTCATCTGAAGGAACTCAACGAGAACCCGAAGGTTGACCGCATCCTCATGCCATACGTGGTTTATGAGCATAATGACGACCCGAAGAATACGCTGAACAGCTTCAACTGTCCAGTCGTTTCGGGCTACAGCGATGTCATCAAGTCGGTCATCAATCTGAAGAAACCAATCGATACGCCCGTCATCAACTTTGCCCAGCCTAAGGCGCTGGAAAAACAGATTACCGATTATCTCAAGCAACTGGGAGTAAGCAAGAAGACTGCCCGTAAAGCGCTGAGAGAGGCCCTCTATGCTCAGGCAGTATATGCAGCTGAGATTAAGAAACAGGGCTGGGAGATTCTGAAGCCGAACAAGGGACTTACGATTCTGCTGGCGGGCCGTCCTTATCATACTGACCCGCTGATTCAGCACAAGCTGAGCGAGATGATAGCCAATCTGGGAGTCAACGTCATCAGCGAAGACATCGCCCGGGGCAATCTCTTTGCAGATTTCAAAGACTTCAATCTGGAGAACCTGGCGGCAGAAAGAAATGAGGCAGCATTAGCCAGCCAAGACAACAACGAAGCATACAACTGTCAGCCAGAGACTTATCTCGTGAAGCAATGGGCGTATATGAACCGCATTCTGAAGGCAGCGCAATGGGCAGCCGAACAGGGCGATGAGGTTCATTTCGTCCAGATGACTAGCTTCGGCTGCGGTCCTGACAGTTTTATCCAGGACGAGATTCGCGACATCATGAAGCGCCACAACAAGCCGTTCACGCTGCTGAAGATAGATGATGTGAGCAATATCGGCTCACTGAAGCTCCGTGTCCGCTCGCTCATAGAAAGCCTGAAGGGAGTAAAGGAAGTGAAGAGTGAAGAACGAAGAGTGAAAAATTCAACAGCAGAAGAAATTCAACATTCAACACTCAACATTCAACATTTACAACAGACCAAGGTATTCACCAAGCAGGATATTCATCGCAAGATTCTCGCTCCTTTCATGACCGAATACCTCACCCCTATCATTCCGCCTATCCTGAAACTGATAGGCTATGATGTAGAGGTTCTTCCGATGAGCGATGAGGTGAGCGCCGAACTCGGCTTGAAGTTTGCCAACAACGAAGTCTGCTATCCGGCAACACTCATCGTCGGCGACATCATCAAAGCCTTGAAATCAGGCAGATACGACCTGAATAATACGGCAGTAGTGATGAGTCAGACGGGCGGTCAGTGTCGCGCAACCAACTACGCCGGTCTCATCAAGCGTGCGATGATTTCCAATGGATTCCAGGACATTCCGCTGCTCACTCTCGGTGTAACAGCCTCAACAGGCGAAGCATCAGGCTCAACAGACGACAAGCAAGACTACAACGAGCAGGACGGCTTCAATGTGCCTTGGCTGAAATACAGTCAGATTATCGTTACCGCCATTTTCTATGGCGATGCAATCAACGAGATGTACAACGCCTGCATCGTAAGAGAGCGTAAACCGGGCATTGCCAGAGAGTTGCGCGATAAATACATGCAGCTGATAGACGGACCTATCGCCCGCAATTCAGCCAAGGAACTCATCCGACTCCTGGAACAGGCAGCCGAAGAATTCGACCAGATGACCCTCGACAGAACGTTGCCGAAGGTAGGAATCGTAGGCGAAATCTTCCTGAAGTTCAATCCTTTCGCCCACCAGTTCCTGGAGCAGAACATCATATCCCGCGGCATTGAGGTGGTTCCGCCTCTGCTTGCCCCTTTCTTCCTGCAGGAATTTGTGAATGTAGAGATACAGAAACACATGCGGCTGAGTTGCACCAAAGTGCCCGATTTCATCATCAAGGGCGCTTATCAGGCGCTGATAGGCAGAAGATTGCGCCAGGTTAACAAGGCTGCCGGCAAGTTCCGCTACTTCCGTCCGTTCACCAACATCTATGATGATGCGAAGGACGTACAGGGACTGGTTTCGCTCGCAGCCCAGTTTGGCGAAGGCTGGCTTCTGCCTGCCGACATCGTAGGTTACATCCGTGATGGCGTGAACAACATCATCTCGCTCCAGCCTTTCGGATGCATCGCTAACCACGTGATTTCCAAGGGCATCGAGAAACGTCTCCACGACCGTTTCCCAATGCTCAACCTCGTATCGCTCGACTTCGATTCCGGTGTTTCAGAGGTAAACGTCACCAACCGACTGCTCCTCTTTCTGGACAGTATCGCAAAATAAGACAGAGGGTGTGGCATAAACTTTTTCATAGTTTTTAGGCACGGATTACACGGATTACACGGATTTTTCATGAGGCTATAATTGCTTTATTTACATGAGCGGCATAAATCCGTGTAATCCGTGTAATCCGTGCCTTATCTATCCCCTAGGCAAACTACTTATGACACACATCTTCTTTCATCCCCCAAAGAATCACTAAAAAAAATACAAAAAACCGTAGCTATTTCTTTGTCATTCAAGAAAATAATCGTATCTTTGCACTCAAATTTTATTGAGACATTAAGAAAATGAGTAAAGATACATTAACTCATCAGCTGACAGAGACCATCGAGGAGCTTTCGAGCGCCGAATCTTTGAAGGGTCTCTTCCATCAGCATCGAGACGGGAATCCACTTCCTTCGGGCAAGGCGCTCGAAGAAATCATCAGTTTGTCCCGTTCTATCCTCTTTCCGGGATATTTCGGCAATTCTTCGGTAAATATCTCAACCATCAAATATCATATTGGAGTAAGAGTAGAGAAACTCTATGAGATGCTGTCAGAGCAGATTCTCGCCGGTCTCTGCTTCGCCAACGACTGCGAAACGGAAACCCAGGCAGAACTGCAGCACCAGCGCGCCAAGGCAGGCGTGATTGCAGCCAAGGCAATCATGGAATTCCCGAGACTGCGCAAGATTCTGGCTACCGATGTAGAGGCTGCCTACGAGGGCGACCCGGCTGCCATGAGCCACGGAGAAATCATCTCCTGCTACCCGGTCATCAAGGCGATTACCAACTACCGCATCGCCCACGTACTGCACGAACTGGGAGTGCCGCTCATTCCGAGAATGATGACTGAACTGGCGCATTCGGAAACCGGTATTGATATTAACCCGGAGGCTACCATCGGCAAGCACTTCACCATCGACCACGGTACGGGTGTGGTGATTGGAGCTACCTGCATCATCGGCGATAATGTGAAACTCTACCAGGGTGTAACCCTCGGAGCCAAGAGTTTCCCACTCGATAAGGACGGCAACCCTATCAAGGGAATCCCTCGCCACCCTATCCTCGAAAATGATGTCATCGTCTACGCCAATGCCACCATCCTCGGTCGCATCACCATCGGAGAAGGCTGCGTAGTGGGAGCCAACGTATGGGTTACCAAGGATATGAAACCGAAAACAAAGAAATATAAAAAAGAAAAACAAAGTTTATTAGATATAGAATTCAATAATGGAACAGGAATTTGAACTCATTGCCAAGACCTTCATGGGCCTCGAGCCTGTCTTGGCTGAAGAGCTCACCCAGTTGGGTGCCAATAATGTACAGATCGGTCGCCGCATGGTGTCTTTCACAGGCGACAAGGAAATGATGTATCGTGCTAACTTCCAGTTGCACACAGCCATCCGTATCTTAAAGCCTATCAAGCACTTCAAGGCTAGAAGCGCTGAAGAGGTGTATGATCAGATCCAGAAGATCAAGTGGGATGACATCTTAGACGTGAAGAAGACTTTCTCTGTTGACTCAGTAGTCTACTCAGAGGAGTTCCGCAACTCACGCTTCGTAACCTACAAGGTAAAGGATGCGATTGTAGACTGGTTCCGCGAGAAGCAGGGTACACGTCCAAATATCAGCGTATCTAACCCGGATATCCGCCTCAACATCCACATTGCAGAAGACAATGCCACCTTGAGTCTCGATTCGAGTGGTGAGAGTCTGCACCGCCGTGGCTACCGCCAGGAGCAGGTAGAGGCTCCTCTGAACGAGGTTCTCGCTGCAGGTATGATTCTGATGACCGGCTGGAAGGGCGAATGCGATTTCATCGACCCGATGTGTGGTTCAGGTACCATCGCCATCGAAGCTGCCCTCATCGCCCGCAATATCTCTCCAGGTGTATTCCGCAAGGAGTTTGCCTTCGAGAAATGGAACGATTTTGACCAGGATCTCTTCGACATGATCTATAACGACGACTCTCAGGAGCGCGAGTTCGAGCACCATATCTATGGTTACGATGTTGACATGAAGGCTGTAAACACAGCTAACCTCAACGTTCGTGCTGCCGGTCTTAGCAAGGACATCACCATCTCACAGGCTGATTTCAAGGACTTCACCCAGCCAGCAGAGAAGAGCATCATCGTGATGAACCCTCCATACGGTGAGCGCATCTCTACCCCTAACCTCCTGAACACCTACAAGATGATAGGTGAGCGTTTCAAGAAGGCTTTTGCCGGCAACGAGGCTTGGGTATTGAGCTACCGCGAGGAGTGCTTCGAGCAGATTGGTCTGAAACCATCTATCAAGATTCCTGTATTCAACGGAAGCTTGGAGTGCGAATTCCGCAAGTATGTGATGTTCGACGGCAAGATGAAGGACTTCCGTTCTGAAGGCGGTATTGTGAAGACTGAACGCGAGAAGAGCGAGATGGCTCAGAAGCACCGTTTCAAGAAGGAACGTGAATTTAAGAAGCGTGTAAGCGAGGAGACAGAAAACGAGGAGGACGATATCCGTTCTTTCAAGTTCCATACTCACCGTCTGGAAGACTTCGAGAAGAAGCGTGCTGAGTTCCACAAGGGCGGTCGTTCACGTATCGGTGGCGGTCGACGCAATAATGACGACGATGACAAGCGTGGCAGCCGCAGCTTCAAGGACGACCGCAAGGGTGGCCGTGACTTCGGTGGCAAGCGCGACGGAAAGCGTTTCGAGAAAGGCGACAAGCGTGGTGGCTTCAAGGGCGACAAACGTGGTGGCCGTGATTTCGGAGGCAAGCGCGGAGGCAAGAAGAACTTCAGCGTTGACTTCGACGACGAGGATTAAAGAGAGATACTACCCATACGTCGTGTTTCACGACGCATGGGTGGTAAACCCGATAAAGTAAAATAAAGAATATAATGAATCTGAAGAATTCAATTTATAAATTATCTTTTGCTGCTATGATCATGATGGCTATGAATGCAACCGACTTACAGGCTCAGGGCGTGGTTCCTGCTCAGAAAGGCGAGAAAACCTTTACATTGGAAGACCTGAACTTCGGCGGCAACAACTATCGTAACATGGTGGCTAAGAACCGCTGGTGCACCTGGTGGGGCAATGAACTCGTTCGCCAGGATGTGGATGCCTGCTATCTCGTCAACAAGACGACAGGCAAGGAGACCAGACTCTTCGGCATCAATGACATCAACCAGTGGATTGCTCCTACCAAAGACATCAAGGTAAGAGCCCTCTACAATGCTCTCTTCCCTTTTGCAGGCAAGAGCATCGTGATGGTAAGCAATGGCAGCAAGACTTATACCGTAGACTTCAAGAAGCATAAGCTGCTGAGCGAGATGGATTTTGCTGACGGCGAGAACCTCCTGGAGGCGAACGCCCAGCAGAACGCCTTCGCCTATCTGAAGGGCAGCAACCTCTATGTGCGTACCTTCGATGTAACCAGCAACGCCCTGACAAAAGAAAAGAAATCTCACGATTTCCAGCTCTCAAAGGATGGAAGCCGCGAAATTGTTTATGGACAGAGTGTTCACCGCGATGAGTTCGGTATCAGCAAGGGAACCTTCTGGAGTCCGAACGGCGAACTGCTCGCCTTCTATCGCATGGACCAGAGTATGGTAACCGACTATCCGCAGGTCGACATCCCGGAAATTGGTTTCAATCATCCTGAAACACAGAGTTGCATTGCTACTCCTGCACCAGACAAGTATCCGATGACTGGCGAGACATCACACAAGGTAACCGTAGGCGTGTTCGACTGCATGACCGGCAAGACCATCTATCTGAAGGCTGGCGATCCAACCGACCGCTACTTCACCAACATCGCATGGAGTCCGGACAGCAAGACCATCTATATGTTTGAGCTGAACCGCGACCAGAACGACTGCCGTCTGACTGCCTACAATGCAGAAACCGGCGAGAAGACAGGCGAGCTCTATCGCGAAACCGACGAGAAATACGTGGAGCCTTGCCACCCTATCCAGTTCCTGCCTTGGGACAGCAACAGTTTCATCATGCAGAGCCGCAAGAATGGCTACAACCACCTCTATCTTTGTGAAGTGAAGAACGAAGAACGAAAAACGAAGAATTCAAATGCAAAATCTTCATCAGAAAAGCAAGAGAATTCTTCACTCTCCACTCTTCACTCTTCACTTACAATCCGGCAGTTGACTTCCGGCAAATGGGAAGTGATGGAAGTGCTCGGTTTCAACAGCAAGCGCAAGAGTATCATCATCGCATCCAACGAGAAATCGCCTATCCAGAGAAACATCTTTGCCGTAGATACAAAAACCGGCAAACGTACGCTGGTAGATGATTGCGGCAAGGGATGGCACAGCGCCACTTTGAGCGAGAACGGACAGTATGTCTTCGACAACTACTCTACTCCTACCGTTCCTCGCAAGATTGCCCTCGTAAACACCGAGAACGGCAAGCGCACCGCTTACTTCACAGCCGAGAACCCTTGGAAGGGCTACAACGTGCCGGAGTACAGCTGCGGTACCATCAAGGCTGCCGATGGCGAAACAGACCTCTACTGGAGAATGGTGAAGCCGGTAAACTTCGATCCAAACAAGAAGTATCCTACCATTATATATGTATATGGTGGTCCTCATGCCCACAACGTAGATGCCCGCTGGAACTACTCTAGCCGTGGTTGGGAAACCTACATGGCAGAAAAGGGCTATCTGCTCTTCATCCTCGACAACCGTGGAAGCGAGAACCGTGGCAAGGCTTTCGAGCAGGCTACCTTCCGCCAGCTCGGACAGATTGAGATGCAAGACCAGATGAAGGGTGTGGAATATCTGAAGACACTTCCTTACGTAGATGCTGACAAGATTGGCGTTCACGGCTGGAGCTTCGGCGGATTCATGACCATCTCGCTGATGACCAACCACCCTGATGTGTTCAAGGTAGGCGTAGCAGGCGGTCCGGTTATCGACTGGCACTGGTACGAGGTGATGTATGGCGAGCGCTATATGGACACCCCACAGACCAACCCAGAAGGTTACAAGAAGACCTCTCTGCTCTATCAGGCAAAGAACCTGAAGGGCAAGCTGCAGATTATCCAGGGCTTGAACGATGTGACTGTAGTGCCACAGCACTGCCTCACCTTCCTCAAGGCTTGCATCGCAGCAGGCACCCAGCCAGACTTCTTCGTCTATCCTGGCGAGCCTCACAACATGAGAGGTCATCAGAGCACTCATCTGCATGAGCGCATCAGCAATTATTTCTTCGATTATCTCAAGTAAATATCCAGGAGTAAACATCCCCCGAAAAGGGGGAGTTTACTTCTACATCAAATAACAAACAATAACTTACAGCAAATGAAAATTTTATTGTTAGGAGGCGGTGGCCGCGAGCACGCCTTAGCATGGAAAATCGCTCAGAGCGAAAAGTGTGAGAAACTCTTCATCGCTCCTGGTAATGCCGGTACACAGAATGTCGGCGAGAACGTAGATATCAAGGCAGACGACTTTGAGGCGCTCAAGAACTTCACAGTAGAGAATGGCGTTGATATGGTAGTAGTTGGTCCGGAAGACCCATTGGTAAAGGGTGTTTACGATGACTTCAAGAACGATCCTCGCACCCAGAACATCCCTGTCATCGGTCCATCAAAGGCTGGCGCCGTACTGGAAGGCAGCAAGGACTTCGCCAAGAAGTTCATGAAGCGCCACAACATCCCTACTGCCCAGTATGAGACTTTCGACGGCGAGCACGTAGAGGAAGGCTTGAAATTCCTGGAGACACTGAAGGCTCCTTATGTATTGAAGGCTGACGGTTTGTGCGCCGGTAAGGGCGTTCTCATCCTCCCTACCCTGGAAGAGGCTAAGAAAGAGTTCAAGGAGATGCTCGGCGGTATGTTCGGCAACGCTTCTGCACGCGTTGTCATCGAGGAATTCCTCAGTGGCATTGAGTGCTCTGTATTCGTATTGACTGACGGCAAGAACTACAAGATTCTGCCTGAGGCTAAGGATTACAAGCGCATCGGCGAGCACGATACCGGTCTGAACACCGGCGGTATGGGTAGCGTTACCCCTGTACCATTCGCTACCAAGGAGTGGATGCAGAAGGTTGACGAGCGCATCATCCGTCCTACTGTAGAAGGACTTGCTGAGGAGAACATCGACTATAAGGGATTCATCTTCTTCGGTCTGATTAATGTAGAAGGCGAGCCTATGGTAATCGAGTACAACTGCCGTATGGGTGATCCAGAGACAGAGAGCGTGATGCTCCGTCTGAAGAGTGACATCGTGGATCTCTTTGAGGGTGTAGCAGCAGGCGACTTGGACAAGCGCAGCATCGAGTTTGATGAGCGTGCAGCAGTCTGCGTAATGCTCGTAAGCGGCGGTTATCCAGAGGCTTACAAGAAGGGTTATCCTATCCAGGGCATCGACGATGTAGAAGGTTCGGTAGTATTCCACTCCGGTACAGCCATGAAGGATGGTCAGGTAGTAACCAACAGTGGTCGTGTCATCTGCGTAAGCAGCTACGGCAAGGACAAGGAAGAAGCCTTGAAGAAGAGCTTTGCCGAGGCACAGAAGATCCAGTTCACCGACAAGTACTTCCGTTCTGATATCGGACAGGACCTTTAGTTTTTTAATGTTTAATGTTGAATGTTAAATGTTGAATTGCCTAACGGACTCAAGGGCGCTAGCCTAATTCAACATTCAACACTTAACATTCAACATTCAACATTCAACATTCAACATTGAATTAGATGTTAAGAAAGAAAACTTTTCAAAATAAAGTAGCGGCTAGCCGCTACTCTTTACCAATTACTGCAACCCTTGCCACGCTGGTTTGGGTTGCAGTAGGTTTATTGGTATCCAATATCTGGGTAGAATTTGCTTTTACTGCCATGTCTACCCTGCTGATGGTGGAACTGAACAACCGTAATGCCCTCATGCGTACCTACAGCCGAATGGTATCCTGCAGTTTTCTGGCATTACTGACGATGACAGGACTCCCCCACCTCTCTTTAAAAAGCAGTATTGTGACGATGTGTTTCATCGCCTTTTATCTCATTATCTGGAATTGCTATCAGGATAAACGCTCAACAGGCTGGACTTTCTACGCCTTTGCCTGCATCGGTCTGGCATCGATGGTTTTCGTACAGATAGGCTATTTCATGCCTATACTGTGGATCATGATGATGGTGTTTACCCTCTCGTTTAGCGTAAAGACATTCTTTGCATCCCTGGTAGGTCTCATCGTGCCCTATTGGTTTGCAGCCGGTTATTTCTTCTATACCGACAACATACAGGGTCTGGCTGACCACTTCTGCGAATTCATCAACTACAGCGAACTCTTTGATTATTCACAGGTTACCGACCATCAGATTCTGAACCTGAGTTTTGTTACCCTGCTCACCATCATCGGTTCCATCCACTTCATACGCACCAGCTACGGCGATAAGATACGAACCCGCATGATCTACGAAACGTTTATCATGATATCGGTTGCCTGCATCATATTCATCGTCCTCCAGCCTCAACATATACAGGAACTGGGCGGCATCCTGATTGTGAATACAGCACCGCTTATCGCCCATTTCATCACATTCACCAGAGGTAAGTTTACCAACATCTCCTTCATCCTGCTGCTCATCATGCTGGTACTTATCATGGCTTACAACATACTCGTACCAGAGAGCATATTACTATGAGTTGGATTATAGATTTCTTAATGAGCTGGGGCTACTGGGGCATGCTGGTATCAGCCTTCCTTGCCGGCAGTTTCTTTCCCTTCAGCAGCGAGGTGGTCATGTCGGGCTTACAGGCTGCCGGACTGGAACCTATCCAGCTCGTACTGTATGGAAGCATCGGCAATGTGCTCGGTTCTATGTTCAATTATAGCGTAGGACGGATGGGCAAGCTGGAATGGATAGAGAAATATCTGCATGTAAAGAAAGAGAGTCTCGACAAGGCTCAGAATTTCATGGCCGACAGAGGAGCCTGGATGGGATTCTTCGCCTTCCTGCCCCTGTTGGGAAGTGCCATCACCATCGTTTTGGGACTGACGAGAGCCAACATCGTTATTTCTGTCATCAGCATCACCATCGGAAAGGTGTTGAGATATGTACTGCTGGTTTACGGACTCAGTTTCATCTTTTAAACCAGCATCAGAAGAAAGAAAACAAAGAATTGATTCATATAGATTGACTGCTTATGAGAAAGTATTTATACCTTATTATATTATGCGTGGTTTTCGCAGGCTGTAAAGGCAGCCAGCAGAAAGGTAACACCTCAGAAAGTAACGGAAAGGAATCTGTCGCCAACAGCGATGGCAAACCTGCTGTTACCGTAACCATCCCTCCCTATAAGTTTTTCGTTGATAAGATTGCCGGAGATAAGGTGGATGTCAACGTGATGGTATCGAATGGTAACAATCCAGAGACTTACGAGCCATACGCCCAGCAGATGATGGAACTCTCCAGGAGTGCCCTCTATCTGAAAGTGGGCAGCATCGGTTTTGAGCAGACCTGGATGAAGAAGCTGCAGGACAACGCTCCGGATATGAAAGTGATAGATACCTCCACAGGCATCACGCCCGCCAAGACACCAGGCGGCAATACCGACCCGCATGTATGGATGAGTTGCAAAAACGTCCGCATCATCTCCAGCAACATCTTCAAGGCACTCTGCCAACTGGAACCGGAGAACAAGACTTTCTTCCAGAAAAACTATCAGCAGCTGCTCTGCAGCATCGACAGGCAGGACAGCCTCATCAGAAAGAGTTTCAAGGACAATCCGGAGATGGTTCGCAAGTTCGTCATCTATCACCCTATCCTCACCTACTTCGCCCGTGATTACCAGTTGGAGCAGCTTGCCATCGAGGAAGAAGGCAGGGAGCCAAGTGCAGCCCAGCTCAAGAGTCTCATCGAAAGAGCCAGGAAGGAAAAGATCAGATTCTGTCTCATACAGGCTGAATTTGCCAACCGCAACACCACGACATTCATCAAGGAAAGCCATACCAAGGCGATGGATATCAACCCATTGCAGGCAGATTGGGCCTATGCGATGAAAGAAGTATCTCTGGCGGTACAGGGCAAGAAAATTGTGGTAGGAAAATAAAGAACAACAACTAATCATAAAGTTCAATGTTCAAAGTTCAAAGTTCAAAGTTAATAGAGATAGAGCATCTTTCTGCTGGCTATGAAGGCAAGGAGGTGCTCCACGACATCAACCTCACCGTCTACAAAGACGATTATCTTGGCATCATCGGTCCCAATGGTGGTGGCAAGACGACCCTCATGCGCCTCATCCTGGGACTGATGAAACCCACAGACGGCAGCATCCGCTTTTATAAAGACGGGGAGGAAGTAAGGGAAATCAGTATGGGATATCTGCCCCAATACAATCATCTCGACAAACAGTTTCCTATCTCCGTCTATGAAGTGGTACTCTCAGGACTCAGCAAGACCAAAAGTCTCTTTTCGAGATACACCCAGGCACAGCACCAGCAGGTACTCGACTGTCTGGAACAGATGCAGCTCACGGAGTTGAAGGACCGCCATATCGCAGCCTTGAGCGGCGGACAGCTGCAGCGAGTACTCCTCGCCCGCGCCATTGTTTCGAAACCCGATGTAGTGATACTGGATGAGCCCAACACCTACATCGACCGCCGTTTCCAGAAGCAGATGTACGAGATGCTGGAACAGATCAACCGGGAGTGCGCCATCATCATCGTAAGTCATGATGTAGCCGAAGTGCTCAATAACGTAAAGCACATCGCCTGCGTAAATCATCATCTCCACTACCACGATACGGCAGATATGCCGAGAGAGAAACTGGAAGAGCATTTCTTAAATGTATAGGCTTATTATATAATAATGCCTAAAAAACAGGTGCAAAAATCCATATTATCTCATCTTTTTATTATCTTTGCAACTGGAATGTGCCTTTATGAAAGGCACGGAGAAAGCATTCAGAAAGAAATATAATACATTAAAGTTTAAACAATAATGAAACAGTACAGATTAGTGGACAATATCTTCGGATGGGTCGCATTCATCATTGCGGCGTTCACTTATTGTTCCACAATTGAACCGACAGCCAGTTTCTGGGACTGTCCTGAGTTTATTACGACTGCTTACAAGCAGGAGATCGGTCACCCACCAGGGGCACCATTCTTCATGCTTTTAGGCAATTTCTTCACACATTTCGCCAGCGACACCACCCAGGTAGCCAAGATGGTGAATACGATGAGCGCCCTGCTGAGCGCCGTCTGTATCATGTTCCTCTTCTGGACCATCACCCACCTGGCTCGCCGACTCGTCATCAGCGACTGGAAAGAACTGACCACCAGCAAGCTGATTGCCATCGAGGCATCCGGTATGGTAGGCGCACTCATCTACACCTTCAGCGATACCTTCTGGTTCTCAGCTGTCGAGGGTGAGGTTTATGCGTTCTCTTCTGCCTTTACCGCTGTGGTATTCTGGCTCATCCTGAAGTGGGAAGACCATGCTGACGAGCCTCATAGCGACCGTTGGCTTGTGCTCATCGCCTATATGACCGGTTTGAGTATCGGTGTCCACCTGCTCAACCTGCTCTGTATCCCAGCCATCGTATTGGTTTATTACTACAAGAAGGTGCCACATGCCAACCTCAAGGGTTCACTCCTGGCACTGTTCCTTTCATTCCTCGTAGTAGTAGCCGTACTGTATGGTGTGGTTCCAGGTATCATCACCGTAGGCGGCTGGTTCGAACTGTTCTTTGTCAACACTCTCGGCTGTCCGTTCAATACCGGTGAAATCGTATACATCATCTGTCTCGTAGCCTCAGTTATCTGGGGTATCTACGAAACCTGCCATGCTTCTGAGAAGAACGAGAAGAAGCAGAATATCGCCTTCGTTCTCGGCTTCGGCATGCTCGGCATCCCATTCTACGGATATGGCTGGACAGCTGCCATTACTGGCATCATCGTGCTGGTTATCCTCTGGTTCGTACTCGGCTACAAGCGCAAGCAGGAGGTAGTAACAGGCGTTGACGAATCTACAGGCATCGCCAAGAAGAAGATGCAGCTCCTGCCTCTCATCTCAGCACGCGTCAAGAACACAGCCTTGCTCTGCATGCTGATGCTGATGATTGGTTATTCCAGCTACGCACTCATCGTGATCCGTTCTTCTGCCAACCCTCCTATGGACCAGAACTCTCCTGAGGACATCTTTACCCTGGGAAGTTATCTGAGCCGCGACCAGTATGGCGACCGTCCTCTGTTCTATGGCCAGGCTTATACATCACAGGTAGCCCTCGAAGTAGACGGCAACATGTGCAAGCCAGTCATGAAGGAAGGCGCACCGGTTTACCAGCGCAAGGAGAAGGCTTCGGCTGATGAGAAGGACTCTTACTTCGTAGTAAGTCACAAGAATAAGTATATCTATGCCCAGAACATGCTCTTCCCTCGTATGTACAGTTCGGCTCATGCCCAGGCATACGAAGACTGGATGGGCGGTGTAGAAGGCACAGAGATTCCTTACGACCGCTGCGGAGAGAGTATGATGGTGAAGATGCCGTCACAGTTTGACAACATCCGCTTCTTCCTCTCTTACCAGTGCAACTTCATGTACTGGCGCTACTTCATGTGGAACTTTGTCGGCCGTCAGAACGACATCCAGGGCAATGGTGAGCCAGAGCACGGCAACTGGATTACCGGTTTCTCATTCATTGATGATTCACTCTATGGCGACCAGAGCAAATTGCCAGACGACCTGAAGGAGAACAAGGGACACAATGTATTCTACTGCATGCCGCTGATTCTCGGTCTCATCGGACTTTTCTGGCAGGCTTGGTATACCCGCAAGAAGAAGGTAATGAAGAACGGCAAGGAAGAGGAAGTGCTCCTCCCTATCGGTATCCAGCAGTTCTGGATTGTATTCTTCCTGTTCTTCATGACAGGTCTTGCCATCGTCATCTACCTGAATCAGACTCCTATGCAGCCACGTGAGCGTGACTATGCTTATGCCGGTTCATTCTATGCATACGCTATCTGGTGCGGTCTCGGCGTACTCGCCATCATCGACATCCTGAAGCGCAAGATGAAGCTCAGCGGTACTGCCGTAACAGCCATCGTAGCTGTCATCACACTTCTCGTACCAATCCAAATGGCTTCACAGACTTGGGATGATCACGACCGCTCAAACCGTTACACCTGCCGTGACTTCGGTCAGAACTACCTGATGTCACTCCAGGAGAAGGGCAACCCTATCATCTTTACCAATGGTGATAACGATACCTTCCCACTCTGGTACAACCAGGAGGTAGAAGGCGTTGGAACAGATGCCCGCGTATGTAACCTGAGCTACCTGCAGACCGACTGGTATATCGACCAGATGATGCGCCCTGCATACAACTCACCATCCGTGCCAATCACCTGGCCACGTCTCGACTTCTGTTCAGGTACCAACGAATATGTATCTGTTGAGCCTGAAGCAAAGAAGCAGATTCTCGACTTCTACAAGCAGGATCCAGAGAATGCCAAGAAGCAGTTTGGTGACGAACCGTTCGAACTCAAGAACATCCTGAAGAACTGGGTACGCAGCAAGAACCCTGACATGCACTTCATCCCTACAGATACCCTCTATGTCACCATCGACAAGGAGGCTGTAAAGAAGAGCGGCATGATGATGGCATCAGATTCTATTCCAGACAAGATGGTCATCTCTCTTGCCGGCAAGAGCGCACTCTACAAGGGCGACCTCATGATGCTCGAAATGCTGGCACAGTGCAACTGGACCCGTCCGCTCTACGTAGCACTCACCGTAGGCGAAGAGAACTATATGAACCTCGGCGACAACTTCGTACAGGAGGGACTTGTTAACCGTATCACTCCGTTCACCACCAACAAGCCAGGTGCCAAGAACTTCGATACAGAGAAGGCTTATCACAACATCATGACCCGATTCAAGTTCGGCAACCTGAAGCAGAAGGGACTCTACATCGACGAGACAACCATGCGTATGTGTTATACTCACCGTCGCCTGCTCGCCCAGACAGCCCTCCAGCTCATCGCCGAAGGCAAGAAACAGAAGGCTATCAACATCCTGAAGAAGGCTGATACCGAGATTCCTGCCTACAATGTTACGCTCGACTACATGAGCGGTGGCTTGGATATGGCTCGCGGCTGGCTGATGACCGGTCAGAAAGCCAAGGGTAAGGAATATATTGAAGCGGTATGGAAGAATGCTTCACAATACCTCAACTACTATCTCTCGCTGCCAAACGACCGTTTCCTCCAGGCAGAGCACGACTGCATCCGTCAGATCATGATT
>OGUC01000326.1_pt1 | contig 30674 bp, 25 predicted proteins | sample 1573701 | NCBI WGS metagenome assembly OGUC01 (sample SAMEA2582017, study PRJEB24529) | metagenome | biome: Human gut stool | place: China | collected 2011
ATGGATTTATATGCAAAAATCTACAAACCAATGCTGATGAATGCTGTACATACATCAGCACCAGATTGTTATCGTTGTCCTTATCATCAAAATCGTGAAACTTGTAAATGTGAATGTTTCGTACATGCCGAAGAAGATTTCGCTAAATATGGCAATGAATTAGCAGCTGTCATCGTTGAACCACTCATTCAAGGCAGTGCTGGTATGCGAATTTATCCGCCACTTTATTTAGAAAAACTCCGCAAACTCTGTGATGAATACAATGTATTATTAATCGCTGATGAAATCGCTACTGGCTTTGGTCGCACAGGCAAGATGTTCGCTTTTGATTATACAAATGTTTCACCTGATATCATGACTATTTCCAAAGGCTTGACAGGTGGCTATATGCCAATGGCGATAACTATAACTACACAAAAAATCTATGATGCTTTTTATGCAGATTATAATGAAGGCAAAGCGTTTATGCACAGCCATACTTATAGTGGCAATCCATTAGGCTGTAGTGCTGCTTTAGCTGTACAAAAAATCTTGCGTGAAGAAAATATTTTAGCCAAAGCTCAAAATACGGCAAAATATCTCCATGAAAAATTACAAGCAACTTTCTTAAATCATCAAAATGTCGGTGAAATCCGCCATTTAGGCTTGATAAATGCCATTGAACTTGTAAAAGATAAAGATACAAAAGAAGCTTTTGACAGCAAAAAACGACTTGGTTATCAAATATATAAAAATGCCCTTCAAAAAGGTTTATTACTTCGCCCTTTAGGTGATGTATTGTATTTCAATCCTCCATTAAATATCGATAAACAAACATTAGACAAAGCTATCTCTATTTGCCATACTTCCATAAATGAAGTTTTAAATTCCTAAAATTAAAGACTATATTTAGACTAAAAATTTCTCTTAGTTTAAATATAGTCTTTTTTTATATATCTTTCCCTATAATTCCTTGATAATCTAGTTCTAAAAATTATATACTATAAAAAAACACATTTTTAGGGTATCTATATGATTTTACGCAAACAACAAAAAAAATTTAAATTACGCTTTCGTGCCTTTAAACGAAAACCATTTTTATTTTTACGTCATTTTTTACTCATCATTATTTTTCGTTTTTTCGGTGTCATTATTTGTTTGTTTTTCACAGTCTTACCTTTACCACTCAGCAACTTCATTCAACATTTGATGAATTTAAATTTATCGCTTAATTCACTAAAAGATATCCTCTCATCTGTAAAACAACTCGCTACTAATTTTTATACTATAATCCCTTCGACCAATGATATTATGCGTTTTATCAAATCATTTTTGTTGAATTTTTCACCTAGCAATTTTTATAATATCTTACGCAGTTTGCCACATGACTTACGCCAATTATTTTTACAGATATTTGATTACTTACGTCAACGCTTAAAAGATATACGCTTATTTATCAGGTCTTTATTCCCCTTGCGACAAGCTTTCTCGCGATTTCATAAATTCATCATTACTCATGCTAGATTAGCTAGACGTCTATTTCGCAATCTATTAATGGTATTTTTTAATGTATTATTGATAAAAATATTATTCTTAATCATTATCCCATTACTTGGTATCAGTACTATTTATTTTATCGGTATAGATATCAGCTTGATTATCATTGCTACATTGAGTTTATTAACTTCACAACTAGGTACTTTAATCGGTAAATCAGTTACTAATATTCTCATTCGTCTATATGACATAATCCAACAACGAACAACTAAAATGAATATATTTTTATTTCTTATCGCTTTGCTTTACAATAAAATATCTTTATTTATCAAAAAAATTCGCCTACGTTTAATTTTTCTTTTTAGTTGTCTTTTGCAAAAAATATGTTTATATTTTATTGCCCTTTATCTTTATTACAAAATCCAACGACAAAAATTCTAATTAAGGAGCATAATTTATGTATTCTAAAAAATCTCTTTCTCTTTTACTAGCACTTAGTGCATTTGGCTGTTTTATGCCCACTACATTTGCCAATGAAACACCTAATGCTCATAGCTTAGTTGAAAATAATAATCTCATTGCTTCACCTAATTACACTACAGTTATCACTAAAGAACAAATACACGATAATCACTATAAAAATCTAGCAGAAGCTCTCTCTTATGCTAATGGTGTAACTGTAAATTCAGGCTCACTGAATACTTCTCATATGGTAGTACGCATTGATGGAGATGATAGAGTAGCTATCTTCGTTGATGGTCGTCGCATGAATATGAATAAAGGTATCATGAGTGGTCGTGCATCTTATGATTTAGATTTATTGCCATCTATAATGAATGTAGAACGCATCGAAATTCTTCATGGTGCAGTTGGTTCTACATATTTAAATTATGATACTCCTGCTGGGGCTATCAATATCGTTACTAAAAAAGGCGATAAACGTGAAACAACTGTTGATTTAGCTGCCGGTGAACACGGCTCTTGGAAAGTTAAAGCCATAACAAGCGGTAGCTTAGATGATTGGTCATGGGTAGCTACTGGTGGCTTTGATAATGTCGATTATATGAAATATAAAGGCACAGATGACCACACTCATGAAATGCCAAATTCCGACAACAATCGCCGTGAAATGGCTTATCGCATTGATAAGAAATTGACGGATAACACTTCTTTAACTTTTGACTATGGTCATCTAAGCAACGATACAGGTACTTGGATATCCAAAAGTTATCCACAGGATTATAATTATGAAAAATTAATCAATCATTTTGCACTCACTTATAATTATAAAGAAAATACTGAGACTCCAGCATTTTTAGCAATTTATCACTATTATACTCAAGGAGATAGCTATATCCCTACTGGTCTAAGTGACCAAGAAAATGAAAAGACTTATAGTCGCTGGGAAAATACTACTCAAGGTATCGATTGGCATGATGCTTGGAAAATCAGTAAAGACCACACCGTTTCTGCGGGACTTACTTATCGCAAAGATGAAGTTGATAATATCAACAACGATTACAATAATATTTTCAGTGGCAATTATAATAAATCTATGGATAATTTTTCCGTTTATCTACAAAGCACTCGCCGTTTTGGTAAATTAACACTGACTGGAACATCTGCTTACAATAATAATAGTGAATTCGGTGGAAAATACGTTTCTAATGGTGCTTTAGATTATAAACCTGATGAAAATACTGTTATCTACGCTTCTTTGAGTCAAATTTATGCTACGCCATTTTTAGATGATTTATATTTTAATAATGCTCATATTCAAGGAAATCCTAATTTGCGACCAGAGACAGGTTATAAAGGCAGTCTAGGTGTACGCTATAAATTAAATCCTACAAGCAATATCAATTTCAATGCTTTCCTAGAAAATATAGATGATCCATTGGGCTGGAGATATGAAAATAATAAATTCCATGCTGTAAATTTTGAAAATCAGAAAAAACGCGGTTTCCAATTAGAATATAATAAAATTTTCAGTCCAAAATACGATATGTCTCTTGCTTATACTCGTACAATCACACATACTGATTTTGCTGATGGTAAGGGCAATCAAACTGATGTCAATGCAGTAGCTCCAAATAGCTATAAACTTCGTTTTAGTTATCATGACGATACATGGCATAATAATATTTTACTAAATGCTGTATCTGGTAGAGATACAAATTATTATAGCGATAGCAATTATTATATACTTGACGCTAATCTCAATTATAAAATCAATGACCAATGGTCAACATATCTGAAATTAGCTAATATCACCAATGTATCTTATGAAACTATCGGCTCTTTCTTAGATGGAGATTGCCCTGCTCCTGGTAGAACTGTACTCATGGGTATGGAATACACTTTTTAATTAAAATCTAAAATATAAATAATAAAAAAACAAAAAGGTAGATTAATTCATATATTTAATCTACCTTTTATTTTTTTGCTTATTTATTTTGTGATATTTAATTTTTAAATCATTTAATAATATTATTAAGTGTTTTTAGCAATGATAGCACCGATTACACCGCCGATTAATACTGCAGCTGTGATATCGCCTTTATCATAATCTTTGTCGCTATCATCATCGCGGTCATCTCTATCGTCACGGTCATGACGCGGAGGTCTATCTCTATCCCAATCATCGTCATCATCATCATGACGAGGTGGTGGTGGAGTCCAATCATCATCGTCTCTATCAGGACGAGGTGGTCGCTTATCATCTCTGTCATCATCGCGAGGTGGCGGTGGTTTTTTCCAATCCTTATCCTCATCAGAGCGACCTCTATTCCAATGATCATCTTTATCAAAGCCGACTGTATTGAATTGCTGTTCATAAGCAACATTTGTATTCAAAGCTGCTGCTGAAGCTTGACTCATACTATAAACATAACTCACTGGACTGCATAAGAAACAAGATAATGATACAGCTGTTATAATTTTTTTCGCTCGCTTAGAAAACAATTCTTTCATTTTGCTACCCTCCCTATCTAAAAGTTATATACATATTAAATTAAACATCAAGTATTTTTAGCAATTACTGCACCAATTACGCCACCGATTAACACGGCAGTTGTGATATCTCCTTTATCGTAATCATTATCATCATCTTTATCGTGTCTATCATGTTTTGGTGGAGGAGGTGGTGGATCATGTCTTTCTTCATGACGAGGAGCTGCACTTACTGTGGATATTTGTACAGCATAACTCACAGGGCTACACAAAAAACATGCTAGGGCTATTATTCCTATGAAATTTTTCAAACGTCCTTTAATTAATTTTAACATATTTACACAACCTTTTATACATCTTTTTTTATTTATGTACATCTTATATATTAAATATATCATGAGAAAATTAAATTATACTTAAAATATTATTTAAAATTAATTAAAATTTTCTAGCTTATCCTTGCCAATAAAAAAGCCATTATCTATAATGAAAAAATGTATTAAATATTTTTAAAGGAGTATCTTTTATTTATGATAAATTTAAACAATCTCTTAACTGAAAAACGCAATCCTTATACATTAAATATTGATAATGTATCCACTTTGGAAATGTGTATGCTTTTAAACGAAGAAGATAAACGCGTAGCTATCGCTATTCGTAATGTATTACCACAAATTGCTATGGCTATTGATGAAATCACATCTCACCTCAAAGACGGCGGACGCTTATTTTATATCGGTGCTGGTACATCAGGTAGACTTGGCATCTTAGACGCTGTGGAATGTCCGCCAACTTACAGCACTGACCCTGAAATGGTACAGGGAATTATCGCAGGTGGTTATAATGCAATCTTCAAAGCTCAAGAAGGTGCAGAAGATTCTTTGACTCTCGCTCAAGAAGATTTACAAGCAAAAAATTTATCCGCCAAAGACTGTGTTGTCGGTATCGCAGCCAGCGGTAGAACTCCTTATGTAATCGGCGGATTAGATTTTGCCAATAGCATAAATGCCTTGACTATCGCTATCAGTTGTACTAGTAATAGTGAAATCAGCTCTCATGCCAAAATTGCTATCGAAGCTTTGACTGGCCCAGAAGCAATCACAGGTAGTACACGTATGAAAGCAGGTACTGCCCAAAAAATGATTTTAAATATGCTCTCCACTTGCACCATGATAAAATTGGGCAAAGTCTATAGTAATTTAATGGTTGATGTAAAATCATCTAATAAAAAACTCGAAGAAAGAGCAAGACGCATATTGATGGAAGCTACTAATTGCGACCGACAAACTGCTATTGATACTTTAGCCATCACTCAAGGCAAAGTAAAACCTGCAATTTTAATGCTACTTGCCAATATTTCCTATGAAGAAGCACTCTCTAGCTTAAATAATAATGAAGGTTTTATCTCCAAATCATTAAATAATATGAAAAAATAATTGCGAGGTTTCTATGAATTTACAACAAACAGCTTTTGCTATCTATGAACTTATGAAGTCATTTTCTATCTTAAAAATAACTAATTGTATGACTAGACTTCGCTTACAATTAAACACAGAAGATATCGCTAATTTACCGTTAAAAGAATTAAAAAATATTCCCAATGTCTTAGGCGTAAACTTAAATGATAATGAACTACAAATCATCTTAGGCCCTGGAAAAGTAAATGAAGTAACGGCTGAATTCAAAAAATTATATGCAAATAAAAATCTTGAAACTAATACTCAAAATACAAATCAAGATACAAATAACAATCAAAAACAATTTGGCAATGCTGAAGAACTTCATCAACAAATCCGCAAAAAAAATGCTACACCTTTTAAATTATTATTAAAACGCATTTCTAATATCTTCATGCCACTTATACCTGCATTTATCGCTTGCGGTCTAATCACTGGATTATTAAATATCGCCTTCAAAATCGACCCTACTATCACCAGCTATCCTGCAATCCAAGTTTTACAAATAGCAGGAAATGCTGTATTTTTCGGCTTAAATATCTTTGTTGGCATCAACACCGCCAAAGAATTCCATGCTTCTCCTATGCTCGGCGGTACTATGGCAGCCATTATCACACACCCAATGCTCAACAATATCAGCCTATTTAATATAGATTTACTCGCAGGTCGTGGTGGTATCGTTACCGTCTTATTAGTAGTGGCTTTTTCCTCATGGTTAGAAAACAAATTACACAAAATCGTGCCAAAAATTTTAGATTTATTCTTAACGCCACTACTCGTAATCTTAATCGCCACCTTCCCTGCTCTATTCATCTTACAACCTATCGGCGGTATTATCGCTGAGACTATCGGCGTACTTGTAACATCTGCAATTAATTCCGGTGGTGCTATCACTGGCTTTATCATCGGCGGTATCTTCTTGCCACTCGTTATGACAGGTCTTCACCAGGGACTCACACCTATTCACGCTGAACTGCTCAATAAATATGGCGTTACTATTCTTTTACCTATATTAGCCATGGCAGGAGCAGGGCAAGTCGGTGCTTCTATCGCTGTATATCTCAAAACTAAAAATCAAAAATTAAAACAAACCATAGCTTCTGCCCTTCCTGTCGGCTTCATGGGCATTGGCGAACCTTTGATTTACGGCGTAACCTTACCACTTGGAAAACCTTTTATCTCCGCTTGTATCGGCGGTGCTTTTGGTGGGGCAGTGCAAGCATTTTTTCATGTAGGTGCTACCTCCATTGGCTTATCTGGTCTACCACTCACAGCAAGTACAGACAAAATGCTTTATTATCTAATCGGACTTTTCACAGCTTATATTTTCGGCTTTATCGCCACATTAATAATCGGCTTTAACGACACTATTGAGGAGTGATATTTTGCAAAACGGCATTTCCATTTATCTTGGCTTAGATAATACATTAGTAGAAAATTTAAATCTAATTCATCTAGCCCATAAATATAATCTCAATCGCATTTTTACCTCATTTCATATACCAGAAACAGATATTTCCCATTTCCAACAAGATTTACAGACAATTTTAGAACTCACACAGAAATATAATATGGAAGTAATCTGTGATGTATCGCCAAATACTCTAGCCTTATTAAATTTAGATACATTAAATATCCAAGAATTAGCCACTCTTGGCATAACCACACTTCGCTTAGACTTTGGCTACAGTGCCGAGCAAATAGCCAAATTAAGTCATCAAAATATAAAATTACAATTCAATGCCTCAACTATCACTCAAGAATTTCTTGATGAATTAAATCATTACCAAACAGATTTCCAACATATTGATGCACTCCATAACTTTTATCCTCGTGAAGGTACAGGTCTAAACGTAAAAAAATTACAACAACAAAACGAATTACTTCATAAATATAATATTTCCGTAGGTGCTTTCATACCTAGCTATAACAAAGCTCGCTCACCAATCAAAAAAGGCTTGCCAACATTAGAAATACATCGCTATCAAACAGCCAGCCTTGCCATGCGACATCTAAAATTACTAGGTATCGATTCCATTTTTATCGGCGATAGCCTACCTACAGAAGATGAAATCCAAGAATTAGCTAATTTAACTGATGAATATATCTTATTAAAAGCAAAAAAATTAACACAAAATAAAGATATACTAAAAACCCTACAACAAAGCACCTTCACCGCTCGCCTAGATGAAGCAGACGGAGCCATTCGCACCCAAGAAAGCAGGGCATTATTCAAACAAATATATATCTGCCCTGAATATATCGCCCCTAGAGAAATAGGCTCTATCACCTTAGATAACGCCCTTTATGCACGCTATGCAGGAGAAATGCAAATCATCACCCATGCACAAAAAAAAGATAATAAAATCAATACCATTGCTAAATTATTAGACAGCGAATTAATTTTATTATCTTATATAAAACCAAATAGCAAGTTTAAAATAAAAGTTTAAATTAGTTTTATAGCTAAAAATAACAAATTCCAAAGATTGGAGGTTGATATATTGAATATACCAAAATTAAGATTTAAAGAATTTACTGATGAATGGGTATACTATAAATACAAAGATATATTTAATTTAAATCAAGGTTTACAAATACCAATAACAGAAAGATTTTTAGATTATGCTCCTAATAGATTTTTCTATATAACCAATGAATTTTTAAAACCTTCTAGTAAAAAATCTTACTATATAGAAAATCCTTCACCTAATGTAATCTGTACAAAAGAAGATATTTTAATGACTAGAACAGGTAATACAGGAAAAGTCATTACAAATATTGCAGGTGTTTTTCACAATAATTTTTTTAGAATAAAATACAATCCTAAAAATTTTAATAAAGATTTTATATGTTGCATACTAAATCAAAATAAAATACAAAATAAAATTCTCACTTTAGCTGGAAATTCTACTATACCAGACTTAAATCATAAAGATTTTTATTCAATAAAAAGCAGATTTCCAAAATTAAAAGAACAAGAAAAAATTGCGAAATTTATTAATACAGTAGATAAAAAAATAGAAAACATAGAAAATACTATCTCTAGCCTAGAAAATCAGAAAAAAGGATTACTACAACAAATCTTTAGCCAAAAACTACGCTTTAAAGATAAAAACGGCAATAATTATCCTAATTGGAAAGAAAATATTGAATCTATTAAAATACTTTCTGGTAATATGTATCCAACTACATCTTATATAAATAAACCTGGTATTTTATTAATACAAGGAATTAATATAACTCCTAATAAATTATTATTAAATGATTGTATCTATATTTCTAATGATTATAATGAGATTAATCATGTCATTGTAAAAAAAGGTGATATTTTATTAGGTTTAAATCGACCACTAATAAATAATCAATTAAAAATTTGTTTATTTGATAAAGATTTTGCATATTTATATCAAAGAGCTGGTATTTTATCTTTTAACAAATTAAAAATAAATTCATTATTTCTCTATCAATATTTACAAACTGATTCATTTAAAAAACATTTACAAGTAGAATTAGTTGGCTCTGATCAACCATATATAAAATCTAATATTTTTAATAAAATTAAATTAATATTTCCTTGTTTAGAAGAACAAACAAAAATAGCCGATTTCCTTTCAGCATTTGACCGCAAACTCGATAACCAAAAAGCCCAGCTAGAACACTGGCAACAAATAAAAAAAGGACTATTACAACAAATGTTCGTATAGTCCGATTGCTTTTCTTTCATGACCAAGAAAAACACCAAAAGAACAACAATAAATAATACCTAACTTTCCCCGCATTTTAAAATCTTAATGGTAACATTAGTTATTGAAAATCTTCAATAACACCTAACCATTTCCCGCATTTTAGCATCTTTTTACGGTAGCTATTAGCTATTGGCAAAGATAAAAATATAGCTACGCTTTTAGTTCTACTGTTTGAGCCTTGCGAGTTTAGAACGTTGTTGATATATTTTTATCTTTGACAAAGTAAAAAGTGCGTGAGCGGGTGATTTCTTTGGTTCGTTTCTTTGTCATCAAAGAAATGAACAATTAATTTAAAATTATTATTTTTCTCTATAAAAGATTAAGGATTACTATTATGAAAAAAACTTATTATGATTTTATAAAAGAAATTTCCGCTGATGAATTATACGATGGTCTATTAGGTTATGGTCTTTTTAGTGAAAAACTTCCACCAATATTCACCTCTAAAAATTTTCTTGATTATTGCAAGAAACAAAAACAACCACCTTCATCAACAACACCTACAGATTATATTCATTTTGATAGCATTAGAAATATAAATATTCCTCGTTCTTTTGGAATACCTAATCCAATAACTTATCAATCATTATGTTCTTGTTTAAAAAAATATTGGGAAAATATCCAACAGCATTTTTATGAAAAAACATATTCTCAAAAATATAAAATAAGTCAAACACATCTTAGGAAAAGAAAAGATACAAAATCATTGTTCCTAATGAATTATAAAAACTGGAAAACAGATGACAATGCTAATATTGATTTTTTAGTTGGCAGTCATTATATAGTATATGCCGATATATCTACATGTTTTCCCAGCATTTATACACATTCTATACCTTGGGCATTAGTTGGAAAAGCTCCCTCTAAAAAAGACAAAAATCCAAAACAATGGTATAACGAAATTGATGCAACTACAAGAAATATTAATAACCAAGAGACTAAAGGTCTTTTAATTGGAACACATGCTTCAAATTTATTATCTGAAATAATATTAGTTACCATAGATAAAGCCCTTTATGATAAAGGTTGGAAATATATTCGTTTTATTGATGACTTTAAATGTTATGTTTCTTCTTATTCAGAAGGTCAAAAATTCTTAATTGATTTAGAAAATGAACTTCACAAATTTAAACTTCTTTTAAACTTCAAAAAAGTAAATATACAAGAATTACCTATTCCTCTTGAAGAAAATTGGGTACGAAAACTAAAAACTTACGCTTCTTTACTTTTATCAGAAACATCAATTATAACATTTAATCAAGTATCAAGCTTTTTAGATTTTACCATTAATCTAATGAAACAAAATGACGATAATTCTTCTATATTAAAATATGCTATAAAAATATTATCTTCCAAAAAAACTTTATCTAAAAATGCAATATACCTTTATACACAATATATACTTCATCTTTCTTTGATTTATCCTTATATCATTCCTTTATTAGATAAATATATTTTTAACTCATTCAAATTGCATAAAAATCGTATATCCGATATAACCCAAAAAATCTATTCATTAAATCTAGAAAAGAATAACTTTGAAGGTGTATATTATTCTATATTCTTCGCTATAAAATATAATTTTAAATTAGATGAGAACATTGCTGATAAAAGCATTGATAATGATTCATGTTTATTTAAAACACTATCTTATCTATATGCTAAAAAATATAATAATAAATCCATGATAGAAAAATTAAAAACTCATGCTAAAAATTTATATGCAAACACTGAAACTTTTGAACAAAACTGGTTATTTGTATATGAAGCATTATCCGTTAATAACTTAACAAATGACTGGAAAGCCATGAAAAAAAATAATGTAACTTTTATAGAAAAAGATTTTCTTTAAAATTTACTAACAAAAGAGATGTTCTTCATTATCTTATCTCAAATATTTTTATAAATAATATATTATTTCTTTTGCATTATAAAATTTAGCAATAATTATAAGATTAATCATTGTATTTTTATTTATATTAGTTTCTTTTTGGTTCATTTTTTGCTACTAGAAAAATAAACATACATACTAAAAAAAATCCTCATAATATAAATGACTTATACTATGAGGATTTTTTATAATACCTAACCATTTCCCGCATTTTAGCATCTTTTTACGGTAGCTATTAGCTATTGGCAAAGATAAAAATATAGCTACGCTTTTAGTTCTACTGTTTGAGCCTTGCGAGTTTAGAACGTTGTTGATATATTTTTATCTTTGACAAAGTAAAAAGTGCGTGAGCGGGTGATTTCTTTGGTTCGTTTCTTTATCACTAAAGAAATGAACAATTATCTATTTTATATTTACTTTTCTTTCATGAGCAAGAAAAGTAACAAAAGAACTTTACCTTTCATTACCAATTCTTTCTTAAAAAGAACAAAACCATGATTTTAAAGCTTTTAACACATTACAAATAATGGTGCTAAATTCATAATCATGGTTTTATTCTTACTAACAGCTTATAGCTACTGACAAAATTACTAACATAAAAAATATTTTACTATTATTTTTCATAATTTATTACTTTACTGTAAATTTATTTTAATTTTCTTTGTAAATATATCATATCTATTAATTGAATGCCATCTTCATATATTGGTTGTTCATAATTATCTATAAAAAAATTTTTTATGTAATGTGAACGAATAAATCCACATTGCTCATAAAAAGGAATAGTTAATGTACTATCTCCTGTTCCAACTTGTAATATAGAATATTTTTCTTTATAATTTTTGATAATAAAATCTATCATTACTTTACCATAACCTTTTCTTTGATATTCAGGTTTTACAGCTAGATTTTTTATTTCCAATACACCATTTTGTTCATCTGTTATAATACATTCTGCTTTTATTATTCCTTCATCATCTAATACATACATTATGCCTCTATCAATATATTTATCAATCATATTTTCTTGTTCATCTGCCAACAATAATAATGAAAGAAATTGTTTTTTGTTATCTTTAACTTCTTTTATTTCCATAAGAACTCCGATACTATAAATTTTTACTTTATTATATTAAGACAAAATGACCTTTAACAGTTGACATAAATAACTATTAAAGGTCATTTTTAAATTTACATTATAATTTTAACTGTGTTTTAATACGTTCTACAGCTTTTAATGTATTTTCACGGCTACCAAATGCAGTAAGACGGAAATAATTTTCGCCAGATGGACCAAAACCAGAACCTGGAGTACCTACGATATTTGCTTCATGAAGAAGTTTATCGAAGAAATCCCAAGAAGTCATACCCGCTGGCACTTTGAGCCATACATATGGGGAGTTTACACCACCGAAAACAGTAAGACCAAGGCTTGCTAAACCTTCACGGATAATTTTTGCATTTTCCATGTAGTAGCCAACCATTTCTTTTACTTGTTTTTGTCCTTCTTCAGTAAGTACAGCTTCTGCACCACGCTGAATAATATAAGGTGTACCATTGAATTTAGTTGTATGACGGCGATTCCAAAGAGGATTTAAAGCTTGTTCTTTACCATCTTTTGTATAACCTTTAACAGCTTTTGGTAATACAATATAACCGCAACGAGTACCAGTGAAACCTGCTGTTTTAGAGAAGGAACGGAATTCAATAGCTACTTCTTTTGCTCCTTCAATTTCATAAATTGTATGAGGTACATCTTCTTCTGTAATATAGTAAGAATATGCTGCATCATATAAAATGATAGATTTATTTTCTTTAGCATATTTAACCCATTTAGCTAATTCATCACGGGATAAAGTAGTACCAGTTGGGTTATTAGGGCTACATAAATAAATCATGTCTACATGCTGTTTTGGAAGTTCTGGAGTGAAGTTATTTTCAGCAGTACATGGCATATATACTACACCTTCAAAAGTTCCATCTTCTTTTACAAGACCTGTACGACCAGCCATGATATTTGTATCGAGATATACAGGATATACAGGGTCAGTAATAGCAATAGTATTATCTACGCCAAAAATTTCTTGGATATTACCGCAGTCAGATTTTGCACCATCGCTGACAAAAATTTCATCAGTTTCGATATCTACACCACGAGATTTATAAATTACATCACGAATTTTTTCACGTAAAAATGCATAACCTTGTTCAGGGCCATAACCGCGGAAAGTTTCTTTATTAGCCATTTCATCAACAGCTTTATGCATAGCTTCAATACTAACTTGTGGTAATGGTAATGTAACGTCACCGATACCTAAGCTAATAACTTCAGCTTCTGGATTTTCAGCTTTGAATTTCTGCACACGATGTGCAATTTCAGCAAAAAGGTAACTACCTTGTAATTTTAGATAATTTTCATTAACTAATGCCATTTATAATCCTCCTAAATACTTTTATTTATCTCTAAATAAAATTCATTCTTATTTATTATACAGTATTTGACATATTTAAACAATGTATACTTGTTTAGTCAGTTTCATACAAATTTAAACAAACAAAAAAAGCTGTCTCTAATCTGAAATTAGAAACAGCTTTTATTTTTTATATTAGAGATTGCTTTTTGCAACTTCAACAAGTTTAGCAAATGCAGCTGCATCGTTGATAGCAACGTCAGCTAACATTTTACGGTTAACCTGAACACCTGCTTTTGTTAAACCGCAGATGAAACGGCTGTAGGACATACCGTTTGCACGAGTAGCAGCATTGATACGAGCGATCCAAAGTTTACGGAATTCACCTTTTTTCGCACGACGGTCTCTACGTGCATAGTAAAGAGCTTTCATAACGAGTTCGTTAGCTTTTTTGAACTGTTTGCTTCTAGCTCCTCTATAACCTTTAGCTAATTTTAAGATTTTTTTATGACGTGCATGAGCGGTTACGCCACTTTTTACTCTTGGCATTATTTACCCTCCTAAATTTCAACAATAAATGATTAATTAAGCGTATGGAAGCATTTTGCTTACACGTTTATGATCAGCAGCAGTGATGATAGCTGCTTTACGTAAATTACGTTTACGTTTTGGTGATTTCTTTTCTAAAATGTGGCTTTTGAAAGCTTTATTACGTTTGAATTCACCAGAACCAGTAGCTGTAAAACGTTTAGCTGCAGCTCTGCGAGTTTTAATTTTTGGCATTAGTGTTTCCTCCTTTAGTTTGCACTTTAGGTGCTAAAATCATAATCATATTTTTACCTTCAAGTTTAGGTTCGCGTTCAACAGTAACAGCTTCTTGCATTGCTTCAGCGACCTTTAATAAAAGCTCTTTACCCATTTCTGGATGAGAAAGCTCACGGCCACGGAACATGATTGTAGCTTTTACTTTATTGCCTTCAGCAATAAAACGCATAGCATTTTTAACTTTGAAGTTAAAATCGTGTGTTTCAATACCAGGACGAAGTTTTACTTCTTTTACACTGATAACCTTCTGTTTTTTCTTCGCTTCTTTTTCACGTTTTTGTTGTTCATAGCGATATTTTCCGAAATCCATGATTCGGCAAACAGGTGGTTTTGCTTTTGGAGCAACTTCTACTAAGTCTAAATGAGCTTCTTCTGCTTTACGAAGAGCATCTCTTGTAGACATAATACCAAGCTGTTCTCCCGGAGCATCTGTCACACGAACTTCTCTAGCGCGGATTTCGCCATTAATTCTTAAAGTTTCTTTACTAATAGAAAACACCTCATTATTTATATATTATTTTTATTATATACACAAAAAAGAGGATGACGCACGTCACCCTCTGATATTACAAATTAAAATATACGTTAAACGTTTTTGTTTTAATTAGTAACCCTAGTGACTAGCACGCCATAAGGTGAGAAGCGGTGACTTCTTCTTGTGGAATACGTTGCATCTCAAATACAACGTAATTTAATATATCACAAACTATATCCACTGTCAATAAGTTTTTTTTTATAAATACAACTATTGTTTCTATTAAATCTTCCAAAAATAAAATGCCAAAATAGCAGATAATAATAAACAATAAAAAAATAATATATCAAATATTAAAACAACAGACACTAAAAATAGTATCTGTTGAAATAAGTTTATCCAAATAATAATAATAGTGCAATAATTAAAGCTACTAAGCATCCACAACCTCCCATAGAAGATGCTTCAAAAAGTCCTCTTATAAGTGATAACGCTAACCATACTATTATTAATCCAACAAAAAAATCCATATCTTACCATACCTTTTTATTTAACTTTTATCATTTTTTATTTTAATTTAATATGATATCTATGAACTATCTGTACTTATTTTATTAATTTTTCTTTTGTTAATCATGATCATTTTAATACCTTCTTTCATTATCCAATAAAATTCAAATACAATTATTGTTTCTATTAATCTTGTAATAGAAAAGATTTACCAGAAGCTGTAAAGAATTCAAATACAACTATTGTTTCTATTAATCACCATTCCAAAATTGATTTAAATCCGCAACTTTTACATTCAAATACAACTATTGTTTCTATTAATCTAAAGAAAAACGCTGAAAATGCTATATTGTATGATATTCAAATACAACTATTGTTTCTATTAATCTGAATTACTGTTGCAGATAAACCATAATAAGAAAGTATTCAAATACAACTCTTGTTTCTATTAATCTTAACGCCAGTAGAATACAACACTGCATTACTTCTTATTCAAATACAACTCTTGTTTCTATTAATCATTATTCCAAAAGGAGTACGTGTAACTCCTGGAGAATTCAAATACAACTCTTGTTTCTATTAATCAAGTTGCAGTAGCTGTTTTACAAAATGATTTAGCTTTAATTCAAATACAACTCTTGTTTCTATTAATCCCCCTATATTTATTAGCATTTCTTTTTTTATTATAGCTTCTAAAACCTTGTTATTCAAGGATATTAAAAATTTTTACCAGGCGATTTTGATTTTTATTAGTTATGTAAAAAAATAGCCTATAAAGCTTATATTGCTTAGCTTTATAGACTATTTAGTAAAAATTCACTTGGTAATTTTTTATTTAAGCTTGTAATGCTCCTACAAGTTCATTTACATCTTCAATATTGTGTTTTTGCATATATTCAGCGATACCATCTGCAATTACTTTTAATGCTGATGGGTCAATGAAGTTATGTGCTCCTACTGCGACTGCTGTTGCACCTGCAAGCAAGAATTCAATAGCATCTTCTGCACTTGCAATACCGCCCATACCAATGATTGGAATGTTTACAGCTTTTGCTACTTGCCATACCATACGAAGTGCTACAGGTTTTACAGCAGGGCCAGAAAGACCACCTGTGATATTGCCAAGTAATGGTTTTCTTGTATTGATATCTATTGCCATGCCAGTCAATGTATTAATCATAGAAATAGCATCTGCACCAGCTTCTTCTACTGCTTTTGCCATCTGCACAATATCTGTTACATTTGGAGAAAGTTTTACAATTACAGTTTTTTTAGTATGAGTTTTTACTGCATGAGTTACAGCAGCTGCTGCTTTTGGGTCTGTACCAAAAACGATACCGCCTTCTTTTACATTTGGACAAGAAATATTTACTTCTACAGCATCTACGCCGTCAATATCCAAACGCCATGCCATTTCAGCATATTCTTCTACAGAACCTGCGGAAATATTTACGATAACAGCAGTATCATATTTTTTAATTTTGGGTAAGATATCATAAATAAACGCATCTACACCTGGATTTTCAAGACCGATACAGTTGAGCATACCAGAAGGAGTTTCTGCTATTCTAACACCTGGATTACCAGCACGAGGTTTTGGTGTAACGCCTTTAGTAACGATTGCACCGATTTCATTTACATCAAGAAAATCTTCATATTCTTTACCAAATCCGAATGTTCCTGAAGCTCCCATTACAGGATTTTTTAATTCAAGATTACCAATCTTTACAGATAAATTCATTAAAATACCTCCTTAGCTTCAAAAACTGGGCCTTCTGTGCAAACTTTACGACGTTTCTTAGTGAGTTTCCCTTCAAAAGTACAACCAAGACATACACCAATACCGCAAGCCATACGTTTTTCTAATGATACTTGGCAATCAATATCATGTTCATAAGCGAGTTTTGCTACGCCTTCCATCATGATATTTGGACCACAAGTATAAATAGCGTCAATATTATTTTCTTTTAAGATTTCAGGCATTAATTGAATAGTGAAACCTTTAAATCCTACAGAGCCATCATCTGTTGTGATATAAATTTTATCAGCATATTCTTTTAAATATTCTTCCCAGAATACTTCATCTTTATTTTTACCACCGATAAGTAAAATAGGTTTTTGGTCTTTGAGCAAGCGAGATAAATAGATAAGTGGAGCAATACCTACACCACCGCCTACGAGCAATGGACGACCTTCTTTTAATTTGAAGCCATTACCGATAGGGCCTAAAATACTAAATTCTTCGCCTTCTTTTAATCTAGAATATTCAGCTGTGCCTTTACCGACAATACGATAAATTAAAGTGATTGTACCTTCGTTTTTATCTACATCTGCAATACTGAATGGACGACGCAAAAAGTTTTCACTATGCAAAGTCTTCACATGAACAAACTGACCAGGTTCAGCAAGATTTGCAATTTCTGGAGCTTTGATAACCATGTGTTTTACATTTTCATTTACTGCTTTGTTGAGCAAAATTGTTCCTGTTACTACAAGCTTTTTCAAAAGAAACCCTCCTACTTTTTACACATTATACTTTATAATCATAATACTATATAACTAATTTTTTCGCAAAATTTCTCAGCTAAAAATAATTTTATTTTCATTAGTCTATTTTAAATTTATTTTACTTTTTCCAATTTAATTTTTCTAAAATTTGCTTTGTATGTGTTGTTATATATACACCTAATAAAATAACTACTGCGCCTAAACATTCTTCCATAGTAATTATTTCATTTAATGTTATTGAAGCTGTAACAATCCCCACAATAGGCATGATATTTAAAAATATGGAAGCTGTACTTGCACCTACATTTTTTACACCAATATTCCAAAATATCATTGCTCCTACACCACCGAGCCATACAATATATGCAAATGAAGCCATAGCTTTCATAGATAAATCTGGTATAAATAAACCACAAGTAAAATGACCATAGATTGCAATAAAAATCGCACCAAATACTCCTGCCCATGCTGTAACAGATAATACAGACATCTTCTTCATCACGCGAATGCTGATTAAACAATAAATTGCCCAACTTAATTGAGCTACAAAAAATAATATATCTCCCAAATTAAATGAAATATGTAAAATAATATCTAGATTTCCATTGCTGATTAAATACAATGTTCCTGATATTGAAATTATAATTCCAATCCATTGCAATAAAGCCAGCCTTTCACGCAAAAATACAAAAGCTAATAAAGATGTAACAGCTGGCGTCATAGCAGCAATCAAAGTGGCATTAGCTACTGTAGAATATTGTAGCCCTGTAAATTGTGAACCATTATTCAAACTAACGCCTGTTATCCCCATAATTATAAGTGGCAACCAACAACTTTTAGGCGGTATAAAATCTTTTTTATGTGTAATTTTCATCAATAAAAATAAAGTAGCACTAAGTAGTAAATATCGGAAAGATACTAAAGTAGGTGGGTTCATCTCCGCTACAATGAATTTCACCACTACAGGCTGAAAACCCCATAAAATTCCAGCCAAAGACAACAACACATAAGCTTTATTTTTCAAAATAACATCTCCATTTAACTAAAACCTAAGTCATCATTATAACATATCCCTATAACGAGATTAAACATAAAATATATTCTAATACTTGCCACTATGCTATAATAAATTATTATTACTTTTCTTTTATAGACAAAGATTATTTCATTATTCTTTTATACAAAAGAATAACGAAGCAAAAATAAAAATCCCACGATATTGATTTTACTTTAATAAATATAAAATAATATGTAATATTTATTTTCCACATTCTAAAATCTTATCTGTAATACTTTTAATATAGTTCTTAGGATTTTTAACACTTTAATTTGTTGTTATTTAATTTATTTTTTATAAAAAGAAAAAATGTATTTTATAATTCTTAGGAGGGATAATTTTTTTATGTATGATTTGGCTTTAAAAAATGGTTTTATTGTTAATGAAAATGAAATCTATCTAGGAAATATTTATATACAAGATGAAAAGATTGTGGAGATTTCTTTAGCGGATAAGCCTGCTACTGAGGTTTATGATGTTTCTGGTAAGTATCTTTTACCTGGCTGTATTGATACGCATTGTCATTTTCGTGACCCTGGAGCTACTGCTAAGGAAGACTTTACAACTGGCACACAAGCTGCTATTGCCGGTGGTGTAACTACTGTATTTGATATGCCCAATACAAATCCTTCTGTTTTAAACGAGCAAGATTTATTACAAAAAGCAAATTATTTTGCTCCTAAAGCTTTTGCTGATTATGGTATTTGGGGTCTTTCTTTAGGTGAAATCAACCTTGGCGATTTACCTAGACTTTGTGAAGCTGGTGCTAGTGCTGTAAAATTCTTCTGGGGATATGCTATAAATGCCAAAACAAAAGCTTTAATTTATAATTACAATCCTAAAGATGAAGATATTATCCCACCTCTTGGCGATGGTGAAGTCTATGAAATTTTTGAACAAATGGCAAAAACAGGAAAAATAATCGCCATTCATGCTGAAAATATTGAATTAATTCAAACTTTAACTAAACGCTTGCAACAATCTGGTAAAAAAGATTACGAAGCTTTAATCCAATCTCGACCAGCTCTAGCAGAAGCTTTGACTATCCAAACAGCTAGTCTACTTGCTAAAGCCACTGGTGCTAGACTTCATATTCTTCATTTGACTTCTAAAATGGGAATGGAAGCAGTCGCTCAAGCAAAGGCTAATGGTGTAAATATAACTGCTGAAACTTGCCCACAATATCTATTTTTATCTGCTAAAGATTATGATAGTGTGGGACCAATGATGAAAGTATATCCTGTCATCAAACATGAAGAAGATAGACTTGCACTTTGGCAAGGATTGAAAAACGGCACTATAGATTTTATCGCTTCTGACCATGCACCACATATCATCAGTGAAAAACAAGGTGATTTATTCTCCATTCCTGCTGGCATGTGCGGTGTAGAAACTATGCTTCCATTAATGCTCAATGAAATAAATAATGGTCATATCACTTTGCCTTTCTTAGTGAAAGTCATGGCTAAAAATGTAGCTGATATCTATAATTTACCAAATAAAGGTAATTTAGAAATCGGTAAAGATGCTGATATTGTAGTTGTTGATATGAATAAAGTCGATACTATTGAAAATGAAAAACTTCACAGTAAACAACCGCTAACTGCTTTTGCTGGTAGAAAAATCAAAGGCTGGCCTATCAAAACATTTTTACGCGGTCAATTAGTTGTGGATAATAATAAAATCTGCCAAGATAAAGCTTGTGGTAAATGGATAAAATAATTAAATTTTAAATAAAAAAGCTCTTAATAGCAAAAACTATTAAGAGCTTTTATTTTTATTGATTACTGAGCTTTTGTTTTAATTTCTTCAAGAAGATTGTTGATAAATTCATCAGTATCCATAGTAACAGTATCTTTTTCACGACGTTTACGAACAGAAATATTTTTATTTTCTAATTCGGATTCACCTACGATAATGCTGTATGGAACTTTTTTAACTTGAGCTTCACGGATTTTGTAACCGATTTTTTCATTGCGGTCATCAACTTCTACACGAATGCCGAGGTCAAACATTTTGCGTTTGATTTCATAAGCATAATCAACATATTTATCGCTGATAGGTAAGATTTTAACCTGTACAGGAGCGAGCCATACTGGGAATGCACCAGCATAGTTTTCAATTAAAATACCGATAAAGCGTTCGATACTTCCGTATACTACACGGTGAATCATTACTGGACGATGTTTCTGACCATCTTCACCGATATAAGTGAGGTCGAATTTTTCAGGCATTAACATGTCAAGCTGAATTGTACCACACTGCCAAGTACGACCGATAGAGTCAGTTAAATGGAAGTCGATTTTTGGACCATAGAAAGCGCCATCGCCTTCGTTAATAACATATTTAAGACCACGATGTTCAAGTGCATTTCTAAGTGCATTAGTTGCAGTTTCCCAAACTTCATCAGAACCCATAGAGTCTTCAGGACGTGTGCTGAGTTCTGCATGATAAGTTAAACCAAATGTGCTATAAACTTTATCAAATAAGTCAATAACTCTTTGGATTTCATCTTCAATCTGGCTAGGTAACATAAAGATATGAGCATCATCTTGAGTGAAGTTACGTACACGCATTAAACCATGTAATGCACCAGATAATTCATGACGATGTACAAGACCAAGTTCACCAAGGCGAAGTGGTAAATCACGATAGCTGTGTTGCTGTGTTAAATAAACAAGCATACCACCTGGGCAGTTCATTGGTTTAATTGCATAATCTTCACCATCAATTTTTGTAAAGTACATATTTTCTTTATAATGATCCCAGTGACCAGAAGTTTCCCAAAGTTTACGGTTCATAATCATTGGAGTTTTAATTTCCTGATAACCAAATTGACGATGAACTTCACGCCAGTAGTTGATGAGTTCATTTCTGATTACCATACCATTTGGATGGAAGAATGGGAAGCCTGGGCCTTCTTCATGTAAGCTGAATAAATCGAGTTCTTTCCCGAGTTTGCGGTGATCACGCTTAGCAGCTTCTTCAAGCATTTTTAAGTAAGCATCTAAATCAGCTTGTTTTTCAAATGCTGTACCATATACACGTTGAAGCATTTTATTTTTTTCGCTACCGCGCCAATAAGCACCAGCAACAGATTGTAATTTAATAGCTTTTACTTTACCTGTAGATACTACGTGTGGACCTGCACAAAGATCAGTGAATTCACCTTGGCTATACATAGTGATCATTGCATCTTCTGGTAAATCATTAATTAATTCTACTTTATAGCTTTCACCTTCAGCATTGAAGAAATCAAGTGCTTCCTGACGAGTAACTTCTTTACGTACAATTGCTAAATTTTCTTTAACAATTTTTTTCATTTCTTTTTCGATTTTTGCTAAATCTTCAGTGCTAAGCTGATGATCCATATCAAAATCATAGTAAAAACCATTGTCAATTGCAGGACCAATTGCAAGTTTTACATTTTTGTCGCCATAAAGACGTTTTACAGCTTGAGCTAAAATATGAGAAGCACTATGACGAAGTGCCCAACGACCATCTTCATCTTCAAAAGTTAAAATTTCTACTTGATGATCTCCATCTATAACAGTCATTAAATCTTTAGTTTCTCCATCAATTTTGCAAGCTAAAGCTTTTTTTGCCAAAGAATTACTAAAGGATTTTACAAAATCAAGAACAGTAGTGCCTTCAGCTACTTCACGAACAGCACCATCTTTTAATGTGATATTTGCCATTTTATTAACCTCCTAAAAAAATAAAAAGCCTCCATCCCAAAACTAGGGACGAGGCTTGTAGTTCGCGGTTCCACCCTGTTTGCCATAAAATATGACCAACTCAAAAATGATAACGGAATTTCTCCGGCAAAACTTAATAAATAAATCTAAATTTATAGTTCAGCTTTGCAGTTTGAAAGTGGTAATCAAAGAGTATGCTTAAGAAGTTTCCAGCCTCGACTTCTCTCTCTGTAAACATATAATTCTTTAATCATGTCTTTCGCATTACTTTTACATATATCTTTATGATGTCTTCATTATAATAAAGCAGTATCTCAATGTCAAGAGTTATTCTTTTTTCTCATTTCTAAAATTCCTATCAAAATAATATACTTATAAGATATTATCTATTTATTATAATATTTATTTTAATTTAAATTTAATCTATTTTTAATCTGTACTTTAATCATATTTTAATCTAATCAGATTATACTATATACATAACTCAATAAAGTTATATAAGTTTTTGCTCTCCGATAGGTTTCTCTCCCTATCGGTTTTTTTTTTGCCTTCACAAGATACATATATAAAATTAAAATAATATATATACACCAAAATAAAGGAGATGTTACTATGTTTTTTGATGTAGATAAGCTACATTGGACTCGTAAACCTTTATCATTTAGTATAACTAAAGATAAAATCGAAATCATAACTTCACCTCATACTGATTTATGGCAAAGAACATATTATCACTTCAGAAATGATAATGCTCCTGTGCTACAGATGAATACAAGTGAAGAATTCTTTTCATTTACTGTTAAGACAAATTTTGATAGCAAAGTTCGATTTGACCAATGTGGTATCGTCTTATATTTAGATAGCGAAAACTGGCTCAAAGCTTCCGTTGAATATGAAAATGAAGATATTCAACATTTGGGTAGTGTTGTTACTAATAAAGGATATTCTGATTGGGCAACAACTGTTATCGATAGTTCTATAAAATCCATTTGGTATAGATTAAGTCGCCGAAAAGACGATTTTCGCATAGAATATTCTCTTGATGGCATAAATTATAATCAAATGCGCATATGTCATCTTTGGGAAGCTTCTGATGATATCCAATTTGGTATTTATGCTTGTAGCCCAGAAAATTCTTCATTTAAAGCTACATTTACTGATTTCAAAATGACAGAATGTGTTTGGCAAGCTCACGACGGTCAACAACCTGACGAAGATATTACTTATTAAAGGAATGTTATTTTATGAATACACTTATCGCCAAAAATTTAAATATTCTCATTGATTTTTTAGCTAAAAGAGATTTAACAGCACTATCTCCCGATGAATTGCAAGCAAAATACAAAATAAATCAAGCCGATTTGTTGATTTTATTCGGTGGTTCTATTCCTGAAGGTGCTAATGTATTTGCTAAAGCTCATCAACAAAATATAGCTAAAAATTATCTTTTAGTCGGCGCTGCTGGTCATACTACAGAAGCACTCCGCCAAAAAATGCAATCATCTCTAGCCGATATAGATATTTCCATTAAATCAGAAGCAGAAATTTTTGCCCTTTATTTAAAAAATAAATACAATATCACAGATTGTTTACTAGAAACTAAATCTACCAACTGCGGTAATAATATCACTAATACTCTAGAACTTTTAAAAAATCTAAATTTAAAGCCCAAATCCATCATTTTTATGCAAGATGCTACTATGCAAAATCGCATGGACGCAGGTTTTCGAAAATATTGTCCTTGTGATACTACTTTAATTAATTATGCCACATATAAAGTTCATTTCACTGTTCAAAATGATAAATTATGTTTAGAACAAAATAATATCTGGCAAATGTGGAATATTGATAAATATATTGAGCTACTCATGGGAGAAATTCCTCGTCTTACAGATAATATCAACGGTTATGGCCCTCAAGGTAAAAATTTTATCGCCCATGTAGATATACCACAAGAAGTCCATAGTGCTTATCAATATCTCTATCAACATTTAAATATCAAAACACGCCAGGCAAATTCGCTTTATGCTACAAAATAAAGAAAGTGTCTACTTATTATATTTTATCTTCACGGCAAAATATAATTTAGTAGACACTTTTTTTAAGCTAAAATCTCTGTTAAAGCATCAATTAATTCATCATTTTCTTCACGAGTTCGCACTGCAAAACGCACGAAATACTCATTTAATCCTGGATAGTTTTCACAATTGCGAATAGCTATACCATATTCTAATAATTTTGCTTTTAACTCATTAGCTGTCATATTTGTTTTTTCTATATTCACTAAAATAAAATTAACAGTTGGCTCATATACTTTCAATTTATCAAAAGTTTCTAGTTCTTCATAAAGATAATTTATCTCTGTTCTTGTATATGTTCTACTGCGACGCTGATATACTTTATCCTCTAAAGCTACCATACCTGCAATCTGTGCTAAAGCATTCACATTCCATGGGTCTTTTGCCTGATAAAGTGGGTCTAAAACTTCATGGTCTGTAGCTGCAAAACCTAAGCGAAGTCCTGGTAATGCATAAAATTTAGTCAAAGAATGCAATACAAATAAATTATGATATTTTTCCACCAAAGGAAGTACGGAAAAAGCTTCACTTGTTTTGATAAAATCCATAAAAGACTCATCAACAACTACAAAACAGCCATTATTTTCAGCATGTTCAATCAAAAGTTCCATATCTTCTACAGTAAATAATGTACCTGTTGGATTATTAGGATTGCCGATAAATAAAATATCGTTGCCTTTTATATTCACGATTAAATCTCGCATAGGAGAATTAAATTCCTGTTTTTCAGATAACATCACATAATTTATATTTGCTCCAGAAGCTTTAGCTGCTCTTTCATATTCGCTAAAACCAGGAGACACAATCAACGCATTTTTAGGCTTTAATATATGACAAAGTATATATAATAATTCTACTGCGCCATTACCTACGATAATTTTATCTGCACTGATACCATAATTTTCGGCGATTTTACCACAAAGCTCTCTTGCATCTGGCTCTGGATAATGAATTATATCATCAATATGGTCAACAATCGCTTTTTTTATATTTTTAGACAATCCATATGGATTTATATTAGCACTGAAATCTATGATTTTATCTAAATTTTCTTGTGCCATTATTTTTTTTAAATCTCCGCCATGCTCAAACTTTTGCATAATTTACTCTCTTTCTATGATAATTCCACCAGAAATCATTTTTACTAAATTTAAATAATGTAAATCAAAACATTCACTTAATATTTTTTGTTTACATTCTTCAATTAAACTTTCCTCACAATTATCATCAAATAATACACCAATGACAGTGCCACTGTGAGCAACATTTACACCTATTGCCTGATAATCTTCGGATATTATCATGATATCTTCTAATTGCTTTTTATATAATATTTTTTGATTTGCATATGCACTCATAACGCAAGCTTTGCCGATGTATTTATTATTTTTCTCTTTAAAGCCTAAACGCAAATAATCTAAAGCTTCTTTAATTGTATTTTCATTTTCTTGATACAAGCGTTTTAAATCTTTGCGACGATTAAAAGATAAAGTATCGACCTTGCCACCGCAATCAAACATCAATATCTTAATCTTTGGTGCTAAACCTAAATGCTCTAAAACTTGACCATTCAAATGATTGTATCTGACAATGCCTTTACAAAAAATACCATCAGTTGGCTCAATGCTTGTTGCTATCTTTGACATTTCATCTTGAGATAATATCCGTTTACAAGAAAGAGCTGTCAGCTGACAAATACTTGCAATATCTGCACTACTTGAAGCCATGCCCTTTCCTGTCAACAATTCTGTAGTCAAACAAAATTTTGCATAAGATTTAGTGCCCAGATAATCAAGCGTTTTATTGCGTGCCAAACGAGCTTTATATGGTAAATAAGAAAAATATTTTGTTATACTCGCCTTGGTATACATTGAAATAGGACAAGTAACTAAAAAAGGTATATCATCAATCATGCCTTGTACTAACTCGCCACAAGAACCTGGTATTTTAACACTAAGACCCATGCAAAAATTCTCCTTAACCAATAATAAATTTATCTTCAGGATAGCGAATTTTATTTTTCTTCTTGCGAATAACAAGTGCCATCGCAAAAGAAATAATACCAATTCGTCCCATCAACATTACAAAAATAATTACAATTCTACTAGAAGCATCCATTTCATTTATCGTACCTGTAGGCAGACCTACAGTAGCGAACATAGATACAGACTCAAATAAGATTTTAGACAAAGCAATATCTTCTGTCAAACATAAAAACATTGACATCAAAAATACGACAATCGCACTGACAAAGAAAATACTCATCGCACGGAAAATCACAATCGGTGGTACAGTACGCTCAAAGATAACAACATCTTCACGACCGCGAATGAGCGACCAAATAGCTGCAAAGATAACAGCTATAGTAGTAGTTTTAATACCGCCACCTGTTGAAGCTGGCGAACCGCCAATAAACATCAAAAACATAATCAACAATAAACTAGGTTCTGTCAATGAGCCTATATCGAGCATTGAAAATCCTGATGTTCTAGCCATCGAAGCCATGAATGTACTTACCATCACTTTATCAAATAAACCTAAATCGCCTAAAGTATTTTGATTTCCATATTCCAAGATAAAAATAAATACACTGCCGATAAGAATTAAAAAACCAGTAGTAACAAGTACAAGCTTACTATTAATACTCAATTTTTGCCATTTGCGCTTTTGATAGATATCTAATAAAACAGCAAAACCCAATCCACCACAAACAACTTCTATCAATAATATTAGATTAAAAAATGGGTGAAAAATATAATCTGCAAAATTACTTCCACCTAAAATATCAAAGCCTGCATTACAAAACGCTGATACAGAATGCCAAAAACCAAAATAAATAGCTGTACCTACACTATAATCTTGACAGAAAATAATTGTTAAAATAACTCCACCGATAAATTCAAAAGCAACAGTCATTTTCACAATACTGATTACAAGTCGCACTACTCCAGCCACTGACCATCTTTGCAATGACTCTTGAATTAATAATCTATCTCGAAGTTGAATGCGTTTACCCATCACCACTGCCAAAATAGTAGTGATAGTCATAATTCCTAAAGCTCCAATTTGCACCAAAATAATAATTATTATTTGCCCAAATACAGAAAAATTATCACCTAAACTAAATATAGAAACACCCGACACACATACTGCTGACGCTGACATAAATAATGCATCGACAAAGCTCAACGGCTCGATATCTACCACTGTAATCGGCAACATCAACAACATAGTACCAGTCAATATTATTATCCCATAACTACATAAAACAATCTGGTATGGATTTAATTTTCTAATATATTTCATCATTTTATCTAAACCTAAAACTTATTAATCAACCTACCCCAATACGCTCTGAAGGATATCCTATTTTAGCTGTTTTTCGATTGCGCATAGCAATAGCCATCAAAAATGTAAGTACGCCTAGACGACCAATAAACATTATTAAAACCAATATGGACTTACCATAAACAGTCAAACTAGAAGTAATCCCTGTGGATAAACCTACAGTAGCCAATGCCGATGTAACTTCAAATAATATTTTTATAAATGGAAAATCTTCTGTTAAACATAAAAACATTGTTCCTAAAACTACTAAAGCTGCTGCTATATAAAAAATAGCCAAAGATTTTACAATCAAATCATGTTCAATACGTCTTTTAAACAATGTAACTTCTTCATTGCCACGAATAATAGAGGTAACTGTCGCAAAAATTATCGCAAAAGTTGTAGTTTTTATCCCGCCACCAGTAGAACCAGGAGATGCCCCTAAGAACATCAATATAATGATAAAAAATAACGAAGCTTCATGTAATGCTCCTGTATCCATCAAAGTATATCCTGCTGTACGTGAAGTTGTAGATAAAAAGAAAGTCCCTATTAACTTATGCCACCAATCCCAATTACCAATCGTATTTTCATTATTATATTCTAAAAAGAACAATACTATTGTACCAATTACCAATAAAATCAAAGTCGTCAATAAAGCAACTTTAGCATGCAAAGAAAACATCTTCCAATTATGTTTTTGGTAAAGTTCTACTGTTACACCATAACCAATACCGCCTAATATAATCAAAAAAGCGATGACTAAACAAAATAAAGGGTCAGTATTATATTTAAAAATATTAGTACCGCCAAAAATATCAAAACCAGCATTACAAAATGCCGATATAGAATGCCAAAACGCCATATATATCCCATGTAATCCATAATCAGGATATAGGCGAAAAGATAGTAGTACACCACCTATAAATTCAATACATAAAGTGGTCTTTACCAATAATTTAATTAATTTTACAACGCCCCCAACAGTCAACCTATTCAATGATTCTTGAGCTATTAACCTACTTCTAAGCTGAATACGCTTTCCCAAAATCAAGGCAAATACTGTCGTCATTGTCATTACACCAAAACCGCCAATTTGAATCAACATAATAATTACTAATTGCCCAAATGTAGAAAAATATTGACCAGTATCCACCACAATTAAACCAGTAACACATACAGCTGATGTTGCAGTAAATAAAGCATCTATAAATGATAGACTGCTACCATCATTAGATGCTATAGGTAACATCAATAAAAATGCACCTACTAATATTAAGCCTAAAAAAGAAAAAACTAAAACTTGATAAGGACTTAACATCAATAGCCAATTATTAATACTCTTGGGAATTTCTGCCTGTTGCAAAATTAATTCCTCCTAATTGTTCACTAATTGCAATAACCAAAAAGCAAAAAAGCCTATGATACCGCCAACGATAGAGCCGTTTAAACGTATCCATATCATATCTGTTTCGACTTTATCGTACACTAACTCATTTAATTGCTTATCTGTTAATCCTTCTAAAAATTTACGTGCTAATTCTAAGATTACATCTTCACCTTTTAAAGCACTACGATGAACAACATCTAATACAAAACGATTTATTTTTGATTTAAATTCATTATTTGTATTTAATTTTTCGATACATCTATCTATTTCTTCACTTAAAATCTGTTCTATCGTCTGATAAAGCTTATTTTCTCTATTATTATTAGCTAATAGATATTCACAAAAATTATGCAAAGAATTTTGTAGAATTTTTTCCACAATGCCCATTTCCACAAAACTATCACGCAAAATATTCAAGCTATCAACCCAATTTTCATCATCGCGAATATTCATCAAAGCTTCTTCATATAAATTTATAAGATTTGCATATAATTCGCCATCTTTATCGCTGACATCATCTAATAAATCTAAAATACGTTCATGAATTATCAAAGACAATTCATCTGGGTCTAAAGTATTTGTCGCTAAAGCCAAAGATAACATCAGACCGCCTAGACCGCTTTCATACTGCTTCTGATAATTTTCAAGAAAAGCATCTATTCTTGCCTTTCCTTCTCTTCCTGAAAAATATCCTTTCAAGAAATTTATACCTTTATCTACAGCGAGCTGACTATTTTCACTTTTGAGCAATACGCCCATTAAATTATGCGATAAATCACCCATAGACTCTTTTAAAATAAGTTGAGCTATCTTTTCACTGTTTTTTTGTGCTACTTTAGCAGTATCTATTTCAGCGATTTTTTTCACTAA
>OGUC01000330.1_pt1 | contig 30449 bp, 26 predicted proteins | sample 1573701 | NCBI WGS metagenome assembly OGUC01 (sample SAMEA2582017, study PRJEB24529) | metagenome | biome: Human gut stool | place: China | collected 2011
GATGCAATATTTAATTCTGCAATGGTTTATGAATTATCAGTGTTAAAAGTTTTTGCAGAACCTAAATTGTTTGGCGTACCAAAAGATACAGAGGAATATTTAGAGGCAAAGAGACTTCTTAAGTTCTTAGATTATATTTTGGGAATACCAAAAGAAAATGTTCCAAGTAATTCAATATTAAGTGAATTTGTTGGAGGAAGTGTATTTCCTGTTTAGATAAGTATTGAATTAATTTTTAAAGTATGATAATTTAGATAATTGTGAGTAAGGTAGATAATCGCTGCTGCTATTGCCGAAAGGACGCAGGAGAGGAAAGTCCGGGCTTCGCAGGGCAGGATGCCGGCTAACGGCCGGTGGAGGTGACTCCCAGGAAAGTGCAACAGAAATTAAACCGCCAGCAATGGTAAGGATGAAATGGTAGTGTAAGAGACTACCGCTTTAATGGTAACATTAAAGGTCAGTGTAAACCCCATCCGAAGCAAGACTGAGCAGAAAGTATTGGTTGCCCGCCAGCTTTCGGGTAGGTTGCTTGAGCTAAGTGGCAACATTTAGCCTAGATAGATGATTATCCAAGACATAACCCGGCTTACAGCCTTACTCATTTTTATTTGGATATTATTTCAATTATTTATAGAGTATATTATTCAACTTATTATATTTTTTATATTTAATAAGTTTTTGTTTTATTGTTAATCTAATTTTTTTATGAAATCAAACAAAAGTCTGCAGAAATTGTTAGCGGATTTTGAAGCTATTTCAATTACCTCATGGTCAGAAAGTTTATTATCAGAAAGACCGGCAGCTTTGTTGGTGATACAACTTAACCCACAAATTTTTAATCCACAATGACTTCCACATATTGCCTCCATTGAGGTGCTCATACCCACAGCATCAGCTCCAAGAAGTTTGTACATTTTTATTTCTGCAGGAGTTTCGTAGTTTGGCCCCTGAGTTTGAAGATAAACTCCTTCTTTTATAGGAATATTAAGATTAGCTGCACATTCCTTAAGGAGATTTCTTAAGTCAGTGTCGTATATGTTTGAACAGTCTGGAAAACGAGGTCCTAATTCGTCAATGTTATATCCACGTAATGGAGAAGGTACAAATGAAGAAATCTGGTCTTCTATAACCATAAAATCCCCTGGTTCAAAATTCTCATTTATTCCACCGGCAGCATTTGTAATAACAAGTGTTTTTGCCCCTAGAAGTTTCATTATACGAACAGGCATAATAACCTGTTTAGGAGTGTAACCTTCATAGTAGTGCAATCTGCCATCTGCAATAATTACATTTTTATTTTCAATAGTTCCTATAATAAAACGTCCTTTATGCATTTTGTTAGTGCAGGTAGGAAAATCAGGTAAAGAAGAATAGGAAATCTCAGCATTTATATTAACCATATTTGCAAAAGAATTAAGACCTGAACCTAATATAATTGCTATGTCTGGTACTAGGGAAGTATGTTCCTTAATAATGTTGGTATAAGTTTCTAATATGTCTAAATCATTCATCATAATATCCTCCATAAAAAGTGCAAAAAAATGTCTAAAAATATTGTGTATAACCTTGAATATTCATTGTCTATAATGTATCATCTTAATAGCGAAAAATAAATAGTTTTGGAGGGTGAAATGAGACATTTAATTAATCCTCTGGATTTTTCAGTAGAAGAAATAGACAAGTTATTAAGTCTTGCCAATGACATTGAGAAAAACCCAGAAAAGTACAAAGAAGCATGTAAAGGTAAAAAGTTAGCAACATTGTTCTATGAACCAAGTACAAGAACACGTTTAAGTTTTGAAGCGGCAATGCTTAATTTAGGCGGTAGCGTTCTTGGATTCTCAGAAGCAACATCAAGTTCAGCTTCAAAAGGCGAAAGCGTGGCAGACACAATTAGAATTATTTCATGCTATGCGGATATTGCAGCAATGAGACATCCAAAGGAAGGAGCAGCTTTAGTAGCAGCAAACAATTCTTCAATACCTGTAATTAATGCAGGGGATGGTGGACATCAGCATCCAACACAGACATTAACTGATTTATTAACAATTAAGTCTTTAAAGGGAAGGTTAGACAACATTACTATTGGATTGTGTGGTGACTTGAAATTTGGTAGAACAGTACATTCATTAATCAATGCATTATTAAGATATGACAATGTGAAGTTTGTTCTTATTTCTCCACCGGAATTAAAAGTACCAAAATACATCATTGAGAGAATTGAGGCAGCTGGAGCAGAATATAAGGAAGTTACCAAGTTAGAAGATGTTATTGGCGAGTTAGATTTACTATATATGACAAGAGTACAAAGAGAAAGATTTTTTAACGAAGAAGATTATATTAGATTAAAAGATAGCTTTGTGCTGGATAAGAAGAAAATGAAAATGGCAAAAGAAGACATGCTTGTACTTCATCCATTGCCTAGAGTAAATGAAATTTCTGTTGAAGTGGACAAGGATCCTAGAGCAGTATATTTTAAACAGGCACAATATGGAGTGTATGTAAGAATGGCGCTTATTTTAACATTATTGGAGGTAAAGGATGCTTAACATTGATTCAATAAACAACGGTTTTGTATTAGACCACATTCAGGCAGGAAGAGCAATGGCAATTTGTCATTATTTGAATTTAGATGAGTTAGATTGTCAGGTGGCAATTATAAAAAATGCCCGCAGTGGAAAAATGGGCAGAAAAGACATTATCAAGGTTGAAGGTTCATTAGATGACATCGTTGATTTTGACGTATTAGGATTTGTAGACCATAACATTACAATTGATATTATCAAGGATGGAAAGCTAGTTGAAAAAAGAGAAGTTAAACTTCCTGAAAAAATCGTAAATGTTTTACATTGCAAGAACCCAAGATGCATCACATCAATTGAGCAGGAACTTGATGACGTATTTATTTTAACAGACAAGAAGAATGGTCTCTATAGTTGCCAGTATTGTGAAGAGCAGCAGGGTAAGTTATGGGAGAATATTAAAAGTAAATAGAATTTAATATAAACTATTTCAAGAAGAAATCACCGTTTCTGACGGTGATTTCTTTTTTTAGAGAAAAAAGTGTCGTTCATTACAAAAAAAGTACCGTTTATCGCAGAAGTGAAAAAACAGGTGAAAGTATGTTATAATATTTATGAAAAAAAAATTAATTAAGTGTTATTTTATACTGATATAATTTATTGTGACAGTTGCTTATAAAATAAATTGGGATTGAGGATAAAAATACTAAAATTATAAAATGACATTGTGTTTATTAAGCATTAATGCAATGAATATAAGTATAAAAAGCAAAGCAGGAGGTAAGAATATGAAGACAAAATTAAATTCAAAAATTTTAATTAGTGCGTTATTATCTTTTTCAATGATAGTAATGTTGCTATCAGGAGTTAGGGCTACAGAGAATGAAACCTTAACATCATCAAATTGGGAGTATGGAGTAAATGGCGAAAATGTATACATAATGAAGTACACAGGCACAGAAGAAGATGTGGTTGTACCAGCAGTAATCGATGGAAAGAAAGTTGTATCCATTGGAGAAGATACATTTACAGACTGCAAAACATTAAAGAATATTACACTATCTGAGAATATAAAAAATATTGAAAGCAATTCAAGGGAAGCATTTCCTTGTTTTAATGGATGCGACAACTTGGAAAATATTATTGTTGATGACAATAACAGTGAATTTTCCAGCGAAGATGGAGTTTTATATAGCAAAAACAAAGAAGTGATTTTTTTGTATCCAAGAGGTAAAAACGTAGCAGAATTTGTTATACCTGAGCATGTAAAATATTTAGGCAGAAAAGTGTTTAGCAAATGCGAAAATCTGAAAAAGGTAAGCATTGCTAATGGTATTAAAGATTTAAGTGAAAGAGTCTTTGAAGGCTGTAGTAGCCTTGAAAGCATTGATATACCTGAAAGCCTTGAAAGCATTGGTGTAGGTGCCTTTAGTGGCTGTGAAAGTTTGAAGAATATTGTAATTCCTAATGGAACAAAAAGTATAGGCATATATGCATTTTCTAATTGTAAAAGCCTTAAAGAAATAGCAATTCCATCAACTGTTGAATCCCTTGCAGAAACAAATGACGGAAATATGGTTGAAGGAATTAATGGCAAAAATGCAAGTGTTAGTTCTTGTTTTGCAGGCTGTACATCTTTGGAAAAGATAACAGTAGACAGTAAAAATAAAAAATATGCCAGTGAAAACGGTATGCTTTTTAATAAGGACAGAACACTGCTTTTTTGTTATCCTGCCGGAATGCAAGGTGTGGAAGTTATAATAAAAACAGGTGTTAAAACAATTGCAAAAAATGCTTTTTGCGACAATAAAAACATACAACGAATAAAATTCCCAAAAACTGTTACAAAAGTTGAAGACGAAGCAGTTATTAATTGCAGTAATTTAGAAAAAGTTACTTTTTGTGGAAATAAACCAAATGATTTAGGCAAATTTGTTTTAGGTAAAGATGATGTTGTAATATGGTATTCCAACAAATACAAAAATAGTTGGAGCAACTATAATTTATACAAAAAGCAAGAGTACATTGAGCCACGTAGAACATGCATTGGTATGCCTACACCTGTTCGTTCTGTAAAAAAAATAAAACTTAACAAAAAGAAATTAGTATTAAAGAAGGGCAAAAAATATAAACTTAAATATACTATTACACCTAGCAAGGCTACAAATAAAAAGGTGACATGGAAAACTACAAATAAAAAAATCGCAAAAGTGTCAAAGGGAAAAGTAAAGGCACTAAAAAAAGGAAAATGCTACATTGTGGTAAGAACAAAAGACGGTGGGAAAAAAGCCAAGTGCAAAGTAATAGTTAAATAAACTGTTTGTAGCGATTTACATAGTATATTATACTAAGACTTTTATTTATAAAAATATTTATTACATTGTTTGTAAAAATGTAATAAAAAATGACAAAAAGTTTAAAATGTATTGCCACTAAAATAATATGTTGATATACTAAATGAGAAAATTATGAAATACGGAGGATGAAGAAATGTATTGCAAAAATTGTGGAAAAGAAATTGATGATTTGGCAGTTGTATGTCCTAATTGTGGAGTGGCAACAGGTAATAATCAGCCGGCTTCTGATGATACAGGAAGCATAGGATGGGGATTGTTAGGATGTTGTATTCCAATTGTAGGATTGATTTTGTTTTTGGTATGGAGAGATACTAAGCCTAAAAATTCAAAAGCAGCAGGAATCGGAGCATTAGTTAGTGTTTGCGTTTCAGTATTATGGTACGTATTAATGATTGTTGTTGGAGTTGGAGCAGGAGTAGCTTTTGGCGTATAAAATGAAACAGTGGTTTTATAAATGGCTACCAATTATTTTTGGCTGTCATAGACGTTCAGATCGTTCTTTTTTCTATAAAGGAAAACAGTTTCCAATATGCGCAAGATGTACAGGTGAACTTACTGGTATGATATGTGCAATATTTGGATGTTATTTTCTAATAAATATTCATATATGTGTTTGGGTTGCACTTTTATGCCCACTAATAATTGACGGCGTTATTCAGGCAAAAACAAAATACGAAAGTACAAATACAAGACGTGTAATAACAGGTTTTTTGTTTGGAATAGCATTAATGATGATATTTATTGTTTCAACAAAATATTGCCTAATGATAGGATTTGAATACGGCAGAAAATTAAGATAAAAGAATGAGGTGTTTTGAAAGTTTCAAGATACTATAAAAAGAAAAAAGGAATTGGCAATCGCCAATTCTTTTTTTGTGTAATGATAGTCTATTATTGCATAAAAGGGTACCATTATATTTGTTCAAATAGAAAAAAATATAATGGTACGCTTCAAGAAGCAAATGTTTATTGTTTATTCCTCATTTTCCGTATCGTATTCAGTTGTTTCGTCTTCTTTAGGAGTGACAACAACCTTTACTAAGTCAATTCGTTTTTCGTCCATTTTTATAACTGTTAATTTGCAATTGTCAATTACAACACTGTCACCCTTATTAGGAAGACGGTCAAGATGTTCAATAATAAGACCACCTAATGATTCATAATCTTCTGAATCAATTTCAGTGCCTAACTGGTCGTTAAAATCATCAAGATTAATAGAACCTTCAACAATATATTCGTTTTCGCCAACAGGTCTGATAACCTGTTCCTCAGCTTCGTCAAATTCATCATGTATATCGCCGATAATTTCTTCAACAATATCTTCTAAAGTAATAAGACCTTCAGTCTGACCGTATTCATCTAAAACAATACACATGCCCGGTTCTTTATTTCTCATTTCCATAAGAAGGTCATTTAATTCTTCTTTTTCGTGAGTGAAGTATGGCTCGCGCATAATCTTTGTTATATCAAAATTGTTTGGGTTTACACCCATTAACATCATATCTTTAATATTTATAATGCCGATTACGTTATCTGAATCTTCCTTGTAAACAGGCATTCTTGTGAATTTGTCTTTTCTAATGACGTTTAATAAATCATTATAGGTAATATCTAAAGGAACCATTGTAATGTCAACTTTTGGTATCATAATATCTTTAGCACATGTATCACCAAAATCGAAAACGTTGTTAATCATATCCATTTCGTCTTCTTCAATTATGCCTTCCTCCTGACTGACACCAACTAAAGTTCTAAGTTCATCCTCAGTAATTGATTTAGAATTTAAATTAACATTAACCCTAAAAAGTTTTAAGAATAAACTTGAGAATAAATTTAAAACAAAAATAATAGGTGTAAGTACAACCATAAAGAAATTAATTGGTTTAGCATAAGCTAGCGCAATTGATTCTGCATGAATTGATGCAACTGTCTTAGGAATAATTTCTCCGAAAATAATAATTACAAGTGTAAGAATACCAACGCCAATACTAACAATCCAACTTACGTTAAAAACACTTTGCATAAAAATTGTTGTTAAAGAAGAAGCGGCAATATTTACAATATTATTTCCAATTAAAATTGTACTAAGCATTTTTCTTGAATTACCTAAAATCTTATCAAGAATAATGGCCTGTTTGTTGCCTTCCTCCACAAGCATTCTAAGTCTTACCTTGTTAGTAGTGGTAAGAGCTGTTTCGGCTGAAGAAAAAAACGCCGAGAATAATAATAAAATAAGTAATACGCATAGCAGAGCTATGTCACTGGGTCCCATAACTTTCTCCTTATAAATTAATAATATTTCAAGTCCCTGACTTGTTAAGGAAGATTTTACATAATGAACCTGTTAAAGTCAAGAATTGTAATAAATTATATTGCCCACAAATATAATTTATTATAAAAATATTTGGGGAGGAGAATACCTAAATTCTGATTACGGTCTTTCAATGTCAATACCATTATTAAAAAAGTACAGGTAGAATAAGGCATTTTGACACTGTAATAAAATAAAGAAAAAATGAAAAAAGGAGTAAAATGGGCAAAATTATTTTATCTTTTTTAAAAGACTTACTTTTAGAAATGATTGTAAGTTTTGTGCTAATAGTAGCAGTTGCATTTATTGTTTTAAAAATCTCACCAGCCTATAGCACCATACAAATTTTAATTCTTGCTACATATGTCATAGCTACCTTTGCAGGCGGTTATGTAATAGGAAAAGTTATGGATAAAGGGAAGTTTATGTGGGGAGCCATATCAGGTCTCATATATGCTGTTGTCATAGTTTTAGCTTCGATAATAGTGAACGGTCAAATTAATAGTGAAACAATAGAAATTATAAAATTATTACTGGCATCTGTAGGGGGTGGAACCATCGGAGGAATGGTTAGTTAAAAAAACGTTTGAAAAAAACGTTTTATGTGTTATAATACCATAAGAATTATGCGTAAGTATCTTTTTACGCAAATAAGTATTGGAGGAAAACCATGAAACATATCAAAACATTAAATCAGAAAACATTAAAGGACACAATGAAAAAAGGCGGTTTTGGTGAATGTCAGACATCATGTCAGTCAGCTTGCAAGACATCATGTACAGTAGGAAACCAGACTTGCGAAAACAAATAATTTAATATTGATTAATTTACACTATAACAGAGTTGAGCACTCAACTCTGTTATAGTGCGTTAAAAAGGGAGGAAAATTACAGTGATTCATCAATATAAAAGCAATGGGTACAACATTGTATTAGATGTCAACAGTGGAGCGGTTCATGTTGTTGATGATGTTACATACGATGTTATAGAATTGTTTGAAAAACTTGATGCTGAAGCTATAATTTCAAAACTTAGCTCAAAGTACAAAGAAGAAGAGATAAGAGAAGTTATTGACGAAGTTGAACAGTTGAAGAAAGATGGACAGTTGTTTACTGAGGATATATATCAGCCTTTCGTAGAAAAGTTTAAGGAAACACGTCAGACAGTAGTTAAGGCTCTATGTTTACATATAGCTCATGATTGTAACTTAGCATGCAAGTATTGTTTTGCAGAAGAAGGTGAATACCATGGCCGTAGAGAATTAATGAGTTTTGAAGTGGGTAAGAAAGCTTTAGACTTTTTAGTTGCAAATTCAGGAAACAGAGTTAATCTGGAAGTTGACTTTTTTGGTGGCGAACCATTAATGAACTGGGATGTTGTAAAGCAGTTAGTTGAATACGGTCGTTCACTTGAAGAACCAAATAATAAGAAATTCAGATTTACATTAACTACAAATGGTGTTTTATTAAATGACGAGATAATGGAATATCTTAATAAAGAAATGTCAAATGTAGTTTTAAGTTTAGATGGTAGAAAAGAAGTAAATGACAGAATGAGACCTTTTAGAACAGGTAAGGGTAGTTATGACCTTATTGTTCCAAAGTTTCAGAAACTTGCAGATAGCCGAAATCAGACAAACTATTATGTAAGAGGTACATTTACAAGAGATAATTTAGATTTTTCTGAAGATGTGAAGCATTTTGCAGACTTAGGATTTAAACAAATGTCTATTGAACCGGTTGTTGGACCGGAGGAAGATCCATACTCTATAAGAGAAGAAGATTTACCTAAAATTATGGAAGAGTACGATAAATTAGCTCTTGAATATATTAAGAGGGAAAAAGAAGGTAATGGCTTTAACTTTTTCCATTTTATGATTGATTTAAATCAGGGACCATGTGTTTATAAGAGATTATCAGGATGTGGTTCAGGTACGGAATACTTAGCAGTTACACCTTGGGGAGATTTTTATCCATGTCATCAGTTTGTTGGCAATGAAGATTTCTTAATGGGGAATGTAAATGACGGAATCGTTAGAAACGATATAGTTGAAACATTTGGTGATTGCAACGTATATTCAAAAGAAAAGTGCAAAAACTGTTTTTCAAAATTTTATTGTAGTGGTGGATGTGCAGCAAACTCATACAATTTCCACGGTACAATAAATGATGCCTATGACATAGGTTGTGAAATGCAGAAAAAAAGAGTGGAATTCTCAATAATGATAAAGGCAGCTTTAGCGGATGCTGACTAAGAAAGAGGTAAAAGATGAAAATTAAGATGAACAAAACAAAGGGAATAATAGCATTTATTATTTCTCTTGCCGTACTTGCTTTTGCAGGTTACGTTATTATGTTTGGTATAGGGGATCGTGGCCAGGCAAAATACATTACTCAGGGTCTTGACTTAAAGGGTGGTGTAAGTATTACATATCAGGTAGCAGAATCTGATAAAAGTAATTTAACAGCAGATACTTTAGAAAAAACAAGAGCAAAACTTGAAAAGAGAATTGCTGCATTTAGTACAGAAGCAACAGCATATAAGGCTGGTGAAGACAGAATTACTGTTGAAATTCCAGGTGCATACGATGCTGATGAAGTATTAAATGAATTAGGAAAACCGGGTATTTTATATTTCTGTACAGCGGCAAAGAGTGGGTACACACCAACAAAGGCTGAATTAAAGAATAAGAAATACATTAAGGTAGATAAGAGTTATTATCAGGTATGGTTAACAGGTGATACAGTAGCCAGTGCTGAAGGACAGGCTACAACAAACGATAAAGGTGTAAATGAAAACATCGTAAATTTACAGTTCAACTCAGAAGGAACAAAGGCTTTTGGTGAAATGACAAGTTCTCATGTTGGCGAACAGTCATTTATCATTTATGATGATGAAGTTTTAAGTGCTCCAAAAATTCAGGCTGTCATTACAGGTGGACAGGCACAGATTACAGGTGATTTCACATTAAAAGAAGCTCAGACACTTGCTACAAACATCGGTATTGGTTCTTTGGAAGTACAGCTTGATGAATTAAGCCATAGCGTTCAGAGTGCTAACTTAGGTAGTGATGCTTTATCAAAGAGTATTCAGGCAGGTATTGTTGGTTTTATTATAATTATTTTATTCTTATTATTGGTATATAGAATTCCAGGTTTAGCTGCAGGCTTGGCTTTAATATCATACATTGAGTTAATGCTTTTAGCACTTAACGGATTTGACTTAACACTTACATTACCTGGTATTGCAGGTATTATCCTTAACATTGGTATGGCAGTTGATGCTAACGTAATTATTTATGCCCGTATTAGAGAAGAAATTGCCGCAGGTAAGAATGTTAAGAGTGCTATTGGAATAGGATTTAAGAAAGCAACATCAGCAATTGTTGACGGTAACGTTACAACATTTATTGCTGCATTAGTATTATGGATTAAGGGTTCAGGTACAGTTCAGGGATTCGCAACAACGCTTATGATTGGTATTTTCATCCAGTTATTTACATCTCTTGTAGTTTCAAGAGGTCTTGTATGGATGCTTTACTACATGGGCTTCCAGAAGCCTGTATTCTACGGTAAAGAAAGAGTTAAGAAAACAATTAAATTTGTTGAAAAGAGAGCTGTATGGTTTGTTATATCAATTGCTGTTATAGTAATAGGAATTGGCGGAATTATCTTTAACACAGCTAAGGGTAATGGTCCATTTGACTTTAGCATTGAATTTAAGGGTGGTACATCAATTCAGGTACAGTTTGATAAAGACTATACAATTGATGAATTTAATAAAGAAGTAAAACCTGCAATTGCAGATTTACTTTCAACAAATGACATACAGGCTCAGAAGGATACAAATAATAAGGGATTATTCACAATCAAGACAAAGAAACTTGAAGGTGAACAAATGGATAAATTTAAAGATTTATTAATTAGCAAATATCAGGCTAAGGATGACAAGCAGAACTTTAATGATACAGAAATTTCAGATACAATCAGTTCTGAAATGAAAACAGATGCTGTTGTTGCAACAGTTATAGCAACAATTTGTATGTTAATTTATATTTGGTTCAGATTTAAGAATGTACATTTTGCTTTAGCAGCTGTTATAGCTTTATTACATGACGTACTTATTGTTGTAGGCTTCTACGGCTTATCAAGAGTAACAGTAGGAACAACATTTATTGCATGTTTGCTTACAATTGTAGGTTACTCAATTAACGCTACAATCGTAATCTTCGATAGAATTAGAGAAAACAAGGCTATAATGAAACGTGAAGATACAATGATTGATATTATTAATCAGAGTATTACACAAACACTTACAAGAAGTATTTATACTTCACTTACAACATTTATAATGGTATTTATGATTTTTGTAATGGGTGTATCATCTATTAGAGAATTTACATTACCATTAATGGTAGGTATTGTAGCTGGTGCTTACTCATCAGTATTTGTTACTGGTTCTTTATGGTACATTATGAAAGGTAAGAAATACGATAAATAATTAAGATTTTATTGAGCGGTATCATCTATTGATGGTGCCGCTTTTCTTCTTTAAAATGGTGATTAACTATGAATGAAAAGTGGTTTTTACAAACAAAAAAAGCAGATTTTAATGGTATTGCAAAAAAATATAATATTAGTCCTATTACTGCAAGATTAATGAGAAACAGGGACGTTGTCTCAGAAAAGGAAATAGAGCAATATCTTAACGGAACTATAAATGAAATAAGTTCTCCATGGTTGTTTAAGGACATGGACAAGGCAGTTAATATTTTGAGTATAAAAATAAATAATGAAAGTAAAATCAGAATTATATGCGACTATGATGTTGATGGTATATGTTCCGGCTATATTTTACATACCTGTTTGAAGTATTTAGGCGCTGATGTGGATGTGGTTGTACCACATAGAATTGAAGATGGCTATGGAATTAATGAAAGATTAATACAACAGGCATACGACCAGGGTGTTGATACTATTGTTACATGTGATAATGGTATTGCTGCCATAAAACAAATAGAATATGCAAAAGAATTGGGAATGACTGTTGTTGTAACAGACCATCATGAAGTTGTTTTTGAAGAAAATAATGGTAAAAAAGAATATATTTTACCAATGGCAGATGCAATAGTTAATCATAAGCAAAAAGATTGTCAATATCCTTTTAAAGAATTATGTGGAGCGATGGTGGCATTTCAGTTTATGCGTGCCCTATTTGAAAATATGCATGTAAGCGAAAGATTTATATTAAAATTATTACCTTATGGTGCTATGGCAACTGTATGCGATGTGGTAGAATTAAAGGGAGAAAACAGAATAATTGTTAAGGAAGGTCTGGAAGCTTTAAAAACAAGTAATGATATAGGAATTAATGCTTTAATTAATCAGTGTAAGTTGAATAAAAAAAATCTTGATTCCTATCATTTTGGCTTTGTGCTTGGACCATGTTTAAATGCCAGTGGCAGACTTGACACTGCTAAAAAAGCAATGGATTTGCTTGAATGTGAAGATGAAAAACACGCAGAAGTTTTAGCCGGGGCTTTGAAAAAATTAAATGATGAAAGAAAAGATTTAACAGAAAAAGGAACTAAAGAAGCTATTGAAAAAGCAGAACAATTAGATGATTCGGTTTTGGTTATATATTTGGAACATTGCCATGAAAGTATTGCTGGAATTATTGCAGGTCGTGTAAGGGAAAAATATAATAAACCAACTATTGTTTTAACAGATGCTGTAGAAGGCGTAAAGGGTTCTGGACGTTCCATTGAAGAATATGACATGTATGCTGAGCTTACTAAGGTAAAAGAATTATTTACTAAATTTGGTGGCCATAAAATGGCTGCAGGTGTGTCACTTCAAAAAGAGAATATAGATATTTTACGAAAAAAACTAAATGAAAATTGTAATTTAACTCAAGAAGATTTATATTTAAAGGTGTGGATTGATATGCAACTACCCCTTGAATATGTTACAATGAATATGATACAGGAGTTAAATGTTATCAAACCGTTTGGTAAAGGTAATGAAAAGCCAATATTTGCTGAAAAGCATTTAAAAATAAATAAATTACAAATATTGGGTAAGAATGGTAACGTATTGAAACTTACCATTACAAATAGCAGTTCATATACAATGACTGCAATGATTTTTAGCCGTGTGATTGATTTTATGGAATTTTTGAAAAATAAATTCGGACAGGAAGAAATTAACAGGGCTTTAGTAGGGGAGAAAAACAACATTGAGATAATGGCTACATATTACCCAACAATAAACGAATTTAACGGTAATAGCCAAATACAAATCGTAATTGACAGATTTTGCTAAAAGCATTCATAAGGAGGACAAGAAGAATGAATGAAGTAGAAAAATATATTAGAAGTATACCGGATTTCCCTGAACCTGGAATTATCTTTAGAGATATTACAACAGTAACACAGGATCCAAAGGGATTAAAGATTGCTATAGATTCAATGTTGGACAAGATTAAAGATATAGATTTTGACGTAATTGTTGGTTTAGAGGCAAGAGGTTTTATATTTGGAATGCCTTTAGCTTACTTACTTGGAAAATCATTTGTATTAGTTAGAAAAAAAGGTAAATTACCTTGTGAGACAATTTCAGAAAGCTATGATTTAGAATATGGAAAAGCTGAAATTGAGATGCATATAGATTCAATTAAACCCGGTCAGAAAGTTATTTTAGTAGATGACTTAATTGCCACAGGTGGTACAATTGAAGCTGCTATTAAGTTAGTTGAAAAATTAGGAGGAGAAGTTGTAGACAACCTGTTTTTAGTTGAACTGGCAGGACTTAAAGGAAGAGAAAAACTTTCAAAATATAGAGTAGATGCAGTAGTAACATACGATGGAAAATAAAAAGGATTGAGATATGACAGATTTAAACAAAAACATTAAAATTGAAAATCATGGAGTAATCCCAAAAGAAGAAGAACAGGCAACTCCTGAAGAATTATATGCAAGATTAATTGAAAAAATAAAGCATTATCATCCATCAGCAGACGATTTAAGGATGATTGATAAGGCATATAATTTTGCAAAAAAATCACATGGAGACCAGAAAAGAAAGTCAGGAGAACCATACATTATTCATCCACTTCATACAGCTTTAATATTAGCTGATTTAGAGTTGGATAAAGAATCAATTATGGCACGATGTAATGGAAGATACGGCCGCAACCCGTGAAATAATGATTAAGGAATTTGGCGAAGAAGTAACAGACCTGGTTGATGGCGTAACAAAACTTACTAAATTAGATTACGATGTTGATAAGGTGGAAGAGCAGGCAGAAAACTTGCGTAAAATGTTTTTGGCAATGGCAAAGGACATTCGAGTTATATTGATTAAGCTTGCGGATAGATTACATAATATGCGTACGCTTATGTATATGACACCTGAAAAACAGAAAGAAAAGTCAAAAGAGACAATGGATATTTATGCGCCAATTGCTGACAGACTAGGTATTTCTAAAATTAAGATTGAATTAGATGACTTAGCTTTAAGATATTTAGAGCCTGAAAAATACAAAGAATTAGTTGACGGTGTTCATGAAAGATTAGAACATCGTGAAGAGTTTATGAGTAACTTAATTGCTGAGGTGGCAGGCTATATTGAAAAGGCAGGCATTAAAGCAACAATAGATGGTCGTGTAAAGCATTATTTTAGTATTTACAAGAAAATGACTATGCAACACAAGACTTTGGATCAGATTTATGATGTTTTTGCAGTAAGAATTATTGTTGACAGTGTAATGGAATGTTATGGGGCGTTAGGTATTATACACGAGAAATACACTCCTGTGCCGGGAAGATTCAAAGACTATATTGCAATGCCAAAGCAGAATATGTATCAGTCACTTCATACAACATTAATTGGACCAAATGGGCAACCATTTGAAATTCAGATTAGAACATACGAAATGCATAAAACTGCTGAATATGGTATCGCAGCTCATTGGAAGTATAAGGAAAATATTACAGGTGACGGCGATAATGAAGAGCAGAAAATTGCCTGGTTAAGACAGATTCTCGAATGGCAGAGAGACATGTCAGATAACCATGAATTTATTAATCTTTTAAAAGATGATTTGAACATGTTCTCTGAAAGAGTGTACTGTTTCACACCAAATGGTGATGTAAAGAATTTACCAAGCGGTTCTACACCAATTGATTTTGCATACAGTATTCATAGTGCAGTAGGTAATAAGATGGTTGGCGCAAGAGTTAATGGCAAGATGGTTAATATCGACTACAAGCTCCAAAACGGTGACAGAGTGGAAATTATTACATCTAATAACTCTACAGGTCCAAGTAGAGACTGGTTGAAGGTTGTTCAGAGCACACAGGCAAAAAATAAAATTAATGTTTGGTTTAAACAGCAAAATAAAGAAGAAAATATAGTAAAAGGTAAAGAACTTATTGAAAAATATTGCAAGGCAAAGAATATTAATTTATCAGAAATATTAAAGCCTGCATATATGGAAAAAGTTCGGTTGAAATACAGTTACAAAGAGTGGGATTCTCTTATTGCTTCAATTGGTCATGGTGGCTTAAAAGAAGGTCAGATTGTAAATAAACTTCTTGATGAATACGAGAAGGAACACAAGGTTGAAATAACAGACGATGATGTATTAAAAGAAACAAACAATAATAAGGCAAATGTTCCAAGAAAAAGTAATTCTAAGAGCGGTATTATTGTTGAAGGTATGGATGACGTAGCAGTTAGATTTTCTAAATGTTGTAGTCCTGTACCGGGTGATGAAATTGTGGGCTTTGTAACAAGAGGACGTGGTGTTTCAATTCATAGAACAGACTGTATCAATATTATGAATCTTCCTGATATTGAAAGAGGTAGATTAATTGAGGCAAGCTGGGCTGCTGACGAAGGCAAGCAGGACGGCAAATATATGACAGAAATTGTTATTTATGCAAACAACAGAGTCGGTATTTTGACAGACTTGTCAAGAATATTTACAGAAAGAAATATTGATGTAAACAGCATCAATAGTAGAACAAGCAAGTCTGACATTGCCACAATTACAATGACATTTGCAATACAGGGTACAGAAGAATTAAACAGCTTAATTGCAAAAATTCGAACAATTGACAGTATCATTGATATCGAGCGAACAAGCAGTTAAACGTTGTAATTGACATTTTGTAATGTGAAAAAATGAAGACAATTGTTATGTTATGGAAATTAATTTCTTCACTGTGGCAACTGACAAAATTAGAAGAAAGTGCTCTAACGCCGTGGGTTCATCAAGGCAGCGTAGTCGGCTTGATAGAACCGCTACGAGCGTTTGGCAGCGGGAGCGTGCTTTCGTTAATTTGTCAGGTGGCACAGTGGGTATAGTGTAGTGGATAACAATTGTCTTCCATTTTTGAAAAGGAGAAATAGATGGGAAATATCAAAATTAGAAGCGTATTAGTTAGTGAATGTTATACTAACTGTTATTTATGTATGAACACAGATACAAAAGAAGGATTTATTGTTGATCCCGGTGATGATGCTTTAAAAATCAGTGTTAATGTTAGTAACATAGAAATGATTCCAAAAGCAATTTTGCTTACACATGGTCATGCAGACCACATTAGTGCTGTAACGGAATTAAAGGAAAAATACAATATTCCCGTATATGCTTCTGAAGAAGAAGACAGGCTTTTAGTAGATACAAGAGCAAATTTATCATCAATGTTTGGAAATCCTGTAAGCATTTGTGCAGACAAATATTTAAGAGATGGTGATAAGTTTACTATTGCAGATAAGGAAATTAAGTTTATTTTAACGCCTGGTCATACGCAGGGAAGTGGTTGTTATTATATAGCAGAAGATGAAGTTTTGTTTAGTGGTGACACACTTTTCCATCAGAGCAGAGGTAGAACAGATTTTCCGGGGGGAAGTGAAGCGGCAATTATCAGATCAATTAAAGAAAAATTGTTAGTCTGGCGCTGGCGGAAAACCTGGTATTAAAAACGAAAGAATAAAAACGAAAGAACAATACAAAGGTATATTATTAATGATAGACATTCAGATAGAACCTAAACAATTTGAATATGATATTCAGTCAATGGTGCAGGCTTTTTATGTGGGACAGCCTTTTAAAATTAATGAAGATTTAGAGGAGTCATACAGAACACTAAAAGTGATTTTTCAGGAAGAAAAAATTACTGCATCATTGTACGATGAGGCCAAAAAGCTTTTTGAAGACGAAATTTGTTGTGACTTTCAGGATAGAAGGGAGACAAAGAACGCTCTTAAAAAGCTTTTGTACTGTTTAATGAGAAAAGATATAGGACAGGACCTGCCTTGGGGTAATTTAACAGGTATCAGACCGGCAAAAATTCCGGGTATGTTAAAAGAACAGGGACTTTCAGATGAAGCAATAAGAAAAGAAATGAAAGAAACATATTTTATTTCTGATAACAAGTTGGACCTGGCAATGGATGTTTCAAACATGGAACATAAGGTACTTTCAAATGTTAATTACAAGGGCAATTATAGTTTATATGTGGGTATACCATTTTGCCCAACAACTTGTCTTTATTGTTCATTTACATCCTATCCTTTAAACAGATATAAGGAAAAAGTAGATGCTTATGTGGATTCAGTTATTAAGGAATTGAGATTCCTAGGTAAGCAATTACAGGATAAAGAACTTAATTCAGTATATATTGGTGGTGGTACGCCAACCACACTTGAACCTGCGCAGTTAGACAGATTAATAAATGCATTAAAAGATAATTTTGATTTCAGTAATGTAAAGGAGTTTACTGTTGAAGCAGGCAGACCGGACAGCATTACAAGAGATAAATTAATGACTTTAAAAAAACAAAATGTTTCAAGAATTTCCATTAATCCACAGACAATGAATCAGGAAACTCTAGACATTATAGGTAGAAAACATTCAGTCAAACAGGTAATACAGGCTTTTAATTTGGCAAGAGATTGTGGCATGGATAACATAAATATGGATTTTATAATCGGTCTACCAAATGAAACAGAGGACATGGTTAAATATTCAATGGAACAGGCTTTGAAGCTGGCACCAGATGGTATTACAGTACATTCCCTGGCATTAAAACGTGGTTCAAGACTTAACATGAACAGACAAAAATATTCAGATTTAAATTTTGATAACAATACAATGTTAATGGATATTACAAAAGAATATGCTTATGAAATGGGTATGAAGCCATACTATTTGTACAGACAAAAAAATATGGCAGGTAATCAGGAAAATGTAGGTTATTCATTGCCCGGTAAAGAAGGAATTTACAACATACTTATGATGGGAGACTATCAGAATGTATGGGCATGTGGAGCAGGAGCAGTTACAAAACTACTTTCTTCTGACAGAAAAAGTGCCACTAGAATTGATACATTGAAAAATGTAGACCAGTATATTGATAGAATTGACGAAATGATTGAAAGAAAAAGAAGTTATTTTGTAAATTAATAAAAGATACAACACTTGTGTTCTTTTCTATTTAATAGTAAAATATACAAGTTAGAAAAATATAAGGAGCAAAAACATGGCTTTAAGTAAGAAACCGGTTACAGGAATGAAGGATATTCTTCCTGAAGAAATGAAAATAAGAAATTATGTACAGAATGTAATTAAGGAAACTTATAATGCATTTGGATTTACTCAGATTGAGACACCTTGCGTGGAACACATTACAAACCTGACAAGCAAACAGGGTGGAGAAAACGAAAAGTTAATTTTTAAGATTTTAAAAAGAGGAGAAAAGTTAAACTTAGAAACAGCTACGGAAGAAATGGATGTAGTTGATAATGGTTTAAGATATGACTTAACAGTTCCTCTTGTTAGATATTATTCAAAAAATGCCAACGATTTACCATCACCATTTAAGGCATTACAGATGGGAAATGTTTGGCGTGCAGACAGACCACAAAGGGGAAGATATCGTCAGTTTATGCAGTGCGATATTGATATATTAGGTGATCCAAGTAACTTAGCTGAAATTGAACTTATTTTAGCAACAACAACTACACTTGGAAAGTTAGGATTTAAGAATTTCCAGATTAGAATTAATGAAAGAAGAATTTTAAAGGCAATGGCTTCATACAGTGGTTTCCCTGAAGAGTCATTTGACAGCGTTTTCATTATTCTTGATAAGATGGACAAGATTGGTTTAGAAGGCGTTAAGGAAGAATTAATTAAATACGATTTCGCCCCTGAATCAGTTGAAAAATATATACAGTTATTTGAAAAAATTGAAAATCAGGCAGATCCTATTGGATACCTAGCAGATAAGCTTGGAGATTTCATGGGTGATGATGTAAAACAGTGGATGGATGAAATTATAGACAGTGTTAAGGCTACAAAGTCATCTGATTTTGAAATTGTATTTGATCCAACATTAGTTAGAGGTATGTCATATTATACAGGAACAATTTTTGAAATAGCAATTCCTGAATTTGGCGGCAGCTGCGGTGGCGGTGGTCGTTATGACAAGATGGTTGGTAAGTTCACAGGTCATGATGTACCGGCATGTGGTTTTTCAATTGGATTTGAAAGAATTGTTTTATTATTAATGGAACAGGGCTTCAAAATCCCTGAAGATTATGACAAGGTTGTATACCTTATTGAAAAAGGTGTTGAAGGCGACAGACTTTGTGAAGTTATTGCACAAGCACAGGAAGAAAGAAAAACAGGTACACAGGTTCTTGTAACAAGAATGAACAAGAATAAAAAATTCCAAAAAGAGCAGTTAAAGACACAGGGCTTTGAGAACTTTAAGGAATTTTATAAAAATCCGTTAAAATAGGAGGAAAAGTTATGGCAGAGTCAATGCAGGGACTTCACAGAAGTCACAGATGTACAGAAGTAAGTAATAAAAATATTGGTGAAACAGTTACAGTTATGGGCTGGGTTCAGAAAAGAAGAAATTTAGGAAGTCTTATTTTTATTGATTTAAGAGATAGATCAGGAATTCTTCAGTTAGTATTTGACGAAAATGATAGAGAAGTTTTTGAAAAAGCTAAAAATCTTAGAAGTGAGTTCGTAATTGCAGTAGAAGGTGTAGTTAGAAAGCGTGGCGGCGCAATTAACGAAGATTTAGCAACAGGTGATATTGAAGTTACAGTTAATACACTTCGCATTTTATCAGAATCTGATACACCACCATTTCCTGTTGAAGAAAATATTAACACAAGAGAAGAATTAAGATTACAGTACAGATATCTTGATTTAAGAAGACCATCATTACAGAAAAATATTAAGTTGCGTAGTGATGTTACAACTTTTATTAGAAAGTTCATGCAGGGTGAAGGTTTCCTTGAAATCGAAACACCAACTTTGTGTAAAAGCACTCCTGAGGGAGCTAGAGACTATTTAGTGCCAAGTAGAGTACATCCGGGAGAGTTCTATGCACTTCCACAGTCTCCACAGCTTTACAAGCAGTTACTAATGTGCTCAGGATTTGACAGATATATGCAGATTGCAAGATGCTACAGAGACGAGGATTTAAGAGCTGACAGACAGCCTGAATTTACACAGGTTGATATGGAATTATCATTTGTTGACATTGATGATGTTATTGATGTAAATGAAAGATTATTACAGGCTATGTTTAAGGAAATTTTAGGCGTGGATATCCCACTTCCAATGCCAAGAATGACATGGCAGGAAGCTATGGACAGATTTGGTTCGGATAAGCCTGATACACGTTTTGGCATGGAATTAATTGACGTTACAAAAGTAGTTGAAGGTTGTGGCTTTGGCGTATTTACAGGTGCTATTGAAAACGGTGGTACTGTTAGAGGTCTTAACGTTAAAGGTCAGGGACATATGCCAAGAAAGAAGATTGACAAGTTAGTTGACCATGCAAAAGGAAATGGAGCAAAAGGTCTTGCTTATCTTTGCATTAACGAAGATGGTACTTACAAGTCGTCATTTGCAAAATTCATGACAGAAGAAGAATTAGATAATTTAGTAAAAGCAATGGAAGGTGAACCTGGAGATTTACTTTTGTTTGCAGCTGACAAGAACAAGATTGTATGGAACGTATTAGGCGCACTTCGTTTAGAACTTGCACAGCAGCTTGAATTAATTCCGGAAGATAAATGGAATTTCTTATGGGTTGTAGAGTTCCCACAGTTTGAGTGGTCAGATGAACAGAACAGATATCTTGCAATGCATCATCCATTTACAATGCCTATGGAAGAAGATTTACAGTATCTTGATACAGACTTAGGAAAGGTTAGAGCTAAGGCTTACGATATTGTGTTAAACGGTACAGAACTTGGTGGTGGTAGTGTTAGAATCCATCAGGAAGACATTCAGGAAAGAATGTTTAAGGCATTAGGCTTCACAAATGAGGAAGCTCATGAACAGTTTGGCTTCTTACTTGATGCATTTAAGTATGGTGTTCCACCACACGCAGGACTTGCTTACGGACTTGACAGATTAGTTATGCACATGGCAAAAGAAGATAACATTAGAGAAGTAATTGCTTTCCCTAAGGTAAAAGATGCTTCATGTTTAATGACTAATGCACCAAGCCCTGTTGATTCAAAACAGTTAGAAGAATTAGCAATTGACATTGTTAAGCCGGAAGAAGAATAATTGTGGTAGATTATTACAAAGAGCAGTAATGTTTTAATAATCGAAGTCAATTCTAGATTTAGCAGATAGAAATTATATAGCTAAAATATATAGAATACCGATAGTTTTCCTAGGCGCATATTAGATATGTGCTAAAGAGAATTATCGGTATTTTTTGGAATAATAATTTAATTCGAAATTTCTTAGTATATGAATGAGGTCCCGCTATGTATGCACATTTTATTACATATAGCGAAATTTTCTAAGCTCATCCTGAAGCTTGCCGGCATATTCAGCAAGCTCATTATACTGTTTCACTATATTTTCCTGAGTTTCTTTCAAATTTTGAATTTCGTTTTCTTTTTCTGACAAAAGATTTTGCACATCAATTAAGCAGTTGCTTTTTTCTGATATAACTGATTTTAAATAATTAATGTTTTCAGTTAAAGTATTGATTTTTTCTTTGTCCTTATGAGAAGTGTCGGTACTTACTAATTTTTTCTCAGGACTTAAGTAGTAATAACTGTCATTTAGAACAATACCTATTTTTTCATTAGTCTTAAAAACATCGAAGCCCTTGTTGGTGGAAACATTACGTTTTATGAGACAACTTTTTTCAGGACAACTTGATAATATATAATAAATTTCATACTTATTATTACTTTTATTGTGATTACAGTAGAAAATATAAAGCTCGTTTTGGCACATTAAAGGTGAAATATTTACTATTTCCATTTGATGTGAAGAGTTCCCTAGGGGGATAGACAAAAATTCCGTAAATCTGTCCCTGTTTAAAACCGCAAGTTTCATTTTATTATCAGTAGAAATATAATACACATATTGCTTATTACAGGAAAAAACGTCAAAATCTCTTCCAACATCATTAAATAAAAGTCCTCTTGGAATAATTTTCCCTCTTGCCGCAGTATACATATAAACTTTTTCGTTTTCTATGTACAAAATAATTGGTTGTCCGTTTTCAAATGCTAAAATTTTATACAATGAATTACTCCTTTTTTGAAATATTAGTATGGTTAAAGGTTAGTACACAGATGTAATTAAAATACAGGTGAATCCCATTATTGTATATATATTTATTAGCTTTGTTTTTTAGAACAATAAAAAATGAAACGCATAAAATATATAGAGAAAGACTAAAAAAGGAGATAAACATGGAAAAAGAAAAATGTTGTTGTGATCACAAATGTGGATGTCGCAGAGATGTTTGTAATGATGCTATTTGTGGAATGCCTGAATTTCTATCAATATACGCACCGGTTGTGTATGATGAAGTGGGAGTGAATGTTTGTAGGGAAGTAACTATTCCGGCAGATGTATTAGCTAATTTTCCAACTACAGAATGTGTTTCCGTTGATGTAATAAATATTGACTTAGCAGGCACAGATGATGCAGTATCTACAATAGATGACTCATTGAGACCAAATTGTTTCAAAATTACCTTAACTAATATTTCAGTTACTTTAAAAATCAAATTATACGACAAGTGCCATAAATATTTAGGTTCAACTACAATTACAGTAAATTATTTACCAGGTAGCACAACAAGTACGGATTACGATTATTATAGCGAAAAAACAAATCCTTCAAATGTAACCTTTGAGTTGTTTGCACCTTACGGTGTTGGCATAAACGAGGGTGGAGATTATTATTTCAACATTGTTGGTATGTATGAGGATAATAATACTGTAGTAAATGGAGTAAACTTAAGCGGAACAGCTAAAGCCATGAACTTTGATGAAGTGACAGGTGTATTTTCAGCAGGACTTTCTTTATTTGTCAGAACTCTATACTACGAAGTATATGAAATACCCTATATTGGCAAGTCAAAACCTGTAAAGGTAAATTTAAGAGACAATTCAGAAAATGCATGCATTAAATTCGTTGAAAGTGGACTTTTGTCAAAAGAAATAAAACCATTAGAACTTGCACCACCAAAATGTGAGGGCAGACTAAAGAAAGAAAAAGTGAGATGCTGTTATAATGACTGTAAATTACAAATCAAGAATCCATGTGATGAAAAAAGACCAAAAGAAGATTTTGTAGATGAAGAGGACGAAAAAGATTAAGAAAATAGTTATTTTTTTAACAAATTACTACAAATTCTAAAAAAATAATTTAAAAATACACTGTATTATGGTAAAGTAATATAAGATTAAAGCTGCATCGAAAGATGCAGCCGGTCTTAAGGACATTAGGAGGTAGATATATGTTTTCATTTGATGAAGTAAAAAATGCAGATGCGGAAATTTATGCTGCAATGGCAGACGAAATGGGAAGACAGCGTTCTCATCTTGAACTTATTGCATCTGAAAATTTAGTAAGTAAAGGCGTTATGGCTGCTATGGGTAGTCATCTTACAAATAAGTATGCAGAAGGATATCCTGGAAAAAGATATTATGGTGGATGTGAATATGTAGACGTTGTAGAACAGTTAGCAATTGACAGAGCAAAGGAATTGTTTGGATGTACATACGCAAATGTTCAGCCACATTCAGGAGCACAGGCAAACTTAGCTGTATTTTTTGCTTTAGTTAAACCGGGAGATACAGTAATGGGAATGAGTCTTGATGCAGGTGGACATTTAACACATGGTTCAAAGGTTAATATTTCAGGAACATATTTTAACATTGTATCTTATGGTGTAAATGAATACGGTTATATAGATTATGATCAGGTAAGAAAAATAGCTGTTGAAAACAAGCCAAAATTAATTGTAGCAGGGGCAAGTGCTTATGCAAGAAAGATTGACTTTAAGAAGTTTAGAGAAATTGCTGACGAAGTTGGTGCATATCTTATGGTAGATATGGCACATATCGCAGGTCTTGTAGCAGGTGGACAGCATATGAGTCCAATCCCATACGCACATGTTACAACAACTACAACACATAAAACATTAAGAGGACCTAGAGGTGGTCTTATTCTTTCAAGTGAAGAATTTGCCTTAGAACACAAATTAAACAAAGCAGTATTCCCTGGAATTCAGGGTGGTCCATTAATGCATGTTATAGCAGGAAAGGCTGTATGTTTTAAAGAAGCATTATCAGATGATTTTAAGGCATACGCAAAGAACATTGTGGATAACGCACAGGCTTTAGCAAAAGGACTTACAGACAGAGGATTTGATCTTGTATCAGGTGGTACAGATAATCATCTTATGTTAGTAGATTTAAGAAGTAAAAATATAACAGGTAAAGAATTTGAAATTGCACTTGATGCAGCAAATATTACATGTAACAAAAATGCAATTCCAAATGATCCACAGAAACCTGGTATTACAAGCGGTGTAAGAATTGGTACACCTGCCGTAACAACAAGAGGCTTAAACACAGAAGACATGGATGTTATTGCTGAATGCATGGCAATGATAGCAGAAGATCCACAGGGCAATTGTGAAGCTGTAAAAGCAAAAGTAAAGGGATTAACAGACAAATATCCTTTATATGAATAAAAAGTCTGCTCAAAACCTAAGAAGGTAAAAATCAAATAAATTGTGAAAAGGAAACTGTGAAGAAATTCTTTGCAGTTTCTTTTTTGTATAGATATTAATTAGTTGGAAATAATTAACTATATGAAGAAAAATATGTTTTATAATTTTTTAAAATGTGGAATTATTGGTTGGTGCATGGAAGTTGTTTTCACATCGATTCATAGCTTCAGAAAAAAAGATTACCGACTAATGGGGCATACATCTATATGGATGTTTCCAATTTATGGCATGGCATCAATAATTAAGCCCATCAGTTTTGAATTGAAAAAACATCATGTAAAAAGAACCGAGCGTGGGCTACTGTATACACTCGGGATATTTAGTGCAGAATTTATAAGTGGCTGTATGTTAAAAAAAGCGTTTAAGTGTCCTTGGGATTATAGCAAGTGTAAATATAATATTAAAGGAGTAATTAGACTTGATTATGCACCAATATGGTTTATAGTTGGTCTATTTTATGAAAATGTATTAAATAAAGAGTCAAAAAATAAGAGATAGTAAAACTAAGTTAACTATCTCTTAAATATTTTAAATTGAAGTATTTGTAAAATTTACTTATAAAAATCAACAATCTTGTCAATTCTAGCTGTCATATTAGTAAATAGCATATCCACTAAAGTAACAGCAACCATGGATTCTACAACGACTACAGCTCTAGGTACAATAATAGGATCATGACGACCTTTTATGTTGATGCTTATGTTTTCACCGGCTTTGTTAATTGTATCCTGACTTCTTGCAATAGAAGGGGTAGGTTTAACTGCTGCGCGTAAAACAATTTGTGAACCATCGCTCATACCACCAAGAATACCACCTGCATGGTTTGAAGTTTTTTCTATAGTGTCATTTTCAATTTTAAAACCATCATTATCTGTTGAACCTGTTAGTTCTGTAACTTTAAAACCGTCACCGAACTCAATACCTTTAATGGCACCAATTGACATAACAGCTTTTGCAAGATTTGCATCTAATTTGTCAAATACAGTTTCTCCAACACCTGCAGGCATGCCATCAACTAAACATTCAATTATGCCACCAACAGAATCCATTTCTTTCATTTTTTCTTTTAATAATTCGGCAGCTTTTGTTGCGGCATCATTATCAGGCATGTACATTGGATTATTTGGAATTTCATCTTTTTTGAATTTACTATAGTCAATTTCCACATTACCAATAGATTTTGAATATGTTGTAATTTCGATGCCAAGAGATTCAAGAATCTTTGATGCAATAGCTCCGGCAGCTACTCGACCGATAGTTTCTCTTCCTGAAGAACGGCCACCGCCTCTGTAATCTCTAAAACCATATTTTTCGTCAAAAGTAAAATCCGCATGCCCTGGTCTGTAGTATGAAGCAATGTCAGTATAGTCCGCTGAATGATGATCTTTGTTTTTTACAACCATGGAAACAGGGGTACCGGTAGTTTTTCCGTCAAATACTCCTGATAAAATTTCAACCTTGTCATCTTCATTACGCTGTGTAGTGAATTTTGACTGACCCGGTTTTCTTCTATTTAAAAACTTCTGAATATCCTCTTCACATAAATTAATACCTGCAGGGCATCCATCTACAACAACCCCCAAAGCTTTGCCATGAGATTCGCCCCAGGTACTGATTTTAAATATATTTCCATATGTTGAACCAGCCATAATAGCCTCCCTTTTGTTAAATTCTTGTCCAATTATAACAAGGAAATAAAATAATATCAAATTAATATAAGTAAAATAATAAAATATATTCTTGCTTTAAATTGTCATAAATAATATAATTAATAAAGTTTGTAAAAAAATGAGGTTAATTATGTTTAAAGTATTAGCAAAAGATGGCAATGCCAAAAGAGGAGAATTTACAACAGTTCATGGCACTATTCAGACACCGGTGTTTATGAATGTTGGAACAGCGGCAGCTATTAAAGGAGCGGTAGCCGCAGAAGATTTATATCAGATAAAAACACAGGTTGAATTATCAAACACATATCATTTACATGTAAGACCGGGAGATTTGGTTGTAAAGAAAATGGGTGGAATTCATAAATTTATGAATTGGAACAAACCTATTCTTACAGATTCAGGTGGATTTCAGGTATTTTCACTTGCAGGTCTTAGAAGTATTAAAGAAGAAGGCGTACATTTTAGATCTCATATAGATGGCCGTAAGATTTTTATGGGACCTGAAGAAAGTATGCAGATTCAGTCAAACTTAGCATCAACAATAGCAATGGCCTTTGATGAATGTCCATCAAGTGTGGCATCAAGAGAATATATGCAGAATTCTGTTGACAGAACAACAAGATGGCTTAAAAGATGTAAAGTAGAAATGGACAGACTTAACACTTTAGAAGATACAATTAACAAAAATCAAATGTTATTTGGTATTAATCAGGGTGGAATCTACGATGATATTCGTATTGAACATGCTAAACAGATTTCAGAATTAGACTTGGACGGTTATGCAATTGGTGGACTTGCAGTAGGTGAAACGCATGAAGAAATGTATAGAATTATCGAAAGTGTTGAACCACATCTTCCAAAGGACAAGCCAATTTATTTAATGGGTGTTGGTACACCTTCAAATATTTTGGAAGCAGTGGAAAGAGGTGTAGATTTCTTTGACTGTGTATATCCTGCAAGAAACGGTCGTCATGGTCATGTTTACACAAATAAGGGTAAGTTAAATTTATTTAATGCAAAATATGAAACAGATCCATCACCTATTGAAGAAGGCTGTCAGTGTCCTGCATGTAAATATCACAGCAGAGCGTACATAAGACATTTGTTAAAGGCAAAAGAAATGCTTGGTATGCGTTTATGTGTATTGCATAATTTGTATTTTTATAATACAATGATGGAGGAAATCAGATATGCCATAGAGGCAGGAAATTTTGCAGAATATAAAGCAAAAAAACTGGAAGGTTTCAAAGAAAATGACAAAAAATAGATACATCTTTGTATCAAAAACATATTATGAGGAGGATTTATAATGAATTTATTAGCAGCAGCTAGTGCAGGCGAAAGCTGGGTTATCATAGTAGTATATGTAGTAATCATTATTGGATTTATGTATTTCTTAGCTATTAAGCCACAGAAGAAGCAGGAAAAGAAACAGAAGGCATTAATGGAAAGCGTAGAAATTGGAGATAGTATTCTTACAACAAGTGGTTTCTATGGAATGGTTATTGATGTAACTGAAGATACTGTTATTGTAGAATTTGGTGGAAACAAGAACTGCCGTATTCCAATGCAGAAGACAGCAATTGTTGATATTGAAAAAGCAAACGCTTAATAAACATTTTGTATAGATGTTGAGTATTTTAAAGACCTTTGGTGGTAGTGATGCCACTGAAGGTCTTTTCTATTTAAGAAAATAAGCTAAATTAATATAAATAATTGGAATAAATTGTAAACCTTGTGTATATAATGGATAAGGTGAGGGCATTACGGGAGATGCTTTCGCAAAAAGTTGGAAACAGGGGGAAGTATGAAAAAGAAAACTATTTCATTAGGACTTGTTGTGGTTATGATTATAACTACAGTATTGTCAGGGGTTGTATCGAAAGATAAAAATGTTTCTGCTGCGCAGGCTCCAAAAACACTTAAGATGCCTATAATAATTTATGATCATTTGTCAGATAATCTGTTATTTGAATATGATTTAAACAATCAGTTTTCAAATAACTTGAGTTTGGAAAATATTACAGAATTGTTAGGACAAGATGCAGGCAAGGGGCTGGTGGAAGATACTCTGGGTGAAAACGGAAGACCGGTTTATAAACAAAAGGTAGTCGAAAAAGTTGCAAGTCTTGTAAAAAGTTATATGGAGAATACTTATTATTCAAACGGAACGGATTTATACAAAAAAATATATACTCAAATAACTAAGAAACAAAACAAGAAAACAGTGGCAACCTTAGGGGACTACAACAGCACAAAGGCAAAGTTTGACAAAGGTGCAGGAGTGGATGATATCAAATCATGTATGGATTATGCATACTATAGACTTAACAATTTCTGGTGCGAAACAAATAATCAGGTATCAAAGAAAACCAATGCATATTCAACATTACAGCTTGACCTGATTAATAATCTTTACAGATTTAGCAATGATTACGAAATAAACTATGATCCTGAAAACAAATTAATATCTCAAAATTCTAATAATCTTTTAAGTCAGGAAGTTGGATTTTATCCATTAGACAAAAATGTTCTCAAAAATCACAGTGATTTAACTGCTCCATTTGGAACAGAAATGTACAATAAGTATGATAAGAAAAATCACAATTATCATTTCTCAATGAAAGCAAAATGTCAGTTTTTATATAAAAAATCAGATAATCTTAAATTTAAATTTAGTGGAGATGATGATGTGTACTTATTTATTGACAATAAGTTAGCCTTAGACATTGGTGGTGCACATTTAAAAAGGTCAGAAGTTCTAAATGTAAACGAGGTTGCTAAAAAACTAGGTTTAATAGATGGAGAAGTTTATTCTTTTGATTTCTTTTATATGGAAAGACATACAACAGACAGCAACATAATGATTGAAACTAATATGATTTTAGAACAGGCAGATGCAAAAACTGAAGTTGTATACAAAAATAACGGAAAAACATTAACGCAGTATGATAGTCTTAATGTTGGAGAAAATATAGACGTTGAATATATTCTTACAGCAGGTAACGATAAAATGGGGAATATGAAGTTTGTTGATGATACATTGGGAGTGACAATCGGAAAAGATACATTATCTCTTAATGGAAAGGATTTAAATGTTTCTGATAAAATCAAGGTGGAAGTAAAAGACAAAAACAGAAATGTTAAGGACAGCTTTTTTATTGATAAACAGGATTTAACTGATAATAAAAAAGTAAAAGAATTTCTAGATAAATTTAACGGTGTAAAGTTAAATAAGGAGGATACAATTACCGTTTCGGGTATTTCAAAAAAATAAATTATGATTCAGTTGCTCAGTCTAATTTAAATGTTGAAATTACTGCTGATTTGAAAAAATACACAGATAATGGAACCATTGAAGAAACACCAACTGACATACCGGTTACACCATCTACAAATATTGTGATTCCAAGAAATGAAATAGCTGCAGATTTTGATTTAAAATTTGTAGACAGTAATGGAAAAGCATTTGAAGGAAACTTAAAACGTGGC
>OGUC01000348.1_pt1 | contig 29282 bp, 26 predicted proteins | sample 1573701 | NCBI WGS metagenome assembly OGUC01 (sample SAMEA2582017, study PRJEB24529) | metagenome | biome: Human gut stool | place: China | collected 2011
GAGCCCCCCACTTCTACCAGCGTTTCCGGTACTCCGACGCCGTACACCCCTCCATCTTCCGGAACACCTTATTAAAATAACTCGCATCATCGATCCCACACAGGTGCGCAATCTCCTCAATCGAAGAATTGCTGTACCGAAGCAGCTCCTTGGCATTATTGATCCTTTTTGCCAGCACATACTGTATGACCGTCGTTCCGAATTCCTTTTTAAATTCCCGTGAAAGATAATACTTACTGATAAAAAACTGTTCCGCAAGCTGGTCTAAGGAGATATTTTCGGTATAATGTTCGTCCAGATAGTGCAGAATTGTTTTAAGTTTATCTGAGAGCAGTTCATTTTTTTCATTAGACTCGGTACAGATGAGCGTTAAAATATGAATGATCTGCTGGGCAGTTAAAAGATCGGTGTCATCGGTCGGTTCTTCGTTGTAGCGGATGATACTCTCGATTGCATTGATCAGTTCTGTGAAATGAGCAGAGCGGAAATGCCAGTTATGGTGATCCCTGAAATAGGTATAATATGCCCTGGCCTCGGGACCGTTGAAATGGATCCAGAGAAGTTCCCATGGATCTTCATCCGTACTGATGTGGGTGTATTCCCCGGAACAGTCGAGAAAAAAACAGTCACCCGCATGCGCCGTTGATGAGATCATTCCGCCTTCGGATAACGGTTCGCGGTAGGTGACCTCGCCACTGCCGGAGAGCACGACAAAAAACAGGTAGGAATTCAGCTCGCTCCGCCTGCTTAAATGTGAATTCAGGCTTTTTAAATAGCCAGCTTCCTGTATGTGGAAGAAATTTTTGCGGGTAAATGCGGAGGGGGTATTGATGACGCTTCGCGTATTTGTAACTTCGGAGGTTTTATATTTTTCAAAAAATAATTTTTGCATAGCAATATAATACTATTTTAGACCAATATATTCAATTGCAAAATCAAAAAAATTAGATTAATCTATACAACGGCTTAAAATTTTGATATTAGCAAAATAATCATAGAATTCATAAAAGGAGAGATGAAATGAGTAAAAAAGCATTGATCACAGGTGTCACAGGACAGGATGGAAGCTACCTTGCAGAGCTTCTTTTAGAAAAAGGATATGAAGTACACGGTATGGTACGCCGTTCTTCCGTAGAAAAGAGAGAGCGTATCGACCATTTAGAGGGCAATCCGAATTTTACCGTTCATTACGGAGATCTGTCTGATTCTTTAAGTCTGGTACGTCTGATCGGAAGCATTAAACCGGATGAGATCTACAACCTCGCTGCACAGAGCCATGTTGGTGTCAGCTTCGATGTGCCGGAATATACAGCAGATGTTGTCGCAACCGGAGTACTCCGAGTGCTTGAGGCAGTCCGTATCTGTGGATTAGAGAAGACCTGCCGTATTTATCAGGCTTCCACTTCCGAGTTATATGGAAAAGTAGAGGAAGTTCCACAGCGCGAAACAACACCGTTCCACCCATACAGCCCGTATGCAGTTGCAAAACAGTACGGTTTCTGGATCGTAAAAGAGTACCGTGAAGCATATAACATGTTCTGCTGTAATGGTATTTTATTCAACCATGAGTCAGAGCGCCGTGGTGAGACTTTCGTAACCAGAAAAATCTCCCTTGCAGCAGCAAGAATCGCCCAGGGCAAACAGGATGTGCTCTACCTTGGAAATTTATCATCCCTGCGTGACTGGGGTTATGCAAAAGACTATGTTGAATGTATGTGGCTGATCTTACAGAACGACAAACCGGAAGATTTCGTGATCGCAACCGGTGAGCAGCACTCTGTCCGCGAGTTCTGTGAGCACGCATTCCGCGAGGCTGGCATTGAGCTTGAGTTCAAGGGCGAGGGTATGGATGAAGTCGGTATCGACAAAGCAACCGGAAAGACTGTTATCAAAGTTTCACCGGAGTTCTATCGTCCGACCGACGTTGTAAATCTCTGGGGAGATCCTACAAAAGCAAAGACAGAGCTTGGCTGGAATCCGACGAAAACTACTTTTGAGGAGCTTGTAAAGATCATGGTAGCGCATGATATGGAGCTTGTAAAAAACGAAAAATAACATTTGGAGAAAAGTGTGAAAAATAAGATTTTTCACACACAAGTTTGTGCTTACGCTCAAACTTGTTATGTCTTGGGAAACAGACAGAAATGGAGAATAAGATCATGGAAAAGGATGCAAAAATATATGTTGCCGGACACAGAGGAATGGTAGGTTCCGCGATTGTCCGTCAGCTTGAAAAAGAAGGATATACAAATATCATCACAAGAACACATAAAGAGTTAGATCTCTGCCGTCAGGATGCAGTGGAGGAGTTTTTCGCAAAAGAAAAACCGGATTATGTGTTTCTTGCAGCCGCAAAAGTAGGCGGTATCATGGCAAACAGTGAAGCACTCGCTGATTTCATGTATGACAATATGGTTCTTGAGATGAACGTGATCCACGAGGCATGGAAAAACGGATGTAAGAAGTTAATGTTTTTAGGCTCTTCCTGTATTTATCCGCGTATGGCTCCACAGCCGATGAAAGAGAGCTGCCTTCTGACAAGTGAACTGGAGAAAACCAATGAGGCATATGCACTTGCAAAGATCAGCGGTTTAAAATACTGCGAGTTTTTAAACCGTCAGTACGGAACTGATTATATTTCTGTTATGCCGACCAACCTTTACGGACCAAACGATAATTATCATCCAGAGCACAGCCATGTGCTTCCGGCACTGATCCGTCGTTTCCATGAGGCAAAAGAGGCCGGATTAAAAGAGGTAACCTGTTGGGGAACCGGTACACCTCTCAGAGAGTTCCTCTATGTGGACGATCTTGCAGATGCCTGCGTATATCTGATGAACCATTACAGCGGAAACGAGACCGTGAACCTTGGAACCGGAAAAGAGCTGACCATCAAAGAGCTGACAGAACTGGTTGCCAAAGTAGTCGGATATGAGGGTGAGATCAAATGGGATTCCACAAAACCGGACGGAACACCGAGAAAACTTCTTGATGTAAGCAAATTAGAGGGACTCGGCTGGAAATATAAGACAGAGTTAGAGGAAGGAATTCGCCTGACTTATGATGATTTCCTGCACAATCCGATGCGTGCAGAGCGCTAAGAGCGTAGAATGGAGAAACAACATGTATATTGTTTTATTATCAGGCGGTTCCGGAAAGCGTCTCTGGCCGTTATCAAATGATCTGTGTTCCAAGCAGTATATTAAGTTAATGAACCCGGATGAAGCGGAACATTCGGAAAGCACCGAAAAATGTTCCATGTTACAGCGTGTCTTTGGACAGCTGAAAGCGGCATCTCTTTCCGAAAATACGATCGTTTGTGCAAGCGATTCCCAGGTGGAGCTCATCGAGAGCCAGTTGGACGGACAGGCAGAAGTTGCGGTTGAGCCTATGCGCCGCAACACATTCCCGGCTGTTATGTTATCCTGTGCCTATCTTTTGTCAAACAAGGGTGCAAAGCCGGATGATGTGGTTGCATTTCTGCCGGTAGATCCATACACTACAGTAGAATTTTTTAATAAGATCAAATCTTTGGGTGAATATATTGAAAAACAGGACAGTGTGATCGGACTGCTCGGCGGCGTGCCGACCTATCCATCCACAAAATATGGATATATCGTTCCTGAAAAAAAAGGATCCGAGCCGTTTGCAGTAAAAGGATTCCGTGAAAAACCGGATGAGGCGACCGCACAGGAACTTGTGGATATGGGTGCACTCTGGAATTGTGGTGTGTTCTGTTTCAAATTAAACATGGCTGCGCAGTGGCTGGATAAATACGGTGTTACGACAAACTATGATGAGATGGTTGCCGATTACGAAAAGCTGCCGAAACAGAGCTTTGACTATGAGGTGTTAGAGCACTGGAAAAACATTGTTGCTGTCCAGTATGACGGGATCTGGAAAGACCTTGGAACCTGGAATACCCTGACCGAGGAAATGAAAGAGCAGAGCATTGGTGATGTGACATGGGATAAGACCTGTGAGAACAGCCACGCAATCAATGTGCTTGGAGTTCCGATGGTAGTCATGGGAGCAAAAAATATGGTGATTGTTGCTTCGCACGATGGAATATTAGTAGCGGACAAACACCAGAGTTCCTATATCAAGGACTGCCTTGAAAATATTCCGGATGAGTCAAGATTTGAAGAGCGCCGCTGGGGAACGATCAAGACGATCGACAACAACGACGAGGACGGCACACACAGCGTGACAAAACGCATCAAGATCCTTGCAGGCAAGACAATGCCATATCACACACATGCCCAGCATACGGAGACGATCACCGTTATTTCCGGTATGGGAAAACTGATCCTTGAGGGAACGGAAGTAGATCTGCTTGCAGGTTCTACGGTAAGTATTGCATCCGGCAAGAAACATTCCATCAAAGCACTTGGATCGGATCTGCGGCTGATCGAGGTAAGCCTTGGTGTTACCTGTGATGATGAGCAGGTTCTAGGCTAAAAGTATGAATTTTGTCTGAATAAAAAAGATAAATGTAGCATTCTGGCTGAAAATGTTTTATAATAAAACATGTATATGCGTTTTTCTTTGGAAAACAGGGGGATTGATAAAGAGAATCTCTGTTGTTGGGAAAAACATAAAAAAATAAAAAAATTATTGAAAACAACATAAAAAAATGGTATGTTGTTTACGGACGTAGTAATCACTGCGCGAGTGGAAAGGAGATTGGTTCATGGATACGAACGATATTTCAGCATGCGAAAGACTTGTCATGAAAGTTATCTGGGATTCAACAGAGGATCTGGCATTACAGGATATCATGAACAGAGTAAATCAGGAGAACGGAAAAAGCTGGAAGCCACAGACGGTTTCTACTTTTCTGGCAAGACTGGTTAAGAAATCATTTTTAACAGTTTACCGCAAGGGAAGATATTCATTCTATCAGCCTGCAGTAAGCAAGGAAGATTTCTGGAAAGCAACCGTACAGGAGAACGCAAGATTCTTTGATAAAGGAGATATGGCTGCGTTTGCCTGCCATCTTTGCGAGGATGCGCTTACCAAGGAAGAGGTTCAGGTACTCAAGAAAAAATTAGATGAACTTAATTAGTCAGATACTTTTGATTATCTTGATTGCCTGTTTTACAGGTACGGTCAGTCTGGGGTTCTGGAGAGTATTTCAGCCGCTTTTGCTGAAACGGGATCCCAGACTGGTATATGCGACTTTGCGGTTTGTATGTATGATGTACATAGTACCGTTTGGTTATCTGATCGTCAGGCTGACCTGGCGTGGATATCTGCGGACGGAAAGCATATGGAAACCTAATTTTGAGATGGCAGGAGATATGGATCTCGTGTTTAGGATAGCCGGAATTATCTGGCTGGTCTTTCTGATCAAAAATGTCGCAGACAGCATGGTTGAATTTATTCGCTGGAAAAGACTTTGCAGATACAGAATACCTGTGGCAGATGAACAGGTCTGTGCAGAGTTTCTGAAAGTGAAAAATATGCTCCATATCCATCGGAAGATAGGAATTTATTATAGCAGTTCCATTCAGAGCCCGATGGTGACAGGAGTATTCCAATATAATATCTTATTACCGAAGGATCACTACAGTAGAGAAGAACTGACGGTGATCTTTTGTCATGAACTGGTACATTGTAAGCATAATGACCCTTTCTTTAAAATTTGCAGCATTTATATCGGTGCGATGCAGCATATGACCTCCGGGGCAAAACATATTTTACCGTGGATCAATGAGTGGAGTGAATGTGCCTGTGACGTGTCGGCAGTCTGCGCATTGTGTGATGTGATAACGCCCAGACGTTATTTTGAAGTGATCGTAGATCTGATGGAGCGCATGCCAGAGGATTCAAAGCCGGATTATATTTTTTCTACCCTATATGAGAGCCAGCAGAGTTTGGGAAGGAGAATAGAGTATATGAAAAAATATGTGAAAGCCAAAAGAGGGGCAAGAATATCAGCATTTGTACTGTCGTTTTTATTTGTGGTAACTTCAATGACCACAACCTATGCAGCAAGTTATGGAGCAGCGGGTGTGCATGACGAATTGTATCAGGAGTCAGAGCCTATGCAGGGCGAATTATCAAGTGAGATGAAATTGGAAGAAGTGTATGTTTCTGCATCCGAGGATAATGATTATTCACGTATCAAATATGCAAAGCCGGATCTCAACCCGGTTGCACCATCTTTGAATGCCAACGAGATGGTATCATTTAACTGGACAGTAGAACCGGGAACACGCTTCTGTTCCGGTAAATTTAAAGTGTCAAGTGGACAGAAAATTGTAATTTCTGCATCAACGTCACCGAGTACACAGACCTGTTGGATCGGTATCATGGATCCGCACAACAATGTGCGCTATGTAGAGGGAAAAGGTGCATTAGCACATGCATTTACGGTTTCAGAGACGGGAAAATATCGTGCATTTGTACAAAATCGTGGAACAAAAAATGTAACAGCGGCTGGTGGTTACTATTTTGAGTAAGTAATTCATTTAGCAACTAAAAAGAAAGAGGCGGAAACCTCTTATCTTTTTAACTCAACACACTACAACTGAAATTGACGTTTAACAACAACTTATATTGAAAAAGTATGACCGGGCGAAATCCGGGAGATTTCATCAGGTTATTTCAAAGTAACAGAATTAGGAGCGGTAGAAAAATCAAATACCGTTCCTTTTTTCTGCAAAGAACTTTTTAAGGTACTGGCAGGGAAATCCGGGTTGTCCGTGATGGAGGAAGGAGCGTCGATAAAGGCATAGGAGGCACCTGCAGCCTCGTAAAATTCATCGGAAAATGACCAGTTTCCGTGATGTCCGGTCTGGATATAATCGCAGGAAATATCGTTCCGGTAAGTACCAAGCAGATAGTCATTCATATCATATTTGATATCAGAGCAGAATAACATACTGTTTTGTGCCCCGCTGATCTTAAACAGCAAAGAGGCATTGTTCTGATAGTCTTTTTCATCCCCGACAGTAGAAAGAACAGATTCATCCCATGCATTAAAAACAGAGAGTGTCAGATGACCGGCAAGTGTGATTACATCGCCGCGTTTTAAATGTGTGAGATTATCAGCATCTTTCGTCAGCGCGTGGAACGTTTCCATGACCGTGATATCATCGTAAGGTTCACCGGCAGCTTCGATGAAATCATAATCAAAACCGTTGTCATAAATATTTTTTATGGTAATCTCTCCCGGATTGGCATAGATAACATTGAATGCACCGGCATGATCCTGGTGCGGATGGGAAATGATCCATGCGTCTACTGTGTTGTTGTGTTTCGCAATCACTTTCCGGACAGCATCGGCATTGCCTGCCCAGCCTCCGTCGATGATGATCAAAGTGTCATCGTTTGAAATCGTATAAAAAGTGCCCTGGACACCGGTCGCATCCGCATACTGCGTGATGAGATATTCCGTGGCAGGATCCGGTATGTGGCCGGTAGAGTCCATCCGGCTTTTCTGATAAGAAAACCATGCTGCACCGCTAAGCAGCAGGACAGATAAAATTAAAAGAATGGTGGACAGTAAATTTTTCTTCTTCATAAAAATCCTCATTTCCTGGGTTGTTTACCATTTTTTCTTTATTCCAAATACTCCTCAATGCTTCTTTATACATTAGCAAAAAACAGGCGTGTTGTAAATTGCAGACATGGTTAAAATCTCAAACTTGCATGATACTACAGAAAATGGTAGTATAAAACAATATGGAGTATTTTTGACTTTTGAATGGAAAGGCAGGAGGAATACGATGAAAATTGCAATCGCAGGAACAGGATACGTTGGTTTGTCCAATGCGATTTTATTAGCGCAGCATCATGAGGTGACTGCAGTTGATATAATAGAAGAAAAAGTGGAGATGATCAATCAGCGCAGATCACCGCTGGTGGATCGTGAGATTGAGGATTATCTGGCAAATGCAAAACTGGATCTGACTGCAACGACAGACGGTGTACATGCATATGAAAACGCAGATTATGTTATTATCTCGACACCGACAAATTATGATGAAAAGAAAAATTATTTTGACACCTCATCCGTTGAGGAAGTATTAGAACTGGTCTTAAAGGTAAATCCGCATGCGGTGATTGTCATCAAATCCACGATCCCGGTCGGTTATACACAGTCTGTGTGTGAGAAGTATCACACGGATCGTATTCTTTTCTCACCAGAGTTTTTACGGGAAGGACAGGCGTTAAAAGATAATCTTTATCCTTCAAGGATCATTGTCGGTTCGAAAGAGGGAAGCAGTGAGATGAAAAAAGCAGCGGAGAAATTTGCACATCTGCTGCAGGAGGGTGCAATCAAGGAAGATATCCCGACACTTCTGACGAACCTTACGGAAGCGGAGGCAGTGAAACTTTTTGCAAACACATACCTTGCACTCCGTGTTTCATTTTTCAATGAACTTGATACGTTTGCTGCCATGAAAGGACTGGACGCAAAGCAGATCATTGAGGGAATCGGACTTGATCCGAGAATCGGAATGCAGTACAACAACCCTTCCTTTGGATATGGCGGTTACTGTCTGCCGAAAGATACCAAGCAGCTTCTGGCAAACTATGACAATGTGCCGAATAATATTGTTGGTGCGATCGTTGATGCAAACCGGACAAGAAAAGATTTTATAGCAGAACAGATCCTTGAGAAAAATCCGAAGACGGTCGGCATTTACCGTCTTGCGATGAAGGCAAATTCGGATAATTACAGGCAGAGTTCTATTTTAGGGGTTATGGAGCGTATTCGTGCAAAGGGTGTGAACATTGTCATTTATGATCCGTCATTAAAGACAGATACGTTTGAAAATTCCAAAGTGATCCGTGATTTTGATGAGTTTTGTAATATGAGTGATGTGATCGTGGCAAACCGTATGGATAACATGTTGTCAGATGTAAAAGAAAAGGTGTATACAAGAGACATTTATTTCAGAGACTGATTGGAAGGACCGCATATGGATACACATAAATTTTTTGTGGAAAAACTCAGATTCCATCTGAATGAGCCGGATATGCTGGTGTTCGTCGGCTGGTTTTATGACGGAAAAGCATCCGGCAGGGAAGTTCAGGCTTATCTGGATGGCGAAAAGCTGCCGGCTGCCCTTACAGTAAACAAAGGTGCTGAGGTTCGCCAGAAATATCTTGGGACGATCAATGAAATCAATGAGGAAGTTGTCGGGATCGTGACGCTGCCGAAAGACTGGCGTGAAAAAAAGAAGTTTGAAATTTTTACGGATGACGGAGAAAGTAAAAAAAGAGCGTATGCTGTTTCAACCGGAAAACTGCGTGTAAGGGAAAGCAGACTGGAATATTATATTGAAAACTGCCACCGCGATGAGGACACCGTGACGGTGACCGGCTGGTGCATGGGGGCAGGAGAAGTGAATCTTTATCTGCTGGATAACCGCAGACAGAAGCTTCAGGTAAAGACGGATCACTATTTCCGGAAAGATCTGCTCTCTGTATTTCCGGAATGCGACATACAGGCAAAACCAGGGTTTATGATCCAGGCGTCGATTCCGCGAAAGGATGATAACAAAAAGTTTTTCCTTGAAATGCGCAATGCAGAACATTACTCCCGCACCCGGTTAAGAAAGTGGGATGATGGAGGCAGATGGCAGTATATTCTGGAAAAATCACAGGATGCACTCCGCTATTTAGAGCGGAACGGACTGTCTGCAACGATCCACAAGATCGAAAATAAATTAGGGGGAAAATCGGAAACCTCCTATGACGCATGGTGTCAAAAATATGATGTAAAAAAAGAAGAACTTGAGGAACAGAGAAAAAAGACATTTTCTTATCAGCCTTTGTTTTCCGTCGTCGTGCCGCTGTATCGGACAAAACCGGAATTTTTAAAAGAAATGATCGGATCCATACAGGCACAGACTTATGGTAACTGGCAGTTATGCTTAGCGGACGGCAGTCTGTCAGGGGATGATGTGGGGACTGCGGAAAACGGACAGGCACCTGTAACGGAGCTGACACCGCTCTTAGAGCAGTATGCGAAAGCGGATAAAAGGATTACATTTACAACACTTCCAAAGAATCTTGGAATATCCGGCAATACGAACGCAGCGCTTGCACTGGCAGCAGGTGACTATATCGTCCTGGCTGACCATGATGATATTGTTCCTGCGAATGCGCTCTATGAACTGGCAGATGCATTAAATCAGGATCGCAGTATTGATGTCTTATATTCAGACGAAGATAAGATCAGCATGGATGGAAAAAAGAGATTTGAACCTCATTTTAAACCGGATTTTGATCTCGATCTTTTGTGCAGTGTCAATTATATCTGTCACCTGTTTGCGGCTAAAAAAGAGCTTGTGGATATGCCAGGTGGATTTTGCAGTGAATATGACGGGGCACAGGATCTTGATTTTATCTTAAGATGTTGTGAAAATGCGAAGAATATCAGACATATTCCAAAGATTTTGTATCACTGGAGATGCCATATGCAGTCTACGGCTGCAAATCCGGAGAGCAAGCTGTATGCGTTCGAGGCAGGAAGACGTGCGATAGAGGCACATTATTGCAGGATTGGGGTTCCGGCAGCTGTGGAAAATGCAGCATTTTACGGGATGTACCGGACAAAATATGACTGGAAGGAAAAACCGCTGGTATCGATCATTATTCCAAATAAAGATCACAGGAAAGATTTAGAAACATGCGTTAATTCCATTCTCGAAAAAACCACTTACCCGAACATCGAGTTTATTATTGTAGAAAATAACAGTACCGAGCAGGAAACCTTTGATTATTACAAAGATCTTGAGACAATGCGTGAAAATGTACATGTTGTTTTTTATGAGGGTGGCTTTAATTATTCAAAGATCAACAATTTCGGTGCGGATGCCGCAAAGGGTTCGTATCTGTTACTCCTCAACAATGATACGGAAATGATCGACGGTGGCGCGATCGGTGAGATGTTAGGTTATTGTATGCGCGGGGATGTCGGAATTGTCGGTGCAAAGCTGTTATACGAGGATGAGACGATCCAGCATGCCGGAGTCGTTTTAGGATTTGGCGGGACCGCGGGACATGCATTTATCGGCAACCGCGTTACGATACCGGTTATTTTGGCAGAATTTTATGTGCGCAGGATTATTCGGCTGTCACTGCGGCCTGTATGATGGTAAAACGCAGTGTGTTTGATGAGGTCGGCGGACTGACGGAAGAACTTGCGGTTGCATTTAATGACATTGATTTTTGTCTGAAAGTGCGCAAAACAGGAAAGCTTGTGGTCTATGATCCATATGCAGAGTGGTTCCATTATGAGTCGAAATCCAGAGGATATGAGGATTCACCGGAAAAAGTGGAGCGGTTTAATGACGAGGTGGATACACTGCTTCGTTCATGGAGAGAGATCATTGAGCAGGGAGATCCATATTATAATCCGAACCTGACACTGGATAATTCAGATTTTTCCCTGCGCAAATAGGCAGTAAGAAAGAAGAGAGGCAGCAGTTCCTATGATGAAAGTATTTATTTGCCCGGAATGCGGATGGATGCGTGTCGTATCAAGACGCAAAGATGTGGAGTGCTTTAAATGTGGAAACGAGCAGATGACGCTGGCAAAGGTGGATTTTGACGCATTCACCTCAATGTCGGAGGAGGAACGAAAGGATTACGCAAACGGATGGCTCTATATCCATCAGAAAGCGAAAAAATAAACATGAAGTCAATTTTTCAGAAAATAACCGTTCAGAAAGTTGTGAAGGGATTCCGCTATCTGAAACATTATGGATGGAAAGAATTTATCATCCGTCTCCAGGAAAAGATGGAGGCAGAAAATGTTCCGTATGAGCCATGGTATGAAAAACATAAGGCGACAGCGGAGCAGATAGAGAAACAGAAAAAGCAGACAGAAATGGAACGATGCGCCAAAGATCAGTATCGTGGTGCCGCTTTTTAAGACACCGGAAACTTTTCTGCGCGCGATGATAGAGTCCGTACAGGCGCAGACCTATGGCAACTGGCAGTTATGCCTTGCGGATGGCAGTGAATCTGCGGAGGAAGAAACAGATCTTAGATCATCAGCTGTACAGCGTGTTGCAGCCGAATATGCATCGGCAGATGTACGGATCAGGTATCAGTGTCTTAACAAAAATCTGGGGATCGCAGGAAATACAAATGCAGCGATCGCATTAGCAGATGGAGACTGGATCGCATTTATGGATCATGATGACCTGCTTGCACCGGATGCTCTGTTTGAGCTGGTAAAGATGATAAGACAGGGATTTCATAATGAAGACGGACTGGCAGCAACAATCTATCAGGAAGCCGGCAGTGACTATGAAATGATCTACACGGATGAAGATAAGGTTGATATGGATGGAAAAACACATTTTCAGCCGCATTTAAAGCCGGACTTTAACATCGATCTGCTCCGTTCAAATAATTACATCACGCATTTCCTTGCAGTAAAGAGATCACTTCTCGACCGGGTTGGCGGAATCCGTTCTGATTTTGACGGGGCACAGGATTATGATTTTATTCTCCGCTGTGCGGAACAGGCAGGGAGATGCCACAAAGAGTCGACCTCTGAGAATCCGTTTTCCAAGCAGTATGCAGTGGATGCGGGAAAACGTGCGATCGGGGAACATTTAAAACGCCTTGGCGTGGATGCTGTCGTGACGCCGACGAAGGATATGGGATTTTATGAGGTGGAGTATCCTCTGACAGAGCAGCCGCTTGTGTCGATCATCATACCAAGTAAGGATGAGGTGGAAACCTTACGGAAATGTATTGCTGCGATCGAAAAGTCTTCGTATGGCAATTATGAAGTTATTGTGGTGGAAAACAACAGCTGCGAAGATACTTTCCGTTATTATGGGGACATTGCGCCGCAGGAAACGACCGTTGATGGAACACGCTGCATGGAGGGAAAACTTGCAGGCGGACAGCGCATCTGTGTTGCAGTCTATATGGAAGGATTTAACTATTCGAAGTTAAATAATTTCGGTGTAAAATTTGCAAAAGGCAGCTATTACCTTCTGATGAACAATGACATTGAAATGATCGGAAATGACTGGATGAAGCGGATGCTTGGAAGCTGCCTGCGGGAAGAAGTAGGAATCGTCGGCGCAAAACTGTTTTATCCGGATCACACGATCCAGCATGCCGGGATCGGAGTGGGAATTGGCGGAAGTGCGCGCGGCATCGGAGATAACATGTTTGTCGGTCTTGCCGGGGACCGGAGCGGGTACATGCATAAGGCATCCCTCCAGCTTGATTACAGCGCAGTCACGGCGGCATGTCTGATGGTAAAAAGAGAGATTTATGAGCAGGCAGGCGGCTTTGAGGAGCAGCTTGCAGTTGCGTTTAATGATGTGGATTTCTGTCTGAAGGTGCGCAGACTCGGGAAATTAGTTGTCTACGAGCCGCATGTGCAGGCATATCATTATGAATCGAAATCCCGCGGGGCGGAAGATTCACCGGAAAAAACAGCGCGTTTCCAGCGTGAGATCGAATACATGAGAAATCACTGGATCGGTATCTTAAAAAACGGAGATCCGTATTACAATCCAAATTTTTCTTCGTTTTATAATAATTATTCTCTGAAGGATAACAGCTGAATGGAGGATAGATGACGGAAGTTACGATTATCATTCCGAACTACAACGGAAAAAAGCTTTTGGAAAACTGCATAAAGACACTCGAACGGCAGACCTGTCAGGAATTTAAACTTCTTGTGATCGACAACGGCTCTAAGGATGGCAGCACGGACGTGACATCGGAGAGCTTGGACATGGAAATGGTCGCACTGCCGGAAAATACCGGATTTTGTGGTGCGGTAAACCTTGGCTTTGAAATGACAGCAACACCATATGCGATCTTACTGAACAATGATACCGAGGCAGAACCGCATTTTGTGGAGGAGCTGTTAAAAGGAATCCGGCAGTCGGAACGTATTTTTTCCTGTGGCGCGCAGATGCTTGATTTTAAACAGAGAGAGCTGCTTGACAATGCGGGGGATCTCTATACGCTGCCGGGCTGGGCGGTTGCGCGTGGAAAGGGCAGACCTGCCGCAGATTATGGAAAACAGACAGATGTTTTTTCCTGTTGTGGAGGAGCGGTCATCTACCGGATGTCCGTGTTAAAACAGATCGGTGTGATGGATGAAAAACATTTTGCTTATCTTGAGGATCTCGATCTCGGTTACCGTGCAAGGATCGCAGGATACCGCAACCGTTATATCCCGGAGGCAAAAGTGTATCATGTCGGGAGTGCGACGACAGGTTCGCGCTACAATGAAAAAAAAGTATTTCTTGCCGCACGCGATTCCATGTTTGTGATCTATAAAAATATGCCGTTGCTGCAGTTTTTGATCAATCTGCCGTTTTTATTTGCCGGTGTTTTGGTAAAATGGCTGTTTTTCTGCAAAAAAGGATTTGGACGCCGTTATTTAGAGGGCATTGCAGAGGGAATCGGGCAGTGCAGAACATGCAGAAAAGTCCGCTTTAAGGTTGGAAATCTTCGCAATTATGTAAAAATTGAGTGGGAACTCATTACAAATATATTTCGCGTGTTATCGCACAGATAACAGGAAAAATCGTTTGAACGTCAAAGAATAATAAAGAAATAATTAAGAAATTGTGACAAGAGTTTTAAGAAAAAGAAGTTGTGCTTTCTGGAAAATTATTGTATTATTATTTTTATGGTAGCTTGAAAATGAAAAAAGGATGACATTATGATAAAAGATAATCAACAGCATTTTAACAGACTGCATGTGATCATAGATGCGTTTGTCATTGTGGTATCATATATCCTGGCATGGTGGCTGAAGTTTTCGAGCGGTATTTTGGACTCACCGGGTGGTGCACTGTCATTTGGATTTTACATGAAGGCACTGGTCGTGATTGTTCCGTTGTATCTGATTTTGTATTATGCGTTTAACCTGTATACGCCAAAGCGGGTACAGGGACGGCGGTTAGAGTTTTCCAATGTCGTGATGGCGAACATTGTAGGTTTTCTGTTGATTTTTACAGTATTGTACAACCTGCAGTCTTATGTGGATCAGTTTCGAAATTTTTCCCGTGAGATGTTCTTTTATTTCTTTGCGATCAACACGGTATTAGAAGAGTCGTTCCGTCTGCTGATACGTCAGTTTCTGCGCACAATACGCAAAAACGGTTATAATCTGAAGCATGTACTCCTTGTGGGATATTCCCGTGCTGCGGAGCAGTATATAGACCGGATACAGCAGAATCCGCAGTGGGGATACAATGTCAGGGGAATTTTAGACGACAATATAGCGAGAGGGACGACTTATAAAGGGGTAAAGGTCATTGGAAGCGTTGGCAATCTGCTTTATATCCTGCCGGAGAACAAGTTAGACGAGATTGCGATCACACTTGGACTGGAAGAGTATTATAAGCTGGAAAAGATCGTATCGGAATGTGAAAAATCCGGGGTTCATACCAAGTTTATTCCGGATTATGGAAATATTATTCCGACGAAGCCGTACACGGAGGATCTTTTGGGACTTCCTGTTATTAATATCCGTTATGTACCGTTGTCAAACACGTTTAATGCACTTGTAAAACGGTGTATGGATATTGTGGGTTCACTGATCTGTATCGTGCTTTTTTCGCCCATTATGCTGCTTACAGCAATTGCAGTCAAAGTGACTTCAAAAGGACCGCTGATCTTTAAGCAGGAGCGTGTCGGACTGCATAATGAACCATTCCGCATGTATAAGTTCCGCACCATGTATGTGCAGACTGAGGAAGAAGAACGCAAAGGCTGGACACATAAAGATGATCCGCGAATCACAAAGATTGGCAGATTTCTGCGCAAGACGAGCCTTGATGAGTTTCCCCAGTTGTTTAACGTGTTAAAAGGTGATATGAGCCTTGTGGGACCAAGACCGGAGCGGCCGCAGTATGTGGAAAAATTCCGGGAAGAGATACCGCGTTATATGATCAAACATCAGGTACGTCCCGGCATGACCGGATGGGCACAGGTCAATGGATATCGGGGAGATACATCCATCCGCAAGCGGATCGAACATGATCTTTACTATATTGAAAACTGGACGATAGGGCTGGATATTAAAATCCTGTTTCTTACCGTCTTCAAGGGTTTTATAAATAAAAATGCATATTAGGAGAAAACATTTATGAGTAAAACAGTACAGGGAAGAAACGGGGCACACAGCAAAGCGTCAAAAAGAAGAAAAAAGCAGAAAAACAGACTCATTATCGTTGTAATTGAGATTCTTGTATTGCTGATTTTAGCAGCAGTGTTGTTTGTTACGGTAAAACTTTCAAAGATCCAGAAAGACACAAGCTTCAATAAAGAAGATATCGAGGTAAATGAGGGATTATCTTCGGAGTCACAGGAAATCATGGCAGGTTATACAACAATCGCACTGTTTGGTCTTGATAACCGTTCAAACGGTAATCTCTCCAAAGGTAACAGTGATGTTATCATGATCGCAAGTATCAATAATGATACACATGCGGTAAAGCTGGTATCTGTATATCGAGACAGTTATCTGGATATCGGAGGCGGTACTTTTAAGAAATGTAATTCCGCATATGCAAAAGGTGGTCCGGAGCAGGCAATTACCATGTTAAATAAAAACCTGGATATGGACATTACCGATTATGTAACAGTGGACTTTAATGCAGTTGTTGAATGTGTAGATCTTCTGGGCGGAGTTACGATCCCGGAGGTGTCTGATGAAGAGGCTGTGCTGATGCATGGTTATATGGATGAGATCAATAAACTGACCAAAAATAATTCCAAGTACTTATCCGGTGGCGGAACAAATGTAGAGATGGATGGTGTTCAGGCATGTGCGTATGCGCGTATCCGTTATACTACAGGAGATGATTATAAGCGTACAGAACGCCAGCGTACTGTTCTTACTGCAATGGTACAGAAAGCGCAGAAGGCAAATCTTACTACGATCAACAGCCTGATCGACGAATTATTTGGTGATATCAAGACAAGTTTTTCAAATACAGAACTGATTTCTCTTGCCGCAAAAGTATTCAATTACAGCCTTGGTGAGACAATAGGTTTCCCGTTTGAGAAGAATACGACAACACTTGGAAATAAGGGAAGCGTTGTTGTACCATGTGATCTTGAATCCAATGTAAAACAGCTTCATGTATTTTTATACGATGATAATGAATATGCACCGACCGATACAGTCAAGAATAACAGTGCTCAGATTGTCAATGATACCGGATTCCATCAGGGAGAAGGATATTAATGAAAGCAGATCTGATCATACCGACTTACAGACCGGATGACACATTTTGTCTGCTCCTGCAAAAACTGCAGGAGCAGACCTTTGTCGTTCATAGGGTCATTATTTTAAACACAGAAGAAAAATTGTGGAAAGAAGCTGTGGAAAAGTATCCGATCGAACAGAGTCTTTGTGGACTTCCATGTGAGTATACGCTGTATCATATCAGCAAAGAAATGTTTGATCATGGCGGTACCAGAATGTGTGGCGTGAAACATTCCGATGCGGATATTGTTATCTTTATGACACAGGATGCGGTTCCGGCAGATAAAAATCTGGTTGCAAATCTGGTAAAGGGTTTGGAAGAGAAGGATACGGCTGTCTGTTATGCAAGACAGCTTCCGAATGAAAACTGCCGCATTGTGGAACGCTATACAAGATCTTTTAATTATCCGGATGAAAGCAGGAAAAAGGGAAAAGCGGATATAGAAGAAATGGGGATCAAGACGTTTTTCTGTTCCGATGTATGTGCGGCTTACAGAGTGGATCTGTTTCATAAACTTGGCGGATTCGAATCACCGGTTATTTTTAATGAAGATATGTTTTTTGCCGCAAAAGCAGTTTTTGCGGGATATTATGTAAAATATGAGGCAGAAGCAAAAGTCATTCACTCCCACAACTATACGGTAAGACAGCAGTTTCACCGCAATTTTGATCTGGCTGTCTCACAGACCATGCATCCGGAGATCTTTGAGCAGATCAGTTCGGAAGCGGAGGGAATGAAGCTGGTAAAGAGTACGATGAAGTATCTGTGCTCAATTGGAAAGCCGTATCTTATCTTTGAACTTGGAATCCAGTGTGTTGGAAAGTATGCTGGTTACCGGCTCGGCAAACGGTATAAAAAGCTGAGCAGGAAACAGATCTTAAAATGTACGATGAGTCCGGAGTACTGGAAACGTTTGTGGAATCAGGAAGTATCAGACGGGAATAGGTAAATTATGAGAGAGACTTCTAAAAAAGTTTTATTTTGGGCATTGATGTTTTTCGGAGCATTCCTCCTGTTGACACAGGTGGGATATTCCGATGGCGACGATGCCTTTTTTTATCAGTATACACATGAAATGGGATTTTTCGAGTATTTAAGCTGGCGCTATCAGACGTGGGTCGGCAGGATGTCCGGGGAAGCAATGGTGTACATTGCATTTTCACTGGGAATCTGGTTCTGGCGTATCGTAAATGCCATGATGCTTGTGCTGCTTCCATGCGGCGTGTTGAAACTGGCAGAAAAAGCAGCGGGTATCCGGACAAAAAATTTTCTGCCGGGCGAGTCGGTTGCAGTAGTAAGCGGTTATCTTCTGATGGCGATTATGACCGTTGGATATGCGGCAATCTGGATCAACGGTTCCATTTTTTATACATGGTCATTTACCTGTGGGATCTGGGCACTGGTTCCGGTTGCAGATATTGTATTTGACACGGGAGATGGTGGTTCAGGGGATCATAATACCTGGCATTTTTTTTATTCCATTCCCTGCGCAGTTCTCGCAAGTATGTCGATCGAACAGATGGCGGCGGTGCTTGTGACGTTTGAGGTGCTGGCGGTACTGGTGGTGATACTGAGAAAGCATGAAAAGCAAAGAACCATTCTTCTTATCATACAGACAGCAGTGACGGTCGTGGCGTTTGTGATTCTGTTTTTAGCACCGGGAAATGATATCCGTGTTGCATCGGAAGTACAGAACTGGATGCCGCAGTATGAGGAACTTTCTTTTTGGGAGCATCTTTTTGTTACAGTTCAATGGCTGGTTTCTTCTTTTGCAAATGAAAACCGTCTGTTGTTGTTTGGAATCTGGCTGGCGGGAATCCTGCATATTATATGTAAAAATGAAAGAAAAGCATCAGATGTGGCATGTATGACGGCTGCAGGACTGTTTTCTGCAGCTGCATTACTGCCGTTTGCCGGAATCAAGGTGTTTTCAGACTGTGGTCTTCATATCGCAGATATTACAGTACGGCTGGAGCAGGTACCGCGGATCGAAGAGATGCAGGCGGCAAACTGGTTTGCAATGTGCTGGTGGATCGCGGCACTTTTGTTTACCTGTATCTTGATATGGAAAGTTTCAAAACATAACGTAGTCCTTATGCTGGTGTGGCTTGGCGGAATTGCAAGTGAGGCGATCATGCATTTCTCACCGACGATCTATGCGTCCGGTGCGCGCGTTTATTATCTGACGGATTGGATGTGTATGTTTATTATATTGGTTCTGGCATTTAAAATGCCGGGTAAGAAATGGAGAGATCTGTATTATTCTATCGTGGCAGGTCTTGGCGTTTGGAATCTGCTATATCAGGTTATCAATTATATTTGAGAAGAAAACATAATTTTTTGATTGTTTTGTCACAAATAGAACACAATTTCTCTGTACACTCATAATCAGAAAAGGAAAAGAAATTCCGAATACGAAAGGAGAAATCGTTATGGATGGTAACAATTATAACAACAACAATCAGAATGGGTCTTCGGATTCCTTCTATTCATACAATAACGGCAGCCAGAGCAATCAGCAGACAGAACATGCAAATGAAGGAAACGTAAACCAGTACAACAATTCTTATCAGAACACAAATTCTTATTCACAAAACGCAGGATATCAGCAGGGCAGTGCATATCAGAATGGCACATACCAGAACACAGGATATCAGCAGAACGGTGCTTACCAGAATGGTGGATATCAGAATACCAACGGTGCATTTTATCAGAACGCACAGACGACTGGTAAAAAACAAAAGAAAAAGAGAGAAAGAAAACCGGGTGGATTTGGAACGAAACTTGCAAAATGCGCAGCCATCGCGTTAGTCTTTGGACTGGTATCAGGCACTGCATTTGAGGGTGTACATCTTGTATCGTCCAAGGCATTTGGCAATGATGAAACCGCAGTATCAGACAGCGGCAGTCAGAATGCACTGACCAAAGCAGACAACAAGGTGGAGGCAACTTCCACATCGTCGAATTATGTAGCAACGGATGTATCTGACATCGTATCATCCGTAATGCCGTCCATCGTGGCAATCACAAATGTGAGCGAGACCGAATACCAGAGTTTCTGGGGCGGTATGCCACAGACTTATGAGAGCACAAGCTGTGGATCCGGTATCATCGTAAGTCAGGATGATAATTATCTTTATGTTGCAACGAATAATCACGTAGTAAACGGTGCAAACAGTCTGACAGTTACATTTAATGATGAGTCAACAGTCAGCGCAGAGGTAAAAGGAACAGTTCCTTCTACGGATCTTGCAGTCATCCGTGTAGCGTTAAGCAGCATTGAAAGTGATACGATGAATAATATTAAAGTAGCCACACTTGGTGATTCTGACAGCTTAAAAGTTGGTAATTCCTGTATCGCAATCGGTAACGCACTTGGTTATGGACAGTCTGTAACCGTTGGTTATATCAGTGCATTGAACCGTCAGGTATCTGTCAGTGATTCAGAGAGTGACACAAGCTATACTGCAGATCTGATCCAGACAGATGCAGCAATCAACCCTGGTAACAGTGGTGGTGCATTACTCAGTGCAAACGGTGAGGTTATCGGTATCAACTCTGTAAAATATTCCGATACTTCCGTAGAGGGTATTGGATATGCAATCCCGATCAATACGGCAGCACCGATTATCAATGATCTGATCACGAAAGAAAAAGTAGATGAGTCTGACAGCGCATACCTTGGTATCGCAGGTGTCGATGTAACAGATGATGTTGCAAAAACTTATAACATGCCATCCGGTGTTTATGTTGCACAGGTAACCGGAGGTTCCGCAGCAGAGCAGGCAGGTATCCAGAAAGGTGATATCATCACAGAGTTTGACGGAAAACAGATTGGTTCCATGGAAGAACTTTCATCTACAATGGAGTATTATAAAGCAGGTACAACGGTTGATGTGAAGATTGAGCGTTCTACGAATGGTGAATATCAGGAGCAGACGATTTCCGTTACACTTGGCAAGAAAAATTAATGGAATGATTGTATAGGGAGTGGGCGAAATGCCCACTCCTTTTTTGGTGAACGCCGTTTGTGCGTCCCTCCGCTATCGACTTTTGCTAGGATGTGTGCTATGATATTTCAGAGTCTGCTGTGTAATAATGTTTATCGCAGATGATGATTTCATATAATAAAAATAGGTCTGGGGCGTATCGCGTCCGGAATGGAGGATTTACGTTGTCAAAGTTTGAGGATTTCAGAAATCAATACAATTCTTTTTTATATAAAGATTATTCCGTAGAGTATATCGAAAGTGCATATCGGATCGTGTATCATTTTGAGATTCCGGGGCTGTGTGAATTTCAGTCAAAGTGGGAGTTCCCGGCAAAGGAGCGCGTGGATGAGACAATCTTAAAGGCGCTTGCATTTCATCTTGGAATGGCAGAGACAATCAGCTACTGGAAATGTGCCTGCCCGAAGCAGTTAAAAATTTTGTGTGGAACACTTTCCGCAGAACAGAAAAAATGGTGGAAAAAGTTATATTACAACGGACTTGGCGAGTTTATGTACCGCAATGGAATCGTGGTTTCAAAAGAGGATCTTGTTACGATCGAATGTGAGGACAAAGCGTGCGCACCACTGCATGACACACAGTCCTATGATGGATGTCTGGTGTCTGTCGGCGGTGGAAAGGATTCCGTGGTTTCCCTTGAGGTGTTAAAGGGAGAAAAGATTACTACTTACAGTATCAATGGCAATGCGACCACAAAAAATGTCATTGCAGTCTGTGACCACAAACAGGGAGACTACGCTGCAAAACGTATTCTCGACAAAAAGATTTTAGAACTTAATGCAGAGGGATATTTAAACGGACACATTCCGTTCTCTGCAGTCGTTGCATTTTCATCCTTTATTTCAGCATTTTTGAGTGGCAACCGCTATATCGTGCTTTCGAATGAGACAAGTGCAAATGAGACGACGGTAAAAGATTCTTTTGTCAACCATCAATATTCAAAGAGCTTTGAGTTTGAGCAGGATTTTGTATCATATATAAAGAAAGTGACAGATTCCGATATCCATTATTTCAGTCTCTTACGTCCGCTCACTGAGATGCAGATTGCATGGCTGTTTTCAAAATGTAAGAGTTATCATGAAGTATTCCGGAGCTGTAATGCGGGAAGCAAACAGGGAATCTGGTGCTGCAACTGCCCGAAATGTCTGTTTGTCTATATCATTTTAACTCCGTTTTTATCACAGGAAGAACTGGTGCACATTTTCGGAGAAAATCTGTTGGAAAAAGATTCGCTTGATCTTGATTTTAGAGAGCTGACCGGCATTGAGGAGAACAAACCGTTTGAGTGCGTGGGAACCAGACGCGAAGTCCTTGTTGCATTAAAGACATTTATTGCACGCGGTGGAAAGAGTCTTTTAACCGAGCGCTATAAAGAAACGATCGAAGCTGCTCCGGGAGAGTTAGATGAGATGCTTTCCGAGTGGGTATCCGAAAACCAGGTGCCGGAGCATTTCTTAGAGATTTTAAAGGATTTTATGAATCGGGCATAAACAGCAGGAATAGAGATGCCCTGGGGAACGGGCAGGAATGGAGATTAAGATGGACATCATCAGTGAGTTGAATGGAAAACGGATTTTGATCTGGGGTTATGGCAGAGAAGGAAAGGCGACAGAGCACTTTCTGCAGAGATGCGTAAAACCGGCGTCCGTGGATATATTTGAGGGGAAGAAAGAAGAGATCGACGAGGATGATTACGATTTTATCATAAAAAGTCCTGGCATTGTGATGAATGAGGAAAATCCAAAATATACCTCAGAGACAGAATTATTTTTACAGCAGTTTCGTGACCAGGTAATAGGAATCACCGGAACCAAAGGGAAAAGTACGACGTCTGCAATGCTCTATACTGTTTTGAAGGCATGCAGCGGCAGACCTGTGTTACTGCTCGGAAATATTGGACAGCCTTGTCTTGATTATTTCGAGGAAGTGACTGAAGATACGATCATTGTTTATGAGATGTCCTGCCATCAGCTTGCACATACGAATGTGTCACCGCACATTGCAATCTTTTTAAACCTCTATGAGGAGCATCTTGATTATTATGGAACGGTAGAAAAATATTTTGAGGCAAAGAGCCATATTGCGGCGTATCAGAAGAGCGGAGATTATTTCTTTGTGGGAGAAAATGTACCGCAGATCGATACAAAGGCGCAAAGGACAGTGCTTCATCAGCCCAAAGGTGTGCATTATGAATTGAAACTTGCCGGAGAGCATAATCAGTATGATGCACAGTTTGTGGAGCGTGTGGCAGAACTGCTTGGATGCGAAAAAGAGGCTGTGTTAAAGAGCATGGCAGACTTTGAAGGTCTGCCGCACCGCCTGCAGTATGTCGGAACTTATCGGGGCGTCAGATATTATGACGATTCGATTTCAACGATCCCGGAGGCTGCCATCAATGCGGCGATGAGTATTCCGAATGCAAAGACGGTCCTGATCGGGGGTATGGACCGTGGAATTAATTATGATCTTCTGGTCGCATTTATCAGGGAGCATAAAGAATTTCAGTTTATCTGTGCATACGCATCCGGAAAACGTATTTTCGGGGAAGTCGGCGACTGTGAGAACTGTGTCTATGCGGAAGATTGAGGGCAGGCAGGTTAAGCAGCAGTACAGATGACCGAACCGGGAGGCGCATGTATCCTTTCACCGGCAGCAGCATCTTACGGTTATTTTAAAAACTTTGAGGAGCGTGGAGAAACATTTCAGAAGTATGTCCATGCTTTTGCACAGTAAGGTGACAGATTTTCAGGGAAAAACATACAGAACAGAGAAAATAATTTTACGTCTTGCAAAAGCGGAAAAATTCCTGTATGGTAATAGATGAATGAATTTTTGAAAAGCGAATCTGTCATATTTGCAGGAATTATTGCAAAAGAATGTTTTTTTAAACTTTAAAATGCAAGATTGCAGAATGAAAAATGCAAAAAGAGCAAATGTACGCAACAGAAAGACAGGTTGAAACATGGATTTATTCGAATATATGAGAGAACAGAAAAAAGAGACGGAGTCACCGCTTGCATCGCGTCTGCGGCCGACGACTTTAGATGAGATGGTCGGACAGCAGCATATCATCGGGAAGGACAAGTTACTGTACCGTGCGATCAAGGCGGATAAGCTCAGCTCCATCATCCTCTATGGACCTCCGGGAACCGGAAAGACAACGCTTGCGAAGGTTATTGCCAATTCCACAAGCGCAGAATTTTTACAGATGAATGCAACTTCTGCCGGGAAGAAAGACATGGAAGATGTCATTGCTAAGGCGAAGAATAACATGGGGATGTTTGGAAAAAAGACGATCCTGTTTATCGACGAGATCCATCGTTTTAATAAGGGACAGCAGGATTATCTTCTGCCGTTCGTGGAAGATGGAACCATCATCTTAATCGGTGCGACGACTGAGAATCCTTATTTTGAAGTCAATGGGGCTCTTCTTTCCCGTTCGATCATTTTTGAACTGAAAAGCTTAGAAAAAGAGGATATCAAAACTCTTATTTTGCGGGCGGTAAATGATACGCAAAAAGGTATGGGTGCATACCATGCCGTGATTGATGAGGATGCCTTAGATTTCCTTGCAGATATCTCAAATGGTGATGCGCGTGCCGCATTGACTGCGGTGGAGCTTGGAATCCTTACAACTGAGCGCAGCGGGGACGGTCTGATACATATCACGCTTTCCGTTGCTTCCGAATGTATCCAGAAGCGTGTGGTAAAGTACGATAAGTCCGGCGATAACCATTACGATACCGTATCTGCGTTTATCAAAAGTATGCGCGGATCCGATCCGGATGCGGCAGTCTATTATTTAGCGCGGATGCTGTATGCGGGGGAGGATATCAAGTTTATTGCAAGAAGGATCATGATCTGTGCCTCAGAGGATGTGAGCAATGCAGATCCGATGGCACTCGTGGTTGCAACGTCAGCGGCACAGGCGGTAGAACGTATTGGAATGCCGGAAGCGCAGATCATCTTAGCGCAGGCGGTTACCTATGTGGCGAGTGCGCCAAAGAGCAACTCCGCCGTTACGGCGATCAGCGAGGCGATGGAGACAGTCAAAAATACGATGACAGCTCCGGTTCCGCCACATTTACAGGACGCCCACTACAAATCATCATCGAAGCTCGGTCACGGCGTAGGCTATAAATATGCGCATGACTATCCGAATCATTATGTAGAGCAGCAGTATCTGCCGGACGGACTGACCGGCCGGAAGTTTTACAGACCGTCAGAAAACGGTTATGAAAAGCAGATCAGAGAATATTTCCACAAGATCAAAGGGGAATATTCCCATGAATGATAAATAATGTATAGCGAACCAAGAGGAGGAAGCAAACAATGCAATCTTACCAGGAAATGACAAAGGAAGAACTGTTAGCCGAAAAGAAATCACTCGAGGCAGAGTACAAGAAATTCCAGCAGCGTGGATTAAAACTTGACATGTCCAGAGGAAAGCCATCCCAGGAACAGCTTGATCTGTCAATGGGAATGATGGACGTCTTAGCATCCTATGTGGATCTGACCTGTGAAGACGGAACAGACTGCCGCAACTACGGTGTGCTTGACGGTATCCATGAGGCGAAAGTGCTCATCGGCGATATGATCGAGTGCAACCCGGATAATATCATTATCTATGGCAACTCCAGTTTAAATATCATGTACGATACGATTGCACGTTCCATGACACACGGTGTTATGGGAAGTACTCCATGGTGCAAATTAGATAAAGTAAAATTTTTATGCCCGGTTCCGGGATATGACAGACATTTTGCCATCACAGAATATTTTGGCATTGAAATGATTAATGTACCAATGCTGCCAACCGGTCCGGATATGGATATGGTAGAAGATTTAGTCAGCAAAGATGAGGCAATCAAAGGTATCTGGTGTGTTCCGAAATATTCCAACCCACAGGGTATCACCTATTCAGATGAGACTGTGCGCCGTTTTGCAAGATTGAAACCGGCTGCAAAAGATTTCCGTATCTACTGGGATAACGCTTACTGTGTACATCATTTATATGATATCGATCAGGATCATCTGATTGAGATCCTTGCAGAGTGTAAGCGTGCAGGAAACCCGGATATGGTATACAAATTCTGTTCCACCAGTAAGATCACATTCCCTGGTTCCGGTGTTGCTGCGATCGCAACTTCCGCAAACAACTTGGAGGATATCAAAAAACAGTTAAAGGTTCAGACCATTGGTCATGATAAGGTAAACCAGCTCCGCCATGTACGTTTCTTTAAGAACATTCACGGCATCACAGAGCATATGCGCAAACATGCTGCATCCTTACGTCCGAAGTTCGAGATGATCACAGACATGTTTGACAAAGAACTTGGCGATTTGGGCGTAGGAACCTGGTACAAACCAAAGGGAGGCTACTTCATCACTTATGAGACTTTAGAGGGCTGTGCAAAGAATGTTGTTGCAAAAGCAAAAAAAGCAGGTGTTGTGATGACTCCGGCAGGTGCACCGTTCCCGTATGGAAAGGATCCGAAAGATTCCGTAATCCGTATCGCACCGTCTTATCCAAGCTTAGAGGATCTGACAACAGCAGCAGAAATCTTTGTTGTTTGTGTGAAATTAGCAAGTATTGAGAAGATCTTAGAAGAAAAATAACAGATTAGATTACACACGCTGCGGTAACATTATTATCTGGAATACAGGAATTACCGCAGCGAAAAAGTTTGTAAGTAAAAATGCAGGAACCATAAAATATGATTCCTGCATTTTTTTCATGTGATAGAATTTACATATTAATTTTCTGTTTCAGTTCCGGCAGTTTCGGTGGTAGAACCGTTTTTCCATTTGTCAAATTTCTCCAAAACAGCATCATAGGTACGCTGGGAAATATCCGGTAAATCTTTGCCCCAGGATTTTGTTGCATCTTCAAAGCCTTTTTTGAAAGCGTCGATCAGAAGATCTGCTTTTTCCGGATCGTTGCCGGAAAGGGCTTTTGCAAAATCAAGGATACGGTCAGAGGTCTGCTCTACACCCCAGTAGCCGTCCTCAGCGATATCTGCCTGAGCCTGTTTCTGTGTTTCCTCATCAACGGTAAAGTTACCATCTGCTAAGAAGCTCCACATGGAATCGGCATTTGCGATTGCGGTTCCCTGCTTGGTCATCATTTTTTCAACCAGGCTGCGTAACTGGGAAGTACGCTGCTCAGCATCTGCTTTTAATTTTGCAACCATTGCATAGTCAGTTTTTTTGGTAACGGTATCCTTGTCTGTTTGAGAAGATTTCTCATATACGACACCGGTTTCTGCCTTATCAGATGTTGTGGTTTTGTCTGTAGATGTAGAAGCTGTGCTTGTCTGATAGCTGTTAGTTGTTGAATTTACGCTGTTAATTGCATTCATAGTCATAAATAATTCCTCCATTCCAGTAAATGAATGACTGATTTGTTCATGCATTTTTTCCTTTTTCTTCTGTAAAATATATCGGCTTTTCGGGAAAAATAATTTAGATGGAATTGACCTTTTTGCCTTAAAATGATAAGATTTATGTTGTATACAAAAAACAACGAAAATACATGACGATGGTATGGAGATTATGAAGGAAATATCAGTAAAAGCACTTGCAAAAATAAATCTTGGGCTTGATGTTGTGCGCAGACGTGAGGATGGGTACCATGAAGTGAAAATGGTCATGCAGACCATCCACCTGTTTGACCGTCTTGAAATGAAAAAGACAGCAGGCGGGATTACAATGACGACAAATCTGTCTTTTCTGCCGACAAATGAGAATAATCTTGTCTACAAGGCAGCAAAACTTCTGATGGATGAATTTCAGATCAGGGACGGTATCGATGTGAAGCTGCACAAGTATATTCCGGTCGCAGCGGGAATGGCCGGTGGAAGTACAGATGCTGCAGCGGTGCTTTATGGTATGAACCGTATGTTTGAACTTGGACTGTCCAAAGAAGAACTGATGCAGCGTGGGGTTAAGATCGGTGCAGATGTTCCTTACTGCATTATGCGTGGAACCGCACTTGCAGAAGGAATTGGTGAGCAGCTTACCGCACTTCCACCGATGGTAAAATGTCCGGTACTGATCGCAAAACCACAGATTTCTGTATCGACAAAGTTTGTATATGAGAATCTGAAGCTGGATGAAAATACAGTTCATCCGGATATTGACCGTCTGGTGGAAGATATCAGACGAAAAGACCTTGCAGCCATTACCTCAGATATGGGAAATGTTTTAGAAACTGTGACGATTCCGAATTATCCGGTAATCGCAGAGATCAAAGAACATATGATGGAACATGGAGCTGCGGGAGCTATGATGAGCGGGAGTGGTCCGACGGTATTCGGACTGTTTGATGATAAGGAGAAAGCGGTTGCGGCATATGAGGCGATGCAGGCATCCGGACTGGCAAAGCAGGTTTACCTGACCAGTATTTACAACAACATGAGATAAGCGAAGAAATGGAGGAAAACAGGTTTATGACAGACGATTTGACGCTGAATATGGATGCGTATCTGCCACTTCGGGATGTGGTGTTTAACACACTGCGTGAGGCGATTTTAAAAGGAGAGTTAAAACCCGGAGAGCGTCTGATGGAACTGCAGCTTGCTGCAAAGTTAGGCGTCAGCCGTACACCGATCCGTGAGGCGATCCGCATGTTAGAGCAGGAGGGCTTAGCGGTCACGATTCCGAGAAAAGGTGCGGAAGTCGCCAAGATGACAGAAAAGGATATGGAGGATGTGCTTCAGATCCGTGATGCGTTAGATGAACTTGCAGCATCGATTGCATGTGAGCAGATGACAAAGGAACAGTTAGATACTCTGACGGAAACAATGCATGAGTACCAAATCAAAAGATTTGAAAAAGATCGCCGCTGCGGATGTGCAGTTTCACGATATTATTTATCAGGCGACCGGCAATCCAAAACTCGTCAATATGCTCAATAATTTGAGAGAGCAGATGTACCGTTACCGTGTGGAATATTTAAAGGATGAGAGAAATTATCCGACACTGATGCGGGAACATAGTGAGATCGTGGAAGGATTGATGACAAAGGATAAGGGAC
>OGUC01000362.1_pt1 | contig 28434 bp, 22 predicted proteins | sample 1573701 | NCBI WGS metagenome assembly OGUC01 (sample SAMEA2582017, study PRJEB24529) | metagenome | biome: Human gut stool | place: China | collected 2011
TAAGTACTTTTTTCTTCATGTTTGTTTCCTCCCTTTTTTTGTTGAATGTTTGTTGTAAGTGCTTGTTGCATTTATCTTCATATGGTTGCGGTTGCGGCGCTTCCATATAAATGCCTGATTATTTGTCTGTCGGGATCTGTGCTACCGACTTGCCTTCCACTACCTTACCGGGTACTATGACCTGTTCGATAATGGTGGTCTTGGGTCTCTCTATGAGGCTAATCAGTTCTCTGGCTGCCAGACAGCCGATCTGTTCGGTATCCTGCTGGACTGTGGTCAGCCTGGGCTCCAGCTGTCTTGCGGACTGAATCCCATCGTATCCTGCCACCGAGATATCTTCGGGAATCTGTAACCCCCTCTCCCTGATAGCATTGATGCCTCCGAAGGAAGCGAAATCATCCGGATAAATGATACATGTCGGTGGATCCGGAAGATCCAGTAATTCGTTGGTCACACGATAGGTTGTGGTTGTATCTCTGTAGGCTGCCTCTCTGATGTACTCATCGGGAATCTGTAGTCCCAGTCGTTCTGCCGTCCGGTAGAAGCTGGATAATCGTCCCGAGGTAACCGCTGACATTGCGCCGTGTATATAGGCAATTTTTCTATGTCCTCTGCTATATATGTATTCCAGCAGTTCTTTCATACCTGCCACATTGTCCGACATGATCGCGATACGGTTATTAAACAGATAGTCAATAGTAACTACTGGGATGGAACTCTGTACTAATTCGATGACTTCGGGATCTGCGAAATCGATACAGGCGAGCACCACTCCGTCAAAGCCTCTGTACCTGCTGTGTTCCAGGTAGGACATCCGATCCGAACGGTTCTTGCAGCTGTTAATAAAGGTAATGTCGTAACCGCTCTTCTCTGCAGTCCTCTTGAAGCTGTCCAGTACACTGGAAAAGTAATCATGGGTCAGACCGCTTTGTGCTTCATCTACGAAGAGGACTCCTATTCCATAAGTTCTGTTCGTCTTCAGTGCTCTGGCGGAAAGGTTCGGGGAATATCCCATCTCCTTGGCTACCCGTCTGATATTTGCTTTGGTTTCTTCTCCAATGTCCTTGTGGTCGTTCAGTGCCTTGCTGACAGTTGCAACGGAGACTCCACAAATCTTGGAAATGTCTTTCAATGATGCCATACCGTTCTCCTGTTTCATGTCTTCGTCATTTCATCCGACCTGTTTTGTAACTTAATCGTTTTCGTAGTTTTAATATATACCACCTTTGAGCATTTTGCAATACTTTTTTGCAGTTTTTTTCTAAAAAGTATCCACTTTGTCTATAATTAACAATTTCAGATAGGCTGTTTTGTACATTTGGCTTGTACATAGATTGTGTTTCTTCTATATAATGGCAAAGTATGCGATAACGTTTGCTATTATTTTGTTTCGTAAATCCGCTTTTTTCAAGATCCGTTTTGTTTTGTATCTTCTGTCCATGTTTTTCTTGCGTATTTGTATATATTGCGCATTTTACAGGCTTTTTCAAGATTCGTATTGCATTTTCAGCACTGCTTCTGTATAATACAAATCAGAATTCCGGATTACTTAATCGTTTACTGATCATTAAGAAATCCGCAACGAAAAAGCAAACACTCAACATACAACAACATGAAAGAAGGAGATTTTCTTATGAAGTATGGTCATTTTGATGATGTGCATCAAGAATATGTCATCACTACTCCCAAGACTCCGCTTCCCTGGATCAACTATCTGGGATGCAACGAGTTTTTCAGTCTGATATCCAACACCTGCGGCGGATATACCTTCTATAAGGATGCCAAACTGCTGCGTCTGACCCGTTATCGTTACAATAATGTACCGGCAGACATCAACGGCAAATATCTGTATATTAAGGATGGAGATACCGTATGGAATCCCGGCTGGCAGCCTACGAAGACCGAGCTGGATTCTTACGAGTGCCGTCACGGTATCGGTTACAGCCGTTTCACCTCTTCCAAGAACGGTGTTAAAGCTTCCGTGCTCTCCTTCGTTCCTCTGAATGATAACTGTGAGATCTCTCAGCTGACTCTGACCAACGGAAGCTCCGAGGACAAGAAGCTGTCCGTATTCTCTTATGTAGAATGGTGTCTGTGGAATGCCGATGATGATATGAAGAACTTCCAGCGTAACTTAAGCACCGGCGAAGTGGAGGTACAGGATTCGACTATTTACCACAAGACCGAGTACCGCGAACGCCGTAATCATTACGCAATTTATTCTGTAAATACGAAGATTGACGGTTTCGATACCAGCAGAGATGCTTTTCTGGGTGCGTACAGAGGTGAGGATTCTCCCGAAGCGGTTGAGAACGGCAAGTGCACAAACTCCATGGCAAGCGGCTGGTCTCCCATTGCTTCTCATCAGATCAATGTGGATCTGGCAGCCGGCGAGACCAAGACTTTCATCTTCGTACTGGGCTATATCGAGAATCCCGAAGACGAGAAGTGGGAGTCCTACGGTGTGATCAACAAGACCCGCGCGAAGGAAATGCTGGCAAAATACCAGACCGACGCCCAGGTAGAAGAAGCTTTCGCAGCGCTGCAGGCTTACTGGAAACAGTTACTTGCCCGTTACACGGTAGATTCTGCTGACGAAAAAGTAAACCGTATGGTCAACACTTGGAACCAGTATCAGTGCATGGTAACCTTCAACATGTCCCGTTCCGCTTCTTATTATGAGTCTGGAATCGGTCGTGGCATGGGCTTCCGTGATTCCTGCCAGGATCTGCTCGGCTTCGTACATCTGATCCCGGATCGTGCAAGAGAGCGTATCATCGATATCGCTTCCACCCAGTTCCAGGACGGCAGCGCTTACCATCAGTACCAGCCTCTGACCAAGAAGGGCAACTCCGATATCGGCAGCGGCTTCAATGATGATCCTCTGTGGCTCATTGCAGGTACCAGTGCTTACGTAAGAGAGACCGGTGATACCTCCATCCTGACCCAGATGGTTCCTTTTGACAACGATATGAGCGTAGCTGCTCCTCTGATGGATCACTTAAAGCGCTCCTTAGACTATATCATCAACCACAAAGGTCCTCACAATCTGCCTCTGATCGGCCGCGCCGACTGGAATGACTGTCTGAACCTGAACTGTTTCTCCGCTCATCCCGGAGAATCCTTCCAAACCTTCGGTCCCAGTGAAGGACCCGTGGCAGAATCCGTATTCATTGCCGGTATGTTCGTAAAATACGGTGAAGAATATGCCCAGCTGTGCGAGCTGATGGGTGATGCTGATGAAGCTGCCCGCGCACGCAAGGAAGTACAGGCAATGTACGATGCGATCCTGAAGGATGGCTGGGACGGCGACTGGTTCGTTCGTGCTTACGATGCTTACAGTCACAAGGTAGGTTCCAAGGAATGCCGCGAAGGTCAGATCTACATCGAGCCTCAGGGCTTCTGTGTGCTCGCCGGTGTCGGTGTAAAGGAAGGGCTTGCCGAGAAGGCACTGAATTCCGTAAAAGAAAGACTGGATACCAAGTATGGTGTCATGATCTTACAACCTGCATACACGGAGTATCACCTCGAACTTGGTGAAGTATCCTCTTATCCCCCCGGATACAAGGAGAATGCCGGTATCTTCTGCCACAACAATCCCTGGGTATCCATCGCAGAGACCGTTCTGGGCAGAGGTGACAGAGCCTTCGAAATCTACCGCAAGACCTGTCCCGCATACATCGAGGATATCAGCGAGATCCATCGTACCGAGCCTTATGTATACTCCCAGATGGTAGCCGGTAAGGATGCAAAATTCCACGGCGAGGCGAAAAACAGCTGGCTGACCGGTACCGCGGCATGGACTTTCGTAAATATCTCCCAATACATACTGGGTGTATATCCCACTCATCAGGGATTGTCCGTAGATCCTTGTATTCCTAAGGGCTTCGGCGATTTCTCCATCACCCGTAAGTTCCGTGAGGGCACCTATCACATTCGGGTGAAGAATCCTCAGAACGTGGAGAAGGGTGTGGTATCCATGACCGTTGACGGCAAGGCTGTTGACGGACACATCATCCCTTACGAAAAGGGCAAGGAAGAGTACAACGTAGTTATTACGATGGGCTAATTCCTTTCAAAACGATTTCTATCCTCCTTAAAAATCCCCCGGCAAATATAATTGCCGGGGGATTTTTCTGTCAAATAATAGTATTTTCTCCATTTTTCTGAAGCAGCTTGCGGTATGTAGCATCCATTCCCAGAGCTCCAAGTGGTGCCGTTATGAGGATTGCCAGCACTGCCACTGACAGGACGATCTTGCCACAGGATAATCCCATCGATAACGGTACGGAACCAATAGCTGCCTGCACGGTAGCCTTCGGCAGATAAGCGATTATGCAAAACAGGCGCTCCTTTTTACCTAGTTCCGTTCCCAGCAGACACAACGCCACACCAACGGAACGGAACACCAGTGCCAGCAGAATCATGCCCACTGCTGCAAGACCGGCTTCCATGGTATAGCGGATGTCCACCGCAGCGCCTACGAGTACAAACAGTACTACCTCCGCTGCCAGCCACAGCTTGCCGAACTTGACAGACAACCTGCCCGTGACTTCCTTAGGTGTCCGCAGCTTCAGTGCACAGGCCATGCTCACCACGGCTAACAATCCGGAAAATGCAACCATTCCCTTTAACATCGTCTCCAGTGCCATTAGCAGGAAAGATAACCCCATAATAATAATGACCTTCATACTATTGCGCACATAACTGCCCTTCCGATATAACAGTTCAAAGAGCTGTCCCAGCAGCCATCCCACCAACGCACCGACCAACACACCGGTCAGAATTGACACCGGAATATTTGCAAAATCCAGTGCATTTACATGTCCGCCCTGCGCCATTCCAACAAAAGTGGAAAACAGCACTATGACATAAATGTCATCGCAGGAAGCTCCTGCCAGGATCATCTGCGGAATACTTTTCTCCGTGCCATAGCCGTTCTCCATAAGGTGCACCATCCTCGGCACCACCACAGCAGGTGACACTGCTGCCAGTACCGCACCCATGACCGCCGCATCGACTCTGTTGATATTCAGGATCATGGGGGCAAATATTACAAAAGCAAGCAATTCACAAGTAGCGGGAACGCAGGACAGCATGACTGCGGAACGTCCTACTTTTTTCAGATCCTTCAGATCCAGAGATAATCCGGCCTTGAGAAGTATAATGATCAGCGCGATCTGTCGCAGCTGTGATGAAATATTCAGAATCGATACATCCAACAGGTTCAGCACATATGGTCCCAGAATAATTCCGGTAAACAACATTCCGATAATGCGTGGCAGGTGAATCTTCTGGCAGATTGCTGCCATAAGAAGTCCCAGCAAAAAAATCAGTCCCAGTGATGTAAGCATAAAAATTTCCTCCATTTTCTCGCAGCAGGACGTTTTGGATTCCAACAAAAAGGCTGGTGTCCCCTGCATATTCTGCAGAAGTCATCAGCCAAATAAAATCCTATTTCGGCGGTTCGAAACCTAAGTTTCTGGGAGAACCTCATTCCCGATGTTTTTATTATATACTAGAAAATATCCACCGTCAACGCATCCCCGAAATCCTCTGCTGGAATCTCGAAATCAACAATTCCCACTGCATACGGCTGCAGTACATACTGCCCGGATTCAAAGACGAATCCATCTCCTGTAATGCTGAAAGTCGGGCTTGCCGGTCCATTGCCGGTACCTGCGATGTCCGCTCCATAGATTTCCTGATAGATAGTATCCATATTTTCCGTACCATCTAACACTACCAGTTTAATACTCTTCTCATAATCAGGGAAGAAGCAGTCATCCGTCGCCTGCATCTCGGCAGCTTTTTTCGTCACCAGTTCCAGTGCTTTGTCACGGAAGCTGTTTCCGAGACTGTCAAAGGTAATTTTTTCTCCTGTCTGCGTATAATAGTTTCTGTAATCCTGTATGTACCAGCCATGCGCTCCCTGATTATAGCCCTCATTGCCCCATACCACGCTGATCACCTTGTCATCTGCACGGATCACCTGAAATGAAAGCTCTTCATAGCTTGTCACTCCCGACATCTCGCCCTCATAAACTGTACCGAAATCACTATTGTTGATACTATCCAAAAAAGTTTCCACATACGCGTTCAAATCCTTTTGGATCTTGTCCTGCGCTTCTTCATTACCTTCTATCGTGATCGTCGGCACCTGATAGGTATAGGTGTATTTTCGTTCCGCATTTTCCGGATCACTGCTGCCTTCAAAATCCTCTGTGGTAATCTCCACTTTGCCGGTTGTCGCAGTCTCGGTCTGCATCTCCTGCTGCGATGCAGTCTCCGTTTCTGCATTCTCCAGTACGCTTTCCTGCGTATTCTCAATTGCGGTGCCGGTCACCTCCGGGATCACTGGGGATTCCTGACTTCCGCATGCAGTAAACGCAAGCAGCAGTCCTGTAAGTATTGTAGCCAATAATTTCTTTTTCATTTTATTTACCTCCTAATGCCAGTATATACAACCACTGCATCATAATTGCATCATGTCCCGACCACGCCCCGCAACACAACTTTCCCCACATATTTCCGGACGAGTTCTGCCATCTGTTCCAGTTCCTCCCGTGAGAAAGCGCCGAACACTTCCGCACCGCCCGGCTTAACAGCATTGCTTTCTGCTGTCTGTATCATCCGGTACAGGCAGTTATCATTCTCCTGATAACTCTGCAGATAATAGGCAGGGCATCCCGCAATCCATTTACCGATTTTCTCAAATTCCGCCACGGTATGAATTCCCTTTACCACGGTAGTGCGGAATTCATAGGGGATGCCACTGCTTTTCAGAATGCCGATACTCTCCTCGATGCGGGAGATATCTATATGCGGCAGTCCCGCCGCCCGGGCATAATTATCTTTGGAAGCCTTAATATCCATCGCCACATAATCGATCAGGTGCTCCTGTAACAATTCCCACAATACTCCTGGCATATACCCGTTGGTATCCAGCTTAATGGGATACTCCAGCTCCTTAATCTTTTGCAGGAACTTGCGAAGATCCCGCTGCAGAGTCGGCTCTCCGCCGGTGATACATACACCCTGAAGGATCCCCTGCCTTTTTTTCAGATAAGCAAGTACTTCCTCCTCCGGAACAGACGGCTGGCATCCGGGATCCAGTACCAGTTCCCCATTGTGGCAAAACGGACAGCGAAAATTGCAGCCTCCTGTAAAAACAGTGGCTGCAATATGTTCCGGATAATCTAATAAAGTTGTCTTGTTAAAACCATGTATTTCCATACAGTATTCCCTTCGTCCCCACAGGGACTGTATGACTCTTTCTTACGTCCTCGACATCGTAGAATCCCGGACCACCAGTTCTCCATCGAATACGCAGTGCTGATGTTTCGCTTTTTTCCCGATAATGTCAAACAGAATCCGGGCAGTCTCTCTCGCCATGCTGTCTACCGGCTGCTTTAAAGTCGTCAATGACGGGATAACATATTTCCCGATTTCCACGCCATCAAAGCCTGTCAGGGAAATATCTTCCGGTACCTTGTATCCGGCATCAGACAATGCTTTTCCAGCACCGATCGCCAGCATATCGGAGATTGCGAAGATCGCCGTGCACGGAATCTGCTTCTCCAGGAATTCCTTCGTCACCATGTAGCCATTCTCCAGGGAGTAATCCTCAAGGTCACTCCTCATGGGCAGGATCAGTTCTTCCCTTACTTCTATTCCGTTATCCTTCAACGCCTTTTTATAGCCTTCCAGACGCAGTTTACCGATGGAAGCATCCGTTTTGCGGGCACAGACGATCGCAATATCCTTATGCCCATTCTTACACAGATAGTCCACCATCTTGTAGCTTTCTTTGGTATCATCCACGGTCACGGAAGAATAGGTATTACGACTGAATCCCTTTGGCAGCATTCCGGTAGTGCTCAAGATAAACGGTACATGAAGCTGTGCCAGTTTTTCCTCGCTGTGAACCAGATAACCACCGAGAAAAATAATGCCCCGAAGCCTTTTTTCCTTTACAAGCTTCAGCGCCACCTCCACTTCATCATCGTCATAATCGACATGCTGCAAAACCATGGAGTAGGACTTTTCCTTGATCTCTTCTTCCAATACCTTGATCATCTGGCTGAAGAAAGAGTTATTAATACCTTTGACCAGTACTGCAATTGCCTTGGCATCCTGACGCTTCAGGTTTCTGGCACTGTTGTTGGGTACGTAGTTATTCTCTTTGATCACCCGCATGATCGTTTCCTTGGTCTCAGGATTGATGTCCGGGTGGTTATTTATGGCACGGGATACCGTGCTGACGCCGACACCGCAGATTCTGGCAATGTCTCTGATCGTGATTTCCTCCATGGAATGCAAACCTTTCTAAGCCTACAGACTTATCTGCCGTACAGCTTCGTCATGCTGCGGATCCGCCCTGCAAGCTCCTTTGTAAAATCTCCGTTCCCCATTCTCCACATCCAGTTGGTGCCAAGTGTGGAAGGAATGTTGATGCGGGCCTCCGATCCCAAACCGAGATAATCCTGCATGGGAATGATCGCCATATCCGCTACGCTGGACATTGCGGCACGCACGAATTCCCAGGGAATCTGCTCTCTGGGAATCGGCTCTCCGTCCGCATTTTTCAGACGCAGATAGTCGTCACAGAGCTTTTTGTCAGCTCCCTTCAAGGTGTCATACCACCCCATCACAGTATCATTATCATGAGTTCCCGTATATACCACGCAATTATGTGTATAATTATGCGGCAAATAATCACTTTCCTCACGAGAATCAAAAGCAAACTGCAAAATTTTCATACCTGGATAACCGGATTTCTTCACTAATTCTATCACAGATGGTGTTAAAAATCCAAGGTCTTCTGCAATAACTTCTTTTTCTCCCAATTTTTCCTTCATGGTACGGAAAATATCGTATCCCGGACCCTGTTCCCAGTGACCGTGCTCCGCAGTGGGTTCCCCATAGGGAATCGCATAATAAGCATCGAATCCACGGAAATGATCGATACGTACCACATCATAGCGCTCAAAGCAGGCTGCCAGCCGCTGCATCCACCAGGCATAACCGGTCTCTTTGTGATGTTCCCAGTTATACAGAGGATTGCCCCACAGCTGTCCGGTGGCAGAAAATGCATCGGGAGGGCATCCCGCTACTGCTACCGGCTCACAATCCTCGTCAAACTGGAACAGCTCCGGATTCGCCCAGGCATCTGAGCTGTCAAATGCCACATAAATGGGAATATCCCCGATAATCTTGATGCCGTTATCGTTGGCATAGGTCTTTAGTTTCTCCCATTGTACCTGGAACAGATACTGCTGGAACTGGTAAAACGCGATCTCTTTCGCATATTTTCTGCGATATTTGTCCATAGCCGCAGGAGTTCTCAGTTTGATATCATCCTCCCAGGCTGCCCAACAGATACCACGGAAGCCGTCCTTGACTGCCATATATAATGCATAATCCTCCAGCCAGTATGCATTCTTCTGTACAAACTCCTGAAATCTTGCATCTTCTTCAATATGACTATTATCAAACGCTTCTTTTAGCAGGCGGAAGCGACTCTTGTAGATTTTTCCGTAGTCCACGGAATGAATGTCGGTACCGAAATCGTAGGCATTGCACTGCTCTGCGGTCACATAGCCTCTCGCCACCAGATCCTCCGGATCGATGAAATAAGGATTCCCTGCAAAGGTGGAGAAGGACTGGTACGGAGAATCTCCATAGCTGGTCGGGCCTAACGGCAGGATCTGCCAGTATGCCTGACCGGCTTCCTTTAATCTGTCAATGAATTTGTATGCTTCTTTGGAAAAGCAGCCGATTCCGTATTTGGAAGGCAGGCTGCTCACCGGCAGCAAGATTCCACTTTTTCTCATAACATAAATCTCCCGTTGTAACTTTTTCGTTTAACCCTTAACTGCGCCGGCTACCACGCCTTCGATGATGTACTTCTGACAGGTCAGATAGAAGACGATGATAGGGATGACAGACAATACCAACAGTGCCATCATGGCACCCAGATCCTTTGCACCGTAAGAGCCTACCAGGTATTGTACAACAACCGGGATGGTTTTGTAATTAGTACTCAGACCAATTACCAGATAAGGCAGCAAATAGTCGTTCCAGATCCACATAGCGTTCAGAATCGCTACTGTGATAGCAGTCGGCTTCAGGATCGGCATTACAACGCCGAAGAAAGTCTGCAGCGGATTACAGCCGTCGATCATGGCTGCCTCTTCAATGTCTAACGGAATAGATTTGATAAATCCGCAGAACATAAATACGGACAGACCAGATCCGAAGCCCAGATACAGAAGCACCATTCCGGGAGGGTTATTTAAGTGAGTCATATTCGCCAGCTTAGACATCGTGAACATAACCATCTGGAAAGGTACGATCATGGAAAATACAAACATATAATACAATACGTTGGTCACACCGGTTTTTACTCTGGTCAGGTAATAAGCGGTCATGGAAGTAAACAGAATGATCGCTGCCACAGAAAATACCGTGATAAAAGCAGACCATCCGAAGGCTGTGAAGAAACCTGTTTTTTCAATACCGTTCACATAGTTGGTAAGCCCTGCAAAAGTCTCTGCGGTAGGCAGTGCGAAAGGATTGTTACTGATGAACAGTTTTCCCTTAAAGGAGTTGATCAGCACGAAGAAAATAGGTGTCAAAAATGCAACTACCAGCACACACAGGATACAAAAAATGATCACATTAGAAGTTTTTTTCTTAGTCATTATTGCTCTACCTCCTTACGTCTGGTAAGTACCAGCTGTCCCAGGGCAATGACTGCCACTACAATGAAGAACAGTACTGCTTTGGCCTGACCAACACCTTCAAATCCGCTTCTGCCATAGAAGGTATTGTAGATATCCAGAGCCAGCATAGCTGTCTTTTTGCTGGGTGCTCCAGCCGTCAATGCAAGGTTCTGGTCGAACAGCTTAAAGCTGTTGGACACGGTGAGGAACAAACATATGGTAATAGATGGCATAACCATCGGAATTTTCACTTTGAATAATGTCTGTAACGAAGTAGCTCCATCGATCTCTGCTGCTTCGATCAGATCCGTAGGTACATTCTGCAGTCCGGCTACATAAATGATCATCATATAACCGATCATCTGCCAGTTCATCAGAATGATCAGACCCCAGAATCCATAGGTCGGATTCGCCACCAGTGTTGTCTCGTATTTTAACAATACTGCGTTGATCATCTGCTGCCAGATATATCCCAAAATGATACCGCCAATCAGGTTCGGCATGAAAAATACTGTACGGAACAGGTTGGTTCCTTTGATCTTTCTCGTCAATGCCAGTGCCAAAATGAAGGCAAACACATTAATGGTGACAATGGACACTACGGAGAATTTTAGAGTAAATCCAAATGCGTTGACAAAATCTTTGTCCGCAAAAATTTTAATGTAATTATCTAAGCCTACAAATTGCGCGTTTGTAATTGTCTTAAATTTGCAAAAGGACAGATATACGCCCATGACAAACGGTATGATAAAAGCAAAGGAAAACGCGATCAGGGTAGGCAGTACAAAAATGGGAAAATATCTTTTTAATGTCTTTTGCATAAGCCTGTCTCCTTTTTTACAAACACAGGGGCCGTGGTACCACCACCGCCCCCTGTGTCTGAAGTTATATAAGATGGATTAAGTTATTGTCTTTTTGTCGATGGAGCTTAGTTAGCTGCGGTTGCGGCCTTTTCAGCTGCCCATCTTTCAACTACGGTTGTCTTTACAGTATCCCAGTCGATGGAACCGGAAGCGTACTCCAGAAGAGCTGCGCCGAAGTCATCCTTGAACTGCTGGCTGGGGAAGGAAGTGAAGTTCCATGCTACAGATGTCTTGGAGCTATCTGCCATGTAACGAAGAACTTCCTGTGCCAGAGGATCGGTGGGCTTTTCGTCATCGCTAAAGGTATCGAAAGGAGCGATGAATCCAAGGTCGTTGGTTACTGCTGCCTTACCGGTCTCAGAAGAGAACAGCCATTCAACGAATGCGATAGATGCTGCCTGATCCTCAGCAGAAGCTTCCTTGTTGATGCAGAAGAAGTTCTCAGTACCGGTGCACAGTCCCTGGTTCTCTTCACCTTCAACTCCGGTATAGATAGGAAGGAACTTAACATCCTCAGCTTTAACAGTGTTACCGTCTACGCCATTGATCTGGCTCCAACCCCAGTTACCGTTCTGTACCATTGCTGCCTGACCCAGAGCGAACTCAGCCATGGAGTCGTCTACAGACTTGCTTCCCAGCAGGCCGGGTGCTGTGCAGGAGTTGTTGATGTACAGATCGAAAATGTTCTTGAAGTTATCGGAGTAAGTGAACTCCAGGTTATCGGTATCGGTGATACCCTTGTCCTTGAACTCGTAGTATACAGGGATGTTAGCCAGATGAGTCTGCCATCTCCAGTCTTCACCGGGAGTCAGGGATGTGGAAGCGAATACGCCTTCAATGCCCAGCTCATCTTTCTTAGCCTGCATATCTTCTACAACCTCTTTTAACTTAGCGAAGTTGTTGATCTCATCCATGCTTGCTGCCTTAGCGCCATCCAGTGCGAAGTACTTCTGCATGATAGCGTCGTTATAAATGATACCATAACCCTCTACTACGTAAGGGATTCCGTATACACCACCGTCTTCGCCGGTGATTGCCAGGCTCTTATCCATTAACCAGCTGTACAGGTCTGTATCCTTTAAGTCTGCACAGTAGTCTTTCCAGTTCTGATAACCGATAGGTCCGTTGATCTGGAACAGGGTAGGTGCTTCCTTGTTAGCGATCTCAGACATCAGGGTCTGCTCATAAGTACCACTTGCTGCGGTTACAACCTTTACAGGAACACCGGTCTCCTCGGTATATTCCTTAGCCAACTTCTGCCATACTTCGTCAACTTCAGGCTTGAAGTTCAGGTAGTATACAGATCCGTCTGCAGCTGCTGTCGTTTCAACAACTTCGGTGGTTGCTGCATCTGTCTTGCTGTCGGTAGCAGGGGTGGTAGCTGCTGCATCACCAGAGTTTCCACAACCGGTCAGCATAGAGGCTGCCATTACTGCACAAAGTAATACGCTTGCCAATTTCTTCTTCATAATCTTACCTCTCCTTTTTGTTTGGACGGGTGACTTCATAATTTTTGTATGTCCCCGTTACTGTTTCGGAATCGGTATCGGTATTGTTACCGGTAACGTTTCCGTTGCTGTAATTAGAAAATAGCACATTCACGAACTGGTTGCAAGTGCTTTTCTGTAAATCCCTGGAAGTTTGTATATTGTTATCAAAATACTTCTCGCAGTTTTGTGCATTTTCACAATGACTTTATAATTCTTCTGCCGCTTATATTCTTTTTTCAAATAATTAACCCCTCGAGCGGACTGTTTCCTACTCGATTTTTATACTTTGTACACCATCTCGCTTAAAAGCTCGATGATGTACATTCGCCAGGTACAGATTCTTGTGCAAGCACAAATCTGTACTTGGCTCATCGTATACACAAAAAGGACCGGCACTATTTCAGTACCAGTCCTGTCTCCAGATATACGGGAAGTGCCCGTACATATACCATATCTATTGTGCCTCCGACAAGGATCAGAAAACATATCGCAACCCCTGTATTCACCAGCCACCGGGGAAAGGTTCTGCCTTTGATCTTCAGTTCCGAAAGTTTTTGAATTCCTTTTATCATATAATACATCAGGGGGAGCAGCGCTGGGAGCAGGTACCGTCCCTGATTCTGATAATCCGTGGTGTATGCATAATAAATCGTCAGAAATGCCGGCATAAAAATGCAATAAAGCATATTAATATGGAAGAACCATTCTCTTCCGGATATTTTGCGACGCTTCTTATAGCAGATCACATACAGAAGGCTTCCCGCGGTGCCAAGCACAAAAAATGCTTTATACGCCCGATACAGCCAGATGCTTCCGTAGATGGACATGGAGCCGAAAGCTGCCACGAAGCTGTGGAACAGACCGGACAGTGTGCAGCGTTCCCGGAACATTTCCAGCACCGTATAACCCATGGACTGATAAGTCTGCATGGTCAGCGGATTGACACTCTCCACCGCATATTGGATCGCCATCTTTTCCCGGGTGGCCAGTCCCAGCAGATCTCCGTCCAGAACGATATAACTTCGGATGAACCACCAGCCGATCCCCGCCAGAACTACTCCGGCGATCAGACAGCCGTATTTCAGCATATTCTTCCAGTCATAGAAATAGCCGCCGTTTTCCTTCTTCTGCAAAAAGGACAACAGAAAGAGTAAAATGCAGCTTACGATATATCCGTAGGCATTATAATAAGAAAGAGCACACAGAATAATACCACCGCTCATCCACAGACTGTTGCGGAGATTTATACCATCCTGATATACGCATACCAGAGCATATACCATCATGGCCGTGGATAACATACAGCAGGAATCCGTATTCACATAAGTGTGCAGGAACAATCCCTCCGGCAGGTACGTTACTGCAAAGCAGAACAGCCAACGGAATCGGTCATCCCGGAACACTCTTTTTCCAATCAAATATACCACTACTGCCATCAGCAGGCCAAAGGTTACGTTCACCAGTCTTGCGGTATAGAGCAGTACCACTTCCGATTCCGTAAACAGGCTCACAAAGCGCATGAGATATCCCTGCACGATATAGGGAAATACGTTATACAGAGCATAGGAAAATCCGTAGGCCGGAATCCGCACCTCTTCCTCCCATCCTGTAGGGATCTTCCCATACTTGCAGATAAACTGCGGGATCAGATATCTCGCATGTTCATCCGGCGGATTACCATACAGCGGCGGTGTGTTGGCCAGCGGCTGCAACAGTGCAAGTGTAAGTGCCAGTGCCAGGAATCCCAACAGATATAATGTAAAAATAATCTTTTCTGATTTTTTCTGCATTCTGTCATCCTTTAACATTTTTATAGATACGAAGACCCCAAAGTGGTAAATTCAACTTTGGGGCCTGGTAAACTATTCAGACCCTATTCGCAAAACCGCACCTTCGGTGCTTTCCTTTTGCTCATAGGGTTACTTCGTAATATAAAAATAAGTATATATCCTTATGAATGCAAGCATTCAACGTATATATACTTATTTTTTATTACTCTGAATAGTTTATATGTAGAAGCTTCCGGTGGTCTCTTTGTTCATTACATAGTAAACCATGTTCTCTTCGGGCTTTACATACAGCTCTACGCTGGTCAGGTCAGCTGCCTTCTGCTTCAGGTCGTATTTCCATACATCCTTTGCAATCTTTAAAAGCTCTTCCTGAGAATAGGACTTGCCGCCGAACTGAACACTGATCTCGCTCTTTAACTCTGCTTTTTTTGCTGCGGGTTTCTTAGCGGGTGCTTTCTTAGCGGTTTCCTTTTTTGCTGTCTCTTTCTTAGCTGCGGGCTTTTTAACCTCTGCCTTTACAGGTGCTTTTACTTCAGCCTTTGCTACAGGTGCCTTCTCAGCTTCCTTCACAGCGGTCTTAGTTTCTGTCTTAACTGGAGTTGTCGGTGCTGCTTTCTTCACTTCTGCCTTAGGCGCTTCCACTTTCGCTGCTGCTACTGGTGCTACAGTTTTCTTAACTATTGCCATGTTACCGTCTCCCTTCTGTACGAATCATGTACAAAAAACATTTTCATTCTCCTCACAAGTACCGTATTCCGGCGCTCGATAAGGGTAGTGTATTCCTTTTCCCTATAATTGTCAACTGTTATGCGAATACAAGGAAGTACAGTAATACGATAATACCAAGTACGATCCGGTACCATCCGAAGACTTTAAAATCATGCTTTTTGATGTATCCCATCAGGAAACGAAGTACAAACAGGGATACAATGAAGGATATCACCGTACCCACCAGCAGGCAGGCAAGCTCCATTCCCGTGAATGCAAATCCGAACTTCAGTACCTTCAGGAGGCTGGCTCCAAACATAACGGGAATCGCCAGAAAGAAGGTAAATTCCGCTGCCACTGTTCTCGATATACCAATCATAATAGCTCCCAGGATCGTAGCTCCGGAGCGGGAGGTTCCGGGCAGTGCCGCCGCTACCAGCTGGCACAGACCGATGATCAGTGCATCTCTGTAGGTCAGCTGAGACAATTTTGTTGTGGTAGGTACACGGTCCTTATTCCAATTCTCGATCACGATAAACAGTACGCCGACCACTACCAGCATTACAGCTACCACGATGACCTGGATCGTAACGCCGCTGCTTCCGATCTCTTTTTGGAAGGCTTCTCCCACCGCATCATCAAATAACAGACCGTATACGACTGCCGGGATACATGCCACAACGATCTTCACCCACATCCAGAAAGCATCCATGCTCAGTGCCACATTTCCCACTGCGGGATCTTTTGCGGATTTTACAATGCCTCCCTTTTTCGGCTGCTTATTTTTCTTCAGGTAAAAGGGCCAGATCTTGTTCCAGAACAATACAACCACCGCTAAAATAGCTCCCAGCTGAATGACTACATCGAACATATCGAAAAATCCTTCACTGGTCTGCTTAAAAGGGATCAGACGTTCCACCAGGATCAGATGTCCCGTGCTGCTGATCGGCAGCCATTCGGTAATACCTTCTACAATACCGTAAATAATCGCTTTGATAATTTCTAACATTTCTTTTCTCTCTATACTTTCTTATATTTTTAGTACTTATTTTTCCAGATATGCCAGCAGATCCTCATAGCAGGCTTCTGCCTCCCGATACCCCTCTTCGTATAAGGCGATCAGTTTGTCCTTGTCTTTCTCGATCCGTCCCACATCACTCTTTTTATGAGGACGGATCACAAAAGCCTGCCCATTTTTCTCCTGTCTGTCAATATATTCCAGGCAGTTATTATATCGGATATGTCTGTCCGCCATAAGTTCATATACTTTAGGATATTTCAGATATCTGAGTTTTATGAGTCCTAACTGCGATGCGGAGGCGGGTTTTCTCACGAATCCCACTTCCTTGGTCATGACAACGATGTTTTTACGGTTGCCGTCCAGGATTGATTTTTCCAGAGGGATCGCATCGCTGATGCCTCCGTCCAGATACAGCTTCCCATCTATTTTTACATTCCGTGCCACTAACGGCAGGGATGCGGAAGCACGGATCTTGTCAATATCCTTGCGGATATCACGGACACGCAGATACTCCGGCTGTCCCGTCTCGATGTTGGTCACCACGCTGTAGGCCTTGCCGGGATATTTTTCAAATGTTTCATAGTCATACGGATATAGATATTCCGGGATCAGGTGATAACAGAAATCCACATTGAACAGATCTCCGCTGGTCAATAAGCTCTCCAGACTGCAATATCGTCTCGTATCCAGATAGTCCACACTGACACTCAGTGCCCGTCCCTTTTGTCGGGACAGATAGCTGCACATATGGCACGCTCCGGCAGACACCCCATAGATATGGGAGAAGTCAATTCCTTTTTCGATAAAAAAGTCCAACACTCCTGCGGTATAGACACCCTTCATGCCACCGCCTTCCAATACCAGTCCTGCCTGATACATCTTACAATGACTCCTTTCCGTACTCAGTCTTTACAAATTTTCGAAAGGTTTCCAGAGATCTCTCTACCTTCTCCGTGTCCACACAGTAGGCCATGCGGAAATATCCGGGGGCACCAAAGCTGTCGCCCGGTACCAGAACGAGATCATATTTCAATGCTTTCTGGCTGAATACCTTGGCATCCTCTTCCAGCGCCTTCGGGAAAATGTAGAAAGTTCCGCCGGGCTTCACACAGGTGAATCCCAGATCTAGCAGTTCTTTATAGAGGATGTTCATATTCGTCTCATACACCGACAGATCCGCTGTCTTGTCCAGTACCTGTGCCACTGCCAGCTGGATAATGGAAGGAGGACAGTTATGTCCGATACCGCGGGAGATCTGTCCACACATATTGATCATGGTCTCCGCATCCTCACATGCCGGGTTCACTGCCACATAACCGATACGCTCTCCCGGCAGGGACAGTGATTTGGAGAAAGAATAACACATGATGGTATTGTCATAAAAATAGGATACGCAGGGACTGTCTACGCCTTCAAACACGATCTCACGATAAGGTTCATCAGAGATCAGATAAATAATATGACCGTATTCCTTGGACTTTTCTCTCAGGATATCTGCCAGTCTCTGCAATGTCGGGGTGGAATATACCACACCGGAGGGGTTGTTGGGAGTATTGATCAGTACTGCCTTGACCTTCTCTGTCAGCATCTCTTCAAACGCCTCGAAGTTGATCTGGAAGTTCTCCAGATTGGGCGGAACCACCTTCAGTACTGCCCCGGTGAGATCCACATAAGGATGATATTCCGGGAAAAACGGTGCAAAAGTCAGGATCTCATCTCCCGGTTCCGTCACCAGACGAAAAGCATGTGCCAGCGCTCCTGCCGCCCCGGATGCCATGAAAATGTGCTCCTTACGATAAGGCAGCCCAAACTTTTTCTCCAGGTTCTCCGCAATTGCCTCCCTGACACTTGTAATACCGAGGCTGGGACTATAGCCGTGCAGTTCCAACGGTTCCTTCGTCGCCAGCATATGGATCATACGGTCGGTAAATTCTCTGGGAACCGGAACGGAAGGATTCCCCAGGCTGTAATCAAATACATTCTCGTATCCGATCTCCTGTCCTCTTGCCGTAGCGAATTCCGAAAGCTGCCGGATCACTGATTTTCCCGACAGCATGTCTTTGTATTTCTGAACTAACATACTACGCTCTCCCATCCGCGCTGTCTGCGCTGTTTATTTGATCTCTATACACTTATCACTGGACTTTTCTGTGGACAGACAGATGCCGTCTCTTCCACAGTTTTTTGCCTTATAGAGAAGATCATCCGCTCTGGAAGTGAAATCCCACTCTCTGTTATTTTCCATCGGGATTCTTGCAAAGACTCCCTGGCTGATAGATACGTATTTACTGCACCTGCTGCACTCATGCGGTATTTTTAACATACGCACCTCTCTGAGAATGTCCTCTGAAATTCTCCGGATCTGCTCCACTGTCATCCCGGTATATACGATCATAAATTCATCGCCACCGTATCTGGCACAAAATACCTGTCCCGGAATCTGTATCTTTTGCAGAACTCCGGCAATGGCTTTCAGACACCGGTCCCCCATCAGATGACCGTAGTGATCATTGTACTCTTTGAAAAAATCAATATCCATAAGCTCCACGCCCAGAAGCTTTTCTTCCGCATAGGCATGTTCAAAGCAGCTGGTCAGATATTCGTGCAAATAAGTACGATTAGCCAATTCCGTCAGTTCATCATGCATGGCAAGATCCTCCAGTACCCGGTTAGAGGCTCTCATATTCTCTCTGTCAAGCGTTACATTTCTCAACCGGTCCTGTAATTCCATAACACCGACCAAGGCGCGGTGATTTTCCTGCCGGAATTTTTCATATGTTTCTAAATATTGCCGGGTATATTTCACATATTCCCCCATGTCTCCTTTGCGTAATATGCTCTGCACTTTAAAAGGATACAGATCCAGGAAGATATTGTAATACGCTTCAACATTTTTTTCATCAATGATCCGGATCAGTTCCTCCAGATATTTTCCGTCGGGCAGGATTGCCAGGATTCCCGCCAGGATCACCAGTTCATCCATGAACTCTTCAAAAATATCCCGGTCTGACAATTGCTCCAGAAGATCTGTCGCAAGCTTTAAAGCCTCTTCCTCATGCCCTTTTAATAATTCGCAGGGAATACGATACATTTCCAATGTTATTTTCGAATAATAGCTTTCGGGAGCTTCTCTGAGAATCTGCTCTATTTCATTCCAAAGCTGCAGGGCTTCTTCCATTTCTCCCAGGTACATGTGACAGCAGCCGCACTCGATCATACAGTTGATCCTGTTATAATTCAGCTGATATGTTTTTTCCGACTTATCATAGCAGGCGATCGCTATACGATAATGCTGTATCGCCTCCTGCCGCAGGCGCATTCTGACCAGGGTATAAGCAATATTGCTCTCCGCCATGCCCTGTACATAATAATAATGATATTTTTCCGCATATTTCAGGCTGTTATAGTAGGAGCTGAGCGCTAACATCCGGTTATTCTTCCGATCGGACACCGCTCCCATCATATTATGGGCTTGGGCCAGCAGCTCATACATCTGTGCCTTTTTCATATAACCGACACTCTCTGTAAGGCATTGCATGGTATTCTCATACTCGCCCTTCTGCCAATAACACTCCGCCAGATAATAGAGTCCAAGCCCTGTCAGCTTCTGTGATCCGGTATCTGCCGCATACTCCAATATTTTCTGGCAGGTATCATAGTCCAGACAGCTGCCTGTTTCTCTATATTGGATAGTATCGTTTATGAAGTTCTGCACGGTCTGTGGTAAGCCGTTTAAATCCATCCTGTTTCCTTTCCGTGAACTCCCCTTAACCCCTTACTGCAATTCATTCCGTAAAAATATAATGTCTGGGTTGCAAGATAACCTTTCACCCAGACATCATAATACCACAGTACTTTATCACATTACAAGTTTGCTTTGCCCAAAAATACCATGGTCATATAAAATTTATACCTCATCCTCTGCCCATGCAAGAGCGCATTTCACTGCGCGATGCCAGCCCTTTAATAGTTGTCGCCGCTGTGTCTCCTCCATCTGCGGTGCAAAGGCTGCTCCGATCTGCCAGTTCTCACGGATCTCATCACGATTCTTCCAATAGCCTACCGCAAGTCCTGCCAGATAAGCCGCTCCCAGAGCCGTCGTCTCGATACATGCCGGACGGCGTACCTGGGTGTTGACGATATCCGCCTGGAACTGCATAAGGAAGTCATTGGCGCTGGCGCCGCCGTCCACTTTCAGGCTCTTTAAATCAATGTCGCTGTCCTTCTCCATGGCTTCCAGCACATCTGCGGTCTGGTATGCAATGGATTCCAGCGTGGCGCGGATGAAATGCTCCTTGGTACAGCCTCTGGTAATGCCAACGATGGTTCCTCTGGCATACTGATCCCAGTAGGGAGCTCCCATGCCTGCAAATGCCGGAACGATATAGACCCCTGCGGTATCCGGTACATGCTCCGCATACTCCTGGGACTGTGCGGAGGTCTTAAGCATACGCATACTGTCACGAAGCCACTGGATCCCGGCACCGGCTACGAACACGCTGCCCTCCAGGGCATATTCTACGTTTTTGCTTGTGCTGGCAGCAATAGTGGTCAACAGACCGGACTGGGAGGTAATGGCTTCGTGTCCGGTGTTCATTAATAAGAAGCAGCCGGTTCCATAAGTGTTTTTCACCTCTCCCTGCTCAAAGCAGCACTGCCCGAACAGCGCCGCCTGCTGGTCTCCCGCTGCACCGGCAATAGGAATCTCGCCGCCCAGAACGGACGCATCGGTCTTGCCGTAGATCTCACTGGAACAGCACACCTTCGGCAACAGACTCTCCGGGATGTTGAAGCGCTTCAGAATTTCCTGATCCCAGCAGAGGTTATGAATATCGAAAAGCATGGTTCGGGAAGCATTGGTATAATCCGTCACATGTACGGCGCCCTTGGTCAGATTCCAGATCAGCCAGGTATCCACCGTACCGAAGAGTAACTCTCCTCTCTCTGCGCGTTCTCTGGCTCCGGGAACATGATTCAGGATCCAGGCGATCTTCGATGCACTGAAGTAGGCATCGGGAATCAGTCCGGTCTTCTCCCGGATGATTTTGTCAAAACCGTCCTTTTTCAATTCCTCGATCATATCGGAAGTCCGGCGGCACTGCCATACAATGGCATTGTATACCGGTTCTCCGGTATTTTTGTCCCAGAGGATCGTCGTCTCACGCTGGTTCGTGATACCGATAGCCTCAATCTGGTCATCCGTGATACCCAGGACTGCCATGCTCTCGATCGCCACTCCCAGCTGGGAGGACCAGATCTCCATAGGGTTATGTTCTACCCAGCCGGGCTGGGGATAGATCTGTGTGAATTCCTTCTGTGCCATGGAGCAGATGTTTCCCTGCTTATCAAACAGGATGCAGCGGGAACTGGTGGTACCCTGATCCAGTGCCATGATGTATGTTTTCTTCTGTGTGTTCTGTATATCTCCCATTCTGTTATGTAACCTCCCGTTGTTCATTTCATCACAATTGACACATATCCCACTCAGATAAATTTGCGGAAGCCGTTGGGATATGTGGTCATTGCTCTAATTATATGATATCTTCTGTTATCCCCGAAACGACCGGGTTGCCACTATATTGACACCTGTGTCAGCCACATTTTCCAAGATGATATCTCCTACATGGATGGGTGCCGCTACAGTAACATCTGCCAGAGCTTTCATGCAGTCATCAATCCTGCCTTTAGGAATGTCGGAAGCTGTCTTCACGGATACCACAGCATCCGGATATCCTGTCACGCGTACGGTGGATGTCACAATACGCGTAGGGTTGGTCACTTCCTTCTCTCCGTAGGCTGCGCCTCTGGGGCAACGGTTACCGGTCACTGTGACACTACTGTCATCTGCTATAGTTACGGTCAGAGCACACCCTACCGGACAGCAGATGCAGGTCAATTCTTTTTGTGTTGTATTCTTCTCTGCCATCGTCTCACCTTCTTTTCTGTCGGATATATTCCACTGCGTAGTCTCCAGCCTTTTCCGCTTCTGCGGATACATGGTCTACCAGTTCATGGACGTGGAGCACATTGCCGCAGGCGAAGACTCCGGGGATACTGCACTCCAGATTCTCTCCCACTACCGGTCCTCCGGTCTTGCCGTCCATATCTGCTCCTAAGCCTCTGGTCAGTTCGTTCTCCGGGATCAGCCCGCAGGATAACAACAGAGTATCGCAGGGAACCTCCCACTCGGATCCGGGGATGGGTTCTCCATTATCGTCCACTTTTGTCAGGGTCACTCCCTCTACACGGTCTCTGCCGTGAATCTGTGCCACGGTAGTATTCAGATACAGAGGGATGTTGAAATCATCCAGGCACTGGACAATGTTACGCTTCAGTCCACCGCTCTGGGGACGAAGCTCCGCCACGCACTGCACCTTGGCGCCTTCTAACACCATACGTCTCGCCATGATGAGTCCAATATCACCGGAGCCCAGGATGACTACATTCTTACCTGGCATACGTCCGCGGATGTTTACATAATACTGCGCAGTTCCGGCGCTGTAGATGCCTGCCGGTCTGCTGCCGGGGATGTTTAACGCACCGCGGGAACGCTCTCTGCAGCCCATCGCCAGGATTACGGTCTCTGTCTCGATCTCTAACAGCCCGTCCTCTTTGTTCATAGCAATGACTTTCTTGCGTCCGTCGGGAAGCAGGGAAATATTTGTTACCATGGTATTCAGCAGATAAGGGATTTTTGCTTCTTCTGCCATGTCAATATAGCGTTCCGCGTATTCCGGTCCAGTCAGCTCCTCCTTGAAAGTATGCAGTCCGAAACCGTTGTGGATACACTGGTTCAGGATACCTCCCAGTTCTCTGTCTCGCTCTAAGATCAGCACTTTTTCACAGCCTGATTTTCTCGCAGACAGCGCTGCTGCCAGTCCCGCGGGACCTCCTCCAATGATGACGATGTCTTCTGTACGTTTACTCATGGAGTGCCTCCTTTCCGCCAGATTCCTGTGTCCTCTTCCATGTTCCGCCCTCTCCGGGTGCGGTGTCTTTATTTTTACCGGTCAGAATCTCTGAGCCGGTTCCTTCTTTAGTGATCTGTGCCGGATCGAGATGCAGTTCTCTCGACAGGATTTCCAAGGTCTTCGGGGAACAGAATCCCGCCTGGCATCTACCCATTCCGGCTCTGGTGCGGCGTTTGACACCATCCAATGTCGTCGCTCCCACTAGGCGGTGAATGGCTGACAGAATCTCTCCCTCCGTCACCAGTTCACATCGGCAGATCACGTTTGCAAAAGCGGGATTTTCCCGGATCAGGGCTTCTCTCTCCTCTTCTGTGGCAAGTGCCATGCTGGGGATTCCTTTTCTGCTGTCAATAAAATCCGTCTTACGTTCTGCGGGATAAATATTTTTAACAATCCGTGCCACATACTCGCCAATAGCCGGTGCACTGGTGAGTCCCGGAGATTCAATACCTGCCACATCAATAAAGCCAGGATGTCCTTCTGCCTCGCCAATGAGAAAATCCGATTTTTCCGCAGGTTCTTCATGTACCAGATGAGCTCGCAGTCCGGCAAAAGAGGTGATGGTCTGTCTGCCGTCCAGCGCATCCACACTGTTACTTCCCAGATTCAGAACCTTCGTCAGTCCTTCTGCCGTGGTGTCCACATCCTGCTTATCCGGAATATCCTCCGCTGTCGGACCTACCAGCAGATTGCCATGGACAGTAGGAGTTACAAGGATACCTTTACCCATTTTGGAGGGCTGTTGGAAAATAGTGGAATTTACCAGATCACCACAATTTTTGTCCATCAGACGATACTCGCCTCTGCGAGGCACGATGCGGATCTTCTCCTCACAGATCATGTTGTGAATTTCATCCGCATAGACACCTGCCGCATTGATGACGATGGGAGCCTCGAATATCTCACCATCCACCTGCACCTGATACATCCGTCCTTCCTTCGCAGGCGGGTTCTCGGTCCATACCGGTCTCTGTTCCACGATAGCTGTCACCTTGTGGTCACGATAGAACTCTACGCCGTTTTCCGCCGCATTTTCTGCCAGCGCAATATTCAGTCCGAAGGGACAGACGATACCACCGGTGGGGGCATACAGGGCTCCTACGATGTCACGGGACACCGCCGGCTCCATTGCCCAGACTTCCTCCGGGGACAAAATCTTCAATTCTTTTACCCCTTTCTCAATGACTCGCTGATACAGTTCTTCCAGACCGGACATGGCATCTTCTTCAAAGCATAACACCAGGGATCCGTTCCTGCGGAACGGGAAGTCCAGCTTCTTCGACAGTTCCTCCATCATTTCGTTGCCCCGGACATTTAATTTTGCCTTAAGGGTTCCCGGCACCGCATCATACCCCGCATGCACAATGCCGCTGTTTGCCTTGGAAGTGCCTTCGCAGACATCACTTTTCGCCTCCAGTACAGCGATCCTACGCTTTCCCTTCGCCAGTTCCCTGGCGATGGCACAGCCACTGACTCCGGCGCCGATGATGATTACATCATAATCCTTCATAACCTCGCCCTGCCTTTCCTATATTTACATTTATATTCGAATGTCCACCTTTACCTTCTGAATATCCGTTTTCTCTTTCTGAATGTCCATTTTTTAATTATTGAAAATGTTTCCTTGCTATTTATTTTACCATATCCCACGGGAAAACACGACTGAAAACTAGCAACACTCTGTGTAAAATGTAGTCGAAAAAACCGGACAGCGATCGCTCACCATCCGGTCTCTTATTATTGTTCTATTTTTCTTCTATAATCGCATATCCCATACTCCCAAGCTTTCCGGCTTCATAGGATTCACTCAAAAGCACGCTGCCCTTTCCCAAATACTCCCGCAGATCAATCGTTGTACTGCCATTATTGAGACAGACTGTAATCTTGTGATCTCCCCAGGTTCTCTGATAGATATATCCTCCGTCATGATCCATATATCGCAGAGTGTAATCTCCATAGGTCAGTTCCTCATGTTCTTTACGAATAGCAATCAGCCGGGAAAAGAAATCATCCTCTTCATCCTGCACCTTTTCCCAGGGCATGGGCCCACGCAGCGTTCCGGTACGATATCGCAGTAGCATCTTCACGATACGATCATGAAATTCCTCTGCGGAAATTTTCCGAAGGGCAAAGAAATCACGACAGTTCTTCCGGAAATCATAATTCATAGTGGAATCAAACATGTCTCCGTTCAGCCAGGTCTCCGAGCTCTCCCATATCTCCCCTATCATAACACTCTCCGGATTTTCCTCATGAGCAACTCTACGAAAATCTCTCCAAAATCCCCGATCCACTTCATTTGCCACATCCAGACACCAGCCATCCACCTTAAATTCCCGAATCCAATAACGGCATACTTCCATAAAATAAGCTCTTTCCTCCGGATTAGAAGAATTCAGCTTCGGCATCTTCCGCTCATAAGCGAAACAACTGTATGTCGGCTTTTCTTCTTCCGTTGCCGGGCGTATCACCGGAAACTGCAGCCGATAAAACCAGTTGGCATATTCGGAGCTTTCTCCTTTTTCCACCACATCGCTAAACTGCGGGAAATACCAGCTGCAATGGTTGAACACACCGTCAATGACAATGTGCATTCCTCTGTTGTGAATATCCTGCACCAATTCCCGGAACTCTTCGTCCGTTCCCATATTGGGGGACACATGAAAATAGTCTAGCAGGTCGTATTTATGATACTCTCCCGCCGTGAATACCGGGTTCAGGTAGATACAGTTGAATCCCAGCTTCTGAATATAATCCAGATTCTCCCGGATCCCCTGTATGGTTCCGCCCAGACGGCTTTTCAACCGGATGCCGTTCTGCCATTCCATCTCTTTTCCCTGTCCTACGATCTCGCGGTGTCCGCTGGCAAAGCTGTCCGGGAAAATATTGTAAACGATTGCCTCCCGGAACCACTTCGGTTCCTCACAAATCTCTTCTCTGCGGATAAACGGATACTGGTAAAATTCGCTTCTCTCTACCGGAAGATATTTTGCGCAGATATCTGCATAATAGAACCTCGTCTCTTCCGGGTCTTTCAATTCAAAATAGTAGCATACCCTGTCATACGGAGTCTCAAAAGTTGCTTCATAATAGTCAAAATGCATATCCGACAGTATCTTCTTCATGTACACTGCCGGAAACACAATAGGATCACCGGGTTGTACGCGGTCTCCGTACCACAGAACACAATCTGTCAAATTATCCTTCGCCACCCGGATACGAATTGTAAGATTCCTCTCACTGTTCGCAAATGCATACTGCGACAGCGGTATATGTAAAATTGCTTCTTGTAAAATCATAAGTTCCTCCTGCTTTTAACCTTTGACACCTCCCGAAGACAGTCCCGATACCATGTATTTCTGCACCAGGAAAAACAAAATCAATACAGGAAGTGTTGTCAGAATTGCCGCTGCCGAAAAAAGCGGCCAGTTACGCGTATAGTCCGTAGCCTGCAGAGAATACAGCGCTACCGCCAGTGTATTTTTCTCCGCGCCTGACAAAAAGACTGTGCTGAAAATATATTCATTCCACACATAGATCACCACCAGAACAGAAGAGATGATGATGCTTGGCCTTGCCAGCGGCATGACGATCTTCGTGATCAATTGTCTGTCATTCACACCATCAATTCTCGCTGCATCCTCGATAGCCTCAGGAATACTGTCAAAATATCCCTTCATATTCCAGAAAACAAAAATCGCCATACTTCCCGCATAGATAAATACCAATCCCATATAAGAATTCAACAGATTCAGAGTCTTGATAATCCGATAAATTGCAAACATGGAGAGAATTGCCGGGAACGCATTTAACACCAGTAAAATATATAAAGTCCTCTTTCGTCCGGCAAACCGCATTCTGGAAAATACATACGCAGCCGGCACAGCCACCAGCATAGTTAGCAGAACGGTCAGTGCGCTTAGCAGAAGACTGTTCACAAACCATCTCCCAAAAGGTCTCTCCGTCAGGATCGTAATATAGTTATCCATAGTGATTGTCTTCGGCAAAATATGAAATTCTGTGGAAATAATACTGTTACTCCCACTGATAGATATACTGAATGCATACAGGATAGGAATCAGTGTCAGGAAAGAAAGTAAAATGAATCCTATATTCAGCAATATCAGCTTTACTTTTTCTTTAATTTTTTTCCCTGTCATATTCCCCTCACTGTTCCGAGATTGAAAACTCTCTTCGGTTCATGGTCTTGTAAAGCACCAGTATAATCACAAATACAATAAACGCCACAGCGGATGAATATCCATAGTTGCTGGTAATAAACGCTTTTTCATATACATAGGTGATTACCGTATTAATATCTGCACCAGTCTTCGAACCGGTCTGCATCGTCATCAGATACACAATGTCAAACTGCTTAAACGCCGTGAATGTAGCCATAATGATCACCGGCATCAGAATGGGAAGAATCTGTGGAATGGTCACATAGAAATGTTTTTTCCAAAATCCCGCACCATCTAATTCCGCACTTTCATAGATATTCCGGTCAATACTCTGCATGGCACCGTCCATCATCGTGAACATATACGGAACTCCCAGCCACAGGTTCACCACCAGACAACTGATAAATGCCATACCGTTTGTGGACAGAAAATTTACCGTTTTGACTCCAATCTGTTTCAGTATCTGATTAAACAGTCCGAATTCCGTATTAAAAATTCCCATGCGCCATAACAGAATTGATACATATGCCGGCATCGCCCAGGGCACGATCAGCAGAGTCTTGTAGACCCTTCTCAGTTTTAATCCCTTCGCATTCAGCCCAACGGCAACGAAAAAGCCAAAGATCAACTGTAATGCCATACTGGATACAGTCCATAATAGAGTCCGTAAAAAAGCAGGAAGA
>OGUC01000383.1_pt1 | contig 27669 bp, 32 predicted proteins | sample 1573701 | NCBI WGS metagenome assembly OGUC01 (sample SAMEA2582017, study PRJEB24529) | metagenome | biome: Human gut stool | place: China | collected 2011
TATATAAAAACATTATAAAGCCTTTAGATAGAGTTCGTTATCCCGAACTGAGGTACAGTATAGACGATATCCTCTTTGCTTCAGTTCACACATGATCTCATAGATGCCAGGGATTTCACCACCATCCATATCTTTGTAACAGTACCAGTAGGCAACAATATAAGGAGCATACTTGGGATAAGCCTGTTTTAAATCAAAGAGACATTCATCTATAGGCTTTCCCAAGTCTGTCTGATCATTCCATTCATTCGTCACCACATGATCGATTATCCACTTAGCCTTCTCCCTGTCGCCATGGAACAGAGTAGTATAAAGGTTCATGCGCATCCAGTTCACCAATACACTTCCTACATCGAAGACGATATTCTTGTATCTACTCATTGCTATCTGATTCTTTAAACATTCACATAGAAAAATTCAGGCTGCTTAGGTTCCGAATACGCTTTTTCGAACTTCCAGCTGACAGCCTTATACAGCAGACCACCGAAATGTCGGGCATGCTCGGGACAGACCACGACACAGCGTCCGCAAGAGATGCATTTCTTTTCATTGGTCTTGTAGGGTTCCTCCATAGTGATGGCTCCGACAGGGCACATTTTCACACAGGCATGGCAGGATGTACATTTTCCCCTACTCCCTTCTGGATGCAGAGGAATAGGCTTGGTATCACGATAAGGGCGATTCCCCTTTACCATCAGTCGGCTAACTGCTGACATCTTTGGTATCTTGAGTAGAAGTTCCCTACTCTTTGAAGCAAAATCATGGAGTTTCTCCATATCATCCGCATTAGGTCTTCCTTCTGCTATCTTGGGAAATATGGAATGCTGGGCTATGACGGCAGCCGCAGAAAGTAACTTGAAGCCATTGGATTCCACCAGATCCTTCAGCTCTATGAGCGTATCATCGTAGGCTCTGTTACCATAGACTGATACGATGATGGCTGGGGTATTGTTTCCAAGAAAACGTCTCAATGAACGAACTGCCATTTCCGGGACTCTACCAGCATAGGAAGGTACGCACACTATCAGCAGATCGCCATCACTTCCCAGCGAGACATCATCCTTCAGCACGTCTGAGGTAACGTCATACTCAATGACAGGCTTCTGAAACTGGGATGCTATCTCACGAACGATACGTTTGGTGGAGAAAGTGGCACTAAAATAGGCCAAATGGATATTCTTAATGTTCATAATGTCTTTGGTTTCTTTTTGTTCGATGCAAAGTTACTATTTTTAGGCGAAACCAGCGAGTGATTTCTAGAATTTTGTTATCTTTGCAGAAGATTTGCTGCACTCGGCAATTTGAAAACAAGTTTTCATTGCGCTCATTTGCATTATCTTTGCAGAAGATTTGCTGCACTCGGCATCATATTGACGAGGATTTTTGAAATAACAAAGGAACATAAAATGATAGATACAAGACTGAAAGTTTTCAGAAGTGTGGCTACACTCCTGAGTTTCACTAAGGCTGCCAACGAACTGTTCATCAGTCAGCCTGCCATCAGCAAGCACATACAAGAGCTTGAAAAGGAATATGGGGTGCAACTGTTCGACAGAATCGGCAATCGCATCCAGCTCACCTGTGCCGGACAACTTATGCTTGACCATGCCTGCAAGATTATCGATGCATATCAGAATCTCGATTTCGACATGAAGAAGCTCACAGAGAAATCAGGTGGCGAACTGCGCATCGGAGCCAGTACCACCATCTCACAATATGTTCTCCCCGAACTGATTGCTGAATTCAGGAAACTATACCCCGACATTCGTATTACCCTGCTCAGCGGAAATTCTCATGAGATAGAGGATGCGCTTGCTGCAGGAAGGATAGATCTGGGTATGGTGGAAGGCATCAAGCGGCAGCCCACCTTTAAATACACTCCTTTCATGAAAGATGAGCTGGTGGCGTTCGTACATTGTTCCAATCCCCTAGCCCAGCAAGATGAGATTTCTCTGGACCTTCTCAGGCAGACACCGATTGTACTGCGTGAATTAGGTTCCGGAACTTTGGATGTCATCCAAAAAGCCCTGCAGGAAAACGGCATTGCTCTTTCTGAGCTGGACATTGAAATGAATCTTGGAACCACAGAGGGCATCAAGCATTTCGTGGAACATTCCTTAAGCATGGGTATCATCAGCATAAGAGCCATCTACAGGAGTATCTATGAACAAGTATTCAAGGTTCTGGAAATTGAGAATCTCAAGATGGAACGAGAATTTCTATTTGTTGAGAAGAGGGGCGAGACCGCTAAACTCCAGCAGACATTCAAGAGATTCATAACTAAAGATTATAACGTATAGTTATTATGTATATACAACATCTCATGATTTTTCGTACCTTTGCACCCGCTTTTCAAAAGCGAATAACCGACAAAAAAAGAAAAATATGAGATTATCAGAACAAAGGAGCAGTATGCTGCATGGCGTATTGCTCATCGCGCTCTTCGCATGCGCTGCTTTCTACATCGGTGGCATGGACTGTGTGAAAGCTCTTTCGTTTAGCCCCATGGTAGTGGGTATCATCATTGGTATGCTCTATGCCAATAGTTTACGTAACAACCTGCCCGACACCTGGGTACCGGGCATCAAGTTTTGCAGCAAGCGAATCCTCCGCACAGGCATCATCCTTTATGGTTTCAAGCTCACCTTCCAGGATGTGATGGCTGTGGGCTTCTCTGCCATCGTAATTGATGCCATCATCGTATGCGGCACCATCGGCTTGGGAATCCTGGTGGGAAGACTCCTGAAAATTGACCGCAGCATCGCACTGCTCACCGCTTGCGGAAGTGCCATCTGTGGAGCTGCTGCAGTATTGGGTATAGATGGGGCCATTCGTCCGAAGCCTTACAAGACGGCAGTAGCCGTAGCCACCGTAGTCATCTTTGGAACATTATCCATGTTCCTCTACCCTATTCTCTACAGGGCTGGCATCTTTGACCTATCACCAGATATGATGGGACTCTTTACGGGTTCCACCGTTCATGAAGTAGCCCATGTGGTAGGTGCAGCCAATGCCATGGGAGCCGAGGTGAGCAACAATGCCATCATTGTGAAGATGATAAGGGTGATGATGCTGGTACCGGTATTACTGGTGATTGCATGGACCGTTGCAAGGGATGTTGCCAAAAGAGATAATCTGGAAAATACTGATACCAACAAGCCTAAAATCAGCATTCCATGGTTTGCCATTCTCTTCCTGGTAGTGATCGGATTCAATTCTCTTGGTTTGCTTCCGGAAAGCATAGTGGATTGGATTAACCAACTAGACACCTTCCTCCTGACCATGGCCATGGCAGCATTGGGAGCCGAAACAAGCTTTGACAAATTCAAGAAAGCTGGCATTAAGCCTTTCCTCTTGGCTGCCATTCTTTATTGCTGGCTCATTGGAGGTGGATATTGTCTGGTGAAGTTTGCCATTCCTTACTTACAATAATAGTATCACATATATGATACCGTCAAAACTGAATATCCATGTGAAAAATTGAACGATTCACATGGATATTTTTATTCGTTAACGTCTTTACTTTCTTCTTCTCCAAGGAATTTCAACCGTAGGCTCGTAAGCTTTCAATCCTTCATCACCTGTAAAGCTTTCAACTTCATATCCTAAATCTGTATAATATTTTACCACCTCAACAATAGAAGCATCGCCTAAAGCTTGCCCTCCTATAACAGTGATCTTCCACTTCTCTGCCAACTTTTTTAAGTTTTCAGGATTCCACAAACTGCTTTGTTCAGTAAATGCAGCCCATGGTGATTTCTCATCAGCAGAATCAATCATGATTTGAGCAAATTCCTCACCTAATGACATTCTGTCTCCTGAAGAATGAGCTATATGATTTTCTGTCTCAATGATCGTTGCCAGTGGCAGGATAAAGGTTGTTCCTTTCTTCTTTTCTTCCTCTATTTTCTCAGAGACCATCTCGTATGTAACCAAGGCATTGCTTGGACCACAAGTTTCCTTTCCTGGTACTTTGAGCCAAACGTAAAGTACACTCGTATCAATCACCAATACCTTTCTCATTATATTTTATCGTTAACCATCATTCTACCAATTGTTCCTGAAGCCATCAATTTGGTTAGATCCTCTTTTTCTTCCAAGAGATTGACATGACTATCACCATTCTCATCACGGGTAACATAGCTGACAAACGGAATCATCTTGTTGCCTAACTCATCTAACAAAACTGGATTATGCGTCGTACAGAGCACATCAACCTGGCGCTGTCGTGACAAGTCCTTCAACATATCAACCAACTCCTTAGAACGAGAAGGATGCAAGCCATTATCCACCTCTTCGATAAGCAATAAACTATGAGGTGCAACCGCCAAAAGAGCTACGACAATCGCTATAAAACGAAGCGTACCATCACTCATACCTCTTGCATCAACAGGTTGTTCGGGATTCCAATCCTCATAACAATAAAGCATGGCATCCGACTTAATCAGGCCAACAGGCTCAGATATAACCTTATTTATATCACGTTCAGGAAGTGGCGAACATAGCTGGACACCAGTGCTTCCACCTTCTTCTTTTCCTCTGGAGACAACGCACATAAAACACCTGCTACATTACTACCATCAGACTTCAACTCTTTTGAAATCTTGCAGTAATCACGCATCTTAGCAGGAACAGGATCAAGAATGATGATGCTACTATACTTGCCCAAATTGCGGTGAGTTAATAGACCGTGACCTGAATGTAGCAAAAAATATACTTGATAAAGGTTTAAGAAATATATCGGCAGGAACTGTCGATTACACCGATGGAGAGGGCGTAAGACTTGCTTGCAAGCATTCCTTGAGGAAGTCGGAATCCTACAAGTCTTTAGCTTGTGGGTAGTTCAATTAATGTTAGCGGATAATAGTATCCGTTTTCAGCCTGTAAAAGTACAAAAATAAGATACTACGTCACAAATTACTCAATAATTTGCCACAAAAGTACAAATTTTCAGTGCATCCTATCTGCACAGTACTAAAAAAGCCACCAGTTTTACTGATGGCTCACCGATTTAAGAAACAAACTAATCAATTTACTATCCGTTGTATTCCAAACATTATGATTGTTCTAAATACTACAACTCCATCCTGTACCATACAAATGCCTGTTATGAACCAGGTACTGATGAAGCTATCAGAACTTCCTTGCCAGTTTCTCTGCCTCTACCGGCTTATTGGTAGTAATGAAATCAACATTCATTTCAATGAGCTTCTTGATGATAACATCATCATCAGAAGTCCATCCATTTACCTTCAATCCCAATTCATGAGCTTCTTTAATCCACTCAGGATGCTTGAAAAGTATCTTATAACTATAATCAATACCTTGATAACCAAGTTTCTTCACTTCAGCTGGTGTATAATTGCCATTAACATAATAAATAACAGCATTAGAATCCAACTGACGAACCAATGCACAAGCTGCAGAACTGAAAGAGATATACTCCACCTGTTTGGTCAAGCCCATACGATTCACCATCTCCACCGTTTTGCGAGTAAGACGATCTTCGTCGCACTGTAAAGGTTGTCTTTTGATTTCAAGAATCAGTTTTATTGCAGGATGATTCTTCAACTCATTTAAATATTGCTCTAAGGTTGATACTTCTTCTCCATTTTTTAGAAGTTGTATTTTCAAATCAGCATACTTTGAATCAGAAATGATCAAATCATTGATTTTCGGGTCATGGTTAACAATGATAACACTGTCAGCAGTGATATGCACATCACATTCAGAACCGTAAACCTTGGCATCTGCAGCCTTACGCAAAGAAGCTATCGAGTTTTGGGCCGAACCTTTCGTATCCCAATACCCACGATGTGCTATTATCTGAGTCTTAACTTTTGAATTTGAAATCAGAACAGTTTGCTCATATTTCTCTCCAAAACGATTGGTGAATACCACCGTAATACTCTTGGCATCAGAAGAAGGCAAGGCTCTAAACAGATGCCCGGTAGCAGTAAGACCTTCCTTATGTCCTTTGCTCGCAGCATAGGCTTCATCTACATCAACAAACTTCTCCATCGCACCCATGGATTGTCCGTCCTGCAGCCATTCAACCTTGCAGCTTGGATCCCAATCCCAAACATTTACCACTACATATTGAGGCTGACTCAACATATCACCTTTACCATAAACACGCATCTGATAATCAATGCTATGACCTGTGGATTTATAATGCCATTTCAGCTGATTCCCATCCACATCCATCACCAGATAACCATTAGGCGCTCCACAGCGATTAACCTGACTCTTCCACCAGGCACCACAGGCGGCACCAATATTGTGTTCCAAAAGTTGAGCATCCATGACATTGTTCTGGAAATAATGAGTATGACCAGTCAAGACATGTACCTGATAATCCTTTAGGGCATCGGCCAACTCCTCTGCATTGCGAACATTGCCCTCACCCTCTGTGCTATTCCAAACAGCCGCATGCATATTGAGGAAGACCAAAGAGCCCTTCGGTACAAAACTCAAATCATGCTTCAGCCAGTCTAAATCAGCATCCGTAATAGCCTCTATATACTTCTTGTGACCCACGTAATTTATATTCTTCAACGTAACTACGTGTACTTTACCTATGTTGTAGGAATAATTGACAGGTCCGAAAAAACGGTGATAATATTGCTCTCCATATACAGGTGTACCAAGTGTCATATTATGCAAATCCTGATAACGCTTGTCGAAATCATGATTGCCTATACATTGGAAGGTAGTCATTTTGATGCCATCAAATGAGGCGGCATATTCACCATACAGGTTCATACTGTCAAATACTAAATCTCCCAAGGTATTGGCCACTACCTCTCTCTCTCGGCTCAGGGTATCCACATAGCCCTTCAAATCGCGGATAGATTCCTGCTTCCAACGCTTCATGTCATGCTCATTCTTTACCTGAGGATCAGAGATGGCAATATAATAAAACTTATCAGATAACTTTTTCCTCTTCTCCAAAATGAAATCATGTCGGCTGTGATCTTTTACAAGTTCATCCACGCGAACGTAAAAGCCTTTAGCAAGGCTCTTCTGGCAGGGAAGCACATAGGATGAAGGAGTGGATATACTGACGAACTTGCAGACATTGGTATCAGTAGGCAATGTCCATTCTCCAAGAGAATTGGTTTGCACAAAACTTCGGCCATTGTTTACAACCACCCCGGCAATCCCCTTACCCTTGATGTCTTTTACCTTACCGGAAAAAACAAAAGAAGAAGCTTGTTGGGCAGCCATACCCAATGGCATGGCCCCAATAGACGCTAACAACAGAATTTTACTCAGATTTTTATTCATCACGCTAAAAACTAAACATTTATCAATTTAATATGGTCAAAGAAAGCCAAAGCCTCTTCTGCAGTATTGGCATCACCGGCAGCTTCCTCCAAGGCTGCAGTATCACTCTCCAGGCAGATGATGTTGGCACAATCCAGTACATGACTCATGATTCGAATTGCCTCCTCTTTGGTCATATGCTGCGACTTATAGCTCTTCTTTACATATTTGTTCACACGCTCCACGGCCTTGAAGACAGCCGGCTTTCTAAATTCTGTTCCTGAAGAACTCAACCCCACCTCTACCTCATAGGTGTGGGTATAGTTACAGAGGAAAGTATTCCATTTCTTGGTAATCTCACCACCTAAGAAATGCTCTTCATCAAAAGCTGGCTTGACATTGGGAATCTCCCCACCATATACTTCGAGCGTAAACTCTTTCTTGTCCTGTGCAGCCATGTGGGCAACAGTACCCATCAGAAGCGCTGCAATCAAAAATAGTCTTACTTTCATTTTTTCAATCCTTTCATTAAACATCTAATCAATTATAATTCTGGTCTCTTTTGCCAAATCAGTCGGGTATTGAAATCATCACCACCCATCGATTTCACAGCCTCCAAATAATGTTCACGATTCATACGTTGCAAGATAGCTGGGTATTTGAAACGATATGGCATATGCAATGAAGCATCTACACCTGGACCTTTCGGTACATCAGGATAACCGGTACGATTATACTCAAACCATTGCTGGAAATCAATGAAGAAGAGTGCATAGAACTTCTGTTCCATGATGCGGCGAAGCGTTCCATCATACGCTGCCTTCCCGTTATCAAAATACCCGTCAGGAACCTCAACTCCCCATTGCGTAATAGCTGCAGCAACAGCTTTTTCATAGAGCAGCTTGGCATCATCAGAGATAAGACCGCGTTGTGCCAACTCTGCCTTGATGAAGAGTACCTCTGCATAGGTGAGACACTGTATATCCTGTGGCGCTGTGGCCAGATTTGCCGCATTTGGAGAAGAAGCAGTGAATGTAGGCTCCACATCATAACCACTAGGCAAACCGATAAAGGAAGTAACCTCTTGACCGGTTTGAGGATCCTTATTGGTAGCCTGAGTTGCAAACACTTCCAGACGAGGATCCTTCCAATCCTGAAGACGATCGATGAAAAATGCAGAAAGTGACTTGTAGGCAGAAAGGTCTGATGGACGTGTCATTGGAGCTTCATCAGGAGCAATTCCTGAGATATGTACCTTAGCATTGTCATCATTCGATTCAAAAACCGGATAAGTAGTAGGATCTGCCAACATCTTCTTCAACTCTGCCTTGGCCAAATCACCCAATTCCTTGGAATCTATGACACGCAGCAAAGCGCGCAAACGCAAGGAGTTGGTAAACTTCTTCCATTTCAGGATGCCCTGCAAGTCAGAACCGCTGCTGCAATACATCTTGTCACCATTGGTATTGAACTGCAAACCTTTTTTGAGATTATATATGCTGTTCGCCACATCCAAGCTGTCGATGATAAACCTGTAGACATCAGTCTGAGACTCAAACTTTGGATAGTAGAGCTGTTCCTCACCACGGCATGATTCCTGTACAGGAATATCACCGAAGGCATCTGTCGTGTTCTCAAATATCCAGCATCTGAGGGTCAATGCAATTGCCTGATAGTTCGGATCTCCCACTTTCACGGCTTCGTCATAGATGGCCTTGGCATTGGTATTCCATTTGTAATAATTGGTCCAGACGCCATCACCTGCCGTATCACTGATGTTGAACCAGCCCACACCGCTGGTGGAGTTTGTTGTTACAAGGCACTGCATCAACTGGAAGGTCCAGCTATTGTATCGGGTCCAGGTGTAAGTGCCCATACCATAAATGAGAGGATCCAAAAAACTTCCAGCATTAGCAGTATTCATACGGGTTGGATCCACATTGGTATCGTCCATTGATTCGCATGCCGAGGTCATCAGCATGAAAGGAACGGTCATCAGCATTATTATATTTCTAAAAATCTTTTTCATCGATTCTTTCTTTTTTTGTTCATTACATCTTATTCTTAACTAGAAATCAACTTTGAGATTAACACCCCAGGAACGACTGGTAGGAAGAGTACCCACCTCTACACCTGGTACAAATGTATTACCATCAAGTGAGGTTGTCTCTGGGTCATACATTGGATAACTGGTAATGCAAAGCAGATTGCGCCCATATATACCCACTGAAGCATTGTTGATGAAAGTATTCTTCAACCAAGATTTTGGCAACTGATAATCCAGACGAACCTCGCGAAGCTTGAGATAAGTGGTACTGAAAGTATTGGTTTCCACATTACCAATGCGGTAATACTCCTTATAATATGACTCCAGGGTGACAAGTTTCTGATTTGGACTATAAGTACCATCTCCGTTATCAACCACACCCGGTGCTATGCAATACACACCAGCTACAGGAGTAATCTTCTGCTTTTCAAAGAGCTTCAGAACATCAGGGTCCGCAATATCCAGGTAGAGACTGGTTCCAGGCTTTCTACCATTCAGGGTCTCAGCCAGGTGACCCTGTTCGCACATCTTGTGATGTGACTGAGAATAGGTCATACCTCCAACCTTTCCATCCCATTGCATGGAGAATGACCAGTTCTTGAATCGCAAAGAGGTATTGAACGCACCCTCCCAGTCTGGTAAGGCACATGCCACATATTCAATCTCAGAAGGTCGAGCAGGCAAACCGGCAGAAGTGATAATCACCTCACCCTTAGCATTACGCTTGAGTTTGTATCCCCAGATATCTCCCGTGGTTCCACCTTTAGTGCCGATGATACTTACATTGCCACTCACATAAGAACCGAGAATCTGACGCTCATCAGCAAATTCAGAAAGTGATTCTATCTTGTTCTTATTGGTTGACCAGGTAGCGGTCATATCCCACTGCCAATCTCTATTCCTGATAGGAGTACCACGGAGTACGATCTCCACACCTCTGTTGCTGACACATCCCGAATTGATGGTACCCTTGGTGTATCCAGTAGTAGGATCAAAGGGAGCATTGAGAATCTGATTCTTGGTGCGATTATAATAATAGGTCACATCCAATCCCAAACGGCTGCCAAATGCTTTGAAATCTAATCCTCCTTCCCAGTTGGTAGACATCTCGGGCTTGAAGCCGGCATTATAAAGTGTACCTGGCTTAACCAAAGAACCCGAGAAATCACTAGTTGTATAGTAAGGTGATGTCTTGTAAGGCTGAGTATCATTACCCACCTGTGCCCAAGAAGCGCGCACTTTCAGCAGATTCACCCACTTTGGCATTTTCATCATGCTATTCAACACACCACTCAAACTCACAGAAGGATAGAAGAAAGAACGATTCTTGCGCGGCAAGGTAGATGACCAGTCATTGCGCCCTGTTATATCCAGGAACAACATCTCCTGATAAGCCAGATTAGCCATGAAATAAAGCGAGTTCACACGCTTCTTGCGAATAGTGGTACCAACCAATGGATTTGAAACTCCATTGGCCAAACTATATACACCAGGCGTATTCAAACCGGTAACAGAAGCTGACAACAAATCATAATACGACTGCATCATGTTACCACCCGCTGAAGCATTCACGTTGAGTCCATTCTCGAAACTGTTATGGTAAGATAAAAGTACATCAGAGTTAACCTCATAGTCAAAGATGTTCTGCTTCTTGAAGAAACCGGTAGGGAAAGCCTTGTCATCCCATGGTCTGTGCTGCTCCTGCTGCTGAGCCGTAGCCTGTAAACCAGAACGCAACTGCAAATCAAGGAAACGATTGATGGTAAAATTGGCAGAAATATTACCATTGAAACTATGCTTCTTTGCAGGGTTGGTTGCCTCGTAAAGCAAAACATACGGATTAGGCAGATAACTGGAGAATGGACGTATCTGCTTGATATTCTCCTTACCCTTGTACCACATTGGCTTAAACCAATCGAGGTTGAAGTTAGGATTCATGAATATCAGGAAATAGCTTAAGGAGTTAGAGTTATAGGTAAGCTGAGGAGTATTCTCCACATCTCTGTAAGTATAACTCATACGTGCATTGATCTTCACACGCTTGGAAATCTGCTGTGATCCGGCGAAAGCTGCAGTCAAGCGCTGATAGCCAGAGTTAGGCAAAATCCATTCACTCTTACTATGAGTCAAAGAGATACGCATATTGCCTGTACCGTTATTACCAGTCAAGGCCAGGGAGTTGGTCATCGTATGCCCCGTTTGGAACAATCCGGAGTGATTGTCTTTATAGGCTCTCCAAGGAGTGGCCACATCAGCACGACCTTCTTTCTCCGGGTCATATTGATAGAACATCTGTCCATCAAACTTCGCACCAAAAGCTGAGCTTGTACCACTGGTGCTAGCCAAACCATCATCACCTGCACCATAGGAGTAATAAGGTTGTCCAGCCCACTCTGTCCCCTTAGAACCGATGTTCTTGGCTACACCCTGTCCGAATTCATACTGATAATCAGGAAAGTGAGCAGCCTGTTCCCAGGAATTATTGAAATTATAACTGATACCTAATCCCCTCTTGGCTTTCTTACCAGACTTGGTGGTAACCATAATGACACCATTAGCAGCTCTTGAACCATAGAGAGCAGAGGCAGAAGCTCCCTTCAATACCTGAATGCTCTCAATGTCATCCGGATTTAAATCAGAGAATCCATTACCAAAGTCAATCGAACCTTCGGAGTTGCCACCAGCACCATAAGAGCCACCAGGATTATTCATAGGGCTGGAAAGTGGCACACCATCCACAACGATAAGTGCGCCATTTCCGTCCATATTCATGGAAACGTTGCCACGAAGATTAATCTGGGTTGATGACAGGGGACCACCGGCTGAAATGACATTCAAACCTGCCACCTGTCCCTGCAAAGCTTGAGATCAGTTGGCAGGCATCGTTGCCGTAATTTCAGAACCAGATACGGTTTGGGTAGCATATCCGAGACTTTTTTCCTCACGCTTGATACCCAAAGCGGTAACCACTACATTATTCAGTTCTATAGGATCGTCGCTGAACTTCGACTTCTGTATTTTTTTACCATTTACAGAACTTTTCTTTTCAATAGTCTTGCTGCTATCCTGTGCAACTTGACCATACATGCTTCCTGCAGTACAGCATAATGTGAGCGCGAAGAAACAATGCTTCATACGTTGCTTTTTCATTTACTACCTTTTTATAGAGAATTCATAACTAACAATTTCTGGTGCAAAGGTAGGACTATGATATTACGTATTGAGGTCAATGAGGATACATTCTATTTACTTTCTTGTTACCAAAGAATTACAAACAAAGCTAACTTCCACATATACAACTGATTGTAAAAATTTAGAGCAAACTAAAGACAACAGTTTGCAAAACTTAGCCAAAGGAAGAATGCTATGATGCCTTTACTTCATTACCTGTTGCTATCTTCCTCTAACCTGTGATACCGTTCATATAAATCAAGAGCATACTCCTGCCTGAGCAGTTCACCCCGATGAAGCCCTTCAACCACCTCTTCCGTAAGTCCACAATCACTGAAATCAACAAGATAAGTACAAAGCAACTTGTTGATGATAGGAATGAGATCCTTTGCTCCTAAGCTGCAAGCTAAATCAATGGCCGCAGCCACCACGTAACCATCACAACAGTCAGCGGTTTCCAATCTGTCATCATAGAAGACGAGCATGTCCTTCACCCACGCTGTCGCCTGTTCCTTCAAGGCAGGATTCTTTTCAACATAAAACTCCACATATTCGTAAACGTTCATGCGGCAGTAATGGTCAAGCTTTGGCGTTTTCAGGAATTTCGTGAATTCAGAGAAAGGATCCGGATTCAACTTGTAGAGGGTTGGGGCAAAGAGATAATTGGTCGCCAGCCAGCTCAACTGATCTAAGAAATAGGGTGTCCAGTTCTGTGTTCCAGTTTTTAGTATCAAAAACAATGTAATAACCATCTAAATCATTGATAATCATTCGCTAAATAAACTATAATCTTGTGCGAATCTACATCAGACTTTTTGACAGTTAAATTTGTCTTATATTTTGTGCTTAATTTACAGATTTACAGTGTGCTAAGTTGCTAAAGCATAATCAAAAACGAGAACATGGAACTGGACACCCTAGTTATTTGATTACCAAGAGGATATGAAGGAACGGATTGAGAAGGCGATGCGCCTTCATCGGTCCGTGATGGCACAAATGCCAACGGGTACGGGAAAAACGGTTCTACTCGCTTCGGTCGTAGAATCGTTTTGGAGGGAACATTCCAATTGCAATGTTTGGATTGTTGTCCATAGAAGGAAGTTGATGTCGCAGATAAAAGACACTTTGAATAAGTTTCTTTTGAATTTCAGTTTTTCGAATCACCCCGTGAGGGTGTGTCATAAGTCTATGGCGCACCCTTTTTTCTTATAATCTGACAGGAATCCCTATCTTGTTACACACATATCAATGCGAGAAAAATGATATATGTAAATTATTGCCACAAAAACAATATATCCGATAGCAAAATGTCATTTTTAAGGGTAAAAACAAGTGGTTGACCCATATCAAGAAAAACATATTGCAATGATATTTCTCGGCAAAAGATGCCGTTATTCGATAAAAAAGTGTTAACTTTGCACTCGCATTTAAGGAATAACAAATAATAAATTTTAAAAAGGTTAATAATTATGATGACTATTTTTACAATGGCTTTCGCCGCAGTTATGTTTTCAGGTATGGTTCTTTGCATGGGCATGTTCTTGAAACACGTAGTAGACTCAATTCCAGAAATGGCTAACATGAGCCATTCTGTTAGCTTGAGCAAGTAAGAATAGAACACTACAATATACATAATATATATATGAATCACTTTAGAAATAGAGAGAGATTTATATAACGATGGGGCGGGTTCCTTTTACGGAACTCGCCCCTCTTGCTTAATATTCCATCGAGAAGGTGATACCTCTTCGCATCATATCCTTCACAGTTGGCTTCAGTCTTGTCAGGAAGCCCTCCCATGAACGGTTCTTCTGGAAACTCCATCTTGCCTCTTCCACAAGAGACACCCATTCTTCCTCTACTCCTCCACAAGCCCATGAAAACTCATCACCATTCGCCCAATTCTGAGCAAGGATATACAGAAAGAACGACTCCTCTATGGTTAAACCATCGGCTTTCTCCGTCACATACGCACTAGCCGCCTTCTCTATTAGATAAGCCATGACCTTGAGCTTACCGCCGGCAGAAAGCCAAACAATCGGAGAAAAAAGCAAGGAAACATCAGTACAGCTTAAGACAAAATAAAAAAACATTGCCTAAGATCCAACAATCTCAGTCAATGGCCAACCCTATCTCTTAGCAGACATTTTACTTAAATGCCTGAATATACTGCTTTAAAGCTTCACGTAATATCTCTTCACAACTCTTTTTTGTCTTAATCTTAGTGAGCATAAGCTGCTCATAGTCTTCATCAGACAAATAAGTCTGAACACCATGCATAGTGGCTCTTTTCTCTGCAAGAGACATCTTCTGTTTCTTTACAACAGGCTGTTCATTGCCAGGACGTACTGCCTGATTCATACTACTAAACGCTGCGCGAAAATCCTTTCCTGCCATAATTCTAAATATTTATAGATTAACAATACTGCGTTAAATTAACATTTAATCGTCTGTAAATCAATAACCTATATTAAGAAATGCTTATGAAAACTTAACTATAAAAAGTTGGTCAAGTCGCTGATGACCAACATTTATCTGGTGAAACGATTTTTTAAAGCATGTGGGTACACCCCGAACCGAACTTTAATTAGCAAGATTTTCAAAGATCTCTCGTGCTTACAGCGTATAGCTGCTTAGCACATTATTGAATTATTAACGAACTATTGTTTCATAGATTCCGGAGATTTCCATTATCTTACGGAATATTGGGTGTCAAGAATTCATGAACCTTTCTCGCTCATTGTTTTCGATCATCATCCTGATATGCAACAACCGGAATGGGAGGGTGTTGTTCTACAGTCAGGCAGAGATAGACCATCACCAGGCTTGGCCGTCGAAGGCTGGTAAACTTATACATGAGCCGGTTTACATATCCATAGATAAGGATGTATTGAGAAAGCAGGATGCCATCACCGACTGGAGCAATGGAGATATGACACTTATGCAGCTCCAAGCCGTGCTTCGCATCATCTATGCCCATGAAAAAGTGATAGGGATAGATATTACAGGCGAATGTTCAGCTACGCTTGACTATTTCTCTGAGTTGGAGGATGCAGAGATTAACAACGAGGCAAATGAAGAATTGCTAAGAGGGTGTGTCATAAGTCTGAATAATAGTTGGCGCATAACAGTTGACCACCGCATGCACAACAGCTGTTGTGCGGCCGAAGATACTGACTGTCTCAACAACATATCCTATCTCATCCAACAACAAGAAGAGGGTGAACCATAAACTTATGACACACCCTCTTAGCCTTCTTAAGCGTAAGATTGAAGAATACGGTCTAGCTCGTCGAGTTCTTCCTCCTTTGTTGCCCAGCTTGTCACGAATCGACAGATGATTTCATGTTCGCTCTTTCTTTCCCATATCTCGAATGCTACTTTTGGGGAAAGGGCTTCGTAGAGGGCAGGTGAGAGTACAACAAACTGCTGATTGGTTGGAGAATCGTAGGCAATGGCGATGCCATGCTTTTCGAAGATGCTGCGGATGCGGGTAGCCATAGCGATGGCATGGCGCGATATCTTGAAATAGAGCTCATCCGTAAACAGCGTGTCAAACTGGATGCCGAGCATTCTGCCCTTGGCAAGCAAGGCTCCATGACGCTTCACGTTGGTGAAGAAGTATTTCGGTGCCTTCATGCCCGAGAATACCACAGCTTCTCCCATCATGGCACCCACCTTGGTTCCACCGATATAGAATGCATCACAATGTTTTGCAAGGAATGGCAAGTCGTAGTCGCATGCCGCTGAAACCAGACCATATCCCAGTCGTGCACCATCGATGAAGAGACGGAGGTCATATTTCTGGCAGGTTGCATACAGCGCAGCCAGTTCTTCTCTGGTGTAGACCATTCCGAACTCAGTCGGCATCGAGATATAAACCATGCCTGGCTGTACCATGTGAGGATGCGATTCGTCGGCTAGGAAGGAATCCATATAGGCTGACAGGGTGCCGGTTGTCAGCTTGCTGTTTTTTCCTGGCAGGGTAATGACCTTATGCCCGAAAGCTTCTACTGCTCCTGATTCATGTACCTCGATATGACCGGTTTCCACACAGATTACTCCTTCGCATCCTATGAGGACGGAATCAATGACCGTAGTGTTGGTCTGCGTACCGCCTATCAGGAAGAACACTTCTGCATTCTCATTGTCCACAGCCTTGCGGATTTTCTCTTTTGCAGATTCTGAGTATGGATCAAAACCATAACCAGATGTTTTATCACCGTTTGTCTTGCCAAGAGCTTCTAGAATCTCTGGCAGCATACCATTGTTGTAATCACTTTCAAATGAAATCATATTCTTAATATTACGTGTCTTAATTTAAACTAATTTCTTTATTCTGTTTCTATTTTACTTCTGTCAGTTTACCCGTCTGTGAGTCGACGGGTATAACCATACAGATTGCAAAAGTAATGATATTTGCTAAAATGTGAGTAAAATAACTATTAATTAATCAAAAATAGCCCTATTTCAGGTATAAGTGGTCATTATACAGATGTCATGTTCCGTCAGTTGACCAGGCTTATTTTTTTTTACAAAATCATGATTTAAATCCTCTGAAAATCACGAATTTCCACTCGGAAAATATTTCTTGAAGAATATTGGAAATATGGCGAAATTCGTAATCGTCAGATATTCAACGTGTTATAAATCTCACTAATTTCTTCGGAAATCCGGAATTCTGTAGTCGTACAACTGTAGCCTTACGGTCGTACAACTATAGGTGATTCGTCTTGCAGAGAGCAAGTAATACGCTATCAAACCAAAAGATTTTTATCATCATGACCTTCTAGATTGAAAATACGGAAATTGCGATAATTAAGAAACAATATTTGACACCCGCATATTTCCGTAGTACAAATTCCAAACTGATATATACGTACCGTCTATTTGTCATAATCACCCTTAGAAAATGGGAAAGTACTAACCAAGAAAAATTCCATGAAATAATAATTTTTTATAAAAAGAATATTATATAGGACCTTTTCTTGCGTAATCTGGAAATTTTAGTTACCTTTGCACGAAAAGCACTACTTGGCATGAAAATTCAAGAAGTAATGAAATGATTTGTGTTCTTCAGCAATCCAGATGGTTTGCCGATAGAACTGTATGAAAAATAATAATTTAAATTAATACAATGAACATCAAGTCAATAGGTAGTAAAATCAAGGGAAATCCTAAGATGGTAGAGGGTACGGTATATTCCATGCTCATCATCTGTAGCATTTCCCATTTCTTGAATGATATGATTCAGTCGATTATCCCTTCCATCTATCCGATTGTGAAGGATAAGTTCGACTTCTCGTTTGCACAGATAGGTATCATCACGCTGGTCTTCCAGATGACGTCTTCTATCCTGCAACCTTTTACGGGGCTTTATGCTGACAAGCATCCCCGTCCCTATGCTCTTTCCCTCGGCATGTGCTTCACCTTGGTGGGCTTGCTCCTGCTGGCTTTTGCCGAGAATTATTTTCTGATTCTCCTGGCTGTGAGCGTCGTAGGTTTGGGCTCATCCGTGTTTCATCCCACAGCTTCAAGAGTGGCACAGATGGCATCGGGAGGCAAGAAGAGTCTGGCACAATCTATCTTTCAGGTGGGCGGCAATGGCGGATCGGCAGTAGGTCCGCTGCTGGCTGCCATCATCATCCTGCCTTTCGGACAGCATGCCATCTCCTGGTTTGCCCTTGCAGCCCTCCTCGCTGCCATCATCATGGTAAGATTGGGAGTCTGGTACAAGGCACGACTGGCTTACGTGGTGAACCATCCGCAGAAACAACCGCTTCTCAATACCCATATTTCTAAAAGGGTGAAGTATTGGGCACTGTTTATCCTCATCATGCTCGTGTTCTCCAAGTATTTCTATACGGCATGCATCACGAGCTACTTCACCTTCTTCCTGATGGATAAGTTCGGTGTCTCGGTACAGACTTCACAGCTGTGTCTCTTCGTGTTCCTTGCAGCCTTTGCCATAGGAACTGTGGCAGGAGGAATGCTAGGTGACAAGTTCGGCAGAAAGTATGTCATCTGGTTTTCCATTCTGGGAGCAGCACCTTTCGCCATCGCCATGCCTTTCGTCAACTTCACGTGGACCATCATCTTTACCTTCCTGTCAGGATTGATCATTGCCTCGGCTTTCTCTTCCATCGTGGTATATGCCACCGACCTGATGCCAGATAAAGTAGGACTGATAGCCGGCATTTTCTTCGGACTGATGTTTGGTTTGGGAGGTTTGGGCTCTGCTTTCTTCGGCTGGTTAGCAGACAAGACGAGCATCGAGTTTATCTTCCAGGTGAGTGCCTTCCTGCCATTGCTCGGCATCATAGCAGGATTCTTGCCGAATACACAGAAGAAAAGCGTTGAAGAAACGGATGAAAACGCAAAGTAAATGAAAAACTAAAATGATAAGAGAATATTAACAAATGGAACAAGAAGAAAAGAAACAGAAATCTCAAGCTGCAGAGAATCAGGCATCCTGCTCGTCTCTGCAGCCGGTTGAACCACATCCTTTTATTTCTGTCATACCGCTGGCAGTACTTATCACCCTCATCGTCCTGGTTGTCAAAATCTTCCCTGATGATGCCCTGGCTGGTGCCTCTCAGGTGGCCCTCATGATAGCCACAGCCGTTTGTGTAGCACTCGGTATGGGCATCTATAGGATGAAATGGAATATCTTTGAAGAGATGATCAAAAAGACCGTGGGCGATGCCGGAGTATCTATCCTGATCCTGCTGCTCATCGGAATGATGTCAGCTACCTGGATGATCAGTGGTGTGGTACCCACATTGATATATTATGGTGTACAGATCATGTCGCCAACCTTTTTCCTTCCCTGCGCATGCATCATCTCCAGCATCATTTCTGTGATGACGGGAACCTCATGGACCACTATTGCCACCATCGGTATTGCTCTGATGGGAATCGGTGATGCCCTGGGAATACCAGCCCCCTACACCGCTGGAGCCATTATCTCCGGTGCCTATTTCGGGGATAAACTCTCGCCAATGAGCGATACCACCGTCCTTGCTTCGAGTATAGCCGGAGCGGATCTCTTCTCACATATCCGCTATATGCTCTATACTACCATACCAAGCATCCTGCTCTCGCTGGTACTCTATCTCATCATCGGACTCTGTTATGATTCCAAGCCAGTGGATATCAGCCAGTATCTTACCGGTCTGAGCCATGGATTCAATATCTCTCTGTTTACGATGCTGGTTCCGGCTTTTACAGGATGGCTCATCTACCGCAAGACGCCATCTCTCATCACACTTCTTCTTTCAGCCCTTTCAGCATGCATCTGTGCCCTCATTCTCCAGCCGGAAGTACTTGTAGGGATAGCAGGTGAAGACAGCATCTCTGCCAAAAGCCTCTTTGAAGGAATCATGACCACCTGCTATACCCATACCCAGGTAGATTGCGGTATGGTGAACATCAATGATCTCGTAGCCACCCGAGGTATGGCTGGCATGCTCAATACCATCTGGCTTATCCTCTGTGCCATGTGTTTCGGTTCATGTATGGTAGCCAGCGGCATGCTCCACGCCATTACCCACATGCTCCTGAAAAGCATCCACAGCACCGTATCACTTGTCTGCAGCACCGTGACATCAGGCGTCTTGCTCAATCTCGTTATGGGTGACCAGTTCTTGAGCATTATTATGAATGCATCTATCTATAAGGATGAATATGCCGAACGAGGCTACCGTCCGGAACTCTTGAGCCGAAGTACAGAGGATAGCGCTACCGTAACGAGCGTATTGGTTCCATGGACAGCCTGCGGTATGACGCAGAGTACGGTTCTTGGTATTCCGACACTTGTCTATCTCCCCTTCTGCTTCTTCAACATCATCAGTCCTTTGATGAGTTGTCTGGTTGCCATTCTTGGCTTCGTACCCAACCCACAACCCAGGGTAAACAAAGCATCTGCATCGGAAGAGTCTGATATCCATTAATATGAATAGGAGATTCCTAGATATAGGAGGCTAATTTTCTGCAGTCAGGACAAGACATGGCTTCGATATGCTGTCCCATGAAGCCACGTCCCTCATATACTTCGGTCTCGTACCCACAATCCTGGCATCTGAATATCTTCTGGGACCGCCATGCTAATGGTGGAGATACATTGGAGACAGAATAATATAATTATTCTTTGTCTATTCGTTTAAATTCTGTTTTCATCTTTTTACCATAGGCTTCGCCTCGTGGAGCAAGATATTGAAAGAATATAGTATCGCCAGAAAACTCAATTTCTAGAGTAAATAGTGCTCTATAGTCACCTAAACGAATTCTATATATATTACGATACCCAACAAGTTTCTTGCAGTCAGAGATATCTTGAATACCTTTGGCTGCTTTAACTTCTACTATCGTACGTCTTAAAGAATCGAGCATCTTGCCTGAAAGACGTTTGGAAGCTTTGACAAAGGCTTTGGAAAATTCGACATTCATACGCCTAACCACTTTTCAAAATCTTCTTGTTCTTCTTTGTTGGCACGGATGAGACCCTCTGGCTGCTCTTTTCTTAATTTAGCATAGAGCTTTGCGTCTTCGTAATCTTCGGCTATGCCATTGAGTATATCCTCAATATAGTTTTTGAGGTTGGTTCCCTTCTGAATAGCCATAATGGATAGAGTCTTAAAAGTATCATCTTTTAAGTCAATGATCTTTCTTTTAGAAGGTGTTACTGAAACTGTACTCATAAGTGTATTTATTTAAATGGTTCTACTTTGGTGCAAAGATACATAATATATTTCATATATATGGTATATCTCTATGTATAATTAATAAAGATTAATAGTTAGATGGATGATAAAACTGCTTTTCAACACATTAAGTATTTACCTTTGCATCCGAATTCTTAAAAATCAGAATTATGGAATTGTCATTAATCACAGCCAGAGACATTTTTTCTACTACCATACTTCTACCCCTATAGGTTCTTTACCAGTATGTTCCAGACAGCTTTTGCGAACCAAGTTCTCCAGTTTCTCCACCATTTTACATTTGTTTTCCTTAGAAGCATTCCAACGGCGTAGAGCCTCTTCTCTTGTTAATTTTGTTGTATCCATATATTCTTCCTCCTATTTATTCTAGTTCAACATTCAGCCGCCAAAGTTACGCTTTTTTCTCGAAACCGCTAAAGAAAATCACAAGAAATCTGCAAGTTATCAACGAATTGCTACAAAATCAACTGTAAACAATAAACTATTAACTGTAAACTATAAACTGCTATTCCCAGGCGGTCCATCCCGCACAACATGGCGAAGACCGCTTTGGTCCGCCAACCTTAGAGCGTAGCGGTTCTGAGCACCGAGTAGGGCGGTTTCCCTCTTCTTCCCTGAGGGGAGAAGACCGAGATGAGAGGTGGAGCCTTCCTTAAGGGTAAGGAAGGACGGGTAGGTTTTCGAAAAAGCCCTCTTTAATGGGAAAAAGCGATGCCAATGAGTGCAATGAAAGCTTGCTTTCAAATTGCCGAGTGCAGCTCGCTTTATCAACAAAGAGGGACGGGATGATTTTAGAAAAAGCAGCACTAAGGGCGGTTACATCCTTCCCATTTCGAGAAGGGTTTCTGTCCCTTGTGAGGGGAACCGAAGGGGTCGTAAAGACTTGAAGAAGACCGAGATGAGTTCCTTCTGCTACTTATTATAATCAACAGTTACGACATCTTAAACTATTAATTAAGATGATTATTTCCTTGATTCCGCAATAATAACTCCACGAAATCTTACGATAAGGGCTTATCCTTGGAAGGCTCATCAATAAGCAATTAGTATCAAGAACTATCTTTCTCATTTGCCAGAAGTACGTAAATGTTCATTACCCCAGCTCTCTATGGTATCAAGAGTTATACTTCCATTATCGCACAACTCATCAATCCCCTCATCAACCTTCTTTGCAAAGTATTGAGAGAGAACATTTTCAAGATTATCTAATTCCTGTGGAGTCTTGATATAAGACATCATTTGAAGAATCTTCATCTGAGCAGGGTTAAATACAGTCTGTTCCATTCTATTTCAATTAAACGTTCAACTTTGCCGCCAAAGTTACACTTTTTTCTCGAAACCACCAAGCAATTAACAAGAAATCTGCAACTTATCATCAAATAGCCACGAAATCAACTGTAAACTATAAACTGCTATTCTATAATGAATTGTGCATGCAAAGTTAAGAAAAAAACAATATTCAAAGGCAAAAAATCAAAATAAATCTCAGGAACTTATAATTTTTTATAAAAAGAACAATATATTACACCTTTTCTAGCGTAATCTAGATTTTTTTGTTAACTTTGTAGGAAAAGTACAATATAATACACTACTTGGTATGAAAATTCAAGAAGTAATGAAATTGCAGCGTAAGAGTCTGATATCCATTAATATTAATAGGAGATTCCTAGATATAGGAGGCTAATAGAAATGAAAAAAGAATCAAAAGTAAACCAAGCAAAATATGTAGAACTCAATTTGTTTCCTGAGGAGAAAGAGGATCATCAGAAAGACCCTATCTCTTCAGAAGACATGGAAAGCGAAACTTCTCCAGACAAAGAGTATGACTTGACAGATTTGTTTGAAAGACTTTCCAAATCAGCTTTTCGCAGCCGTTTCCATCTCTCGAAGAAGGATAAGGAATATATTGCAGAAAAGGGTTTGGCTACCATCCGTAAGCATGCGGTGGATTTCGTTGCCAAACGCCTTGCTCCTGCCGTGATTCCCAATGACGGCAAGCAGACGCCTATGAGAGGGCATCCTGTATTCATTGCCCAGCATGCTACAGGCTGCTGTTGCCGTGGTTGTTTCTTCAAATGGCATCATATACCTGCCGGAAGACAGCTGACAGGAGAAGAACAGCAGTATGCTGTAGCAGTACTGATGGCATGGATTGAAAAACAGGTTTAAAAAGCATGAAGTTTTAGCAGCAAAGTTTAAATTAATTATCCATTGTTGTCAATTTTGCAGAATCTTTAGTCAAAATTGGCAAAAACTGTTTACTCCAAATCTATAAACCGGGTTGGCACGTAACTTGCTCCTACATAGAGTGAAAGCCGAAGCCGAAAGGGCAAGGGGAACGATAAGAACCCTAAATAATGACAGTTGAGGGTTTCTAGAAATCCTTGAGCCTCGTAAGCCGAAGCAATCGTTATTAAAAAGGATAAATTAAAAACAATGAGAAATCCCGACTGAGCCGGAAGGCGAAGAGAGGACGAGAAAAATAGAATTTGGAGGTTTTACATGATGTTGTTAGCTCGTAGAAATAACAGTGTTTCAAATTGGTTGAACAGTTGGTTTAATGACAACTTCTTTGATACAAGCTTGATGCCACGCATGAACGCAACAGCTCCTGCAGTCAACGTCAAGGAAAGTGCTACAGCTTATACGATGGAGGTTGCAGCTCCTGGTTTGAAGAAAGATATGGTCAAGATGAACATCGATAAGGATGGCTATCTGAATGTATCCATCGAGAACAAGGATGAGAAGAAGGAGGAGAAGAAGGAAGAGCATTACTTGCGTCGTGAGTTCTCTTACAGCAGCTACTCTCAGAGTTATGCTTTGCCTGAGGATGCTGATCAGGAGAAGATTTCCGCTGAGGTCAGTGACGGTGTTTTGAAGGTTGAGATTCCTAAGACAGCCAAGGAGGAGAAGAAAGACGATGTTAAGCACATTGAGGTTAAGTAATCTTTCTTGAAGTGCTATGCAGCTTTCAAGATACATTCATTGCATCGAGAAAATAATTAAAACTGGGGGCTAGTCCTGATTATGGGGCTAGCCCTTTTTTTAAAACGAATAATTAGATGAATTAAAGCAACCTTGCTGTCAGTAATAATGTCAATATGAGCTTAGCCACTCTTAAACCTAGTGCCCTTACGCATATATCATTCATTCAACTATTAATCTTTATTAAATTATTAATACTATCTCAATATTTTACGTCATAATGATGTATATTTGCAATCAGAATGATTATTAATTAAACATTTTAGGCTTATGGCACAGACAGCAATGACAGTCCGTATGGACAACCAGCAGAAAGCACAGTTTGATAAACTCTGCGAACAGTTCGGTATGAGTGCGAATACCGCCATTAACATCTTTGTTAAGGCAGTAATTCGCAGTAAGAGCATTCCATTCTCCATTCAGGCAAAGAATGAAGAAGAAGATGAAGTGACTGCGAAAGCAAAGGCTGCGTTCAAGCAACTTAGAGCTAAAGCAGAAAGAGGTGAAACCCCAGAGCTCACGCTTGATGAAATCAATGAAGAAATCAGAGAAGTCAGACGATTAAGAAAAGAACGCAATGGTATATGCAGTCATTGATACAAACATATTTGTATCAGCCCTTATCACCCACAACTCAAATGCTTCAACAGCAAGAGTTCTTGAAAGTTTGTTCCTTCATCGTATTATACCTTTATATAATGATGACATTATAAAAGAATACGATGAAGTGCTTCATCGCGCAAAATTCAAGTTGTCAGACGACCAAATCTGACAGTTATAGAACTTGTAAAACAAAACGGAATTGATTCGTCCCGTTTTCCTTATGCTGGCGAAATGCCAGATGAGGACGACCGAGTCTTCTACGAAGTCTGCCTGAGCAAGGAAGACTCCTTCTTAGTAACAGGAAATCTCAAACACTTTCCAAAAGAACCGCAAGTGATTACAGCTGCAGAAATGATGGAAATCCTAGACAACGAACTATAAGATGTCTATAGTGATTCCTCTCAATAGGGTGTACTGCAAACATTCTTATTTATCATAAGCTTCCTGTCTGCCTTATCAAACATGATTTTTGCATTTGCCAATAATATCAGCATAATAATCTATCTTTTATTTTTTGCATACCTCTTTTACCTAATATACTCTCCAAGGATATCTTCAGACATAACAGATGCCAAAAGGACGAAGCTGACGTCTTGATGGTAAAGGGAAAATCATGGTGCGACAAAAATATAAAGATAGTTGCAGCCGGTAGTAATGATAGCGGTGTGTCTTGGATAGTAGAAGTTGCAGGCAAGCGTATCTTTCATGCAGGCGATCATTCCAGGACTAGCAAGGCAAGAGATACGACAATATTATAAACATAGAATGACATAATTAACAATGAATCCAATTGATATAGCACTCCGTATAGCAACGTCAGCCCATGCCGGTCAACTTGATTGCGATGGCTATCCTGTTATCCTTCATCCCCTCACAGTGGGCTTGAGGAGAAGTAATTTTCAGCAAAATATCAAAGAGGTAAATATAGGCTAGAATTTTCATGTCCAGAACTCTTCTTCGCCAGTGGGTTGCATCTTGCCCCCGCACTTTGGGCAAGTATGCATATCCCACCTGTGAATCCTGTCAGAACCACATCTTAGACATAGCCTTCCTACAAGAGAATTAAAACTAGGTGCAGCATCACCAATTACTCCACCCACCACAAGAGGTACTATGTTTCTGCAGTCAGGAAAAGACATGGCTTCGATATGCTGTCCCATGAAGCCACGTCCCTCATATATTTCGGTCTCGTACCCACAATCCTGGCATCTGAATATCTTCTTTAGTGACATAAATAATCTCCTTTCTTACCATTTTAACACCCAACTTGCATCGGAGTATTTTCCTATAATCTCTGCGTCCTTGATGACATGAAGCTGGTGGTTGTCGGATTATCCCCATCATTTATGCCTTTCAACTGATTTATCTCATTCTGCTTAGCTGCCAAGCGAGCATTGAAATCAGAAGTAAGTTTCTCCAACTCACTAGCATATGTTTCCTTTAGTTTTTGTTCACGTGCCTCAAACTCAGCACGCACACCCGCAACTACAGCTTCACGAAGAGAGTCTGAAAGATTAACCTCTCCATTACCAGTCATGAATGACACAAGTTTTTGCATCATGTCATTCAATTAATCTACCTTTTCACAAAGCTGCTTGTTCAGGTTAGAAACCATAGCCTCAAGCTCCACCACCCGTTTGTCACGAGCCTGGAGTTTCTTGCGGAGCAACCTGTTGTCAGCTGCCTCGCTATGCGCTTGCGCACTTATAGCCTGTATGGATTTCTCTTCTGATTTCATACTGCAAAGATACTAAAAATATTTGAGATAGCAAAATTATAAAGTATTGAATATCAATATTTTATGTTAATTATTATATATTAAATAGCTTCTTTTAAGAGTTCTTTTTCGACTATTTTTCCTTGGGCAGGCTCTTCAATATCCATACCCAATTCTTCGTCATTTTCATCATTCAGGTCGTTAAAAGCAACCTTACGGTCTTTTAGAACAATTCCTTCAACCAGATAGACAAAGCTCTCCCATGAGATATGATAGCATCCCTTTTTCTCATCGAAGACTGGCTCGACGAAATGGTTGGAATGGAGTATCTTTTCGGTAAGAATCTCGCCTTGATGATGAAAATAATAGATGCGAACACGATGACTGTCCCTTGAAAGGAAGATATAAATGTCTCCATTAGTTGGATCACGATGGAGTTAACTCTTGATATAATTGCGCAAACCAGCATGGCGATAACGCAAGGTTACGGGTTCACTGCACAGATAATAATTAAAAACACTTGATAAACTCAGCATAGCGTTCCCTCCATTTCCTTGATCAGTGAAACCAAAGCAGACTTGGAACAGCTACCTATGTGCAAGCTAATCTTACTACCAAAGTTCAACTCGATATCATCAAGCAACAAATCCACATCTTGCTCAACAGGTAAAACTGCTGGTTCTATCGTGACAGAATCTGCAGGTTCTACGACCAGTGGATGCAAGCCCTGCTCTTCATCTGAACTCACAGGCGTGGCACTTGGCTTGCGATAAGAAGCGTTACACAAACAATGAAGCATCTTGGTATAGCTTACATTTTGTTCTTTACAGAACCCATGAAGGTTCTTGCTCTTGTACTCGGTTCGAAACTTACGAACCATTGAGGCATAGTACTTGCCTTCTTCGTTTATATTCATTTTGTCCCAAATTTAAAATTCGGGGCAAAGGTATATATTTTTATTAACGTACGCAAGACGGCCCTAAGTGACTGCTTACTTAGGGCTCATTAGGGACTTGCACCCATTAGAATAAGCTCATGCCGAGCATACAAACAAAAAAGCCTCAGAAATCTTTCGAAATCTGAGGCTCTTGATAAAAGAAGGCGGCTACCTACTCTCCCGCATTGCATTGCAGTACCATCGGCGCAAGTGAGCT